>Ga0209997_10000070_pt1 | contig 28225 bp, 26 predicted proteins | sample CR04metaG_FD_182079 | JGI IMG/M metagenome (GOLD analysis project Ga0209997, IMG submission 182079) | Deep subsurface microbial communities from Mariana Trench to uncover new lineages of life (NeLLi) - CR04 metaG (SPAdes) (version 2) | ecosystem: Environmental > Aquatic > Marine > Ocean trench...
AATGAGCACCGGGATGCGGAGCGCCCACGCCGAAAGCACCACCGGGCCGGAAACGTAACCGCCGACACCCACCACCAGCCGGGGCCGGTGCATCAGCAGAAACGCCATCGACTGCAGCAGGCTGACCGGCAGTTTGATCCAGTTGACCCACCGGCCGATACCCTTTTTGCCGAGCAGGCCGCCGGAGAGGATCGTTTTCAGCTTTAAACCTTCGCGCGGCAGGACGCGCGACTCGATGCCCTGCCGGGTACCGATGAAGGTGATTTCAATGTCTGCATCGTGCTTCATGAGCGCTTTCGCCAGGGCGATTCCGGGATAGAGATGGCCACCCGTCCCGCCGCCCGCTATGACGACCGAGTTCGTCATTAAAAAATATTCAACGCCGGACCGAATGGTCCGATATGTTCAACAACACTCCCATGCACAACAGCGTGATCAGCAGGGACGATCCGCCCAGGCTGATGAATGGAAGCGTCAACCCTTTGGTCGGCAGAACGCCGACCGCCACACCCATATTGGTGAAGGCCTGCACGCCGACCAGCAGGGTCAACCCGATGGCCAGATGCGTGCCGTATAAATCCTTGGCTTGCGCCGCGATGGTGAACCCCCGCCAGATCAAAATGCCGAACAGCAGGATGATTCCCAGCGTACCGATGATTCCCATCTCCTCCCCGATCACGGAGAAGATGAAATCCGTATGCGCTTGCGGCAGGTAAAAAAGTTTTTGCCGGCTGTCGCCCAACCCGAGTCCCCAGATGCCGCCGCGTCCGAACGCCAGAAACGACTGGATCACCTGAAATCCGGTGTCCGAAGGGTCGGACCAGGGATCGAGAAACGAAAGGATGCGCCGGGTCCGGTACTGCGCGCCCGTCACCGCGGTGATCAGAAACGGGATGACCGCCAGCACGGAGTACACCAGGAACTTCGTGCGAATTCCGGCGACGTACAGCATGAGGAACGCCACGATGGAGATGATCACGGCGGTGCCGAAATCCGGTTGCAGAAGAATCAGCAGAAAAAAGATTCCCAGCACGATCAGGTTGGGCAGATACCCGTACGCGAAACTTTTCAATTTGTCGGCGCGTTTCACCATCGACTTGGCGATGAACAGGACGACGGTGAACTTGGCGATCTCCGACGGTTGCAGGGAAAACCCGCCGAACGTCAACCACCGCCGCGCGCCGCCGACTTCCTTGCTGAACGCGGGTACCATCACCGCCAGCAGGAGCAGGAACGTCGCCGCCATGACGGGCAGGGTTAGCCTTTGCCACCGGTGATAATCGAATTTGCGCGCGAACACCAGCAGGCCGGTTCCCAGCAGGACCCACACCGCGTGGCGTTTCAGCAGGTAAAACGAATCTTGATAGTTCTCCTGCGCGTACACCGCGCTGGAGCTGAACACCATGACGATTCCCGCCAGGGTCAACGCCGCGATGGCCCAGACCAGCGTCGAATCGCACCCGTACTGTTTTTCCCGATAAGAAATCACGCATCTCCTTTGACGGCTTCCAACTGTTGTGTCTTGCGCTCAAGGTTCACGGTCCTCACAGAGATTGCACGTATCCTTTAAATTGCCGGCCCCGGTCCTCATAGTCCCGGAACATATCGAAGCTGGCGCAGGCCGGGGAAAGCAGAACCACGTCCCCCGGTTGCGCGTGGGCGTAGGCCCCGCGCACCGCGGCTTCCATGTCGTCCACGCTTTCGTATCCGAACGATCCGTTGAGGACCGCCTGGATTTTGGATTTCGCTTCCCCGATCAGCACCATGTGCTTCACTTTTTGCTTGAACAGGGATTTTAATGATTGGAAATCGCCGCCCTTGTCCTGTCCGCCGGCGATCAATACGATCGGCTGGTCGAAACTGTTGAGTGATTTTTCCAGGGCGCCGATGTTGGTGCCCTTGGAATCGTTGATAAAATCGATGCCATTGATGGAGCGTACCCATTCCATGCGGTGCTCCAGTCCTTTAAATGCGGGCAGGGCTTTGGCGATGACGGCGGTATCGATTCCCGCCAGCCGTGCCACCAGCGCCGCCGGCAGAACATTCTCCACTTGGTACTGCATGGCTCGATTGAGATCGCCGATGTGGCAGATCGTCTCTTCCCGTTCGCCGTCGGTGAACAGGATGCGGTCTTTTTTCAGATAGCAACCGCGCGTCACCGGGCCGCTCATGCTGAAACGCCATTTCTGCGAGGGCTTGCCCGCCGCGATGCGACGCACCCAGGGATCGGCCTGATTGAGCACCAGCACATCGTCCCGGGTTTGGTTGACGGCGATTTTTTCTTTCAGGGCGGCGTAATGTTCGATGGTTTTATGCCGGTCGAGATGATCCGGCGTGATGTTGAGAATCACGCTGATTTCGGGATGAAACTCCACCGTGCCTTCCAGCTGAAAACTGCTGACCTCGAGTACCCGGTAATCCCGCGGCGCATCCTGCACCTGAGAAATGAAGGGGACGCCGATATTGCCCCCGATCCGTACGTCCTTGCCGCCCTGTTCCAGCAGATGACCGATCAGCGAGGTGGTGGTGGATTTACCGTTGGTTCCGGTCACCGCGATGATCGGGGTGCCGCTCACCCGGTACGCCAATTCCAGCTCGCTGATGATTTCGGTGCCGCTCTTCCGGGCGGCTTTCAAATCCGGCGAATGGATGTCCACGCCGGGACTCAACACGACGAGGTCGGCATCCGGCAGGGGCGCCGAGGACTGGAACACGGTGTTCACTCTGGAGTTGAGTTGTTTCAAAACTCCGGTCAGCGACTCTTTCGGTTTGCCGTCCATCAGGGTCACACGCGCGCCCTGTTCCGCCAGGTAATTGGCGGCGGCGATACCGGTCCGCGCCATGCCGATGATGGAAATTTGTTTATTCTTGAACGTCACGTATTACCTCAGTTTGAGCGTACTCAGGCTGGCGATGGCCAGAATCGCCGCGACGATCCAGAACCGGACGATCACTTTCGGTTCCGGCCAGCCCAGTTGTTCGAAATGGTGATGCAGGGGCGCCATCTTGAAAAACCGTTTGCCCCCGGTGTATTTGAAATAGCCGACCTGAATGATGACGGACAGCGCTTCGATGACGAAGATTCCGCCGATGGGGATCAGCAACAGTTCCTGTTTGGAGATGCAGGCGATGGTCCCGAGCACTCCGCCGAGGGAAAGGGAGCCGACGTCGCCCATGAAAATTTGCGCGGGATAGGTGTTGTACCAGAGAAACCCCAGGCTGGCGCCGACCAAGGCGGAAGTCAGCACCGCCAACTCCCCGGCTTCCCGGATGTGTTGAATGTTCAAGTATTCCGCGAATTTGAAATGGCCGGTCAGATAAACGATGCCGGTAAACGTGACCGTCGCGATGATAATGGGCCCGATGGCCAACCCGTCGAGCCCGTCGGTCAAATTCACCGCGTTGGAGGTGCCGACGATGATGAACACGATGAACACCAGGTACCCCCAGCCGAGGTCGGGGGTGAAGTCCTTGAAGAAGGGAACGAACAGCCGGCTGGCGTAATCGGTCCGGGCGGGGTCGTAGTACACCAGGAAAACCCCGACCCCCACACTCAGCAGGATCTGGAGCATCAGTTTGCTGCGCGCCCGTAGGCCGTCGCCTTTGCGGAATTTCAAGATGTCGTCGTACAGGCCGATCAACCCGAATCCGACGGCGGTCACCAGCACCACCCAGATGTAGATGTTGCTGAGGTTCGCCCACAGCAGGGTGGAGAGGATGAAGGCAAACAGTATCAGCAAACCGCCCATGGTCGGCGTGCCCGATTTGCTGAGGTGCCTCTTTGGCCCGTCGTCGCGGATTTTCTCGCCGATCTGCAACCGTTGCAGAAAGCGGATCAAAAGCGGGGCGATCAGCAGGCACAGCAGGAGCGCGGTAATCCCGGCCCAGGCGGACCGGAAGGTGATGTACCGGAACACGTTGAAGACCGAATAGTCCGCGCTGAGCGGATAAAAAATATGATAAAACATCGTTTCCTCTAAACCCGTTTCATGAGTTCTTCTAAAACTCGTTCCATACGCGCCCCGCGCGATCCCTTGAATAGAAGGCAGTCGCCGGGTGCCACGCGTTCGGCCAGATAATCGACCGCTTCCTGATGTTGGTTGCAGAGCGCCACCCGGGCGGCGTCCATTCCCGATGCCAGCGCGCTTTCGCCGGCGATCCGGGAGCTTTCCCCGACGCATACGAAACCGTCGAAGGGCATGGCGGCGGCTTCCGCGCCGATTTGCCGGTGCGCCGGTTCGGTTTCGTCCCCCAGTTCCAACATGTCCCCCATCACCAGAAATTTTTTGCCGGAAGCGTCGAATTGCTCCAGCGTCCGCATCGCCTCCCGCACCGATTGCGGGTTGGCGTTGTAGGTGTCGTTCAGGAAGATGATGCCGTGATGGCGGACGACTTCGTTTCTCTGCCGGAGCATCCGCAGATTTTGAATGCCTTCGTTCATGCGCTCCGGCGCGATGCCCAACACGTGTCCCACCGCCACGGCGGCCAGCGCGTTATAAATGTTGAACCGGCCGAGCAGGGGCAGATAAATAGGAACCGTGCCGCCGGGAGTGCGCACCTTGAAGTCGAATCCTGTTTCGCCCCGGTACTGAATGTCTTGGGCTCGGATATCCGCCGGTTGGTCGATGCCGAAGGTCAGTACCCGCGCGCGGATGTTCTGGGCCAGCTCGCGCACCAACGGGTCGTCGGCATTGACCACGGCGGTGCCGCTTTCGTCCAGCGCCCGGAACAGCTCGCCCTTGGCGGCCTGGATATCCTGCAACGATTTCAGATCGATCATGTGTGCGCGTGAAATGTTGGTGATCACGCCGATTTGAGGCCGGGCAATTTCCGCCAGGCGCGCGATTTCCCCGGCGGCGCTCATGCCCATTTCCAGGACCGCCACCTCATGCGATCCTTCCAGCTTCAACAGGCTCAACGGGAGCCCGATGTGGTTGTTCAGGTTGCCCTGGGTCTTTAACGTGTTGAACCGGGTGCTGGTGATACCTGCGATCATTTCCTTGGTGGTCGATTTGCCGTTGGTGCCGGTGACGCCCACCACGCGGACGGAAGACCGGCTCCGGTGATACGCCGCCAGCGCCTGCAGAGCGCGCAGGGTGTCCGGAACTGCCACGGCGAACGCGCCTTTTTCTTTCAGAGGAGCGCTTTTGAGCGCTTCCTTATCCGAAACCACCACGCCCGCGGCTTGGTTTGCGGCCACCTGATTCAAGAAAGCGTGACCGTCGAACCGGTCGCCTTTAATGCAAACGAACAACTCGCCGGGCCGTATCGTTCTCGAATCGATCGAGACGCCCTGAAATGTCTGTGAAAGCTCGCCGATCACGCGTTCTCCTTTAACGGCGGTTACCAATGCGTTCAAATCGCTGTCCATCACCCCACGCCCAGCCTGATTCTGAGAGCCCGCACCGCCTCTTCGCGGTCGTCAAAATGGATTCTCCCGGATTTGAGGATCTGGTAATCTTCGTGGCCTTTGCCGGCGATCAGTACGAGGTCGCCGGTCTGCGCCTTCTGGATGGCGAAATCGATCGCTTCCCTGCGGTTGGGCAGGATCGTGTAATGTTCTTTCGGTTTCCGGCCCGCGGGGATGCCCTCGCAAATATGCCGGATGATCTGTTTCGGGTCCTCGGTGCGGGGGTTGTCCGAGGTGATGATGGTGAAGTCGCTCATCTCCAGCGCGACGCGCCCCATTTCCTTGCGTTTGCCGGGGTCGCGGTCGCCGCCGCATCCGAACACGACGATCACCCGGTTTTTGGAGAGGGTACGGGCGGCTTTCAGGGCGTTGGCCAAGGCGTCGTCGGTATGCGCGTAATCGACGGCTACGATGAAGTCCTGCCCCTGCTGAATTTTTTCAAACCGGCCCGGAACCCGCTCCAGCGATTGGATGCCCCGTTCGATGTGTCCGAGGGACATGCTTTGTGCCAACGCGACGGCAGAGGCGGAGAGCAGGTTGTGAACATTGTGCCGCCCAAGCAGGGGGGATGAAATGGCCTGGGTGCCTGAAGGGGTTTTCAGTGTGAACCGGATGCCGCCTTCCGACAGGACACAATCCTCCGCCGTCACGTCTGCATGCGAATCCAATCCGGTGGTCAGCGTTTCTATGGAACTTTCCTGTACGATTTCCCGTCCCACCGGATCGTCGATGTTGATGACCTGTTTTTTAATTTTGCAATCGCGGAACAAAATCTTTTTGCTTTCCTTGTAATGTTCGAACGTTTTGTGATAATCGAGGTGGTCCCGGGTGAGGTTGGTGAACACCCCGACCGCGAACCGCAACTCCCGCACCCGCTTGAGCGCCAGCGAATGGGAGGACACCTCGATGCAGCATTTCTTCACCCCTTTGCCGGTCATCTGGTGGAGCATGCGGTTGATCTCCAGCGCCTCCGGCGTGGTCATGGGCGCGGGGTACTCGGTGCCGCCGTAGCGGTAGTTGATAGTGCCGATGACCCCGCAGGAATGGCCCGCGGTTTCAAATATTTTTTCCAACAGATAGGTCAACGTGGTTTTGCCGTTGGTGCCGGTAATGCCGATCAAATCCAGCCGGTCTGAGGGGCGCCCGTAAAACCGGTCGGACACCCAGGCCAGCACGTGCCTGGAATCGTCCACGTGAATGGCGGTGACGCCGGGGCTCTTCAATCCCGTTTTCGCCATATCCGCTTTCGACACTTCGGTGACGAAGGCGGCCGCCTGCTTCTCGATGGCCTGCCCGATGAACCGGCTGCCGTCGTGATGCTGGCCGGGCATGGCGACAAACAGGGCCTCGGGCTCCACTTTGCGGGAGTCGTAGGCGATGGACTCAATATTCCGATCCAGCGTTCCGTTGATGTCAGCCATGGGGTAACCGTCGATCAGGTTCAAAAGTGTGTGACCCATAACCCTCTGATGGCAGGGGCGCCGGCGGTCCTGACACCGCGCGCGTTCCCCTTGGGACTTCAGTTACGCCCGGTCCAGCACGAACACCCGATCCAGGCTGGAAGGGATGTGCAGGTAGCGCAGGGTTTTCCGGGCGATTCTTTGAAACACCGGGGCGGCCACTTCGCCTCCCCAATACGTTTTCTGCGGCTCGTCGATCATCACCAGGATGACCAGCCGGGGCGCGTCGGCCGGAACGAATCCGACGAACGACGCGAGATATTTTGTTTTCGAGTACGTTTGAGTTTTCGGATCGATCTTCTGGGCGGTGCCGGTTTTGCCCGCCACCTCGAAGCCGGGAATGGCGGCCTTGGCGCCGGTGCCGGTTTTCACCACCGACTTGAGAATGTTGATCATCTGGCGGCTGGTCTCCTCGGAAAGCACCGTCTGGAGGGCCTCCGGCTCAAACGTTCGATCCAGCACTCCGTTTTTGAGGATGGTCTGGGTCAACCGGGGACGGATGAGCACGCCGCCGTTGGCGATGGCGGCGATGGCGGAGACCATCTGAATGGGCGTCACGGAAATTTCATGGCCGAACGATATGGAAGCGAGCGACAATCCCGACCATTGCCGGATACTCCTCAGCGTTCCCGACGCTTCGCCGGGCAGGTCCACCCCCAGCCGGCGGCCGAACCCGAATTTCCGGATGTAGTCGTAGAACCGGCGATTCCCCAGCCTCTGGGCGATTTTGATAGCGCCGATATTGCTCGACTTGGCGATGATGTTGCGCAGGGTCAGCCATCCGAACTGATGGTTGGAGGCCTCGCTGATGCGCGATTTGCCGATTTGGTACGATCCGTTTTCACAGAAAAAAATGTCATCGGGACCCGCCAAGCCCTCCTCGAGGCTGGCCGCCGCCACAATGGGTTTGAAAATGGAACCGGGTTCGAAAGCGCTGGCCACGGCGTCGTTCCGCCAGATGTGAGGAGGGTAGGCCGCGTAGTTGTTCGGGTTGAACTCGGGCGCGGAAGCCATGGCGTACACCGCGCCGCTGAACGGGTCCATGACAATCGCCAACCCGCTTTTGGCCCGGTATTCCTTGACCTGCCGGTTGAGCTCCCGCTCGGCGATGAACTGGATGACCTCGTCCAGGGCCAGCACCACGTCCTGTTTACCCGGGTTGAGGTCCTGCGCGTTGGCGGTGGTCCACAGGAAACGGCCGCGCGCGTCTTTTTCCAGAACCGTTCGCTGGACTCTTCCCTTTAAGACGGCGTGATGAAAATGCTCGATCCCGGCGAGGCCCTGGTTGTCGAGGCCCACGAATCCGAGGATGCTGGCGGCGAGTTTGCGTTTCGGGTAATAGCGTTTGGTCTCGGCGATAAATCCGACGCCGACCAGGTCCAACTGCTTGAGTTTTTCGACCGCGTTCAGTTCGCTTTTGCGCTTGATCCAGACGAAATGCCGGTTGGATTTCAGTTTTTTGAGGACGGCCTGCGGGTTCAATTCCAGGACGCGGGCCAGAATGTGGGCGGTGGCGGTTTTTTCGGCGACGCTTTTGGGGTCGGCGTACACCGATTCCACCCGGATGTTGGTGGCCAGCTGGTTGCGGTTGCGGTCGTAAATGTTGCCCCGCCCGGAAGTTATTTCCACTGTTCGCAGAAACTGTTTATCCGATTGGGCCGCGAGGCGGTCGTGCTGAATGATCTGGAGATGCACCAGCCTTCCCACCAGCACCAGTCCGGCGGCGGACAGGATCAAGGAAACCAGGGCCAGCCGGCTTTTGACGGCCTGGATCGAGGTGCGGTGGGATTGGGACGGGCTATTTCGCATGATGTTATTTCAACAGAATGGTGACGACCTGCCCGGGTTCGGGTTCTTTCATGCCGATCTGGGTTTCCGCCAGAAACTGGATGCGGTCCAGGGACCTCAGGCTGTCGCGCTCCAGCTTGAGCAGATTATTTTCCTGAAGCAGTTCCTGATAAAGGCGTTTCTGTTCCTGATATTCATACGCCAGGTTCACCATTTTGACGTTGGGCCAGACGTAGACTAGGGCGCACACCATAAAAAGAAAGCCCACCAGCGCCACCACCCAGAACTCCCGGGGGGATACGTGAAACACCTGGGCCACCCATGTGCGCGCCAACTTAAACATAAATTCTTTCAGCCACTCTCAGCTTGGAGCTGGAAGCACGAGGATTGAGCCGCACCTCTTCCGCCGAGGGGGTTACCACCCGGCGGGTCACTTTCTTGAGCCGGCTCTTTTTTCCGCAAATGCAGACCGGCGTTTTCGGCGGACAGATGCATCCTTTCTCCTCGTCGTGGATGAACCGCTTGACGATGCGGTCTTCCAGCGAGTGAAAGGAGATCACCACCAGCCGGGCAGCGGCGTTTAAAATATTCAGGGAGTCGGAAAGGGCGGTTTGGAGATGATCGAGTTCACGGTTGACCGCAATGCGCAGGGCTTGGAAGGTTCGTGTCGAGGGATGAATTCTCGCGGGACGCGGTTGTTTGGCCGCGCTGGAGAGGATTCTTGCAAGTGAGGCAGTAGTACTTAGGGGGCCTTTGCCCTGCGCTTTGCGGATATACCGTACGATCTTTTTGTAGTGTCGTTCTTCTCCGTAATGTTTGATGATGTCTTCTAATTCTTTATCCGACAGCGTTTCGAGCAGATCCGCCGCCGTCGTTGTATCCTCCCGATCCATGCGCATGTCGAGAGGGCCGTCGTGCATGAAACTGAACCCGCGCTCCGGGGTGTCCAACTGCCGGGACGAAACCCCGAGGTCCAACAGCCAGCCGTCTATTCCCTGGATGTTCCTTTGAGCCAGGATGCTTTGGATTTCACTGTAATTCCCGTGCACCAAAATGATCCTTTCTCCAAAAGGAGCCAATCGCTTGCGGGCTCGTGCCAGGGCTTCGGCATCCCGGTCGATTCCCAGAACCCGGCATTGCGGTCCGGAGTTCTGCAATATCGCTTCGGCGTGCCCCCCATCGCCTATCGTTCCGTCGACGATGAGGTGTTTGTCCCCGGCGTTTAAATAATGGAGGACCTCCTCTCTCAGTACGGGTATGTGATAATCCACCATGGCGGTTGCCCACCCACGGTTTGGGCGGTCAAGATTGACTCCATCGGTCTCCCGCCCAGATTTCAAAGGTTTTTGACATCCCGACCAGTACGACCTCCTTGTTCAATCCGGCGGCTTCCCGTTGCAACTGGGGAATCAGCATCTTTCCGGATTTCATCTCACACTCGCTGGCCCGGGAGTAAAACTCCCTCATTTTTTGCCGATCTTCCCGGTCCAGCCCGGACAAACTGTTTAATTTTTCCTCGTTGACCTGCCATTCCTTCTGGGGAAAGGCGATCAGAAAATTATCCATGACGCAGATCACCATCTGCGGGTCGTAGAAACGCTCCAAAATGGCCTTGAACTTCGAGGGCACGTTGAGACGCCCCTTGTCGTCCATATTAACGGTGTAAGTCCCTAAAAAACCGTTCATTACTACCCTGCCAGGTGGTGGTGTCGCCTGCTTCAGATTGAAACACTTTATGACACATTAAGACACTATGCTAACACACCGCGACATTCTGTCAACAAAAAAAGGGAAAATTGTGCCCCAGCCCGCCACCGGCGTAGCGCCGTAGGCAAGATTCTCCCCCCCCCTTGTAAAGGGGGCTGGGGGGATTTCACCCTGAGTCCTTCGCCAAGCTCAGGACAGGCTCTGTCGAAGGGGGACAGGGTGAAAACCGAGATCCTTCGTTTCACTCAGGATGACAATTTGTAGCTTTTTGACTGTCATTCTGAAGAGGCGAGGCTGACGAAGAATCTGGGTGTTATGTTCCCAGCGGCAGATTGTGTGCCCGGTGGGGATTTGCTTTGACAGGGGCATTTTGGGAGTGCTACTATGAAGCCAAAAGCTGGAAAGCGGCCTATTTTTAAACCCTTTAACCCGTTTCCGGGGCAGAGAATAAGGATCATGAAGCCTAAGCAGATCAAATTTATCATTGGCAGCGGTCTGATTGTTGTGGCCGTGGGCTATCTGATCACCACCGGCATCACCACCACCTCCAAGTTCTTCTTTACGGTGGACGAGTTGCAGGCCGCCGGGAGCCAGTACCAGGGAGCGGGACTCAAGGTGAAGGGCACTGTGGTCAACGGCTCCATCAACCGAAACCCGGACAATCGTCTCCTGGTTTCCTTCCGTATTGAAGAGAATAAGGCGACGTTACCAGTTACTTATAAAGGGATTACGCCGGATATGTTTGAGGGCGGCCGGGAAGTGGTGGTGGAAGGCACACTGGGCACGGACGGGGTTTTCCATGCCAATACGCTGATGACCAGTTGTCCTTCCAAATATGAAGCGGAAAAGGAAGCGGGCAAAACCCATCCGGGAAGCATCCCCTACGGTAAGGACAAACCGCCCGCTCTGGAGTCACCTAAAATCCTGCCCGAAAAAACTACGATATAATTCCAACCCGAGCTTGCGAGACGGACGGGAAGGCTTTCACCGGCCGGCGGTTTCCGCCGTGCCGGGCGTAACAGAGACCCTAGTTTATATATGAACGATATCGGTGAATTTGCATTACTGCTGGCCTTGGCGACGGCCCTCTACGGGGTCGTTTCGTATGTGATAGCCTTTCGGAGCAACCGGGTCGACTTGTACCTGAGCGCCGACAAGACGCCCATCATTGTCTGGGCCTGTGTCATGGTATCCTCCATCGCGCTGTGGCGCGCCTTCATGGCCAACGACTTCAGCCTTCAGTACGTGTGGGCCTATTCCAATATCGACCTCGATTTCTTCTACAAGTTTGCCTCGTTCTGGGGCGGGCAGAAGGGATCGCTGTTGTTCTGGACCCTGATCCTCACCACCTACATGATGGTGGTCCACGTCCAGAACCGGAAACAAAACCTTCGGCTGGTGCCCATCGCGCTGGCGGTGATGATGGTCATCACCTTATTTTTCCTGGTGCTCCTCAACTTCTCGACCAATCCCTTCGAGCGCATTCCCCTGCCGCCGGAAGACGGACGCGGCCTGAACCCGCTCCTGCAGAATTACTGGATGGTGATTCATCCGCCGACGTTGTACTTGGGCTATGTCGGATTCACCGTACCCTTTGCCTTTGCCATCGCCGCTTTGCTCACCAAAAATCTGGACGACGGCTGGATTCGCCTGACCCGGAAATGGACGCTGGTGTCATGGTTCTTCCTGTGCATGGGCAATCTGTTCGGCGCGCAATGGGCGTATATCGAGCTGGGCTGGGGCGGGTACTGGGCGTGGGACCCGGTGGAGAACGCGGCCTTCATGCCTCTGCTCATCGCCACCGCCTACCTGCATTCGGGGATGATTCAGGAAAAGAAGGATATGATGAAGGTCTGGAACATGTCGCTGGTCCTGCTGACCTTCATCATGACCATCTTCGGCACCTTCATCACCCGCAGCGGATTGATCCAGTCGGTACATACCTTTGACGAAGCGACCCTGGGTTACTACTTCCTGGCTTTTCTGGGCGTAATCGTCGCTTTTTCGGTGACATTGATCCTGATTCGCCTGCCCCTGCTCAAAGGCAAAAACGAGCTGGATTCTTTTTTATCCCGCGAGAGCATTTTTCTGCTCAACAACTTGGTGCTTCTGGGCATCGCCTTTGCCACCTTCTGGGGCACCATTTTCCCGATCGTCTCGGAAGCGTTCCGCGGGGTGAAGATCACCGTCGGACCACCGTTCTACAACCAGGTGAACGTGCCCATCGGCATGGTCCTGCTGGCCTTGATCGGGATCGGACCCGTGATCGCGTGGCGCAAGTCCAGCTGGTCGAACCTGAAAAGGAATTTCACGAAGCCGGTGTCGGTTGCGGCTGTCGGCGGGGCTCTGTTGTTTCCGTTCGTGCCGCTGACGGACAAATCGGAAATCTTCACCTACATCACTTTCATCTTGTGCATCTTTGTGACGACATCCATGGTCATCGAATTCATGAAGGGTACTGGCGCCCGCATGCAGGCGCATGGCGAGGCCGCCGTGACCGCGTTGTCCGGCCTGGTGTGGAAAAACAAAAGCCGCTACGGGGGCTATATCGTGCATCTCGGGGTGGTCCTGCTGTTTGCGGGCATCGCCGGGTCCCAGTCCTACAGCACCGAGGTGGAGAAAAACCTCAACATCGGCGACCGGTTTCAACTGGGCGGTTATGATTTCATCTATGAGAAGCTGTTGGTGAAAAAGCAGAACAGCACCAAGACCCGGGTGATCGCCCAGTTGGGAATCGAACGCGACGGCCGGCGGATATGGACGGGCATGCCGGAGAAGGAATTTTACAAGGGGCAGAACCAGCCGGTAACGGAAGTGGATCTGATCTCCACTTTAAAGGAAGATGTGTACATGATCCTGGCGGATTTCAATCCCGAAACCAGCGCCGCCACCATCAAGGTGTACGTCAAACCGATGGTCAAGTGGATGTGGCTGGGCGGCTGGGTCATAGCCTTCGGGACCATGATCGCCGTGTGGCCGGACCGGCTGGAAGCGCGCCGGAGAACGGAGCGCCTGAAACGCCAGGAAGCCATCTTCATGCCGGCACAGGAGTGAGACGGATGAAACCGATGCGAATCCCCATGATCCTGATCGCCGCACTGCTGTTGTGTGCGGGGCCCTCCGCGGGGTTCGCCGCGACGCAAATGGCCGATCTGGAAAACGCGCTGATGTGCCAATGCGACGACAAGTGCGGCAAGGTGCTGATCAACTGCACCTGCGACACCTCCAAGGAAACGCGCCATACCCTGATGGCCAAACTGGGATCGGGGTTGACGGTGGACCAGATCATCCAACAGTACGTCGACAAATACGGCGAAACGGTGCTGTCCGCTCCGACCAAAACGGGATTTAATCTTACGGCCTGGATCACGCCGTTTGCGGCGTTGGTGATCGGCGGGTTCGGGGTGCGCAAGGTCGTTCATTCCTGGGTGCGGACCGCATCTGCCGGTGATGATTCGAAAACGGACGATGCGGAAGAACCGGCACCGGAGACCGGAAAGTATTCCAAGAGGCTGAAAGACGAACTGGACCGGTTAGAATCCTGACACTATGACCGGTGCGAACTTTCTGCAACTGATCCTCGTTGTGCTGATTCTGGTCGCGCTCGGCATTCCCCTGTTTTCGAGGATTCCCCCCAAGCGGTTGTTCAAACCTCTGGACCCCGCCGAGGAAGAGTTCAAGCATCTTCTGGTCCGCAAAGAGGAAGTGTTGCTGTCCATTAAAGAACTGGAATTCGATTTCAAGACCGATAAAATATCCAAGGCGGACTACGCGGCGCTCCACAGCAAGCTGGAGCAGGAGGCAATGGACCTCCTGGAAAAAATAGACGATTTGGAAAAGCGGTTGAAAAAGAAGAAAAAGACCTCCGCCGCCGGAACGGCCTGATCCGCCGATGAATCGTCCCCAACGTCCCCAATCCTCATGACCGAACCCAAACCTTCGCCGTATTCCGGCCCGGCCCTTCAAGTGCAAGGCCTCCGAAAGGATTTCGGCCACTTGGAAGCGTTGCGCGGGATTGATTTCGAGTTGAAGAGGGGCGAGTTTCTCAGCCTGTTCGGTCCCAACGGCGCGGGCAAGACGACGCTGATCCGCATCCTGTCGGCGTTGACCCGCCCTTCGTCCGGCACCGCGCGGGTGGCGGGCTATGATGTGACGGAAACCGATCCGGAGATGCGGCGCGAGATCGGGGTGATTGCCCACGACAGTTTTTTGTACGCCGACTTGTCGTCGCTCGAGAACATCCGGTTTTACGCCGCTCTGTACGGCATCGAGGGTGCGGAGGAGAGGGCCGTCGAGGTGATCGACGAGGTCGGACTGAAATCGAGAATGCACGACCGCGTACGGACCTTCAGCCGGGGGATGTTGCAGAGATTGTCCATCGCCCGGGCGATCGTGCACAATCCGTCGATCCTGTTTCTGGACGAACCCTATACCGGATTGGACCAGCATGCGTCGGAAATTCTCAAGGAGCAACTGCAGGCCCTGCATACTGAGCGGCGCACCATTTTGATGACCACGCATGACTTTACCCGCGGGCTGGAAATGTGCGACCGGGTGGCGATCATGGTGCGGGGCAAACTGGCCCTGTGGCAGACGGTGGATCACATCGATCCCGCCGGGTTCGAGAAGCTGTACCTCGAAAAAGTCGAACAGGCAGGGAGGGGTTGAGATGAGCGGTTATCTGAGACAGGTAAAGGCGATCATCTGGAAGGACTTCATCACCGAGCTCAAAACCCGCGAGCTGTTCAGTTCCATGTTCGTGTTTGCGTTGCTGGTGATGCTGATCTTCATCTTTTCCATCAACCTGAGCCTGGTGAAAGCCAATCAGGTGGGACCGGGAGTGTTGTGGGTGGCCATTTTGTTTGCCGGCACGCTGGGGCTCAACCGGTCGTTCGCGCTGGAAAAGGAAAACGGCTGTTTGCAGGGGCTGATGCTGGCGCCGGTGGACCGCTCGGCCATCTTCTTCGGAAAAATGCTGAGCAACCTGATCTTTCTGTCGATCATGGAGGCGTTCCTTCTGCCGGTGTTCATGATATTTTTTAATGTGGAGGTCTGGTCTCATCTGGGACCGCTGGTGGCGGTCCTCTTGATGGGAACAATCGGTTTCAGCGCGCTGGGGACGCTGTTGTCTTCCCTGTCGTCCAATTTGAAAACCCGGGAGATCATGCTTCCCATCCTGCTGTATCCGCTGATGGTGCCGGTGGTCATCGCGGCCGTCCGGTTGACCGGGCAGATTCTGGATGGAAAATCCCTCGCGGATATGATGAACTGGGTGGGATTGATCCTGTGTTTCGACATTATCTATATCGGTGTCTCCATTATGACGATCGATCATATTTTAGAGGAGTGATTTGATGGACAACCTGGGGTATTTATTCGCGGTCAATGTGTTCGTCTGGGCCGGGATTTTCGGGTATGTGTTTTTCCTGATCCGGCGAAGCCACTCCCTTAAAAAGGATCTGGACCTGCTCAAGGAAACCCTCAAAAAGGATGCGGACCATGAGTGACGCGTCTCAGGAAACGGACAGCCCCGGTTACGGCTTGTTGGGGCTGGCGGGGGCGGGCGTTCTGGCCGCCCTGGTGGCGATCTTCATCTATGTGCCGACGGAAAAAACCGAAGGGGTGGTCCAGCGCATCATGTATTTCCACGTGCCATCGGCGTGGATCGCGTTCTTTGCGTTTTTCATAGTTTTCCTGTGCAGTATTCTGTTTCTCTGGAAGAAAGAGCGCGAATGGGACATTTACGCTCATGCCTCGGCGGAAGTCGGTATCCTGTTCTGCACCCTGGTGCTGATCACCGGTCCCTTGTGGGCGAAACCGATCTGGGGTGTCTGGTGGGTGTGGGATGCGCGGCTGACGTCCACCCTCGTACTGTGGCTGATTTATGTGGCTTACCTGATGCTCCGCGCGCAGAGCGAACCCGGCTCCACCGGCGCCAGATATGCTGCCGTGATAGGAATCGTCGGTTTTCTCGACATACCCTTGATCCACTTTTCGGTGCTCTGGTGGCGTACGTTTCACCCGGATCCGAAATTCATCACTTCTCAGGGCCTGGGCGCCGGCAATGACCTGTCGATGAATATTACTTTGATGATTGCCCTGGGAGCGTTCACCTTGTTGTATTTTTTGTTGATGAGTCTCAGGGTGCAACTCGAACGGATGAAAGATGAAATCGACCGTATCAAAAAAGAGCGGCTTTACTCTCATTAAAAAGTACGCCGCGATTTATGCGTTGTTGTTTGTCGCCGCGATCCTGATCATGGTGGATCATTATTATGAAACCCCCCTGACCCTGGCGGATGTGAAGGGACTGTCCGGCGTGGATGTCGAAAAATCCGAGGTGGGGTTCAAGGCGCCGGGGTTCACCGCGCGCAACCTGAAAGGCCAGCGCGTCCAGCTGGCGGACTACCGGGGCCGGGTGGTCCTGCTCAATCTCTGGGCGACCTGGTGCGGGCCCTGCCGGGTCGAAATGCCCGGCCTGGAGAACCTGTACCGGCGGTTCCGGTCGGAAGGCCTGGAAATCCTCGCGGTCAGCCTCGATAAGGGTTCTTCCACCGACCCGGTTCAGAAATTCGTCGACGAGTACCAGTTGTCCTTTCCGGTGCTGGTCGACCCGGACGGGCAGGTGGAGAGGTTGTATAATACCTTTACCATCCCCACCACTTATGTGATCGACAGGAAGGGCATGGTGGTGGCCGAAGTGGATGGGGCCAAAAACTGGGAATCCCAAGAAACGTTCGAGGCTCTCGAATATTTGTTGAAAGCGCCGGGATAAAACCTTCTAATAAAAGTATAGGCACTGTTCACGCACCTGTTCTCCAACCTCTAACCGACCAGACCGGGTTATGCAAACCGATCAAGAAATCATATCCTCGAACCAGTCGTTTTATGATGCGTTCAACAAACAGGATCTGGGCCGGATGAAAGCTGTGTGGCAGGACGATGCCTGCGCCCGATGTATTCATCCCGGCTGGCCGGTGCTCAAGGGATACGGCAAGATCATCCAGAGCTGGGAGGATATTTTTAACAACACCCAGCATATGGAAATCCAGTTGTCCGACGTGGAGGTGGTCATGCACGAGGATATCGCCTGGGTGAGTTGCCAGGAAAACCTGTTCTCCATCAAAACGACCGGCGTGCAGAGTTCCAAGGTACACGCCACCAACCTGTTTCAAAGAGTGGGCGACGATTGGAAAATGATTCTCCACCACGCCGCCGCCATTCCCACCGTCATCCCGGAAGAATTCTCCTGATCTTCCCGGACCTTTTCATTAAAACACCGCCTTCGATTTTTAAACATAAACGTTCTTGAATGGACCGGCGAATTGACATATCCTTTCCCTTTTTGGCGGAGTGCCTCCGCAGGCCATTGGCTGAAAGGTAAACGCCAACCGATCATTCCTGGGCGCAATTCCGGCCTTTTGATATTTTCTGTTGAGAGAGGGGCGAAGCAATTCTTTCATGAACATCGTCAGCTGGAACGTCAACGGCATCCGCGCCGTGGTGAAAAAGGGATTTCTGGAGTGGGTGGACAAGGTGTCGCCCGACGTGGTGTGCCTGCAGGAAATCAAGGCACGGCCCGACCAGGTGGAACCCCTTGTGGCGGAGTTGCCCGGTTATCATTCCGCATGGAACCCCGCCCAACGCAAGGGCTACAGCGGCGTCGCCACCTTCACCAAAAAGAAACCTGAAGCCGTGCACCGGGACATGGGCATCAAGCGGTTCGACGTCGAAGGCCGCTACCTGCGCCACGAGTTTCCCAAATTCGATCTGCTCAATATTTATTTTCCCAACGGCACCAGCGGCGAGGAACGCCTCCAGTACAAGCTGGATTATTACGACGCGTTTCTCGACCACTGCCAGGCGTTGCGCGCCGAGGGCCGGGAGCTGGTCATCTGCGGTGACCTGAATACCGCGCACAAGGCCATCGATCTCAAAAACCCCAAGCAAAACGAAAAGAACTCCGGGTTTCTCCCCATCGAGCGGGAATGGATGGACAAGTTCGCCGCCCACGGGTACATTGACACCTTCCGCGAATTCAATAAGGAGCCGGATCAGTACTCCTGGTGGACCTATCGCGCCGGGGCCCGCGAACGCAACATCGGGTGGCGGCTGGACTACTTTTTCGTCACCGAGGGCCTCATGAAACGCGTTAAAAATTCGTACATTACACCCGAGGTGATGGGCTCCGACCACTGCCCGGTGGGCCTCGAGATTACGGGATAGGGGTTTCCCCCCGCCCTGTGGTATTCTTGACCCGCATCAATTCAACCTTCTTCCCGCAGCGGGCCGCGCCGCGGGTTTCAATATCCGGAAAGGAACTTCCATGAGTTTTGAAACTCAACAGACCTATCACGGTTTCAAGTGCGTACATCGGGAAAACATCAAGGAGATCAACTCCCTCGCGCTCCTGTTCGAGCACGAAAAAACCGGCGCCGAGCTATTGGTGATGGAAAACGACGACGACAACAAGGTGTTCAGCGTGACCTTCCGCACCCCGCCCGCCAACGACCGCGGCGTGGCGCATATCCTGGAACACAGTGTGCTGTGCGGGTCGCGGAAGTATCCCGTCAAGGAACCGTTCGTGGAACTCATGAAGGGCAGTCTGCAGACCTTCCTCAACGCGATGACCTTTCCCGACAAAACCATGTACCCGGTGGCCAGCCGCAACCAGAAGGATTTTTACAACCTCATGAACGTGTACCTCGACGCCGTGTTTCATCCACGCATCACCGAGGAAACGTTCATGCAGGAGGGCTGGCATTACGAGCTGGAAGACCCGGACGGCCCGGTGTCCTACAAGGGGGTGGTGTTCAACGAAATGAAAGGGGTGTTCTCCAGCCCCGAAAGCGTGCTCGACCGCTACCTGGTGCACTCGCTGTTTCCGAAAACCACCTACGGCTATGAATCCGGGGGCGACCCGGCGGTCATCCCCGATCTCACCTATGAGGAGTTCAAGGATTTTCACCGGCGCTACTATCATCCCTCCAACAGCCGCATTTTTTTACATGGTGACGGCAACACGGAGGACTATCTGAAATTTTTGCATGAAGAATACCTGAACGGATTCGACCGCGTGGAAGTGGATTCCCAGGTGGGCATTCAGCGCCGGTTCAGCAAACCCAAATGGAAGGAAGTGCCGTACGCGGTTTCCAAAGATGAATCGCTGGAGAAAAAAACCTTCGTGGTGGTGGGTCTCAAGCTCGACAAGTCGACCGATTACGAACACTGCCTGTACATGGAAATCCTGAGCCACATTTTGCTGGGCACCTCCGGCTCGCCGTTGCGCAAAACGCTGTTGGAATCCAACCTCGGGTCCGAGGTCATCGGCGGCGGCTTCGACGACAACCGGGTCGAGACCCTGTTCGCCGTGGGCCTGAAGGGCGCGGAAAAGGAAGACGCGCAGAAGATCGTCGATCTGATTTTCAACACGCTGGAGGATTTGGCCGAAAACGGCATCGATGAAAACCAGGTGCTGGCCTCGGTCAACACGGTCGACTTCAAACTGCGCGAGGCGAATTTCGGCGGGTTCCCGAAAGGCATCGTGTACAACATCCAGGCGCTGGGGTCCTGGCTGTACAACGGCAACCCCCTGAGCCATCTCAAATACGACCGGTTGATGAAGAAGATCAAAAAGAAGTCCGGGCATTTTGAAAAGCTGATCCGCAAGTATTTATTGAACAACAAACATCGCAGTGTGGTGGTGCTGGTTCCGAAGCCGGGACTGGCGGAGAAGCAGGAAGCCAAGGTCCGTAAACAGTTGCGGCAGATGAAAGCGTCGCTGGACGAGCCGGAAATTCATCGTCTGGTGAAAACTACGCAAACGCTTCAGGAACGGCAGATACAGCCCGACCCGCCGGAAGCTCTGGCCACTCTGCCGCGGCTGGCGCTGGACGACGTCGGTAAAACCGCGCCGCATTATCCCTGCGAAATCAAAAACGGCTCGGCGCCGAAAACCCTGTTTCACGATCTGTTCACCAACAAGATCGCCTACACCCAGATGTGTTTCAATTTGGAGACGGTGCCGCAGGACAAGATCCAATACCTGCCTCTGCTGGGACGGCTGGTGCTGGGGATGGGCACCCACAAGCGCGATTATGTGGAAATGGGCCAGCAGATCGGCATCCGCACCGGTGGCATTTCTTCGTCCGATTTCTCCACCGTTCCGGTTGGGGACCGGCATCGGATCATCTCTTGCCTCAATTTCAACGGCACCGCGCTGATCGAGCAGGTGGACGATCTATTCGACCTGCTGGAGGAGTTGATCGGCCAGCGCAACTTCGACAACCACAAACGGCTGGTGGAGATCATCCGAAGCGCCAAGGCCAATATGGAGGCCTCCATCGTTCCCAACGGCAACCATTACGTCATGTCGCGCCTGCAGTCCTATCACTCCCGCCTCGGCCGCTATGACGAACTGCTGGAGGGGATCACCTATTTCCGTTTTCTGGAGGACCTGCTGGTGCGGGTGGAAAACGATCCCAAAGAAGTGGCGGACTGTTTCCGGGAAGTGGCGGAATTTGTGTTCACCCGCGACAACCTGTTGGCCAACATCACCTGCACCGCCAGGGAATATAAAAAGGTCGAAAAACGCCTGCGCGGAATCGCCGATGTGTTGCCCGACGTGTCCCATCCGGTCGCCGAGCTGGAGTTCGGGCCGGTGGACTTGAATGAAGCGTTCATGACGGCGAGCACCGTGCAATACGTCGGCAAGGCGATCAATCTTTACGACCACGGCTTCCAGTTTTCCGGCCGGTTCGACGTCCTCAAGGCCCTGCTGCGCACGGTTTTTCTCTGGGACCGCGTGCGCGTGAAGGGCGGGGCCTATGGCAGTTCGTTGAGTTTCGACCTGTATACGGGAGACCTTGCGCTGGTGTCTTACCGCGATCCCAATCTGGTGGAAACCCTGCGGGTGTACGACGACATCCCGGGATTTCTGCACCAGCTGGACATTCCCGAGGAGGAGTTCGAGAAGATCGTCATCGGTTGCGCCGGCAAGCTCGATCCCCCCCTGACCCCGGACCGCAAGGGGTCCCTCGCCAAAATCGAACACCTCACCGGCCTGACCCAGGAATTCAAACAGCGGCGCCTGGAGGAATTGTTATCGACGCGCCTGGATGATGTCCGGGAATATGCCGGGCTGTTTGAAACCATCCGCGATAAGGGCACTGTGTGCGCCCTGGGCAACGAAAGCAAAATCAAAAAATCCGCCTCCCACTTCGGCAAACTGGTTAAGGTCTTCCATTAAGCTCTTCCGAAATAACGTTTTAACCCTTATTTATGAAAGAAGTACTGGCAAACCGCCCTGATAAATGGTAACCTGATAACCATCTATTAAGTGAAAAAGGACGAGTGCTCTATTACTTTTTTTTGAGGGTTCCTCCCTTTTTTTGTCTATGAGCCCTGAACGGTCTAAAAAGAAGATTTGGATTCATTTCCGGATGACGCTCATTTGGGTGCTGGTGTTTTCCCTGGTCTGGGAGTTCGGGTTGGCCGGTTGGGTCCGGCCCTCCGTACAATCTCTTTCGGATAGCGCCCTGGTCTGGTTCAACGCCGCTATAGCCGTGGGCATTGTTTTGGTGGCGTTGCTGATCAGCCTTCCCTCTTTGATGGGCGGAGTCGAGGAAACCACCCGCAAAACCGTCACCGAACTTGGCAAGACCGAACGCCGCTACAAATCCATCGTGGAAGCCACCAATGATATGATTTTTCAACTGGACGGCAACGGCATCGTGGTGTTCGCCAACCCGGCCGTGCGCCTGCTGGGATACGAGGACGGAGAAATGGTGGGGCAGTTCATCGGTGACCTGTTATACATGGACAACGCGGATGACGTGGTTCCCCGGATCATGACCAAACGGATCGGCCACCGGGCGACCTATCACCTGCCGATTCAATTGCGGACCAGCCCCAACTCGGTGATCTCCAGCGAAATACCCGCCATGGAATTTGTCATGGATGCCTGCGGCCTGTGGGAAGAAACCGACGACAAGGTGCAGTCACGCGGGCAGGACAAAACCTTTGTCGGAACGCTGTGCATCGCCCGTCCCGTGATAAAACCCGAAGACCTCCAGCCCCAGGAAGACCCGCAAGAATCGGAAGTTTACGAATAGTTTTCGTTGGGTCAGCCTGAGCCCTTCGGCAATTTCAGGACAGTCCCTGTCGAAGGGTGACAGAGATTCAAGGATTGCCTCTCTACAAAGTCCCCGCCCGTTGAAACGCTTTTTTCATGTCCGGCAACTGCCCCAGGTCCGGCACGATTTCCAGGTGGCGGATCACCCCTTCCTTGTCTAATACCAAGACCGCGCGTGCCAGCAGGCGGTTTTCCTGAATCATCAGTCCGGTGGCCGCGCCGAACCCGCCGTCGCGGTAATCCGACAGAAACAGGATGTTGTTGATTTTCGCTGCCTCGGCGAACCGCTTTTGTGCGAACGGCAGGTCCCGGCTGATGGTGACCAGCCGCACCGTTGAGTCCAGCCCGCCGTTTTCTTCACTCAGGATATGGGTTTGCTGCTCGCAGACTTTGGTATCGATGGACGGCACGATGCTGATGATCGTTACTTTGCCTTTGAACGATTGCAGGTCGGTCATGATCAATCCGCTGTCGGGGAGCGACAACGCCGGCAGGGTTTGACCCTTCTGCAACGCGGTGCCCATCAGGGTCAGCGGTTTGCCGTGGAGCGAGATCTGCGGCTTCCCGCCTGCATACAAAGTGCCGGCCCACAAAAACAGCAGGCTGATGAAGCTGAGTGTTAAGAGTCGTTTCATGATACGGTTCTCCCAGGTGTGTTGTTCGAAATAAGAATTTGCCGGTGGTGGATCACAGCTCCACCACCGTCACCCCGTCGCCGCCTTCATGCCTCTCGCCGGGGTGATGGTTCTTGCCGATGCCGGAAACGTCTAATGTTTCCCGCACCATCTGTTTTAATTTGCCCATGCCGTGGCCGTGGATGATGATGACTTTCTCCAGTTGATTGACGATAGCCCGGCTGAGAAACACTTCCATTTCCTCTTTCGCCTCGTCGACGCTTTTGCCTCTCAAATCGCAGGTGGTTTGGGACGAGGGTTGGGCTTCGGTATGAATGCGAATACCGGGTTCCTCTTTTTGGGCCTTCGCCGGCGGTTGCCGATTGCCCTTCAGGGTTTGGATGCCCACCACCGTCTCGAGATTCCCCAATTGTATGCGCACCTTTGTTTTTCCCGCGGGATCCTCCAGCAAAGTGCCGACGGCGTTGTAGTGTTCGACCCGCACCGGGTCGCCGGATTGGAGCTGGTCCGCCGGCACTTCCCAGCCCGCCTCCTGCGGGGACAGGGCGGACAGGGGAACCTGCCCCAGTTGGTGAATCTTTTTTTCCGCCTTGCGCAATTGGGAGACGTCGCGGCTCTGGCGCAGGCTTTCCATGAGCTTTTTGATTTCGCGTTTGGCGTCGTGGACGAACGCCTGCACTTTTTTCGCCTTGGTTTTGATGAAGTCCCGTTCCTCTTCCTTCAAATTTCCGGTAAGGGTTGTCTGTTCCGCCAGCAACCGGTTCGTCTCTTCCATTTTCCGCTGGAGCGCTTCTTGATCCTTGACCATTTCCCGTTTCTGGCGGTTCAGCGATTGCAGGAGCTGTTCGCCACGGCGGTCTTTGCGTTCGTAAATGGCGCGGGCGCGGTCGAGGGTATCCGCGTCAAGACCCAGCCGTTCCGCGGTTTCCAATGCGGCGCTGTCGCCCGGCACGCCGAAGATCAGGCGGTAGGTGGGCCGGTGGGTTTGATCGTCGAATTCGGTGCAGGCGTTTAAAAATCCTTCCTCGGTCTGCGCCAGGGTTTTGAGCGCCAGGTAATGGGTGGAGACCAGCACCATCAGTCCGCGCCGTTTCATTTCGATCAGGATGGATTCCGCGAGCGCCGCGCCCTCCTGCGGGTCGGTGGCGATGCCCAGTTCGTCCAGCAGAATCAGCGCTCCCGGGGACGCGTTGTTCAGCATGTGAATGATTTTCTCGAGGTGCGCGGAGAAAGTCGACAACTGCAGTTGAATGTTCTGCTCGTCGCCGATGTCGGCATACACTTCCGGGAAAAACCCCATCTCCGAATTGTCCGCCACCGGCAAAAGCAACCCGGAACGCGCCATCAGCGACATCAGGCCCACGGTTTTCAACGTCACCGTTTTGCCGCCGGTGTTGGGACCGGAGATGATGATGACGCGCGTGGCGGCGTCCCATTGAATGTCGTTGGGAACCACCTCCTGTCCGTTCAGCACCAGTTCCGGATTGCGCGCCCGGCGCAGGTCGACGAGTCCGTCCCTGCGCAATAAAAACCGGCGCGCTTCCATTTTATCAGCCAGCCGCGCCCGGGCGTGGATTGCGTCCAGTTTCGTCAACTGGTCCTGATTGCACTGCAACACCTCCCGCTGTCCCAGGAGGCCTTGAGCCAGCGCCTGCAGAATTTTTATTTTTTCCTGTTCCACCGTCATCCGCGCGATCTTGACCTGGTTGTTAAGCGGAATGACGGCGGTCGGTTCTACGAACAGGGTCTGGCCGCTTCCGGAGCTGTCGTGCACGATGCCTTCCAGCTGGGATTTCGCCCCGGCCTTGACCGGCAACACCAGCCGGCCTTCGCGTTCCGTAAAATAACTATCCTGAAGCGCGTCTTTCGATCCAGCTTTGGCCATGATTTTCTGAAGCGCCGTTTCCAGTTTCTGGCGGGCATGCGCCGCATCGCGCACCGCCTGTTTCAGTTCCGGCGAAGCGTTCTCCTTGATTTCTCCGTCGGCGTCCAGGCACCGCTCGATTTCCTTCAGCAGATCCGGTACGGGGTCCATGGCCTCTGCGATTTTTTTGAGGAGCCGCGCGTTGTCCTGTTTTTTAAAATAGCGTTTCAGGTCGCGCGCGAGGCGCAGGTGATGCGCGGCCTGCAGGCAGTCTTCCGGCTCCACCAGAATACTCTCGGCCACCTGTTGCAGGATCGGGCGCAGATCGTCAAAGGGTTGTAGTGGGAAGGGCTCCACCCCGGCGCGGGTGTCCACCATCTCGCAGGTTTCCTCCAGCAGGCGTTGCGCCGATTCAAAATCCGGTTCGGGGTGGAACGCGGCGCAGAGTTCACGCGTCACGGGCGATTCCGCCAATGCGGCCAGCGCCTGTTGCACGGCGGGCCATCCCATGTGCGTCATGCTTTTCTGTGGCGTGTACGGGGCGGAGGCCGGGTCGGAGCGGGTCATGGCTTCAGGGCAAATTGGGGACTTTCTTCCAGGACCACGGTGAGTTTGGCGTCGAACATCTGTTCCGGGTCCCGGCGCAATTTAAAATCCCGGAGCAGGAGGGCGGTATCGCGTTTGACGGTTCCGTTGAACTTGACCCATTTCTGCCCGGTGACGAATTTCCCCTTCAGCTCTTTCATTTCCTGAAACGTCACCATAACCGGTCGGTCGAAATCCACTTGGTCGGCCGAGAGGTAGAGCTCCATCTCCAGCAGGTTTTTTCCCATGATTTCGAACAGGTTTTTTTCCTTGTGAACCGCGATGAGTGTGGCGGCTTTGCCGTCCTGGATATTCATCGACTCCGGCAGTGGGCCGGGTATCTGCAAAGCGGCCATTTGCAGGCCGCGGGTGACGCGCGCCCATTGAATGCGGTCCAGATGGTTGGTTTCCCGCACCATGCGCACCACGGTGGAGTACAGCTCCCGCCGTTGCTCCTTGAGCCATTCCACCAGCGCGGGCACCTCGGACTCCGGCAGAAAATGTCCGCCGTGCGCCATGCCGCGCTCGCTGTGTTCGCGGTAGGTCAGCGGGTATTGCATGTCGGTCATGATCTGGTAAATGCGGCGGCTGAACTGAATCGGAAAAATGGGATCGTGTGTTCCCTGGATGCTGTAGACCGGCGTGTTGGTGAGGTTGACCAGGAAATGCAGGTAATGCGGTTCCGACACCGCGCCCGCGATGGGAATGAGGCCGGCAAAATAATCGGGATAAAACATGCCTATCAGGTAAGTCCCCAACGCGCCGTTGGACAAACCCGCCAGAAAAATCCGATTGGGATCGACCGGGTAGCGTGCCCGGGTCTCCCGGATCAGTTGCAGGACCAGTTCCTCCGCCGAAAGCGTCCACCACGCGCCGATCGGATAAGTCGGGCAGAGAATGATGTACTCATCGTTCAGCCGCTTTTGCCAGCGCTGGAGGGTGAGGTCGCCGCGTCCGCCCATGCCGTGGAGGACGACGATCATCGGCAGGGGTTCTCCCGTCTGGGCGGAGGCAGGAACATAGAGCGAGTAGGTCAACTCCCTTCCCATGTGTTTGACCGGGACGCCCCGGAACAGGCCCGGCGGTCCGCCCCGTCCCACGGCACTTTCGCGCAGGAGGGGTTTGATGGCCTCGTGCGGGACCCCGGACTCCTTAATCCGCTTCAGGATTTCGGTTTCTTCGGCGGGATCGTCGGTGAACAAAAACCGGTCGATGTCCGCCCGCAACGTATCGGGTGTCTGCGCTTTTTTTACAGGCGGCGCGACCGAGCAGGCGGTAATCATGAGCAGGATTAATAAGACCGCCGATAAATTTCGCATGAAGCCATCATTACACGAATTTCTGGGCAAGTAAAGGCGGCGAGGGTCCGGTTCAAAAAAGCAATTGAATTCCATCCGGCTCAGAGTGTACACTCGTTGAAGCCGAGGGTTATGCCTCCCGGAATCGTTTCCGCCCACCCTTCCGAAAGCGAGTTTTCCCATGTCCGTTTTAAAAAAGCCCGCCGTCAATCCTGGAACCATCATCCTTGGGGTTCCCGGTGCCCTCGCGATGGCCGGCGACGTGTTCAAGAATATTTTCCGGTGCCGCAAAAAGGGTCTGGAGTTTCTGGGGCAGGTGAGTGTGGATTCCGGTGCCCAGAAGGTGAAGTGGGAGGTATTCAACGAAGGGTATTACGATCTGTTCCCCTGCGCGATGTCGAACGTGCAGGAATCCCTTCAAAACCGTCTGCTCGGCCAGGTGGCGCAGTTGGAACACCTGCCGGACGCGCACCGCAAACTGGTTCGCAATTTTCTCAAGGAATGCCGTGCCCAGGTCCGTCAGGCGGAGTTGGAATTCGTCGAAGCGCCGTCAGTCGACGAACGCGACCTGCAGGCGATTTTCGACCGGTTGAATGAGGAATACTTCAGCAGCAAGGTGGAGGCGCAGGTGGAGTGGGGGAAAAACGTCAAGATTCCCAACCGCCGTTCCTTCAGCTTCGGTTCCTATGATTCCAAAAACGAGTTGATCCGTATTCACCCGCGCCTGAAGCAGGACTTGGTGCCGGTGAGGGTGCTGGAGCTGACGATATACCATGAAATGTGCCACCAAGCGGTGCCGCCGGTGCGGCGCAACGGCCAATGGCAGACCCACCACAAGGATTTCAAGCGCAAGGAAAGGGAATACCGCCATTACCGGGAAGCCATGCAGTGGGAGAAAAAGCACTGGATCAAACTGATGGCCCCCGCTCCCGAGCAACCCTCTTAATTCCTATTCATTTTTTTTCGCATTGACAGGAAACGAGATCACAAACGTCGTTCCCTCGCCCGGTTCGGATTCGATTTTTATGTTTCCGCCATATTTTTCCACTATATTGTGGACAATGTTGAGTCCCAGCCCCGTGCCTTCGCCCTGTTGCTTGGTGGTGAAGAACGGATCGAACACCTTGGAGATATATTCCGGGGGAATGCCCGGACCGGTATCCCGGATTTGAACGACGATGAATCCGTTATCCTGTTGGGAGGAGAGAGTCAGTTTACCCTTACCCTCCATCGCCTGGACTGCATTGCTAATAATATTGAGGAACACCTGTTGGATTTCCTCCGGCTTGGCTTGTATGCTCGGAACCGAACTGAGATTTTTTTCTAGGGCGATGTCGTCGGTATA
>Ga0209997_10000074_pt1 | contig 27788 bp, 41 predicted proteins | sample CR04metaG_FD_182079 | JGI IMG/M metagenome (GOLD analysis project Ga0209997, IMG submission 182079) | Deep subsurface microbial communities from Mariana Trench to uncover new lineages of life (NeLLi) - CR04 metaG (SPAdes) (version 2) | ecosystem: Environmental > Aquatic > Marine > Ocean trench...
TCTTTCAAGAGACCCACCTGGAAATGTATTTGACATTGAAGGCAACTCAGTGGTACCATATGAAATATGTGCCATGGCACTTGAACCAGGAGTATATCACGTACACTCTCAGCTAAACATTGCTGGTGTTGGCCCAGGACTTGGACCAGGACAAACAGTTGTAGTTGACGGAGAATTTATCATCAAACCAATTCCATACACCAACATTGCATATCAATCAATTTTGATAGGGGTTGCATATGTAGTCACATTTGCGACACGACCTTGGCAAGTAATCTAAAACAAACATTCTCACCTTTTCATTTTATAGAATCTACGAAATTAAATAGAATCTCACTTCATAACTAGATAATAGAACTCGTCATACTTAGTTGGATAATAAAAGAGGAGTAAAATCTTCTACTAGTTCTTATAAGAGAGAAATCACCATTATACTATCCTTGGTTTTACAAACTTCTAACTCGGTAATTAGCTGTGCGCGTTGTGGCAAAAAGGGCATGTTAACTGATAATGTAACGGGGGAACTGTTTTGTGGAAAATGTGGTTATGTTATATCTGAGAAATTAAGTGACACTGGACCAGAATGGAGATCATTTCCAAATGAAGGCGGGAAGGATCCTACCAGAACTGGTGTCCCAACATCGCTTACAATGCACGACATGGGGCTAGCAACCATAATCAGTCCAACAAATAAGGATTCATCTGGAAAACCACTCTCTAATTCGATGAGAAGTACTATCGAGCGTCTTAGAACTTGGGATAGTAGAAGCCAGGTTCATGAACCAATTGACAGAAATTTTAGGCAGGCATTCAGTGAGCTAAACAAATTAAAGGACAAGCTTACAATTTCGAGCGCCGTTCTAGAAAAGGCAGCTTACATTTACAGAAAGGCACTACAAAAAGGACTGGTACGTGGAAGATCAATTTCTGCGCTAATTGCAGCCTCCCTGTATGCTGCATGTAGAGATACCGAAACGCCTAGAACATTAAAAGATGTTGGGCAAGCCGCTAACATCAAAAGAAAAGATATTGCAAGATGTTACAGACTAATACACAGAGAACTAGATCTAAAAATGCCAGTAGTAAATTCGATTCAATGCATTTCAAGAATTGCAAGCAAAATAGGAATTTCAGAAAAAACAAGACGTAGTGCGTCTCTAATCCTCAAACAAGCACAAGATAGTCATGAATCTGCAGGAAAGGATCCAATGGGTCTTGCAGCAGCTGCATTATACTTGTCTTGTGTTAAAAACGGCGAATCTTTAACCCAACGTGATATTGCTGAGGCTGCAAATGTGACTGAGGTTACAATAAGAAACAGGTACAAAACTCTAAAATCAAACAAAGACATTTCTTTCTAGAGACAAGATAAATTTTATTCTCCAAATAATAGATGAATTAGAGGACACATAGAAAGGACTTTAAGTAATTCTCAACAATTTTTGGTATGATATGGCCAGGAATGGGAGATCCTTACAAGAGGAAAAAAACCTTACGGCTTCTTGTTGTAACAGCAATTATTGGGGCAGTGGTATTTTTTGCGGCTCAAGCTTTAACAACTCAATTACAAAAAAATGATCCTCTAAAAAATTGCATAGATGATAGAGGTACACCATACAAAATCTCTGCCACATTAGAGTTAATTATTGACGGGCGTAAAGCAGACATTCCAGCCAATATTGGATTTGAGGAGGACTGTCAAAGAGCACTTTACACACTATCCAATGATGGAGTAATTTATGCAGAGTGGGAAGAGGAATATCCATTTGAGATTGGTCATTTTCTATGGACGTGGGATTTTCCTTTACGAGACATGGATCAGTCCAAATCTAAAATCTATGTGAATGGAATATTTACTGATGACTTTATTCATGCTCCATTAGTTGAGGGAAATAATTACAGAGTAGAATTTACCTCCAAAGCATTTGATAGCTCAAAGGATACTGACTTTTTACCACCAGATCTATAGACAATTAAAAAAAAATACAAAGTACTTGATAGAAATATTATGAAATAAGAATAGAAATGATTTACCAGTATTTGCCGTTATCTGGTATTAGACCGATACCTTCTCTTTCAAAGTGTCTGTCTAATTCATCAACCCATTTTTCACGATTGTCTTTGTATCCCCATCCGTGAACACGTAACCAGAATGAAATAACTCCTAAAAGGAATACGGTGAACATTATGGTACCGAAAATGTATACCATTACATCATAGAAGAGTGGGTCATAGTTTGGTCCTAATTGTCCTGTTACTGATGATAGAATGCTTAGGATCGTACCCAGTAAAGGAACCATTGAATATGAAAATTACACACGTGCGATATATACATTTCCTTTATTCTCAAAGAAAAGAGATCACAACATTACATTATAGGAATGGAAATTAAAATAAAAAACGAGAAGTTTTGTTTTAACCTCTTCCTTGGGCTGCGTATTTACCCTGTTTGCCTTTGTAGAACAATACTACTGCTATTCCTCCAAATATAGCTACTGAAACAGCTACAGCTCCAAAGACACCATCTGCTGCCAAAATTGGTGTACCAGAACCAGCTTGTGGATTAAGCTTTACTGCTTCGACTGCTCGTCTTGCAAGCTCTAATTGTTCTTCCAAAGTACGTGAGCCAGTTTCTCCCTGATCTCCTACGTTACCCAGGTATTGTGCATATGCATCTATTGCACCAAAGCCATAGTAGCCCATAACGTATACTGTGAGAATGCTAGCTATCAGTAATGGTTTATTCATATCGTTTACCTGATGATGGAGAGCCTGCTGTGTCTATTTAACTTTTTTCTCGATATCAATATTGAAAATTATTAATTTGATCGCTGAAGCAACGTTTATTTTTGTTCTTCAGGGATGGTTCGCATGGGCAGGTTACATACCCACAATCACGGAAAATCGCAATCGACTAGACCATTAGATCTTAAAAAACCAACATGGGTCACACAAAGTCCAAAAGAGATTGAAGAGATGATTGTCAAGTATGCAAAGGATGGGATGACTTCAAGTCAAATTGGTATTAAATTGCGAGATCAACATGCAATACCACTAGTTAAGCCAATCATCAATAAGGGAATAATGCAAGTTCTAGATGAGAATAAACTAAATCAAGACCTACCTGAGGATTTGAATAATATTGTAATCAAGGCAGTTGGTTTGCAAAAACACTTGAAATCAAATAAATTAGATAATCGAAACAGAAGAGCACTTGAGCTAATAGAAGCCAAAGTCCACCGACTTTCAGTATATTATAAGAAGATTGGAAAAATTCCCAAAAACTGGAAATATAAGTCTGTTATCGCTCAACTTGAGTGATGGAAAAAAGTTTCGAGAACGCATTATCAAATTTTAAAGATAAAATTTCAGATTGTATTAAATCAAAAAAAAGTATCTCAGTAATTACTCATATTGATTGTGATGGGATAACATCTGGAAGTATTATTACCAAGGCTCTAGTTCGAGCAGGAGCAAATTGCACAGTTTCCACTTCAATGGATTTTAACAAAAAAGTAATTGAAAAATTGAATGATGATCAGAGAGATTTTCATATAATTACAGATCTTGGTGGTGGTTTTGCAAAAGAGCTTGATGAGAAATTATCTGACAACTGGTTAATTTTAGATCATCATCAGATTCCACAAGAAGAATTGGATAATGACAGAGTCATTAACGCATGGAAATTTGGAATCGATGGTGGAAAGGAAATTAGCGCAGGAGGAATGGCTTATCAAGCAGCAAAAACCATGGATGGGAAAAATTCTGATCTTGCATGGATTGCAGTTGTTTCAGCACTCGGAGATAGACAAGACCAAGGAAAAAAAAAATCATTTACTGGAATAAACTTGGAGATTGTAAATGATGCAAAAAAAACTGGTCTTCTTGAGGTAGATCTTGATTTATCACTTGTTGGAAGAGAGACAAGACCATTACCTGACGCACTAGCATTTACTTCTCAACCATTCATTGAAGGACTTACTTGGAATAGGGATGCCTGTCTATCATTACTAAATTCATCTGGAGTAAATCTAAAAGATGGAGGAAGATGGCGCGTTCCAGCTGAGCTTAACGAAGAGGAAAAACGAAAGGTTATCGAATCAATTACCAAATATACCTCAGGACAAAATGCCACTCAAATAATGGATGAACTAATTGGATATACCTATACCTTCCCAAGAGAAGACAAACGAAGTTTTCTTCGAGATGGTAGAGAATTTTCAACGATGCTTAACTCTTGCGGTAGAATCCAAAAGGCAGGAGTCGGAATTGCGATCTGTATGGGAGACAGAACAAAGATGCTCATAGAAGGAGAAAATATTCTAAAAGAGTATAGACACATGATTCGAAATTACATGAATATTTTGGCAAGTGAAAGATGGAGAACTAATGATACAACAAATTGTGTCATGGTAAATGCAGAAGGTGTGGTTCCAGAAACTATGACAGGAACCATTTCATCACTTATTGCAGGTTCTCCAAAAAATGCTGGAAAAATTGTAATACTTCGAACCAATGGAGAGGAAGGAACGATTAAGTTTTCATCAAGAAAATCATTTAGTTGTAAATCAGAGGTAAACTTGAGTAATCTGATGAGAACTGGGGCAGAAAAATTTGATGGAGTAGGTGGAGGTCATGATGCTGCAGCAGGTGCCAGAATAACTAAAGACAAATTGGATGACTTTTTAGATTATTTAGATAAGAATGTCCTTAATGTGCAAAGTTCAGGTAACTCTGAACAACATAACTGAGAAAAAAGCGCAAACCGTTAGAAAAGCATTAGAGCCAGACAATGTAAATTTTCCAGAAAACTTGACTTTGAAAGTAGAAAATATTGATAACAAGCTTGTTTTTATTTTCCAGAGCCAAGGTAGCATGAAAAAATTAATTGCAACAGTTGATGAGGTTTTAGAACATATCCAAGTTTCACTTAAAGTGATAGAGTAATGCTAGACCCAAAAATCATCAGAGAAGATCCTGAAAGAATTCGAAAAATGCTAAAAAATAGAGATGTAGATTTTGATTTTGATGGATTAATACAATTTGATAAACAAAGACGAGAGCTTATCATAAAAACAGATGAATTTAGAAAAAAAAGAAATGACATATCATTAGAAATTGGAAAGAAGAAAAAAGCAGGAGAGGATACTGTGCCTTTACTCGAAATGATGAAAAAGGTATCTCAGGAACTTGAAAATCTGGAGACTGCACAAAACAAGGTAGAATTAGATTATTCAAAACTTGCATTAACCATTCCTAATTTTATTCACGAATCAGTTCCAATTGGACAAGACGAAACTACAAATAAGGAGATTAGAAAATGGGGAAAAGTTTCACACCCAGATTTTAAAATTAAAGATCATGTAGATTTTGCTACGAGTTTGGATCTAGTGGATCTTGAACGTGCAGCAAAAGTAGCTGGTGCAAGATTTTATTTTTTAAAAAATGAATTAGTTAGATTAAATCATGCATTAATTCAATATGCCTTAGACTTTCTATCTGAAAAAAACTATACACTTGTTCAGCCACCCTACATGATTAATCGTAATTCTATGGAAGGTGCAGTAATTGCAGAAGATTTTGAAAATGTCATTTACAAAGTGGAAGATGAGGATCTATATCTAATTGGAACATCAGAACATGCCATTGCAGCAATGCACTCTGACGAGATTTTAGATGGAACAAAATTACCAATTAGATATGCTGGAGTTAGTCCTTGTTTTAGAAAAGAAGCAGGGGCTCATGGTAAAGATCAGAAAGGAATTTTTCGAGTACATCAATTTGAAAAGATTGAACAATTTGTTTTTTCTAGACCCGAGGATTCATGGAAGGAACATGAAAAAATGCTTGAAACTGCCGAAGAATTTTATCAAAAACTTGGAATTCCGTACAAAGTAATACTTCTCTCCAGTGGAGATATGGGAAAAATTTCGGCAAAAACATACGACATTGAAGCGTGGATGGGAGGTCAAAATGCATATAGAGAAATTGTTTCTTGTTCAAATTGTTTGGAGTATCAAGCAAGAAGATTAAAGATTAGATTTAGGGATAAGACAAATGAGCAAACACAATATCTTCATACCTTAAACAGTACACTTGTGGCAACATCAAGAACACTTGTTGCAATTATTGAAAACTTTCAGACAAAAGATGGTCACATTACAGTTCCACAAGTATTACAAAAATACCTTGGTAAAAACACAATCTAAATGCAGTACCACTTATATTTTGGCTCAAAAGGTCGATACTAGTTGGCAAGAAGAAAAACCAAAGTAAAAGACAAGTGGAGAGAGAAAAGATGGGTAACAGTATATGCACCAGATTCATTTAACAATGTTCCAATTGCATATGTACCAATAACAAGTGATGAAACTGCAAAGGGAAAAGTTCTCGAAGTAACACTTTATGACATTCTAAAAGGAGACCCTTCTCAACATCAATACAAAATGTACTTTCAAATTGATAAAGTAGAAGGAGACAAAGCAACAACTATTTTCAAAAGATACGAATACGCAAAAGAGTTTTTGAGAAGTTTGGTTAGACGAGGTTCATCTAAAATTGAGTTTGTTATTGATCTTAAAACAAAGGATGGATATATTTTCCGAATTAAGGTTTTAGGTTTAACACATAGACCACTTAACACATCAAGACAACGTGCATTTCGATTAATTGCAAAAAATGTAATGGAAAAAACAATTCCTCAAATGACTATTGATCAGTTTGTTCAGGCTACATGTTATGGAAAAATAAACTCAGATATTATGGGAGCTGCTAAAAGAGTGATTAGAATGAGACATGTGGGATTAGAAAAAGTAAAACTTGTAAGAACAGCAGAAGCTGAAATTGAATTACTTCAAGCTTAAGTATTTTATAATTTTTCATAGATAAAAATGGCAGAAAAGCTAGAGATTACAATAGAGGTAATTGTACATGCTACAGAAGATGATGAAAAAATTTTAAAAGCATTTTTCAAACAATTTAATATTTCAAAAGATGAGTTTTCAAGGCAGAATCTTACTGGACATTTTGAAAATCCTATTACCCTACTTCGTGCTAAAATTAAAAAAAATGATGCTAGAAATTTTCTTCAAAGACTTCTCTCAAAAATTCCTGAAAACCAGATTTCAGAAATAATTGAGGATATTGAAAATCATATTCAAGATTCTACTTTGTACCTTAGATTTGGAAAACAGGATTTGATTAAAGGTAAAATGATAGTACAAGAAAAAGATGCAGTAAAGTTTAAAATATTTACGCCAATTTACAAGAAAAACGATATCATAAAAAATTATGTTAAGCTTTTGACTGAAACAGAGTAATTTTTTGGATAGAATTTTAATATGATTATTTAGTATGATAGTTGGGAATGAAGAAATAATAGCCGCTCCAGTCTGAGCAAACGCGCTGTGAAGACGCCGCGACGAACCGACCCAATAAATTATTTAATTTTAGGATTATTTTAAATACAGTTGTTCAAGCTGGATAGCTATGAGTTTTGATTATGATGTTATAGTAGCTGGAGGAGGACTTGCAGGTACAATTGCAGCTCAATCTGTTTCATACTATTCAAAGCAGAAATTATCAATTTTAGTAATTGATAGAAGTAAACAATTTACTCCAGGCCAAAAAAATGTTAGCGGTTGGACTTGCGGAGATGCAGTAAGCAAAGAAACTGTTGACTTTATGACAGAGAGAATAAAAATTCCATGGACAGAACCTGAAATTGAACATCATGTAAAGGGAGTTATGGCGTTTTCACCTGACAGGGAAACATCTATTCCATTTGATGGAGAGGGATACATGTTAAATAGACAGAAACTTCCAGAGGTGCAAAACCAAAGAGCACAAAAGATGGGAGTAAATTTTGATTTTGAGATTAATTTGACTGGTCTTGTATATGACGGCAATCAAGTAACTGGTGTTCAAGGAGTTGATAATAAAACCAGAGGGCCATACAAAAAAACTGGCAAGTTAGTAATTGATGCAACTGGTGTAACATCCATGCTGCGAAACCAAATTCAAAACACGACAAAGGTTGAAAGAAAGGTTGACAGGCGCGATATAGAATCTACCGGACGTCATATCATGTATTTTGATAAAGGTGAAGAAGACTTGTCAGAGTTTGATCCTGACTATTGTATTATTCATTTAGATCAGGACATTGCCCCAGGTGGCTATGGTTGGGTTTTTCCAAAGGGAGAAAACAAGGTAAACATTGGATTAGGTATTGAAAAAACAATATTAGACAAACGAAACAAAAGATTAGGAAAAAATGATAATGTATCTAGTCTTATCGAAGAATACGTTAACAGAAATAAGGCAATTAAAAATCCTAGACTCTCAACTGATGAAAGTGATAAAAACAATGCAAGTGGAAACTTTCAGGTCTCTGTTAGAAGACAAAATGATTGCCTAGTTGCAAATGGTTACATGTTAGTGGGGGATTCTGCATGGATGCCCAAACCACTTGATGCTGGAGGAATTGGTCCTGCTTTAGTTGCAGGAGCTTTAATTGGAAAAGTCGCAACAGAAGCAATAGAATCAGGCGATGTTACAGAGAAAGGACTATGGAAGTACAATAATGAATTCATCAATGAGTATGGATACAAAACTGCAGGTCTTGAAATATTTCGCAGGTTAATTCAAACACTAACTAATGATCAAATCAGTTATGGCATGAAACATTTCTTAGGAGATTTAGATGTTGAAGCAATTTCAAAAGGCGAGCATCCTGACTTTGGTGGACTAACTAAATTGGGAATGCTAATTAGAGGAGCATTAAACAAAAAACTTGCTGAAGGACTACGATTTACAACTGAAGTGAACAAATGGCTTACAAAGCACTATTACGATTATCCTGAATCTCCAGAAGGTTTTGAAAAATGGCAAACTCTATTGCATGAAAAACTAAAAGAATCCAATTCAAAATTAGATGCTCATTACACTTAGAAGAAAGTAATCTTAATTCTGCAACGATCAGTGTTCTAATTTCGCTAAATCACTTTGAAATTTGAAGAAAAAGATCCACTTTATCTAAAACGAACCTGTATTATATCTATGACCAATCAACAAGAATCAAAAGATATTTTTTCAATCTGTCAAAAAAACGTTGATAAATTTTTCAGCGAAGTTGAAAAATCGACGCCAAAATATCAAGAATCAGCAGCTAAACTTCAGAAAGATTACATTACAGCATGGAAGAACGTCATTAATTCGGCTATTGCATTAGAACAAGAATATGCAACTAAGGCAGGTTTGAGAGTTGATGTACCTGAAGCAGCTATGGAATCTGTCCGGTCTATTACAAGGCAGGCTAGCGAAGCACTTGCAGCTCAAAATAAGGCTGTAATGAATTCTACTGAGGTAACAAAACAAGCATTCAATGCATTCAATGAGAATACAAAATCGTTTGCTTCACTGAACAGAAACATAATGGGATTCATGATGTCAGTTTTTGAACAAAGACCAAAAACCTAGGACATTTAGTCCTTACTTTTTTTCTTTAAATTCTATAAGGAAGTATTAAAGGTGATACAATGAGTGAAACCTGGAGAGAAAGACTCAGCCGTAGGAGATTGGAAATAGGAATCGAAGGACCAGAATACGATTACATTCAAAAATATATCGAGTTCTATTGCTCTGAGGCAGATCGAAAATGCAAAGAAATTGATATGAACAAAACTGTGGATGAAGTAATCAACTCTATGAAAGATGAAAAGTTTGATAGATTTACAAAAGCAGTTATTGATTCCATACACAAAAAGCGTGGCTTTGATCCTCATGACGAAGATAGCAAAGAGATTGCTCCATTGACTTCCTAATAATGTTCATGAGACAGAAAGAAGCTATTCGTACTAATTTCGCTAAATCACTTTACAATATGTAAAAACTTGAATGATTAATCTGAAATAACATTATAATTATCAGTAAAATGTACAGAACCAGTCGGATTAGAAAGACCGTCACTTTTTTCCCACTTTTTTAACCCTAAATACAATTTTTTTGCAATCTCTTTTTGTCTTTTATTTTCTATTCTAGCAATTAACGCTGTAAGTGGTATTGGCTTGATCAATACCTCTACTTGACCATCAAAATCGTTTAGCTCAGACAAAAGCTTAGGCCCATGACCGGTAACAAAAATTATCCGTTGCTCAGGACATTTTTTTAAAATTTCTTTCGCAAGAGTTAATCCATCTTTGACTGGCATTAGATAATCAATAACAACTACATCATATGGAGTTGGACGATTTTCATAATTAAAGGTCAAAGCATAGGTATAATTTTTAATGCATTCCTCTCCATTTTTTGTAAGAATAACCTCATGCCCTAATGCATTCAAGGTCATTCGATATTGGTGAGCAATATCTTCTTCATCTTCTGCTATGAGAATCCTCATGGACATTTTATGATACTATTATTGAATAGAATCTAATGAAGTATTGTTTGTTCTAAAAAACAATTATGAACAAAATTATAAGATCTTCAATTTGTGTGTTCAAATTAAACACAATATCTGGTATATCATAATTTGTTCTAAAAAGTATATGACTAGAAGGTATATTAGGAAAATAAAATCCTCCAAAGAAAACAAGCCTTCTAAAAAGACTCATCTCAATAATGTGGCTTTGAATTTTGAAATAGACAAGGCCCTAGCACCGCAAGAACGAGTAATAACATTTGATGAAAAACCAAACAATTACAGTAGAGAAAAATTACTACATGAATCAATAAGAAACGCTTTAGATGCAGCAGGTAATGCAGGTCTAACCATCCGCTTTTTTAATCTACGTCTGGGAGACAGAATTTCTAAAATTGAGAATGCAAAAAAATTATACAGGAGCCCATACCTTGAAATTGAAACATCAGAATCTCATGGTTTAAAAAATACAAAAAAATCAATCAAAATTCCAATAAATCAACTATCTACTAAAGATAAGAAAGAGTTACAGAATTATTTTTCTTTACTAATGAATCTATCAAAATCTAATTTCAATAGTAAGATGGCAACAGTATTGAAAAAATAATAAATTTGATTATGTAAAATTTCGCTAAATCATTTTTATTGTAATTAGACAATATGAAAGATATAGCATGAAAACAAAGTCTAAAGAAGACAATATGGCTTATTGCAATAAACATCAAAGAGCGTATCCAATGACATTGGGCTGTCCTCGATGTAATATGGAGTCCAAATAATAAGATATAATTTTCGACGCAAGTAGATATTTAGTTAGCAAAAAGTAATCAAAATTGAATTAATCCTCGCTCTAGCATCCATTGTACTCCTATTGAAAATTCATCATTAGACATTACGCCATCAATCCATTTTTGCGAATTAGTTTTAATCCAAATTGGGATCTCTAATGAAGGATCATCTGTTGTTTGTATGGAATAAGGCACATGAACTATTTTTTGTTCTATAAGATACTTCAAACTAGCAGCGTATTGTTCATCTGACATTTGCTGGTTTACCCAATATTGTGTTAGATTCTTGACCCAGTCAGGAATTTTTACAAAATTATCGCCAACAGTTACTACAAAGGACGCTCGAGCTTCATTTCCAGCAGAGTCTATTGTATAGCATCTTACTGTAGTTTTTCCAATTTGAAAAATAGTTTTTGAAGTCTTATCACAGTCAACTCGTATTTGGCCATCAACATCATCTACTGCTAAAATTGATAATGAAACAGGAGTAGGAATTGTGGATATTTTGTAGATATCCCCCTGGGTAGTTATGGTTGGCTTTACAGTATCAGACGAATCAGTAGCAAATGCGTTATGAGAAGCAGCAGTTTGTAGAAGTAAAATTGAGATGACGGTCATAGATAGTAAGATAATCTGCTTCATGAAGTTTAATCAGACTCCCGTTTCATGTTCTCGTTGGACATCATCGATCTGTTCAAGTTAAGGTTTACTACTTTATTCTACTAGTGATATGCAATCTGAAAATCCAAAAAATGTGTGAGATAAAGTGAGTATCTGTGAATTACTGTGATTATTTTTTTCATAATTGTTTTTTTTCTTCTATATTGTAAGTTGTGCAAATTGAACAGAGCTATTAGTAAATTTGTAGAATTTATTTTACTTGTGATGCAAAATGAATTATCACATTACAAAATTTTGGTAAGCGGTATGTTGTATTTCAGGTAGGTTAATCACCTACTTTTTTTTATTTTTACAATGATTATTCTTTTTTATTAAACTGTATTGGAATGTCGTATTTTGCCTGCTTCAAATTTTTGTAATGGTACATACACTTTATGAATCTCAGCGTTCTAACATGGATTGAATTTTCAAAATGAGTTTAGATTCCTCTAAAGAAGAAAGAATTGAAATTCTTATGTTTTTTATTCTCATAACGTCTTCAGAGTATAACTGATAGGTATCAATGATATGGTTAAAATCATAATTTTCTAGGTATTTTTTTGCAAATTTTAAAAGTTCAGAAAAATCATCTGATTCATTATGCGAAGCCTCTATTTTGTTGCATAAAACTTTGACCAAGCCCTGAATTTTGCCAAGTTGTACTTGTATGATATCAAGATCACTTGGCTTATCCTTCATCTCCTTAAGAAAATTGTAGGATTCAGAAATTTGAGTCAAAAGACTTTTGAAATATTCGTCCATTTCTCTCATTCATATTAATTTAAGGTAGATTTTAATTTCATCATAAAGTAGCAAATGAATGGTCGAAGTCCTTTATCAAGATCTCAGTAAGAAAGATTTCAAGTATTACTACATTGGCATACCGCGGGATTGGAAGGGAGCTAGAGATAATGAAGTCACAGTCGTAGTTTCTGATATTTGTGTGATCATACCACAAACAATTTCAGGGGCTACTGGTGAGCTAAAAGTTCTCAGGCTACTTGAAGCAATGATGGAAGGCGGCATAATTAATGCTGGGGATATTCAAAAAGCAATTGAACATATTCTATAATTAGTTTAATCACCACTTTTTTTGCAAGAAAGATTATTCTTTTTTATTAAATTCAGATATTTTTTCTAGTCCAGGTTGCATGTGTTCTTTAAAAAAATGATCAGAAAAATCAAAATAAACTCGAAATTCTCTTTCTGGTTCACAATAACTACATTTCCAAACTTCGGTTTGAAGATTATCGGAACCCTTTGAATCAATGTGTGCTTCTAAAATTACTTGAATTACTTGGTTTATTGTAGAATCTGTAATTATTGCCTCTCTTTCTAATTCTTCTAGAATGGTTGGACGCAAAATAAGCTCAATTGCATTTTGAGACTTTGTGGAAACTTTTTTTGAAACGGTTCTTCTTTTTCTTTTTGGTTTAGGCTTTTCTTCTATTGGAATAGTTTCTTCTTTTGGAAAGATTTCATTTTCTATTGTATCGATGTTGTCTTCTTCTGAGTTTATCTCTGTTTTATCATCAGGAACCCACCAGTACCAATTAAACCAATTAGACATTTCCCATGGTGAGACAGGCATAGGACCGGTACAAGTTATGCCTTTCATATTGGATTAAGGTTGAATTTTATTACAAAATTGTTTGAAAATAATCAATTAAAAAATGAGATTCTAATTTCAATTAATTTGCTTGATCTAAAACTCTAGCTTCTTCTGCTTTTTTTCATCCCAAACTAAATCGCTCATGCCAAGCTCAAGTCGCAATGAATTGGCAGTAGCTGGCGCAAAGCCCTGATAATGGTTATTTGTCATTACCAAAGCCATCAAAGCTTCACCTTCGATTTTTTTTAGCTTCGCAGCCCATGCCCTAATAGAATCACTTCTATCTCGAACCACCTTACCAAATTCAGAATCAGGAATAGAACGATCTCCGATTAATCTAACATACACAAAGTCTGACGTTAGAATAGTTGGATTATACACTTCAGGAATATCATTCCAAACTAGACAGATATTTTTTTCAGTCAAATAGTCAATTGCTTCATCTGTAAACCAAGATGCATGTCGTCCCTCTATTGGAAATCTATAGTAGTCGGGTAAATACGAAAAAAGCTCATCCAAGTGCGGTCTAGCCTCATCAAAGCTTAATGACGGTGGCAGCTGAAACACCAATGCTAAGATTTGAGACCTCAGTTGAACCAATGATCCTAGAAACTCATACACTAGTCCCTTAATGTTTTTTAGCTTGTGTTCGTGTGTAATTTTGCCAGGAAACTTTGCAGTAAAAGAAAAGTCTTCAGGAGTATCAGAAAACCACTTTTTTGTAATGAATTGATTTGGAGTCTGATAGTACGTTGAGTTAATCTCTGTAATATCAAAAATTGTACTATAATACTTGAGCCATTCTATACTTTTGAGGAATTTGGGATAAAATGTTCCAGACCAACCTTCGTAGCTCCATCCTGTGCAACCAATTTTCAGATCCATAGAATAGTATAGTGAAAGTTTGCTAAATCACTTTAGAATCAAAATGTAGTGGGTCCGATGGAATCTATCCAGATATTTTATATGAGCTTGAAGTAAATGATAGTGTAGAGGAGAAAGATTAATGGAAGCAACTAAAGGAAGTAACATTGACAATGTTCTGCTTGAGCACTTTGAAGAAGAGATATGGAGTAAGGTTCCGCATCTAGAACATAAACAGGGCAAAGCAAAGGTTGTCAACCCAACACCGCTAATTGATTTAACTGAAGATTTGAAGGAATGTGCAAAAAACGTGTACAACTTGAATCTTGCCGATGCAGATCTGAAAGTTTTCGGCAAGTTTGATTCTAACTTGCTAACAGGCTCAATTAAAATCAGGCCTGCAGTTCACATAATCCATGACGCCATTCTTACAGGGAAGCTTAAGAGTGGACAGACAATAATTGAGGCCACCTCAGGCAACTTTGGGATAGCCCTTGGACTGTTATCTAAACTTGGACTAAGTGTAGTTGCGCTTGTCTCAAGAAGGCTACAGGAGGGAGTCTTTGAGGAGCTAAGAAACGAGAATATACGCATCATGGATCTTGACATGGACATCTGCCCTGCTCCAGGAATGAAAGACAGCCCAAATCTTTTGGCTGCAAAAGCAACCGCTGTTAATATTCGCTCACAATTAACTGAGCTTGGATTTGATCCTGACATTTTTGATAAATCAAGCTCTGAGATACAATCGCTTTTAGCTAGCCAAGACATCATAAACTTGGCAAAGTTTCTTGCCAAGATCTACGGTTGTTTCTGCCCAGAACAGTATGACAACGAATTAAACATTGAGGTACATAGAACTGTTACCGCAGCAGAGATAGACCAACAATTACATGAAAATGGAAATTCGCTTGCAGACTTTGGAATTGTCTGTACCTTTGGTACAGGTGGCACGTCTGGTGGCTTGAGCAGATACTTGTCTGAAAAATATGGAAAAAAGTCGCTGCATGTAGTATTTCCACCTGCTAATCAAGATGTTGGAGGAATTAGGACAAAAGCCAATGCAGATGGCTTGAAGTTATACGAACCTGAAATATATGCTGGACAACATGAAGTAGATTTTGAGCAGGCAAAACTTCTTCTAAAGTTTTTTGTAGACAAAGGTCACGACATTGGCGAAAGTAGTGCGCTTGCACTATATGCTGTGATACAAATGGCAAACTTTGGCGGTGGTGGAAAGTTTGTAGTAATAGTTGCTGATGGAATACAAAAGTACAAAAAGAATTTCGAAGAGATTGGAAAGAAGCAGAAGCGTACTCAGGTATCCCTGCAGGAAGCTGCATCAAACGTAGGCGACTATGATAGAGTAATCTGGATTCATACCCAGTATACTCCTAAAGAAGAAGGAATAGAGCTAATTGCAAAGTCTCTTGGCGTTGATAAAAGTAAGATCTCTGTGCCAAAGGCAAGTACCGCAAACCAACTATTAACAACACAACAAATTCCAGATGAGCTAAGTGAAGCTCTGCAAGGCTCTAAAGGCAAGTCGTTGCTGGTTTGTATGGCTGGAAATACTTCGTTGATGGCCGTTAAAGTACTTGCAGGCAAAGGCATTGTAACTGAAAGTTTGAAAGGTGGGATATCAGACCTGCCTGAAGCAAAAAGTAAATCACCTGCTGAATTTATCAAAGCAGCTACCGAATAATAGTAAATTTTGATTTTTCTGCCCCATCAAAGCGTTGATCATTTGTAGATAATTTTTCTAAATCACTTTACAATCTAAAAATTCTTAATTCAATAACAAAGTTCAGGTAATAAGAAATTGCACTTTTTGCATTGAAATACCACGATATAATTTCCTATTCTTGCAACTTTTGCCCAATCAGGGTGTTCGGTACCGTATTTGTATGATGGTAAATCCTCTTTCATGGCTTTTAGATAATCATCTGTAATAGTATCGCATGAAATATCTGACCATGTTTTATTTCCACACTTTGGACATTTGACCATATCTAGTTAGTATATCCAGGTTTGAAAAATCTTATGTTTTCCTATAAACAATAATCGTCTAAATTCTGAAAATTCCTGATTGGTTTGTTGAAGATGTTAACAGTTATACCGTAGATTTTGGACATTTTGAAATATAAGAAAACGGTAGAAAATGCAATGGATGATCAACTGAAAAAAACTATGTCAATAAAGATAAAACGCTTAGATATGTTCCCAAATCACTTTTTTGGAATTGCTGAGATTAACGGAGAAGGCTACAAGATTAACATTCAAGGTCAGAGTGTGTTTAGAACTAATTTAATGAAACTGCCAATAAAATTTAAAGATGAAAAAGCATTATTACGTCTAAGTGGAATTAATGGATCTTTTTTTGAGGATATCGTAAATTACAAAGGAAAATCAGAATGGATAGAAATAGACTCTGATAGAATTTTGACATATTTGGCAGATCATCAAGACCAAATTGACACTATAGATGTTCTAAGTAGATTCTAAACTCTTCTAGTTTTCCTATAACAGTATTTATTAAATTCTGAAAATTCTTTATTCTAATTTTGCTAAATCACTTTACAATAAAAAAATGATTTAGAGTCAGGCTTCGGCCAACCTTACCTCAATATCCAGAGAAATAGAAGGAGAAAGCGGAGATGGGTTATCAATTCCTTCCCAAACAAATACTGTTGCCCGATAAGTTCCAGAATACTGTGGAGTCCAAGACAAAGCAGGACTAAGCATTTGGTTTGGAGACAAAGAACCAGAAAGCCATCCTAATGATACTACAACTCCCGTATCATCTTCTATTTGAACGAAATAGGTAAATGGTTGTTGCGTCATAAGCGCATTTGTAACATCTGCAACAATGAGAACTTGTTGATCAACTAGAATATAGCTTAATTGATTTCCTTGAGAATCTTGAATTTCTGGTTCTGAGGCAGGTGTTCTGTCTAGTATCGAGTTTTCATCTTGTATAGAATATGCAATGGAACTAGTAACTGTAAATAATGTCAATAAACCAAAAAGCAATAGCGATTTCATATTTAGATATAGGTTGGCATAACTTTTAGCAATTCCCATATTATTGCTAAATCACTTTACAATATGAAGAATGTCTGAATAAAAATACAAACATTTTCTTATGTGTAATATGAGCGTAGATTATATGTGCAATTAGGATTCTATAAGAAATTCCCTTATAATGATAATGTTGCCCTTTCTATTGCGATTATGGTTTCGATAGGTATTTTTGCAATAGTGATTTTATCAAACGGATAATAGAATATCTGCATTAGCAGAAAATTAAATTACTAGAGATACAAATTAGTTCTATGGATTATAATCAATTATGTAGTGAGATTCTGAGTCTTGATGGTAAAGTTCGATATGCTGGAGTGTACAACACAACTAATGGTAAAATATACGAGAAAGTACAAAGTGGAATCACTAGATATCTTGATCAAGAACAGACAAATAATTCACTTATTCAGGCCACCATGAGGTGGAAGACAAGACAACAATATTCTAGTACAATTGGCCAGCCAGTTTACGCTATGGCAAAATACACTAAGATTAATCGTTTTACCATGCCCTGTGGAACAAACGCATTATTGCTAGTCAATACAGAGCCAGACCTTGAACCTCATACAATAATTGATGACGTCATAAAACTAATAGAGAAATTTTCTGATGATCCAAACTATAATCCACGCAGTCCATATTTGAGTTTTTAAGAAGTTCCATAACTCATTAACATACTTTACATCAAAACAAAGTAAAAACGATGCAATGTTTGCAAGAAATGCGTTAAAAAATTACTAAATCACTTTATGAGATTAGAAAACGTTAATTGTTTGGATTAACATGGCATTTGTGCTTGGATTTTTTTCTTCTCTCAAAAACCTCTCCACATTTATCACAAGCATAAAATCTTCCCACATGATAGATATTGTTTTAATATGATTTACTTTTTTCTTTGTTTTTCTTTTATTACCACACATGTACCAGATGCTTTTGCTACAAGAATTGGTGGATCCAAGACATCACAAGCGCTTTCATGTTTTTGATCAGGACTTTGAGCAATAACCTTGAATGCTTTGAAGCTCATTTTTCTACTTGATTTTCCTACTTTGGTAATTTTTCCAATAACCTCGATGAAATCCCCACCATGAACTGGTGACAAAAACTCTACATTATCATATGCTCGAAGAAGACCCTCGTCCCCATCATAACGAATAGTCAATTCAGTTGCCAAGTCTCCAAAGAGATTAAGAATTCGAGCACCATCAACAAGGTTTCCAGCATAGTGTGCATCTTGCGAACTCATACGCAGTCGCAACTTTGCTTCTGGAAGAGATTTTGTCATGTCTTAAAATTAATCTAGTAGAATGAAAGTTTTTTTAAAATTTCTCTTACTCACTTAAACGTTCATACTTTCTCACATCTTTTAAGTAAGATCACGATGTAGAATAGTTTTAGATGATGTTCATTACAGGTGATGTTTGTCCTCTTCGGGGAATCTATCGATATTCGGGCCATCCTGATAACAGCAAAGGATGCCATTCCAAATGGTTTGAACGAGATATCGTATTAGAAATAAAACAAAAATTTCCACGTGTCGGTGCATGCATAAAGCCTGCACAATGGGTCTTTGTCAGGCCTCCATGAAATGAGGGAATGGACTTGATAGAAAAAGAATTTGAATCTGATATGCTGTATAATAAAATAGTTCATTTCTATATTGATAAGAAGAACTATTCAAAGGAGCAAGCAAATTCAATTGCTCAAAATATCATAAAAAGAGAAATTCAAAGAAGAAAATGTAAAAATCTCCAATGTGGGCATTCATTAAATGATCATATTAGAAATTCAGAAACTTGTCTAGTCTTAGAATGTAATTGTATAAAATTTGCAAAATGAATTAAAAGTAAATTCCGAATCTGATTATCAAAGATCTCTCTTTTATGCTATAATGCCGTAGTATAGAATAATGCAGATAATAAAGCACCCAGGCTTTGCAGACCAAAAGGTAATGCAAACATCACTTGAGTTGCTACTAAAGGATAGACATAATGAATTCGGTGACCTAGCTGATATTATTGGAATTCCAAAAGCTACACCAGGATGGGAGTTTATCATTTTAAAGTTCTGCCTTGACTATCGTGATTGCTTTGTGGCATGGTCTAATAAAGACAAAGACTTGGATCAGATTATAGTTCACAAATCAATGACTCTGATTCGACAGCTAGCAAAGGGAAGAAAAACGATGACTGACTTGGCGCATTGGGAAAACTTGGCGTATACTCTAGCAGAAGAATATAGGTCAGTGTATTCGAGATTAGGCTAGTTCTGGTTTCAGTCAATTTTGAGAAAAGCTGAGGGATATTGGTATAGTGTATGGTTAGAGGATATTCTAAATATGGTCAGGATCTTTGGCCGATTCGTATCATAAAAATAAAAAATCTTGGGTCCATTATTTGCAAATTTTTTTAAGTATGTCTTGTATATACCATCTTGAAGGCTGGCTTTTGATGTAGCCTTATATGATTATCATATGTAAGTCTGGCCAGCCTTCATCCTATTATTCAATTTATCATGTTTTTGGTGATGCAGTGAACATCAAATCAAGTCAAAACACATGTAATAATTTTGTATACTACAACAAAACGAATCATTAAAGGACATAAGTTTCTGTAAACATGTACAACTAATACATGTAAATGGTTGTCATAGATGCAAACAACGACATTTACGACATACATTTAACAATTTGTCCTACAATTTATGCACAAAACATGTGTAACAACGACAAAAACATGATAGAAAAAAATTTATGTTGTTTGTTGTAATACATATTACAAAACATTGCATTGTTGTACATTTTTGTCAAAGTAAACATGTTTTTATACCAGTTACAAAGCTATTAGCGCAATGGCTACATCAAAAGCTAAACGTAGTGCAGCTGCAAAAAAAGCAGCACGTACACGAAAAAGAAATGCAGCGACAAAAGCTGCAGCAGGAAAAAAAGCTGCAACAAGACCTAGACGTCGTGCATCAACAAAAAGACCTTCAAGACAAAGAACTTCTAGCAGGAAAACTGCAAGAAGAACTTCTAGCAGGAAAACTGCAAGAAGAACTTCTAGCAGGAAAACTGCAAGAAGAACTTCAAGGAGATCTACCCCACAAAGAAGGAGACGTTAATCTCCTATCTTTTTTTTATTCAAATTTCGTAAAAATACTTTACAATGCTAGCGTAAATTGTTCAAACGCTACACACAAACTAGTATTACTTTAAAAGATGCTTAGAAACTTATGGGTTTACGCTTGTGCAAAAGGTGCAATAAGGAATTTTCTACACTTACTGATGAAATATACTGTTCATTTGAGTGTGCATATGAAAAATTTGGAAAACAAAATTCTAGCTTCAAAATCAAATGACTCGATTCTAATTTCATTAAACTACTTTGAGAATTACAATGAATCACAATTAGTCAATGTGAACTAATAATAGTAACATGATATATCTGTAAAATATGGGTAATATGATAGATGGAGATGTATATCAGTGTGGGAAATGTGGTCTTGAACTTAAAATCACAAAGGCGTGTGACGAAGATTTTTGTGACCTAATTTGTTGTGAACAACAAATGAAGAAAAGTGAATAATTGAAAATTATTAATTCAATCTCTAATCTGCAACAATATGTGTTCTTATATTCTTAATTTTCAAACAGCATCACGAATCTAATTGGATTTGCCTCAAGCTGGCGAAGTTTGGAACTTAGAAACTTAACCTGTATGAAATAGATGTATGCAAAAAAATACAAACATTTGCTTATGTTAAAATTTTAATCAAAGTAGTTGTGGGTAAAATCTTAAAAACAATAAACTTGGTTATTGGTGCGATACGACCAAAAAGTGTTACTTGGAGCCTTGACAAAAATGGTATAGGATATGAAAAAATAGAAAATGAAATGGACGATAATTTTGAAACGTATCTTCCAGAGAATGCAGTAGGATCTGTGAAAACAAAAAAAGAAACAGAGGATGAAATTGACATGTATCTTACAGACAGTGGAATCCCGTGGATTCAGTCAAAAAAAGAAACAGAGAGTAAATCTGGAATAAAGAATCAAGGTACCGAAAATCCCAAATTTACAACTGAAGAATTAAGACGTGAACATCGAACTAACCTAGAAACTATCAAAAGTATGCAAGAATCAATTGACCTTAAATCTAAAATAAGAAAAAAATCAGTGAACAAATCTAAAAATAAAGTTCTAGATATAGTACATTGTAGATTTACCCCTGAAGAATTACCACGTGAAATTCAAACTAACTTAGAAACTATCAAAAAAATACAAGAATCATTTGATATTAAAAATAAAAATAAAGTTCTAGATATAGTACATTGTAGATTTACCCCTGAAGAATTAGCACGTGAAAAGCAATCTGACGTTGAAACTCGTAGAAGATTAAAAGAAATAATTGAATCAAAATTAAAAATAGATAAACAAATAGAACTTGGTCATTTTTTTGACTCTAAAAAGGGAGTAAAATATTATCTTGATAGGTACAATAGAGAACATATATTCAGAGATTGGTTTGACACAACCTTCCCTAACAATACAATTCTAGAAACTCTTGAATTAGCAATTCCTTGCACATTTTCAAAAGAACAACCCCAGTCAAATGCACTTGATACTTTTGATCCAAATAAAGATCTTCAAAATTACATTGACATCTACAACAATGATACTATGTACAAAGAGTGGTTTGATAGGAAATATCCAGGTCAATCAATTTATGAAATTATTGGATTGTTAGAGCCTAACAGTTAGTACAACTAACCTTAATTGCTTGAATGTTTGGAACTTGCTCTAAAATATCAGCACCACCAACTGAATTTGTGCGTTCTATATTTCGAATCCCTTTAACATAACCAAATCCTTCTACAATGTTTCGTTTTACAAATTCTTCTTTATCATACTCAACAAAAATTACATCTTCTTTAATTGATGACTCTCCAACATTAATCCCAAATACTCCTTTTTTAGACGCAACATTTATCGTTCCTGTAAAATGAATGACTTTTCCTTCTAGCTCATCAATATTTTTTAAAAGATCATAATAATTCCAGTCAATAGCGGCTGAGGCTAGCTCACTATCTGACATTGAATCATTCACTTCAATGCCACCAGTTTGAGTATATGCATAAACTAAAATCATACCTAAAATTACAATTCCTGCTCCAATACCAATCGGTTTTGATTTTGTCAAAGCTTCATTAAAACAATTAAAAATCCATTAGAAAAACTCTTTTGTGAACATTAAATATGTTTTAGTTATTCAATGTCAATTTCACAAGATCTCTTTTTAACATATTGGTGTCCAGCAATGGCTACATTTTTGACCCTGACGAACAATTCCATCTAACGTTTCAAAAAAAGTTTGCTTCTTACATCGTTGACAGACTACAATCTTTTTTGCATGGAACATAATGACCCGATTAATTTACGTGAAAATAGCATATACGGGTTTGTATGTTCAACCATAACGAATCCCTAACAATTTAGATAAATCAGTATTAAAAATTCTTAATTCTTAGTACAGGAATAGTATAATGTGCAAAGGAAGGGGAATATCTTGGTAATTTTAGTAATTACGATTAGTCTTGTAACTGTTCTAAGCATAGAGGCTCAACAAGATTTCAAGATTCCTCAATGGGTAAAAAATAATGCATTATGGTGGGGACAAGGAGATATTTCTGATGCAGATTTTATTTCAGGAATGAAATTCTTGATTGATCAAAAAATTCTGCAAGTTTCAACCACAGAAGATGATGAATTCGAAGTAGAAACAAGTAAACTTTACAGAGAAAATCAACCTCCTGACAAAAAATACTTGAAAAAAGAATTCAAATTTTCAATGTGGCAACCTGAGAATTGGGAAAAACAAGCAGTTTCTCCTCATCCTTTTGATACAGGTCTCTCCGTTTATTCAATGATAGAATCTAGTACGTTTGATGAAGCTCAAGCTACGACCATCGCTGTGGTTATTGACGATATGGAAGGACTTTCTTTAGATGACTATAATGAAGATCAATGGAACAAATATGGATATCTTTTATCTACAATTGGTAAAGTTGAATTTTTAGAGGCAGGACGTGATACAACTGCTGGTGAAAAAGACATTTGGTATGAATATACTTATGATATTCAACTTGGAGATAGAATGTTTAACTCTGTATCTATTGATGTTAAACTCAAGGGAATGGATGTTGTAGTAGGACATGAGGGTGTTGCATATACTATTACTTATTTGACAAGTGAAAAAAATTATGATGAACACTACGACCAATTTTTAGATATATTGAATACTTTCAAATTCTTATAACTGGAAATTCTTAATTCCTAGTTTCACCTATTAGATATATGGTTCACCAGTGCTATATCTGTGAACAAATTTTTGATTCTAAAAAAAAATTATTTGAACATTTAGATGTTCATTCAAAACCTGGACTATCATCTCTAAGCGAGGATGAAGTTATGGAACAATTCAAATCAACTAAGAGTGGAGAACCCTCAAGAATGTCAACAAAGTAATAATTGTTTTCAATTTCAAATCTACAACAATAAGTGGTTTAATTTTTTAGGTTTTATTTAAAGCGCATTATTACAAATGCAATTTCCAGAGGTTAGGATGCCCAATCTAATTTACAACTAATGAAGGTGTTTTCAAAAAAGTATGAGTAATCTCATCCCTTTTTTTGATTTTAAACAATTCTTTTTTTTCCAATCTAGATGATATTTTTTTTATGTTATATTCTGAAAACGATAGAATACCTTGTGGTTTAAGAACACGGTATAATTCTTGTAAAACTTTTTCAGGTTTTTTCAAATCGTTAAAGATGTAATATAAGAGGATAATATCTACGCTGTTTGATGGTAGTCCTGTAGCACATTCTGAAAGAATAGTTTTAATGTTTACCAATTTTTTCTTCTTAGCAGTTTGATTTACTTTTTTAATTGCTAGTGGATGCATGTCTAATGCTAAGACTTTACCAGTTCCTGCAAGCAGCTCTGCTGTAGCAATAGAATAACTTCCTGGCCCACATCCAAAATCTAGTACACAAACTCCAGGAGTGATTTCAACATCTTTTAAGATATACTTAGGGGGATAAAACACATCACGAATCTTAAGAATTAAAGAAACTATTTTAAAATTCATTTTATGCATTGGCTTTTGCGATTGTAAGACCACAAACATTCTTTAACATGGATCATTAAATACGAATTTTCTGTAACATTTGAACGCACAATTAAAAAAAGAGTGATGTCATTTGATATTAGGAAAAACTCTAATTAGTATTTATACTGGAACAAAAATATGAAATGCCTTTCAGTTTCTCAACCCTTTGCTAGTCTCATAATACATGGAAAAAAGACAATTGAACTAAGACGCTGGAATACTAGTTTTCGTGGAGAGTTTTTGATTCATTCTCCAAAAAAAATCAGAATAAAAGACTGTAAACGACTAGGAATTAATCCAAAAAACCTAGTTAAAGGTGCAATCATTGGTAAGGCTGAAATTTACGACGTAAAAAAATATAATTCCAAATCAGAGCTTTTCAAAGATTCAAAAAAACATCATGCGTCTAAATCATTTCAAAATAACAAGTATGGTTTTTTGATAAAAAATGCTAAAGCTTTTAGAATTCCCATTCCAGTAAAAGGAAAATTAGGATTCTTTGATGTAAAGTTAGAACAAAAAAAGATAAAAAAATCTGAAATTATTGCAGATTTGATTGATGAGGAGTATAGATACCAGTGGATTGGTCACCACTAAAATCCCATGAAAACTAAAACTGTGTGTAATTGTACCTATTATTACATTTTTTTTGTATGTGTTTTTTAACAAACATGAAAATTTATTGGAATTTCACCAAATTAGATTGAATTGAGAAGTGTGATAATAGTAGATGATGAGGAAGATTGTAGAGATACACTTCAAGAAACCCTTGAACTTTCTGGAATTGATGTTGCTGGAACTGGAGCAAACGGAGAAGAGGCCTATCAATTATATGAAAAATTTCTTCCAGATGTAACAATTTTAGATCTAAATATGCCAAACTATGATGGAAATTATGCTATTGAAAAAATTAAAGGAAAATATCCTGACGCTAGAATAGTTGTAGTAACTGGTTTTGTTGATTATGAATTTGATCAAAGCAAAGTTGACGGTGTAATATGCAAACCCTACAGTTCTAAAGAGCTAATTAATTTGATGAACAAAATATGTTCTCCACTTAATTCAAATTTAACAAATTGGTATGTTGGGTAATTTTTGTAAAAATATATTTTAATTCAAAAAAAAGATTAGGCCTCTGATCTTGGAAGTTTCCCGAATTTATCAAATGTATCTTGTGCTGATTTTTCCGCAAGACCATTAGCTACATTTAGGTCTTCTACCACTTGGATTAGCTGCACTCGTTTAGTTGCTGCATGAGCAAAGTATGCATCTCGAGCCTCTGCAAGTGTACCTCCATTATCAAGTACCTGCTTCATTGCACTTCTTGCAGTATCTACTTTTCCTTGCATATAATCAAACATTCCCCAAAAAACACTCTGAATATAGTCATGTTTTTTTTCAACAAACTTTGCATAGGCTGCTTTTGGCATTTTATCTTGGTATTTTAAAATAAATGCATCTAGTCTTTCTGATAATCGTTCTTGAGCAATGATTCGCTTTTCTTCTACCTAAATTTGTTTTAAAGTTAATTGAATAGGTTGAAAATTGCCTTGCATTTGTTGTTTGTATCTTAGCTTTTGATCTTCCATTTCTGCAAGGATTTTCATTGCGAATGGATTTTTTTGAAGCTGCTTTGATGCCTTTACAATTATTTTTGAATCTGCATCTGCAAAAGAAATTATATTTGTTCCAGGAATAGCAGATAAGACAACAATAGATAACAATACAGCTGATAGTATTATTGGAATTTTATCATTCATTAAAATTGATTTTTGTTATTTCAAATATAGGTATTAAACAGAATTTAGTAGCAACCTTGAAAAGTCAAAAAACCAATTAAAAAACAATTACCAATTAATTTATGGACAACTTATCAGTTCTACGTTTTCTTTATTACAAATAGGATTTCTAAAATGGTTTTTTCAAGAGGATAAAATTATTGGAACACTAAGAACTTGGAAAATTCTTTATTTAGTATATATAAAGGGGTTTTATAGTGTCGTCGAAATGCCTCAAACAAAACCAATTGTGAGTGTAGAAAATGTTGTAGCATCTGCATCTGTTGATCAGAAAATTGATCTTATTGATATTACAAAGAAATTTCCAGATACAGAATACCATCCAGAGCAGTTTCCAGGTCTTGTTTTCCGATTAAAGGTACCAAAAACTGCAACATTGATCTTTAGAACAGGAAAAATGGTATGTACTGGTGCAAAATCCGAAGAATTGGCAATTAAAGCAGTAAGAACTGTAGTTCAAATGCTTCGAAAAGGAGGTATCTCAATCAAAAAGGATGCGGTAATTGTTGTACAAAATATTGTTGCTGCAATTAACCTTGGTGGAAGGATTCACCTAGAACAAGCTGCCAGAACGTTACCAAGAAGTATGTATGAACCTGAACAATTTCCAGGGTTAATTCACAGGATGGTTGACCCAAAAACGGTAATTTTGCTATTTGCATCAGGAAAGCTAGTTTGTACTGGGGCAAAAAAGGAAGCTGATGTTTATCGATCAGTTCACAACCTTCATGCCTTACTTGAAGAAAAAGATCTCATGATTTACGACTAGATTTTTTCCATTTCTTTCTTTGAAAAATCTAGTTTTGTTGTAATATCTCACACACAACATGTTATGTCTAGTAAATTTGATTATTTCTCTGGGTTGGTTGATAGAAAAGAATGGATATCCAAGGAAAAGTATATCAAATAATTTATGAAATTACTGGAATTATTCTAAGATGGGATAAACAGCAATTATCAGATAAAGAGGCTATGAAGGAAATTGTTAGAACCCTAGCGTCTGAGGTAGATAACAATGGAAAATTCTATAAATTAAAAAAGGAGAAATCATCTTCTATTCTAATCCAAAAAAAGGTACTAGCCCCAATGGTAATCGGAGTGGTATTTTTTGCAGTTTTGTTTGGAGTAGCAGTTCCCTTTACAACTATTGATAATGTAAAAATAGTTGAAGAAAAACAAATTTCATTTGAACAATTAGATGAAACACCTTCTAATGTAAAAGAACAAAATAATTCAGTTGTAGAGGAATTTAGCAATAAAACAATTTCAAAAAAAGATTCCTAAATGCTAATGTTTGGGTCTTCAGACTTTAGTTTTTCCCAGTCTGCAAGAAAGTTCTTCAGACCAATATCAGTTAGTTGATGCTTTAGCATCTTTTCTAATACTTCTGGAGGC
>Ga0209997_10000076_pt1 | contig 27199 bp, 21 predicted proteins | sample CR04metaG_FD_182079 | JGI IMG/M metagenome (GOLD analysis project Ga0209997, IMG submission 182079) | Deep subsurface microbial communities from Mariana Trench to uncover new lineages of life (NeLLi) - CR04 metaG (SPAdes) (version 2) | ecosystem: Environmental > Aquatic > Marine > Ocean trench...
GGCTGTACATCTTCTGGGCAGCTTTCTCGCGGACGCTGCAAGTATTGAGTAAATACAGATCGGCCTCCTCGGGCGAGTTGACCGCGACCATACCGCGATGGGCAAGCAGTCCGGCAACTTTCTCCGAATCGTGCTCGTTCATCTGGCATCCGAACGTTTCGATATAGAATCTTTGCAGCATCGTCTCTAGAGCATTTTAGCGGACTTGAAGTGGAGGATACAAGGTTCGTGCTGCCGTCACTGCGTGCTGCCGTCACGAAGTGACGGCGTGCTGTGGTGCTGTGGTGCTTTTGTGCAGTCGTGAGAGGGTGTTCGCCTGCTGCATATCAGAAGCTAGAGACGTTCATGCAAGATGTCATGATCACCACACCACAGCACCACAGCACGACAGCACAATTGCACGGAGTTATGAAGTGACGAAATCCTTCCCTCTCCGTAGTAATTCGCGCGCCTGCTTACGGGTGGTGTCCGTTAAGGCTTTCCCTGCCATCATTCTTGAGATCTCCTCCACTCTTGCCTTCTGCTCAAGAGGAACAATCTCAACGATGGTTCGCTCGGCGCTGGGCCGTTTGGTGACATGAAAATGCTGGGAAGCATATGAGGCGACTTGTGGAAGGTGGGTCACGCAAAAGACCTGGTGCGCCGTTCCCAGACGGGCGAGTTTTTCTCCAATGGTGGAGGCCACTCGGCCGCCAATGCCTGCATCCACCTCATCGAAAACCAGGGTCTTCGGATAGTCCTCCAGGGTGAGAATCGATTTCAGAGCCAGGACGGTTCGGGACAACTCTCCTCCGGAAGCAATCTTAGCCAAGGGTTTAGAGGATTCACCCACATTGGCACTGATCAAAAATTCCACTTGGTCCATTCCCTGCTCTGTGACCTTTTCATCTGAGGTGTTGACCTGTACCGTAAAAGCTGCGTTTCCCATGTGCAAATCGGTCAGTTCACGCTCCACTTGCCTGCTGAGCAACTTAGCTTGCTGGTGTCTGCCCCTGGAAAGGTGCTGGGCAAGTGCTCGATATTTGCTCTCCAGTTGACTCTCCTTCTTAGCCAGTTGTTCGATCTCGGCTTCACATTGGGAGAGCTCGAGGACTTCTTTTTGGGCCTTTTCGAGATAAGCCAGAATTTCATCCACGGTTTCCCCGTATTTACGGCGAGCCTTTTGAATTTCCGAAAGGCTCTCCTGAACAGCGTCCAGGCGTCCCGGGTTGGACTCAATTTGATTCGTGTAGTCGCGAAGCTGGTAGGCTACCTCTTCCAGCAGATAACGTGAATCACTCAGTTTCACCATCACCGGCTCCAGCTGAGGGTCCAGCTCACAAAGTTCTTCCAACTCTTTCTTGGCCTGATGCAGCAGACTCAACGAGGACTCTTCTCGTTCATAAATGTCCTGATAAGCCCGTTGCGATGCACTCAGGCGTTTTTCCGCACTGGCCAAAAGCCCCCGTTCTGCTTCCAACTCCACGTCCAGGCCAGCTCTCAATTGAAGCTTGTCGATGTCGGCAATTTGAAAGTGGAGGGTGTCGAGCCTCTGCAGTCTTTCCTGTTCGCTGGCCTGCAGGCGCTCAAGTTCTGAACGAACTCCCTGGAGCAGATGAAAGGACTCTCTGACCTGTTGCGTCAACGGTTCGTGAGCGCTGAAGGCGTCCAGAAACTGTAATTGAACACTGGATCGCAAGAGGAGTTGCTGCTCGTGCTGTCCGTGAATATCGGCTAGAAACGTCCCCAGCTGGGAAAGCGTAGCCAGTGGGCTCAAAACCCCGTTGATAAAGATCTTGTTGGAACCGGACCGGGAGATATTCCGGCGGATAATAAGTTCCCCGCCCTCCAGTGGAATTCCTGCATCAGCGAGAAACACTCGTGCCGGATGTTCTCCGGAGAGTTCAAACATTCCCTCCACTCGGGCCTGCTCAAAGCCCTGACGAACCATTTCGAGAGAGGCACGCCTCCCCACCAGCAAGCCTACAGCATCTACCAGAATGGATTTTCCCGATCCGGTTTCACCGGTGATCAGATTCAACCCCTTACTGAATTCAATTTCCAGACGATCGATCAGAGCAAAATTCTCGACGGAGAGGAACTTCAGCATGACAAAAGGCTACTAAAAAGCTGACAACTGACAACCAAGGAGGATTGTACACGAACACTATGTCCTCTTTGTCAGCTGTCAGCTGTCAGTTGTTTTGAGTACCATCTATTGGTGGTGGTTGATCCAGAAGTAGATCAATCGGTGTATGGTATATGATTACAGGCAGGTCATCATGAACATGAACCGAATAGGGAATGTAGGAGATTGAAATTGGCCTTTTTTATAGCTCAGGGGAGCTTTGGCAGTTTCTGGTCACTGGTGAGCAATAGCGGTCCGATCGCTCAAATGGTTTTTCTGATCCTGCTTTTTTTCTCCCTGTTTTCCTGGGGTATCATCTTCCAAAAGGTTCGCTTTTACAAAGCAGTGGGCCAACAGTCCCAGGCCTTTTATGACCGCTTTAGAAGAACCTCCAGCCTCTCGGAACTCTACAGTAAATGTGAGCGGTTTCCGCAGTCCCCTTTGGCCGGGATTTTCAAGGGTGGCTATGAGGAGTTGAGCCAGCAGATGGAGTCCCCCAGTTCCGGGGACGATTCTCCCCAGGTATCCCTCAATCCGGGAAAACTCAAGAGCCTCAACAGCGTGGAACGAGCCCTGCAAAAGACGGCCCACACGGAGATGACTGCACTGGAAGCCTCTCTTCCCTGGCTGGCCACCACCGGGGCCGTCTCTCCTTTTATTGGTTTGTTCGGCACGGTGATCGGAATCATCAATGCCTTCCAAGGTCTCGGAGAGGGCTCTGTGACCACAATCCAGGCCGTTGCTCCGGGAATCAGTGAAGCTCTGGTGGCAACTGCGGCTGGACTTTTTGCAGCCATTCCGGCAGTGATCGCCTATAACCACTTTCTCAATCGGATCAAACTTTTTGGCGTCGAAATGGATGACTTTTCGGCAGAGTTCCTCAACACCGTCGAACGAAGTTTTGGAGTGAGTTGAAATGGCTTCTGGTAATTTACTCAACCCGACTCGACCTTCCATTTCGGAGATCAACGTCACTCCCCTGGTGGATGTGATCCTGGTTTTGCTGATCATTTTCATGGTTACTGCACCCATCCTTCAGACCGGCATCGAGGTGAATCTTGCCCAGACACGAACAGTTGCTCCCGTCGATCCCGAAGATGCGGCTGTCATCACCATCAGTCGAGAGGAGATGCTTTTTTATCGGTCCAATCCCATCAATTTCAATGAACTGGGCGACTGGCTCAAGCGCGAGATTGGAGACAGTGGAAAAGCCATTTTTCTTCAGGCCGACGAAGACGTACGCTGGAAGACGATTGTCTCTGTGGTGGACGAGGTGCGAGTTTCGGGATACTCTCAAATAAATTTAGTCACCAAACCCTATTTGGAGAAGTGAGACGAATGTCCCCAAGGGTCATCAGCCCGCACGTGCGTGAGGAAGGATATCGAGGAGCATTCACGGTCTCCGCCGTAGGCCACCTCCTGCTTTTCCTTTTCCTCCTCCTTTCCTCCGAGTTGTTTCCCAGGGGTGCACCTTTAGTGATCGGAAGCGGCGAGGGAGGCGGCCAGAAAAACAACTTCGTGAAGGTCGGGTTATCGGCTGAGCTCAGCGGCGGTACCGGGATGCACAAACCCGCCATAACTCCCCGGCCCGAAGTGGTGACTACGCCTGAGCCGAGCAAACCCGATCCGCCGGCTCCCCCAAAAGAGGAAAACGTCTTGGTGGAAAAGGCTCCCCTCCGGAAGACCCCTGACACGTCGTCTGCCTCCCCGGCGAAATCCCAAGCCGCCACTGAAGACTCTCGGCCCAAACCGATCCCCCGCAAGCCGGAACCAGGAAGCGGCGGACCCGGTGGACAGAGTTTGGGATCAGGTGGGGGTTTTGGAGGCGGACAGGGCGTGACCATCGGCACGGGAACGGGCGAGGGAGTTATGGACTCCTGGTACGTGCGTCAGGTTGAACAGCGGATTGGACGAAACTGGTTAAAGACTTCGTTGGGTCAGCTGGCGAATCCCGTTCGCACCGTAATCAGTTTCGAGATCCGAGCCGATGGCCGCATCGACAACATCCAAATCGAGCACAGGAGCGGCATTGGGAGCATTGATCTGGCTGCTGAGCGAGCCGTTCGTGCCAGCGATCCTCTCTCTCCGCTGCCCTATGAACTTCGCAATCGAACGGTGAAATTCATTGCCAACTTTGAGTACCCTCCCGGAGGATGAGAGGAGAGAATAGAGGTCGAGTGATCAACGAAGATAAAAAGAAGAAAGACACTTGCATGACTGGAAAAATCCTTATCCTTTGCTTCATTTGCCTCCCTTCCCTTCTCAAGGCTCAAACGCCTGACGTGGTGATCTATCCTCGTCCCAGAGAGGACACCAAGCTGGCCGTGGCCGATTTTGTAGCCCGAACTTCAGACACCTCGGAAGTACAGGCAGCCTTAGAGATTTTCGATCGGGTCCTATGGGATGATCTGGAGTTCTCCGCTTTCTTTGAGATGCCGTCCAAGAGCTTTTATCCTCTGAAGCCACTACGATCTCCCACCGATGTCAAATTTGACAACTGGCAAGTCCCCACTCTGGACGTGGACTTTCTCATCTTTGGCAACCTTCAGGTGGATAGCGGACTCGCCGTGGTGGAGGCCTATCTGTACGACGTGCGGACACGAGAACAGGTTTTGGGAAAGCGCTACAACATCTCAGATAAGGCATTGATTCAAAGAGTGGCCCACGAATTCGCCGATCAGGTGGTTTTCCAGTTGTCTGCCGGAACCAGTCGCGGCGTGGCTCGTGCGCAGATCGCTTATAGCTCTCTCAAAGGTCAAGGCAAGGAAATCTATGTGATGGACTATGATGGAGCGAATCAGCGGACCATCACCGCCAACGGGGGCTTAAATAAATTCCCCGAATGGTCCTCTGATAATTCAAAGCTGGCTTTCATCACCCATCTTCCCCGTAGCAGCCGATGGGAATTATGGATTCAGTCTCTGGATGGAGGCCGAAGAGTGTTGCCGCTACCGAGTTCCTATGTCGCATCCCCGGCCTTTTCCCCCGATGGCACGCAGCTGGCGTTTTCAACCCGCGAAGTGAACGGCACCGATGCAGGCATTTACATCTCTAATCTTGACGGCAGCCGGCTCAAAAACCTGAGCAACCACTCAGCCATAGACTCTTCGCCCACCTGGAGTCCAACGGGACGGCAAATTGGCTTCATTTCCGATCGCTCGGGCTCCCCTCAGTTGTGGTTGATGGATTCTGATGGATCGAATGTTCAACGCTTGGTTCGAGAAGGGGGTCACTGCGACAGTCCTAATTGGTCCCCGGACGGCCGATTCATCACCTATTCATGGCAGCCACGCGGCCAGTGGAATCACCAGATCTACGTCATAGAAGTGGCTACCGGAAGAATCTTCCAGTTGACTTCAGGTCGTGGCAGTAGCGAGAATCCCCACTGGTCCCCCGACGGCCGCCATATCGCATTCCAAAGCAATCGAACCGGGGCCAAACAGATCTTCGTTATGAATGCCGATGGGAAAAATTTAAGACAGATCACCGCTTATGGTAGCAACGAAAGTCCTGCATGGGCGGGTTACCCGGTGACTGAAACCCAAGAATAAGGGGTGGAGGAAATATGATATGCGACGTGTCTCTCTTTATAATCTGAGTTGGTTCCTTTGTTTCCTCTGTTTACTCACCGCAGCGGCCTGCCAAAAAAGGCCTCCCCCAAGGGCACCCTCACCAAGTCCTTCCCGTTCAGGTGACATAGCCCGCAACGACCGGCGCGCTGGTTCATTGCCTACCGTGACCCTGACTGCCTCGCCGAGCAGCGTTGAGCGCGGGGAGCAGACTACACTTAGTTGGACGACAACCGACACCATGTCACTTTTAATCGATAGCGGTATAGGAAACGTCGCCGACAGCGGATCCTTAGTGATCTCTCCTCGAGAATCCACCACCTATACCGCAACGGCCACGGGTCCTGGAGGACAAGCCACTGCCACCACTCGGGTGTCTGTCATTCCCCGATCGGCCCGGGGCATCATCACCTCCACGGACCTGGACGGTCTCCAACAGGCCATCGAAGAGGGAAAAATCCAGCCCCTATTTTTTGAGTACGATCAGGCGGGAATCCATGCCGAGGGGGAGCGCGTCCTCAAAGAGAATGCCCGCTGGTTTCAGCAGTTTCCCAACGCCACGATTGTGATTGAAGGCCATTGCGACGAACGAGGAACCGAGGAATACAATCTGGCCTTGGGGGATCGGCGAGCACAGGCGGTCAAAGTCCATCTGGTGCAATTGGGAATCGATCCCGGTCGCATGGAAACGATCTCCTTCGGTGAGGAGCGGCCCTTTGCACCCGGTTACGACGAAGCCGCCTACAGGCTGAACCGACGTGCTCATTTTATAGTCATAAGGTGAAAAGGCTGGCAACTGACGGCTGACCATAGACATCAGGAGCTTGAAACTTGGACCGCAAGTTGATTCCCCTTCGACTGCGGGATAGAATCGAGAGCCGGGACTATTCGTAGGTTCTCGTCGCGAAGTGGCTGAAAACGCCGTCGTGAGTGGGTTGGGCCACACGCGAGGGTACCCGCTTGCGGGTCGCGGAACCATGGCAGGGCGGATGGTTTCGCCAACTGCAATAGAGAATCCATGAATAATCCCGGCTAATGGAGGCCGTTATGAAGCGAATCCAACCGATCCTAAGTCTTCTGGTGGTTTTGACAGGGTCCCTATCCTGGGGACTGGCAGGAACAGAAGAGGAAATCATTCGTCTTCAAAACGACGTCCTGCAGGTGCAGAATCAGATCCGAGTGCTTCAAAAAAGTGTGGATGATACCACGGCCATCTTGAGGGCTTTGCTGGAACAGTTGAATGATCAGATGGCCACCAACAACGTCCGAATGGGCTCGGTGGGAGAAATTCTGCAGGCTCAAAGCATTGCTCAGGAGACTGCTTTGGATCAGGTGCGACAGGAGGTCCAGAATTTGAGCATTAAATGGGACGATACCAACACACGTATTGCCGCGCTTCAGCAAAAACTGCAGGAGAATCAACTTCGAGTCCAGTCACTGCGCAATGTCCCTTCGGCCGGAACCACCATCCAGCCTGACCAGGTTTATAGTTCGGTCTACAACGATTATCTGATGGGAAACTACGATTTGGCGATCGCCGGATTTCAGGACTTTCTCGCCAATTATTCGGACAGCGAATATTCAGACAACGCCTCTTACTACCTGGGGGTTTGTTACAACGAGAAGGGATACTACGAGCAGGCCACGCGGGCTTTTGATCAGGTGATTAACCTCTATCCCGATGCCGACAAAACTCCGACTGCCTATTACAAAAAGGCCTTCGCCTTACAACAACTTCAACTCGACGTCGAAGCAGTTGAAACTCTAACTAAATTGGTGACTATCTTCCCAGACTCCCAGGAAGCCGTCCTGGCCCGTCAGGAACTGGCGTCACTGGGGATCGAAACGCCGTAGCGCGGCCCCCCCTACGCGCGCCTGTGCTGGCGTTCCACTTCGTGACGCGGTGCTTTCGTGCTGTGGCTGCTGTCGCGCTGTGTCGTCAATTCGTGTACAAGCCCGTAGGGGCGCACGGCCGTGCGCCCTAAAAGCCGTTGATAAAGCAGGGTTTGTGGGCGCACAGCCGTGCGCCCCTACAGGCCTTAATCAAAATAGTGAAGAACTACAGGCTTGTCTGTTGCTGGAATTCACGACCGCACGACAGCACTCAATCAAAAGGGGATGTCGTCCTCGGTCACTCCGGCGTCCATGGGTGCTTCTTCCGCTTTCCCGCCTTCCGCCGCTACGCCCACGGGCTCCTGCTTTTGCTCCTGCCGAGGCCCATCGGACGACCGAGGACTCATCATGCGCATGTCTGAAGCGATAATCTCCGTAGTGCGACGCTTATTGCCATCCTTATCGTCCCACTCACGGGTCTGGATCCGCCCCTCGATAAAGACCAGTTGACCCTTGGTGAGATACTGATTTGAAATTTCAGCCAACTTGCTCCAGGTGACAATCTTGTGCCATTCCGTTCTCTCCTGGCGTTCCCCGTCTTGATTGTTCCACCGTTCATTGGTGGCCAGGGAAAAGTTGGTTACAGGGGTTCCCGAGGAGGTGTATCGCATCTCTGGATCCCCCCCTAAGTGCCCGACTAAAATGACCCGATTCACCATAATAGCTACCTCCAATTAAGTCTCTGCTTACTATAACGTCGCCCTCTGAAAAAATACGGAAACTTCTTCCGCAAACCGTGGAGCCTATCCGTTGTCAATGGTCTGCTGTCTGTTGTCTGTTGTTTGTCTTAAAACCGGAACCTCCCCTGGCCCTGCGTTCCCTCCAACTGCATCTCCTTTTCAATTTTTTTCTGACCTCTGTAATAGACCACAGAGATCCTATCTCCCGGGCGCTTGTCTTCCAGAATACTTGCCAGATCCTCCATTGAGGTAACCGACTGACCTCCCAGAGCAACAATCACATCTCCTCCGATCAAGAGAGGGAGATTGCCGAAGAACACTCGTCTTTGCCCCCCTCGAATACCGGCCTGATCCGCTGAACTGCGGGACTCAACCTGGACCACCAGCAACCCTTCCTCAACGGGAAGCCGCAGAGCTTGTGCCAATCGAGGGCTCAGAGGTTGTCCTTGGATGCCGAACCAGGCCCGCAGGACCCGGCCATGCTCGAGAAGGTCGGGAAGGATTCTGCTCACCGTGTCGACAGGGACGGCGAAACCGATGCCCACACTTTCTCCTGTCCTGGAGAAGATGGCGGTGTTGATGCCAATGACTTCACCTCGCCTGTTCAACAAGGGTCCCCCGCTGTTTCCCGGATTAATGGCCGCATCGGTCTGAATGACATCATCGATGAGCCCAAAGTCGGTCCTCAAGGTTCTCTGGAGTGAAGAAATGATTCCCGTGGTGAGGGTCTGGGCCAAACCGAAGGGGTTCCCAATGGCCAGGACCTTTTGACCTACCTTCAGATCATCACTTCTACCCAACAGGGCGGGATAGAGCTTCTCCTCGGGGCAATCAATTTTCAAGACCGCAATGTCGTTGATAGGATCAATGCCCACTCGTTTCGCTTCGTATGTCTCCTTGTCGTATAAGGTAACCTCTAAGCGTTCGGCATCTCGAATCACATGATAGTTGGTCACGATATGCCCTTTTTTATCGATGACAACCCCGCTCCCCACCCCTTGACGGGGCACCACTTCAAGAAACCAGGTGTACTCCAGCGTTGTGGAGGTGATATTGACCACTCCACGACTTCGCGACTCATAGATTCGAATGTTGATCGATTCGTCTTCCGTCAGTGGAGTGTCTAAAGTAGCGCCGGAAGACTGCGCAAACTCAGCCTGAGTGGAAGGTGGGGAGGACCAGCGCAAAAAGAAAAACACCACTCCCGCCGAGATGAAGCTGCTGAATAATACGATTTTCCAAAAGTCACGTTTAGACATGAGAAGAAGCTTACCTCCTGACCGGCTGACAGCTGACAGTTAACCACAAACCACAGCCGGAAGACCGGCTGAAATCCTAAATTCTAAATCTCAAAGTCTAAATTCTAAACGAATTCTTCTTTCTATTCTCTATTTTCCACTTTCTGCGAGCGAAGCGAGCTATTTCGAGATCTTAAGTTTGTTTGAGATTTAGGATTTGAGATTTGGGATTTCATTCAGTGGTTGCGTAGTAAAGGCTATTGAAGAGAAACTTATAGGTTCCTCGAGTTTGCGCTCTAAACTGGGTTCGAAAACCAATCAAGATCACTCTCCCCTGATCCATTGGAATTTCAGCAAGGGCGGTTTTGCCGACCAGATGCTCCTCACCATGGATCCAGCCACTTAAAAGCGGGTCTTTGCTGCTGTAGTGAACCACTGACAAGCCTCGGGAGAGATCAAAGGCAGGAGTGTGCCAGAACATCACTGCCGCTTCCTCCATCATTCCATAACCGATGGGATGATGGTTATTCACGCTCACCCGCAGGAGAGCACCGGGAACGGAAAATTCCCGCGAGGTCAGTCTATCGGTAATATCGACTCCACCCAACTGCCAGCGCAGAAGCGGCAATCGAGAGGCCTCCCCAAGAAAGACAAGGGTGCCACCCTCGGAGGCAAACTGCCGTAAGCGAGCCATACCTTCCTTTCCCAGTCCACCACGATATTGCTCGGGATAGGAGTCTCCCAGCCCCTGTTCGATCTTTTTGGGCTCCTGATGAGGAAAGAGGATCACATCATACTCGGATAGATCCGCTTCTCGAATATCCTGGTCATTCAGGCTCTGATAGGGAAATTCGTAGCCCTCCAGGATCCAGCGTGTCCACCCTTCGTCAATAGCACTCGAGAAACTCTTGTACAGGCCGATTCTGGGCATACGTATCTGTTGCCATGCCAACTCGGGCCGCTTCTTCACGAGCTGAACTTTCAAGGGAATGTCCTCCAGCAGTTGCTGTGACGCAATCTCACCCTCGTCGAAGTGGACCAGGAGTGTTCCCACCGGGAAACTCGCTCCTTCGGCACTAAATCCGTTGGGTGCCCAGAACACCGCTCGATTCTGTTTGAACAGTCGGTTCACCAGGCGGGCAAAGGCATTGTCGGTATGGGAAAACAACCCGTATATGCCCTCTCCTTCGATTTGACCTGAAGGAACTTGCACCTCATCGACTTCGTTTAGAGATGCCTCAAAAGGCTGCATCACCTGATAGGTTTCAACCCCCAGTTGAATTCCCAGCGTCTGAGCAGTGACATCGAACGGGCGCCTGAAGGGTCCGCCTGGATACTCTCGAGATCCAGGATAGTGCTGAATCTCCAAGAGGGTCTTGGCAAAGGCTCCATAGGGCTGCTGCATTAAAATCACGTAACTGCCTGCGGGAAATTCCCGTCGGTTGGGGAGTCCCAGAGGAGCAGAAACGACTGTGGATGACCGAACCTGGAAGGGCTCTTGGGCACGCTGGATTTCCACCCTGCCAAAGTCCAGGACCTCCAGAAGATCATACAGACTCTGAGAGTCGCGCTGCTCGGGAGGAAGGACAAAGGCATAGGGCTGACTTCTTTGGATACTTGCAACTCCTACCCGATAAAAATTCTCAAGCCACGCTTTCCGATAGCGGGCTCCATGAAGAAGGGCCGCTCTCAGACCGATCTTCTGGTATTCGACGATGTCGCGAAGCCGCCACACGCCGCCTTCCCAGGGAACGGGAAAGTTCCAACTGGGCCGGTGCACGTTATAGTTGTCTCCCGACCGAAGCTCTCCTTTGTTGAGGTATATCGGTGTGGCCAGGCGGGCCCTGGCCGTCTCCAGGAGGATCCGGACTCCTCCGTGATAATGCTGATAGGCACGAGCCGGCGTGTAGGCGTCATAGATGGCCTGGGTCACAATTCCCTTCTTCCCGGCTGCGATAAAGGCTGAAAACAGGCTTCCCCCGAGGGAGACAATTTGGGCCTGCAAAATGGGATCCACATTGGGATCGATGGGATCCATGAAAGGTGGTACAAACATACGGGCCCCATAGGCACTCATCTCGTGCATGTCGACCACAATCTGGGGATGCCAAACATTGTGAATTTTTTCAACGACCAATCGTGTTTCCTTCTGGGTCAACATGTACCAATCCCGGTTGTTATCGTGTCCCGCATAGGGATGGTAAAGTTGAGGTGGAGATTCCCCCTCAGCGGGTGTTCCCAAGGTCTGTTGGTACCAATGATTGACCATGTTCACGCCATCAGGATTCAGCGAGGGCACCAGGAGGAAAATGACGTTTTTGAGGATTTCTTCCGTTTCAGGATCTTCCCCCCGGGCCAGATCATAGGCAAATTCCATGGACATTTGAGCGGACGCCACTTCGGTGGAATGAATGGCACAGGTCGTCAGCACGATGGTTTTGCCTTGTTCAATGAATTCCTGAAAATCTCCCTCAATTTTACGGGGATCAGCCAGCATCTCCTGAATTTTTTGAAAACCCGCCAGGTTAGCCAAGGTATCGGGATGTGAAATCACCACCAGAAGAAAGGGGTTGTCTTGACTGGTTCTCCCCAGTTCCTGGACCAAAACCCGGTCACTGTTCTGCTCCAATTCCCTGAAATAGCGTACGATCTGCTGCCAGTCGGCCAGCTTCCGATCAGCTCCCACCTGAAATCCCAACGACTCTTCGGGCGAGGGAATCTCTCCCCAAACCGGCAAGACCAGAATGCCCAGGATCAGAGCTGGAATGATGATCTTTCTCACTGTTTCTCCATCGGCTCCTCAATGAAAAAATAGAGGATCGTGCTGCTGAACAGAGTGAGTAGGGCCGCCCATACGGTGACTCCCCTGTACCCTACCTGTAAGTATAGATATCCGGCCACCAAAACGGAAATCGAAATTCCTAACTGGGAACAGGCGTTCCTCAGGGCCAGAAAGGTCCCCCGTTCGCCTCCTTGAACAAGCTCGGTTTGGAGGGTGTGAAGGGCAGTCTGGCGGAATGAGATGCAAAGAGAGATGACAAAAAACAGTCCGATCAGGGGTATCCCCCAACCCAACCGATCCAGTGCCAGCAAGGGGACAACGAGCACGGTATTGGCTACTAAAAAGACCCTTCTCTTGGTGAAGCGGTCGCTGATCCATCCAGCAATCGGGCTCCCAACAGCCGCCGCTACTCCAGCCGTCAGAAAGAGCAAGGATATCTGAACGGGTCGAAGTCCGAAGTTCTGATCCAGATAATCGGAAATGAAGGTTAAAAAAGCCAGCGTGGCCCCCGAAACCCCAAAGGAAACAGCTACAGCCGCCGCCGTCTCACGTTGCAGGATGAGGCGAAGATAAACACTCCATGATGCGCCTGCCGATCGGCTCGAAGAAAACCTATCCCCTGGAAAGAAAAGAAGCGTACAAACGAGCAAAAGCAGGGCCAGGAGTGACGAAGCCAAAAAGATGCCTCTCCAGTTCCAAACCTGAGCCACCCAGGCTGCCAAAGGTACCCCCAGAATCAAAGCCGCGAAGTAAGAGCTCAGAACCACCCCCATAACGCGCCCGCGACGCTCATAAGGGAAAAAATCGCCTACAAAACTGGCCGTGCAGGTAGAAAGCAAACCGGCCGCTAAACCGGTCATTGTCCTGAACCAAAATAACTGAGAATATCCTTGAGACAAATATGTACAAATAGCTATAAAACCAAAGAATATTAGCCCTAACCGAAGAAAGATGACTCTCCCAAATCGGTCCGACAGCGGGCCCAGGCACAGACTGCACAGACCCGCTGCCAGGGCATAGCTACTGAAGAGCCATCCCAAGCTCTGGACGGAAACACCGAATTCGCGGCCCAGGGTGGGAAGCAGCGGAACCAAAAAATAAATGTCGGCCGTGGCCAAAAACAACACGCCGAAGAGGGTGGCAACGATCATTCTTGCGCGCTGAGGATCAGACATGGAGTCCAGATTAAAGGTTTCCGGCTTCAAGTTCCAAGTTCGAGTGTCTGTTTTCTATTGTCTGTACTCAACACTCAGTCCTCTCTTTCAGCCTGTCTCCTGTTTTCTTGCATCTGAAGGTCTAAGGTAATTGGCCTTGAGCTCCTGCGCGGACTGAGTTTCAGTCTCCTTGAACCGCCGATAAGCAATCTGGCACAGCGTTTCCAGCACCCGGTTATCGGTCTCCAACACCCGCGCTGCAGGATGGGCAGCCACGATGGTCTCTTTATAGAGCTGCGCGCCATCACCCACAAACACACACTCCTGCCCGGAAATCTCCTGGAGCCATAGTGCGGGAGAACTCACTTGTTCCTTTTGTTCCAACTCCATCTGGGATCCGTTGAACCTAAACATTGCTCCGTAGATCTGATGGCGACGGGCATCGATCATGGGTGCCACCCTAGAATGAGCCCAGCGAAAACGATAGGCGAGTGCCTCGAGAGTCGAAATTCCGACACCGGGTTTGTTGAGGCCCTGGCAAAAGCCCTTCACGGTGGCAATCCCGATACGCAGTCCGGTAAAGGAACCTGGGCCGTTGGCCACCGCAAAGCAGTCCATCTCCTCGAGTTTGAGCTTGTGTTGATCCAGCAAAAAGTCGACCAGGTAAAGTAATTTTTCTGCGTACTGAAGGGGAGCCTTCACCATCAGTGAAGCGATCACTTCTCCGTTTCGGCTCAGGGCCACCCCTCCACTGTTGGTGGCCGTATCAATGGCCAGAATGTGAATGGGTGCGTCAGTCGTGCTTTCGTTAGTTTCTTGTGACATCGTGCAACAGCGCTTGTGGCTTACAGTGTAAGAAGAAGACCACGAAATCGAGACACCAGCCCGGATTATGCATAAATTCTCTACTGCAGCGACGGAACCATCCACCCTGCCTGCGTTGCACTCAGTCGGCCTCCTCAACGTACCATACAGTACGTTTGCGGGGGCCTCCGACCCGCAAGCGGGTGCCCCCGCCCTTGTCAGGTCGGCGCTTTCATCGCTTCGTGACAAGAACCTATGCACAATCCGGGCTTTAGAATCCTACCATAGCTAACACACTCTCACGACAGCACGATCTCCGGAGCCCCAGCGGGGCGACATGCAATAGCCAGGGGCGTAAGCCCCTGGACACATCGTCACAAAGTGACGGTCACACCCCCTTGCTAGAGTAGGGTAAAAGGCGAGAGAGGCACCAAGAGAAATGGAAAATCTGAGTCCCATGATGCGCCAGTATCATGACATCAAGCGGAAGCATCCCGGCATGCTGTTGTTTTTCCGTCTGGGTGATTTCTATGAGATGTTCTACGAAGATGCCATCTTGGCCAGCCGCGAGCTGGAGATCACCCTCACTTCCCGCAACCGCGACCGTAGGGGCGATCCCATCCCCATGTGCGGAGTGCCCCATCATGCAGTCAATAACTATCTGGCCCGGCTGGTCAGGAAGGGTCACAAGGTGGCTCTCTGTGAGCAGACCGAAGACCCTCGGCAGGTGAAAGGGATTGTGCGTCGTGAGGTCACCAGAATTGTGACCCCGGGAACGACTATCGAGGAAGGCCTGCTGGACTCCAAAGAAAATAATTTCATAGCCGGTTTGGTGGAGACACAGGACCGAGTGGGCGCTTCTTTTCTTGATCTCTCCACCGGGGAGTTCTTACTGAGTGAGTTTTCGGGAACCCAGGCCTGGTCAGAGATGCAGCAAGAACTGGTGCATTTTCAGCCGCGCGAACTGATCCTCTCCGAAGAACACCAGGAAAAGCTCTCCGGTCAGGTTCCTGCTGACTTGCGGGACCGAACTGTCCAAACCCCTCAGTCTCAGTGGACCTTCAATTTGGATTACTGCCAGCGCATTCTGCTCGAGCATTTTCAGGTATCCACCCTGGATGGATTCGGACTCAACGGACACCGGGCGGCCATTTGTGCGGCGGGAGCTCTGCTGCACTATGTGAAGGAGACCCAAAAGTCACAATTGGCTCACATCACCCATCTGAATCTTCTTGAAACCAGCCGGCATCTGAAACTGGACGAATCCACGGTTTTGAATCTGGAGCTGGTCCAAGGTTTTGATGGAAACAAGCAATGGACTCTCCTGGCTGTTGTGGACCTGACGGAAACGGCCATGGGAGCACGCCTGTTGCGCAGCTGGATGTTGAGGCCTAGCCTGGAATTAACCCGGATCAATGAGCGCTTGGATGCCGTTCAGGAATTGTCCCAGTCAATCGTCGGAATGGACCGCCTGAGCCAGGTCTTCAAGACCATTCAGGATTTGGAGCGACTGCTCTCCCGCATCACCATGGAAACGGCAAACGCCCGAGATTTGCTGGCTCTGAAAACTTCCCTTCAGCAACTTCCTCGAGTCTCTGAACTGCTGGATGGTTATAGCAGTCGATTGCTCTCTCCCCAGCTGGATCTTCTGCAGGATCTGGTTCAGCTGTTGGAACAGGCCATTGCCGAGGAGCCTCCCGTGAGCTTGAATGAAGGAGGTCTGATTCGGACCGGCTTCCACTCAGAATTGGATGATCTGCGCGAGATTACACGTTCAGGAAAGTCGTTCATAGCCCGTCTGGAATCCCAGGAGCGAGAGAAAACGGCTATTCCTTCCCTCAAAGTCAAATACAACAGGGTGTTTGGTTATTTCATCGAGATCACCAAAACTCACCTGGCTTCCGTCCCAGCTCACTACATCCGCAAACAGACACTGGTGGGATGTGAGCGTTATATTACCCCTGAACTGAAAGAGTACGAGGAAAAGGTCCTCACCGCCCAGGAGAAAATCTTCGAGCTTGAGAAGAACCTGTTTTTCGAACTCCGCAAGCAGGTAGGTCAGCAGGCCCAACGTATTCAAGAAACGGCTCAGACCATCGCCAGCATCGACTGCTTCTTGGCCCTTGCACAGGCGGCCAAGAAATACCGTTACGTTCGACCCCACTTGGATGAGAGCCACGAGATGGCCATTCGGGGAGGACGCCATCCGGTTGTGGAGCTTCAAAACAGCGATCCCTTTGTTCCCAACGACCTGCTCTGTCAGGCCGACGGGGATCAACTGCTGATTCTGACCGGACCCAACATGGGTGGAAAATCGACCTATCTTCGTCAAAATGCCCTCATCGTGATCATGGCTCAGATGGGCTCTTTCGTTCCGGCTGATGAGGCCCACATCGGTATTGTCGACCGAATTTTCACTCGCGTGGGTGCCAGTGATAATCTGGCCAGGGGACGATCCACTTTTATGGTGGAGATGATCGAAACAGCCACCATCCTGAATTCCGCTACCCCGCGGAGTTTCATCTTACTGGATGAGGTAGGGCGCGGAACCGCCACCTTTGATGGGTTATCCATTGCCTGGTCTGTAGCGGAGTATCTACTCACCCAGGAGAAGCGAAAGGCTCGAACACTGTTTGCTACCCATTATCAGGAGTTGACCAAACTGGAAGACCTCTATGCAGGAGCAAAAAACTATTGTGTGAGAGTCCAGGAATCCGACCAGAAGATTGTGTTCTTTCACCGTGTTGCCCCGGGTGTAGCCAGCAAGAGCTACGGCATTGAAGTGGCGCGTCTGGCCGGCTTGCCCCAGGGAGTCATCGGCAGGGCTCGAGAGATCCTCTCACGCCTGGAGCGCAAGGAGCTCAAGCTTTTGGGCCACTCTCACACAACCGCTGGCGCCGTCACCGACGAGTTGCAGAAGAACTTGTTCTGAAACACCCCTGGTCATACGACACTCCCCAGTGATATCTTGCAAGCCCGGATCATGCACAGGTTCTCGCAAAGATTCCGGAATGTGGGAGGCACCGCAGGTGCCGAATCCGAAAAGAATGCGGAAAGAATAGGCGAGAGTTATCTTGTGTTCCACGGTAGGAGCTATTTTAGGGATCGAGCTGTAAGGCACCTGAGGTGCCTTACACATTCCGGAGGTTCTTGCCACTCGTGACAAACAACACCGGCAGATCGGAATATCTCGATGAATTTCATCCGCCAGTACTGGCTTCTACTTCTTCTCGCCCTTCCCTTTTTCGTCGCCCTGGATGACTCCTCGCTTTGGGACAGCAATGAAGCCTTCTATGCCCAGACCCCACGCGAAATGGTGGAACAGGGCAATTGGTCCGTCCCTTCCTTCAACGGAAAACCCCGACTCAACAAACCTCCCCTTTCCTATTGGGTGGTGGCCCCTTTTTACAGCCTTTTCTCTCCTTCCGTTTTCTGGGAACGCTTTCCCATGGCGCTATTGGCCTATGGATCCGTCCTGGCGGTGTTTCTCATCGGCACGATTCTTTATGATCGGCAAGTGGCGCTTTGGGCGGCAGGCATCTTTGCCACAACTTTTCGTTTCCTTATCCTGTCACGCCGACTTCTGATTGACGTCCTGCTGTTATTTTGTGTGTTGTGGGCCATCGCCTTTTTCCTTTCCTGGATCCACTCGCAGAAAAAACATCATTTTCTTCTGGCCAGCCTTTTCTTCGGCCTGGCCTTTTTGGCCAAGGGGCCCGTTGCCTTCCTTCCCCTTTTCTTTCTGGGACTTTATCTCTGGATGGACGGTAAGTTACACCGGCTGGGTCAGGCTCCCTGGGTGGCAGGCGGTTTGATCTATGCTTTTTTATGCTCCTTCTGGTTTCTACTTTTAGGAGTCACAACCGGTTGGGAGCCTGTTCTGGAGTTCTTCTTAAGCGACAATCTTGGTCGCTTCATCTCAGTGGACTTCGGTCCTCAGCGCGGTCCCTTCTATTACGTGGGAGTCTTTCTGGGCGACTTCTTCCCCTGGTCGTTTTTTTTCCCCGCGGCCGTGATTTGGACTCTAGGGAGGAAAAAAGACAGCGGCGGAGAGGAAGAAAAAGACCACCACTGGATGTTGCTCAGCCTCTGGATGGGGACCTATTTCCTTCTCTTTTCCCTCTCCCACAACAAACAGGAATACTACATCTTGCCCCTCTATCCAGCGGCAGCTCTTTGGGTGGCGCTTTATTTTAAGCGAGCTCGGGCCCCCAAGGTTTTGTCAGGCATCGTAGGTGCTTTGTTTGCTCTGCTTGCTCTGGTCCTTTTTGGAATCCTGCGGGTCCTGTTTGAGGAGGCCTGGCTATGGCTCCCGTTGCTTTTTGTTCCTCCTTTGGTGTGGGGCTTTGTGAGACAACGCTACACCTTGGCCTTGGCTTCTCTGAGCCTCTTTTACTTCACCTCCTTCGCTCTCTATCTCCAGCCCCTGGAAAAATACAAACCGGTCCATCATCTTGCTGAGAGGATAAGGATAGAATCAGAGGGACAGCATTTCCAGGCCGGCTACTATAAATTCGCGGCTCCCAGCCTGGCCTTTTATCTGGACCAGCCTATTTTCGAACTGGGCGATCTTCAAGCCGCTGTCGCCCTTCTGGAGTCCGAAGTCACCGTCTACATGATCGTGAGCGCCGAAGACTATTCGGAGCTGACCCAAGCCACTGTACAACCCTTGCAAATTGTGGAAGAGCGGCCGAAGTTATATACTACAGGGCGTACGCTGATCGAGGGATTCCGACGTGACCGAAGTGACAACCTCCGAGAAAGTTGGACCCGCCCCATCTACCTCATCACCAATCGAGACGACCTCTGAGACCGGGCTTGAGCTCTCCATTATCATTCCCGTTTTTAATGAACTCGAGACCCTCAAACCCCTGTACGATCGTCTCAACCAAAGTCTGACACCCTGGAGATCTACCTGCGAAATTCTCTTCATCAACGATGGAAGCACCGATGGGAGTTCCGAGGAACTCCAGCGCCTGGCTGTCCTGGATCAACGGGTTCGGGTTCTGGAGTTTGTTCGCAATTTCGGGCAAACCGCTGCCATTGCCGCCGGATTTGATTATGCCCGGGGGGCAATCATTATTCCCCTGGACGCGGATCTCCAGAATGATCCTCAGGATATTCCCCGCATCATGGAGAAGCTCGAAGAGGGTTACGACGTGGTCAACTGCTGGAGACAGGACCGCAAGGATCCCTGGCTGACCCGAGTCCTTCCCTCTTTCCTGGCCAATCGTTTGATCAGCTGGATCAGTGGAGTTCGCCTGAACGACTACGGATGTACTCTGAAAGGCTACAGACGGAACATCATCCGGCACATCCGCTTATACGGAGAAATGCATCGATTCATTCCCATCTTTGCCAGCTGGGCGGGAGCACGGGTAACGGAAATTCCGGTTCAACATCATCCTCGCCGTTCCGGCCAATCCAAATACGGGATTACCCGAACCATAAAGGTCCTCCTGGATCTCATCACGATCAAATTTTTGGGCAGCTATTCCACTAAACCGATGTATCTTTTTGGGAGTCTTGGATTACTCTCTTTCCTGGGAGGCTCACTGCTCAGTGCGGTAACGCTGTACCAAAAGTTCTTTGAGGCCGTAAAAGCCCATCGCAACCCCTTACTGCTGCTCGCCATCTTCCTTTTTACAGTCGGAATCCAGTTCATCCTTTTCGGACTGGTGGCTGAACTCATCGTGCGCACCTACCATGAATCCCAGGACAAGCCGATTTATATTTTGAAGAGTAAGTCGGAAGATAAGAGTTCGATGATCAACGAGCAACGACAGAGCCGTGGGCTTTAGCCCACGGGTCCGGTAGAAGGTGCTCGCACTGGCCCGCAGGCTAAAGCCTGCGGCTCTGACAGAACCACCCGCAACACTCAGGGCTGAGGCTAACGTTCAACAGAGCGAGAATCGCGCCACGGTTTTCTTTCAAAGTAACTCTTGGTGAGCTTCACCACCACCCCTGACAGGAGGAGCAAGGCAATCAGATTGGGGAAGGTGACCATTCCCAGCGCCACGTCTCCCAGGGTCCAAACCGTAGAGAGAGCAAAGACGGCACCCAGAAAGTGCATGATCACAAAGACGATCTTATAGGGCAAAATCGCCTTGGGCCCCAGGAGATAATTCACACAACGGTCTCCATAATAACTCCAGGCTATAGCCGTCGAGATAGCAAAAAGGAGTACGCTGATCAGGACGATGTAATTTCCCCAGGGGCCTATTGGCGACAATCCTCGCTGAAAGGCCAGGGCCGTCAGGGGGGCACCGTTCTCAACGGCCGGGCCATATAACCTTGGGTAGCGAGTCCCATCATCGGCTACGGCAACCTGATCAGAGGGCCGAATCACTCCGCTGAAGGGCTGCTCCTGACTGGCATCGACAAAAAACTCCTCGACTCTCACGTCATGCCAGGCAAAGCCAGCTTCTGCCGTCCCCGTCAGCGGACGGCCTTGCTGTATCCGAATGGTCTCGGGGATGGAACTGGCCCGTACCGGGCCCCTTTCTGTGTCCACGAGATAGCTGATCTCCCCTGAGGATAAGGGGAACTCCGTAGCAATCCTCTCGTTCCAGACTCCGGTGATCAAGATAACCAGTCCCGTCATCGAGCAGATAACAAGGGTGTCGATGAAAGGTCCCAGCAAGGCCACCACCCCTTCGGCAACCGGTTCATTCGTCTTGGCCGCCGCATGGGCGATAGGCGCTGAACCCTGTCCCGCCTCATTGGAAAACAGGCCTCGCCGTACCCCCCACATCATGGTGGTCACGAAAAGACCTATTCCCGTACCCGCTATTCCCGCTGTAGGCTGAAAAGCTTCTCTGAAGATCAGAACAAGAGTCGGAACCACCTGGGGGAGATTCAGGATCAGAATAATGAGTGCACTGAGAACATAGAGGACCGCCATCAGGGGAGCCAGCACACTGGTCACTCTGGCGATACGGGTGATTCCACCCACGATGACCGAGAAAACAAGGGTGGCTGACGCCAGACCCGTGACCCAGGAGGGAATGCCAAATTCTGTGAAGAGAACATCCGCCATGGTGTTGGCCTGAATCCCATTGCCGGTGAAAAAGGAGGTGATGATGAGGGCAAAAGCAAAAAAGACGGCCATCGGTTTCCAGCGCTTACCCAGTCCCCGCTCAATGTAGTACATGGGTCCCCCGGAAGCCGTACCGTACTGACCGCGACCTGTTGCATCGAGGGTCTCAATCACCCGGTAGTGCATGGACAAGGTCACTTCCACGAACTTGGTGACCATACCCAAAATTGCGGTCATCCACATCCAGAACAGGGCCCCCGGACCGCCGAAATGAATGGCAAGGGCCACCCCTGCAATATTGCCAATGCCCACGGTGGCGGAAAGGGCGGTACTCAAAGCTTGGAAGTGCGAGACGTCTCCCGGCTGACTCGGATCATCGTATTTCCCGGAGATGAGCCGAAATCCATGGCCCAGGCGCCGGAACTGTATGAAGGCAAGGCGAAGGGTTAAAAACAAGCCAGTTCCCAGGAGAGCGACGACAATGACGGGAATCGATTCCCCGCCGATGGTGGGTCCAAAGCTCCAGGTGTAGTATTCCAGTGTGCCGACGATTCTTTGAAAGAACTCCATCATGGTCCCTTCCTGATTTAGATTTCAACCGCGTGCGGGAAGGCATTATAACCTGGCTGAGTTGACCGTACTATGCATAAATTCTCTACTGCAGCGACTAAATTCGGGAACAGTCCCCGAATTCTAGGAGAATTCTTGGGACAGTCCCCAAATTCCGTCGCCCTTCGTGACAAGAACCTATGCATAATCCGGGCTAGGTGACCAGGCACCCGTACGGTTGACGGCTACTCCCTTAGTCAGGAATAATGGGGCACCCATGGATATCTTCGAAGAGATTGTCCGGCTGCGGCGTGAAGGCGGCAAAGCCGCTCTGGCTACGGTTGTGAAATGGCTGGGGAGTACACCGCGCCGGGATAACGCCAAGATGCTCATCCTGGAGGACGGCTCCACAATGGGCTCCATAGGAGGAGGTTCGACCGAGGCCGAAGTCGTGGAAGAAGCTCGTCGGGTCCTGGAGACTGAGAAGGCCTCGCTCACGAAATTTACGCTTACCCAGGAGGAAGCGGCCAGGGATGGACTCATCTGCGGAGGTACGGTGGAAGTCTTTGTGGAACCAATCCTGCCCGATCCGAGCCTTCTCCTCATGGGTGGAGGCCATCTGGCCCAGGCTATTGCCGAAGCAGCCCAGCGGGTGAGTTTCAAAGTGAGTGTGGTGGATGACCGAGCTTCCTTTGCCAACCGAGAGCGTTTTCCCGGGGTTGAAGAAACGATCGTCGCCTCATTTGAAGAGAGTCTGGACTCCATCGATGTCACCGAAAATACCTTCATCCTGATCGTGACGCGAGGGCACGGGTATGACCAGGTGGTTCTGGAAAAGGCCATCCAGAGCCCGGCACGCTATGTGGGGTTGGTGGGAAGCCGGCGCAAGATCCGAATCATCCTCAAGAACCTCCTGGACAAAGGCATACCTCCCAAGACCTTTTCTAACCTCTATGCTCCCATCGGTTTAGAAATTGGCTCGGAAACACCTCAGGAGATCGCCGTAAGCGTGATTGCAGAGTTGATTTCCCTCAGAAAGGGAGTCCACCAGCGCAGCAAGAAACAACTCTTCGCCATGAAACTTATCGAAGAGTCCGGTGCCCAGTCCCAGGCCGAAGCACGCTAGCGGCCGTTTTCCCCCAGCTCCTCCCTGCTATCCAGATAGATCGCTGTGAACTTTCCGTCCTGAATCTCCAGCGCCGAAGCTCCACCTCCCCGGTAATAGCTCGAGAGCATCCCAGTATCGATCAGGAAAATCTTCCCCTCGAACCGCATCTGAATTTGCACCGGAAGTTGAGGTGTGTGCCCAACGACAAAGTGCTTCACGCCATAGGCTCTTAACAACTGGGGGAGTTGCTGTGCTCCCTCTTCCTCGGACCATTGGGCAAAACCTCTAAACCACAAGGGTCCATCGGGGTGGGTACTGAGCCAACTGCCATAGGCCAGGAAGTCCTTCAGGACCGCGATCCCCTCGTCCTCGTTCCCGAGTGTTCCGTTGGTCCCTTTGCTTTCTCGTCGCCCCAGTTCTGCCTCGGCCGCTGTCCTGATCTCCTCCAAAGTAAAAAAGGGCAGGATGAGCTGCTCTTTGACCATGTATCGGGTAGAACGATCAAGAGATTGAATTTCGCGTTTGATCCGCTGGTTGATCTCCTCGACCTTCAATGAAGAAAGGTTCGGGTGAATTCCACCGTGCAAAAAGAGGGTATCATCGACCTGTACCACTGCCGGCCTGTTCCGCAGCCAACGCCCATACTTCCCTTCTGGATCCAGGGCTTCTCGGTACTCCAGAAAACCGGGCGGATGCGCTTGCATCCATTGCCTTTCGAATTCAGGCTCCGGGGCCCGCTTGAGCAGCTCCAGGTTATCCTGATAGGCCTTTCGGCGGCGTTCTTCCGAGCTTGCATTGGCAAAATCCAGGTAGACTTCCGGCGAAACATAACGCAGGTCCCCCATGAGATTCATCATTTCATGGTTGCCCAGCAAAACGACCACGCGTCCGTTCGTTTCGGCCGCCTGCACCTCCAGCGCCATGAACAAGTCCATGATTCGGCGATGCTTGGCACCCCGATCCAGAAAGTCTCCCGTTTGCACCAGGGTTGCAGCCCCGCCTGACCAGTTGTGCTGATCGTCAATGATCCCCGCCTCTTGAAGGATCGAGACCAGGGCATCAAAATCGCCATGAATATCCCCCACGGCCACTACCCTTGCTGAAGCCGTCGCTTCCTTTGCCAGTTGTACGGAAGGTCCCGCCCAGAGAGCAAGCAGCAGGCCTACCTGAACCAGCACGGCGGACCTTCCAAGAACGCGACTGAATCGATGTCCCATGACTACAACCTATGTCCTCTTATTGTATCCCTCTTTCGGTCTACGGTCAGCTGCCTCTTGACCCGCAAGTAGAAAGGACTGAGGACTGAGTGCTCACAATTTGACAGCTGCTCGCCGGACAAGTTCCAAGTTCGATTTGAGATTTGAAATTTTGAAGTTACCCCTCTTTGGTGGAAAGATTCTAGTTTGGGATTTGGGATTTTGAACTTCATCCGGCCTGTGTTCAGTCCTCATCACTCAGTCCTGTCTTCCAGTTCTCAGCTGTCTCCTTCTCAGAAATAGACTCTGATGGCGGCAAACAGAGTGTTGGGAACCAAACCGTACTCACTTTGAGGAACCGGGCCCATCCCCGACGACTGGAGTCCCTTTCCGATACCGATTTGGGCGCCCGCTAACACATCCGAGTTGTTACTCGTCGACCATTGAAACGATGGCACCCAGAGGGTGGAGGGATCTTGGAAGTTTATGAGCAGGGTGTGGGTAATCGTCCCTAGAGGGTGAAAACGCCAGACCCCGGAAACACCGGTATAAAATCTTCCCAGGGCATTGATTTCTCCACGCAGAACACGGTCGGCTGTAATCCAATCCAGGTAGTCCGAGGCTTGGCTCGCTCCATATCCGTTGAAAGAAAACTCGGCCGTCACCAAAAACGTCGGCGTCAGCTGTCGATCCACTCCCGCCGCGGCGCGCCAGAAAGTTCGCCGGTCCCGCACCCGATCCTCCGGGTCGCCCGATTGGGTCCAGCTCACCTCTGCTCGCAGGCCTGTCCCCCAGGCATCCGCCGTCAGAAAACTCCCAGCCACGGTGTCCCGATGAAATCTACCTCCCATCAAGCCCCAATCCAGCGGTCCTAGATTGAAACGGGTCAAGGCTGCCAACGTGCCGTCCCTGCTCAGGGAGGGTCCCAGAATGGCGCCGATCACCTCGACCTCCGAAAAGGCTCCTAGCGGGATGGTGGCTCGAATCGCGTCGATCCCCGGCTTGTAGTCGCGATCGACTCGTCTAGGAGAGAAAGGTGCAAAGAGATCCAGGGAAGGCCAAAAGTAGCCCACTCCCCAGGTGACGGCCTGACGGCCGATCACGATCCTAACCTGATTCAAATCGATCTTAAGGTTGAGTCGATCGAAACTTCCGATCAGCTCAAGATCCGGGCTATCGGTAAAGACGTGCTCCAAAGGCAGGAAGGTGGGAGTCGTGGAGGTTGCCAGGCCTGAAGGTCCCAGCAGTCGAGAGGGTGAGACAAATTCCAGGAGAGGATGGATCTCCAGGCGAACGTGCTGGTCAAAGAATGCGTTTCCGGTAAGGCGTAGGATCAGGAGTTCGGTATCCCGGCGACTCGGTGAGCCAGTTCCCCCCGGTTCCTCTTCCAGGGCAAGCTTTTCCAATCGCAGGAAGGGATAGACTCGAAAGGATCCACCCCAATCAAATTCTTGAGCCTGCAGCCGGGGAATGGCACCTTCCAGAGCCAAGAGAAGAAGCGGGACCCACAGGTATTTTGACCTGGTAAAGAGCGTCACGGGCTGGAAACGTCCTTCTCCACACAGCCGTCCAGTAGATGAATAATGCGCTTGGCCCGCTTCATCACGCGAGGATCATGGGTGGAGAAGAGGAATGTGGTGTCGTGCTCCTGGTTCAGTTTCTCCATGAGGTCGATCAGTGCAAAGGCCGTTTTGCTGTCCAGGTTAGCCGTCGGTTCATCGGCCAGAACCAGGGCCGGTTCGGCCACTATGGCACGGGCTACCGCAACCCGCTGCTGTTGTCCGCCTGAGAGCTCGGAGGGGCGGCGGTGTTCAAGACCCTCCAGCCCTACTTCCTTCAGGACCTGGTGCACAGTCCTTTTTCTTTCCGCCGCCGGCACCCCTCTGAGCAGCAGAATCAATTCCGCGTTTTCCTCCGCACTCAGAACGGGCACCAAATTGTAGGACTGGAAAATGAATCCGACTTTATTGAGTCTTAACCGTGCCAGCTGGGGCGCGCTCATTCCTGTCAGATCCTGTCCTTCCACCCAGACCTTCCCCTCGGTCGGTCGGTCGAGCCCCACGGCAACGTTCAGCAGTGTCGTCTTCCCCGATCCGGAGGGACCGGCAATGGCCACAAACTCACCTCGCCGCAGGGTCAGATCGACACCATCCAGCGCCCGAATGGTCTCACCACCCTGGTGATAGAGCCGGGATACATTCTGGAACTGAAGGATCGTATCTCCTTGATTCATGATCAGGCTCGCCCCAGTGAATGAACATCTGCTGATCGGGCCGCCCGCCAGGCCGGAAATACGGCCAGCAACAGAGTCAAGCTAAAAACCACGACCATCGATTGGAGAATCCGGGCCGGGGACAGATGAGAATACATGACCGGGTCAAAGGCCACACCGGCGGCAGTAAGTTCTCCTGAGTAAAAGAGGTCCAGCGGTAAACCGCTGCGGCTCAGATAAAGATGCCCACTGTACCCAAGCCCGAAACCGGTGAGGGCCGCGAGAAAAGCAATAAAGAAGGCTTCCAACAGCACCATCGTGAACCGCTTGCCCGGCGTCATCCCCAGACAATGGAGCAGGGCAAATTCCCTGCCTCGTTCCAGAACCGACATGAGCAAAGTGTTGAGTACGGTAAAGCCGATCAGCAGAAAGAGGATCAGATTCATGACGTAGCTGCCTCCATCGTCAAGACGAATAAAATCCCTCAATTGGGGAAGCGCTTCTCCCCAGCTCAATACCTCCAAAGTGGGAAAGTTCTCCTGTCCGATGCTGGCCAGCTCCTCTGACAATTGAGCATCTTGGATCAACAAGGCGATTTGGTGGACCTGAGTTCCCAAGTCCAGGAATTCCTGAGAAGCGCCCAGGGGCATCAAAGCCAGTGTTTGGTCCTGCTCTTCCAATCCCGTTCGCAGAATCCCCCTGACTCGCACAAGCCGGGAGCGAATTTCCACGGAGTCTGCTCCCTGTGCCATCAGAACCAGTTTCTCTCCCACCTCGAGGGCGAGTTTGTGAGCCACCCCTTGTCCCAGAATCACCCAATCCCGGTCGTCGGCATTCAGAAACTCCCCTTCGATCAATTTCTCGTCAA
>Ga0209997_10000079_pt1 | contig 26712 bp, 26 predicted proteins | sample CR04metaG_FD_182079 | JGI IMG/M metagenome (GOLD analysis project Ga0209997, IMG submission 182079) | Deep subsurface microbial communities from Mariana Trench to uncover new lineages of life (NeLLi) - CR04 metaG (SPAdes) (version 2) | ecosystem: Environmental > Aquatic > Marine > Ocean trench...
ATTCTTCTATTATTTTGAATTAATTCCAAAAAGAATTATTTTTTTTGGATCATCTTGAACAATACCAAAATGTGGTTTGGCCTCTCCTGTTCCATAGTATCCTTCAGGCCCACCTAAGCCTACTCGGATCAAATAGTTATTATCCGATTTAATCTTAATCTCTTTTTTTTCAACCATAAAGTCGAATAATCTTTCTGTTTGGAGTTTGGTTTTTGAAAGAATTTCTTGTATTCCATAGTTATTCTGTGTTAGTGCAGCTTCTGTGTGTTGATGACCACATAATATTATAGGATTTGCAACTTTTGTTTTTGTTTCAATAAAAGCAGATGATGCAGTATAATGATAACCATAGTAATCAAAAAATTCTTCTTCTGATAATCTCTGCCAACTTTTCTGATATAGCCATGCGTCTTGCGCTGCATCTTTTGGAGTGATCTTTTTGGGATCTAAAGGACCTCCATGAACACAAACTAAACCAGTTTTCTTATCCAAAAACTCTTGCTGTCCATATGTATCATCTTGATTTTTTTTAAAAAACTCAAGATCCATATCAGTTAAAGAATCATGTGAGCTGATACTTTCTAATGAGCTTCCACTGACTTGTCTACCATACAAAAATGCTTCATCATGATTTCCCATAACTGAGATTACAGGATAGTTTTTGGACAAGGCCATCATCTTTTCTAAAACTTGTTTGGGATGGGTTCCTCTCTCTAATACATCACCAAGATTAATTATTCTAGAAATTTCACCATACTTATTTTTGAAATCAATAGAGGTAGTGAGATCTAAGATTGTGTTAAGTGCAGAAATATCTGCATGAATATCTGAAATAACCAAATCCATCATTGATATATTCAATTACTATAATTTCAAATTTTTTGATTGATTGCATGTAAAGTTTTCATTAATTCAAAGTAAATAATTAGAAAAAAATTGTTCAAGGTTTCAGTCCTCAAACTATTTGAGTCACTAAAGTATAATGGGACCGGCAGGATTTGAACCTGCGACCACTAGTCCCCCAGACTAGTATCATACCAAGCTAGACGACGATCCCTTGTCTCACAGGCACAAAATGAAATAATTAAATCGTCGTATTGATTAATGAAAATTATGAAGATTTGTAACATTTGTCACAAGATTTCTGCTACTGATCAGGATCACTTGGACTGTATTCAAAAAAGAAGTATTGAGATGGAAGATAAAGATTTTAAAAATAATATTCCAGAAAAATTAAATCTATCAAATAACCCACAAGATTTAGCTGTTGAAATGAAAGCTATTTTAGAACATCTTGCAAAAGGAAAAGATAAAGAGAATAAATTATAGCCATTTTGATAGTCTTTCTTTTTCAAATTCTAGTTTTTTAGAAAGATTATCAGAAGTTGATTCAGTAAGTTCTGTTGATGGTTTTGAGTTTGAAAACATGTCAACCTCAAGAACAGATGCTGTATCTCTACCTGATTCTATAAAACAGCCACCTTTTCCATCAAATAGTATGAATTCATCTTTGAATTGAATTTTTGAAATAATATTTTTTGCAACTGTAATACCTTCTCCTTCTGCAAAAACTCCTGCCTTTGGAACTGTCAATGTTTCAGTAACTGATAAGATAGTGACATCACCTACAGCAAAAACATTTTCAAAAGGTGTTTTACAGTCTCTGTCTATTGGGATAAATCCTGATTCTTTTGCTAATCCAGAATCATAGATTACTTTTGGAGCAATATGTGGTGGAATAGCCAAAAGTAAATCAAAATCAGCTTCACTATTTTCAAAAATTAGTTTTTTGGATTCAACAGATTTTATTTTGCAAGAATTATGAAAAATAATTTTTTCAGAATTTACTAAATCAAGAATTTGTTTGCTTACCTCAGGACCAGCTGCTGGCAAAGTAATTGGAGCTGGGCTGTAAAAGTCAATTTGTACAGAATCACGTATTCCTCTTTTTCTAAGCATGGAATCTATTAACAAACTAGCCTCAAATGGTGCAGGTGGACACTTGTAAGGCATACCCATTATTGATATCGCAATTTTTCCAGACTCTATACTCTCAAGTCTATCATGAATTTCTGAGAGATGGTTATGATCATATAGATTGAATCCATTTTCTATTAATCCTGGAATTTTTTGAGGAGCTAAAACAGCTCCCATAGAGATTATTAGAAAATCATATGAGATATTTTGAGATGCAGTTTTTATATTTTTGTTTTGAAGATCAATTGCTAAGATTTCATCTTTAATAAAATCAATTTCTTTTTTTGTTAGCTCATTTAATGAGCCAATAGAGTTTTCAAAAGTTCGAGTTCCGTTAATTATCCATAATTTTGCAAATCCTACCATAAACCAGTCTTTCTTATCTATTACAGTAATTTTTACTTGTGAAATAGATAAAGAATTTCTTAATTCATTGGCAGCAGAAAGGCCACCAAAACCTCCTCCTAAAATAACAACATGTGGAATGTTTGTCAACTTAACGATCTTGTGTTGTAGGTCTTATCAAAACTTCATTAACATTAACGTGAGACGGAGATTCAACTGCATACAAAATTGCATTTGCAATATCTTCTGCTTGTAATGTTTTCATTTTTTTTGCATTTTCAATAAACCCCTGCAAAGATTCATCAGTAATTGTATCAGTAAGTTCTGTTGCTACAACTCCAGGTTCAATACTAGTTACTCGAATGTTAGAACGTGCACTAAATTCTTGTCTTAATCCCTCACTAAATGCTGCAATTGCATGTTTTGTTGCACAATAAACACTACCAGTTGGAAAAACAATTCTTCCAGCAACGGATGAAAGATTTACAATGTGACCAGATTTTTTTTCTTTCATATGTAAAATTACTGAGGCTGTACAATACAATACACCTTTGATATTAACATCAATCATTCTATCCCATTCATCTACTTTGAGGTTTTTGAAGAGACTCAAAGGCATCAAGCCAGCATTATTTACAAGAATATCAATAGAGCCCCATTTGTCTAAAACTGCTTTAGCAAAATTTTCACATTCTGATCTTTGTGTGACATCTAATTTTTGATAAAATACTTCTCCGCCATCAGTGGAGATCTTTTTTGCAAGTTCTTCTAATTTGTCAACTCTTCTAGCACCTATGGCAACTTTTGCACCTGCTTTCGATAGTGCCAAAGCAGTAGCATATCCTATGCCGCTACTTGCTCCCGTTATTATTGCTACTTTATCTTTAATCATCTAAATCACTTAAACGCATTTAATTTCAACATCGTAAAAATGTTTAGACGTTAAAAATTTCCAAGTTTCAAGAAAATTACTGCAACTTTATTAAAAGAAAAATGGTAAATCAAGTTGTGTTATCTGAAAAATGTGCTTATTGTGGAGATATGACAGATTTACCCTTCCATTGTAATTATTGTAAGGATCCATTTTGTGCAGAACATAGGCTTCCAGAAGAGCATAGATGTGTAAAACTCAGTCTGATTCGAGCAAAAAAATTTGGTGAGAGAAAGATCATCCGAGATGGAGGACCAAATAAACCAAATATTTTCAAACGAATTTTTAGGAGATCTTAATCAATAAGGGCTCTTTTCAGGAGAAATTTTTGCACGTCTGCCTTGATAAATTAGAGCAATAGCAAGTATAAACATCACTGCTCCAGTTAATGGGAAATTTTTTGGGTAAGGAAAAACAAAGATATAGTAAACTCCAAATCCAATTGACACAACTGCTTGTACCCATAGTTTAATCCATTTTGGGGCTTTGATTAATCTGCTAATTACTTCAACGATAAGAATCCCAAATACTGGATAAATTGAAATTAATAGAAAATCAAATACTTCAACACCTGTGTGAGACATGCAATATGAAAATAAAACAGGTATAATTTTTATCTAATCATCCCAACGAATTTTAGTTGCAGCATTTTTGGCAATTAAGGCCTGAGCATTTTCATATGGAATTGTAGCAATATCTTCAGTTTTGAAAGGGCCATATTTTTCAAGGTCAGCGCCTACAATTTCTTCTACTTCTTTGAGAAATCTGATGACAATTCTCTTTGTTTTATGACTTTGAGCCAATGATTCAAGGAATTTTGATTTTCCATTAATTGTTGCAGAAAGAATCATTTCAATCCTTTCTCTTTGTTCCTCTTGTGAATCCAAAATGAATTTTTCTTCATCTAAAAGGTTTTCAAATTGAATATCTTCTAATTTAGAAATTTTTTCTAGTCTAATTTGTATCAGTAATGATGTTAGTTCAGTTGCCATTTCTATCAAAGCATCTTTAATTTTACTTTCTACACCATCAAATTCTTGTTTTCTTAAATTTCCGATAAAGTCGGAGAGATTTCTGTAAAAGTTTGGATCAATTTCTAATATAGAATCATTTTCAGTTTCTCGTAAAACTGTATGATGTAAAGTATTGATATCGATTTGATTTGATTCAGACATTTCTTACCTAATCCTTAAATGGTGCGTGTATTTGTGTTTGATTGAAGTAAAAAATTGCCCTATAAAGTTAGTCATGGAAAAGCAATTCAAGTAACATATTCACCTGATGAAGTTTTCTCTAAGATTCAACACGAGAACATTCAGTTTATAGATCTGCAATTTACCGGCCTTACAGGTCATTTTCATCATACTACAATTTCAACTAACATGTTTACCCCTGAACAAATGAGAGATGGGTTGCCTAAGTTGGATGGTTCATCAATTGTCGGCTTTACTGACATTAATGATTCAGATCTGCTTCTAAAGCCAGATCCAAATTCATTTGCAATAATTCCTTGGATGACTGAAAACAAAACAGCTAGACTTCTTTGTGATGTTTATTGGGGAGAAGACAGAGGAAGATTAACAAGAGACCCAAGAGGAATTGCTCAAAAAGCTGAAGAATACATCAAATCTCAGGGATTTGATTTTAGTACATGGGGTCCAGAGGTGGAATTCTTTGTTTTTGATAAAGTACATTGGGATGTTTTAACACCATACAAAGGGCAGTCCTATTCAATTGAGTCAGTAGAAGCCCCATGGAGCCAAGAAGGAACTGGGTATCCAATGGGATTACAAGAAGGATATTATCCTAGTACACCATCAGATACTCTTACACCATATAGAAATGAATGTGTGAGTATTCTGGGAAAGAATTTTGGAATATTATGTGATAATCATCACCATGAAGTTGCAACTGCAGGACAATGTGAAATTGATATCAGATATGATCTTCTGACAAATGCTGCAGATGCTGCGCAGACCTACAAGTATGTTATTAGAAATATTGCACAGAAATATGGGAAGGTTGCAACAATGATGCCAAAACCAATTGCAATGGATTCAGGTTCTGGAATGCACGTTAATGTTAGTTTATGGATAGGAGAAGAAAATATTTTTTATGATCCAGATGATGAGATTGAATTAAGTCAAACTGGAAGATACTTTTGTGGTGGTATCATTAATCATGCCAAAGCACTATCAGCAATTTGTAATCCTACTACAAATTCATACCATAGACTTGTACCTGGGTATGAGGCTCCTGCATATATTGCATGGAGTTCAGGAAACCGTTCTGCTATAGTCAGAGTTCCAAAACATCTCAGAGGAAAAGCATACTCAGATCTAAAAAGACTTGAATTTAGAGCCCCTGATCCTTCATCTAATCCATATCTTGTTTTTGCTGCAGTGGCAGCAGCTGGAATGGACGGAATCAAAAAGAAGACAGATCCTGGGGATGAAGTACGTGATGACATCTTCAAGATGACTAGATCAGATCGAGCTAAAAGGGGTATTGGTATTCTTCCAAAAAGTCTTGGTGAAGCATTAGATGAGTTAGATAGTGATAGAAAATTCCTTAATCCAATTTTCACTAATGATGTGGTTGACAAGATAATAGAATTAGAAAGAAGAGATCAGCGTGAGATAGCCATAAGGCCACATCCGCATGAATTTTATCTATACTTTGATGTTTAGGCTCTACCAGTAAGCTGAAAGATATAGTATAATGAAACTGCCATCAGAGCAAACCCCCCTCCTAGAAATATTCCTCGTCTCTTCTCAGATGTAGCAGCTCTGTACAGTAAAACCCCACCAGCAAGGCCCACAAACAATATCAAGACTCCAATGATCACACCATCAATGCTTGTGTTATTAATTAGTGGATAAAAGAATCCAGAAAGTAATGTAAAAAATGCAATTAGGTAAATGTACTTGAAACCAGTAAGCATTTTGGATGATGTTTTATTCAATGTTGTTCGTGAATGCAGTTATCAATTAAACTTTTGAAGAAATTTTTTAAAATAATTTACATCATTCCGCCCATGTCAGGCATTCCGCCACCCATTCCAGGCATTCCGCCACCCATTCCAGGCATTCCTCCTGGCATACCTCCTTCTCCTCCACCTCCACCAGGTGGGGCACCTGTAGATTTTTGGGTAGCAATTACATCATCAATTCGGAGAATCATACATGCAGCTTCAGCAGCTGCAGATACAACTTGAAGTTTAACTGCAAGTGGTTCAATAATATCACTTGATTTCATATTAGCAATCTTTCCTTTCATAACGTCAATTCCAGTCCATTTCTCTCCTTTTTGTTGTTTTGAGCGAAGAAGTGTCATTGTATCAATTGGATCCATTCCAGCATTTTCAGAAAGTGTTAATGGGATTGATTCTAAAGCATCAGCGAATTTTTCTGCAGCTAATTGTTCTCTTCCTTCTAGAGATTTTGCCCAGCTTCTTATTTTTGTTGCAGCAAATGTTTCAGGAGCACCACCACCAGCAACAATTGAGGGGTTTTCCATTACATCTTTTACAACCATTAGTGCATCATGAACAGAGCGTTCAACTTCGTCAACTACTCTCTGTGAGCCTCCACGAAGAAGTAAAGTAACTGATTTTGGATGTTTGCAGCCTTCTACAAATACCCATTTATCTTCTTCAATTTTTCTTTCTTCAACAATGTCTGCACTGCCTAGATCTTTTTCAAAAAGATCATCGAGATTTGTTACTATTCTGGCACCTGTTGCTCTTGCAAGTTTTTCAAGATCACTTTCTTTAATTCTTCTAACTGCAATAATTCCAGCTTTTGCTAGATAATGTTGAGCCATATCATCAATACCTTTTTGACACAGAACTACATTTGCCCCAGAGCCAATGACTTTATCAACCATTGTCTTTAACATTCTATTTTCTTCATCTAGAAATGATTTTAGTTGCTGAGGATTTGAAATGTTAATTTTTGCATCAGTTTCAGTCTTGCTGATTTCTAATGCGTTATTAATTAATGCAATTTTAGCTTCAGTAATTTTACTAGGCATTCCTCCATTAACAATCTCTTTATCAAGAACAATACCCTGAATAATTTTCGTTTCTTTAATAGAGCCTCCAGCCTTCTTTTCTACCTTAATGTCATCGATATCAACTTTGTAACTTTCACCATCTTTTTCTGAAATAGCGAGCATAGCCTTTACTACAATATCTGCAAGTTGATCGGAGTCTTTTCTAACAAGTTTAGTTTGCATTGCGGTTTTTGCGATTTTAATTAGAATATTTTTATCGTTTGCAGGTATTTGCTCAGCAATACTTTCAAGAAACTGTTTTGTCATTTTTGCAGCTTTCCTATAGCCATCAACAATTATTGTTGGGTGAACATTTTGATCAAGTAATAATTCAGCATTTTCAAGTAAGGCGCCTGCCAAGACAACGGCTGAAGTTGTACCATCCCCGACTTCATTATCTGTAGTTTTAGCGATTTCAACTAGCATTTTTGCAGCTGGATGCTGAACATCAATTTCTTTTAAGATAGTCGCACCATCATTTGTAATAGTAACATCACCTAAGGAGTCAACTAGCATTTTATCCATGCCTCGTGGACCTAGGCTGCTTTGAACAATTTCGGCAATAATTTTGCATGCAGCAATGTTATTCTTTTGTGCATCTCGACCTTTAGTTTCTGTACCGCCTTCCTTTAGCAAAATAACAGGCATAGTACCCTTTGAAGTAGCTTGCATACCCATAGATGGTGAAACTCTAGATTCCCCTTTTATATCTTGCAGATCAGAATGTAAATTTGATGCTCCATCGGTGTTTTTAAATTGGGAAAATCAAGTTGCAAAATATGGCCAAGTCAGAAAATAAAGAAGCTTATGATAAAATTTTCATAGAATTAAAGGAACATCACAAATGGTTTGAAAATTGTATTCCATTAATAGCAAGTGAAAATATTCCAAGCCCTGCTGTTCGAGAAGCTATAATTTCAGATTTTGGAAATAGGTATGCTGAAGGTTGGCCTGGGGAGAGAGTGTATGCGGGTTGTATCTACATCGATAATGTTGAGTTTGAATGTATGAAATTAGCCAAAAAATTATACAAAGCAAAATTTGCTGATGTAAGACCAATATCAGGAGTTGTTGCAAACCTTGTAGTGTATTCTGCTTTTACGAACCCAGGTGATGTAATGCTGGCACCTTCTATTCCTGCAGGTGGACATATTTCACATGGTAAGAAGGAGCATTTTGGAACTGCTGGTCTAGTTCATGGATTAGAGATAGAGTTCTATCCGTTTGATGCTGAAGAAATGACAATTGATGCTGATAAGACAAAACAGAAAGTCAAGGTTCTAAAAAAAGACGGTCGTCTTCCAAAGATGGCAATGTTTGGTGGTTCATTATTCTTGTTTCCACATCCTGTCAAAGAATTATCAGATTTTCTAAAGAGTTATGATATGCACATTAATTATGATGCAGCTCATGTTGCTGGTTTAATTGCTGGTGGAAAATTCCAAGATCCACTACGTGAGGGCGCAGATACCATTACTATGAGCACTCATAAGACTTTGTTTGGACCACAAGGAGGACTTGTTTTAGGATTTAAAGAGCATGAAGAGGTTATCAAAAAAGCAACTTTTCCGGGTCTTACAAGTAGTCACCACATTCATCATATGGCTGGAAAGGCAGTTGCTTTTGCAGAAGCTTTAGAGTTTGGAAAAGATTATGCAACTCAAGTCATAAAAAATGCAAAGTCACTTGCAGAGGCTTTGAGTGATATGGGATTCAAGGTATTAGGAGAGAAAAGAGGATTTACAAAATCACATCAGATTGCAGTCAATGTTTTAGATTATTCTGATGGTGGAAAAGTAGAAGCAGATTTAGAAAAAGCTAACATCATAGTAAACAGACAACTCATTCCAGGTGACATTAAGGCAGGAAGAAACTATTTCCATCCAGCTGGAATTAGATTAGGAGTTTCTGAAACAACACGACTTGGAATGAAAAAGAATGAGATGCAGGAAATTGCGTCTTTCATTAAACAAGTAGTTATTGAGAAAAAGGATCCAAAGAAGATACTTCAAAAAGTTAAGGTATTTAGAAAAAACTATCAAAAAGTTAAATTCTGTTTTGATAACAAGTTAGGTGCCTACGAATACGTCAAACTGAGATAATTAGGGTTAATTGATTATCTGTATTCTGTACATCAGATAGTCTGTCCCTGATCAATTAGGCGTAATCAGTAAGTAGTGATTGATCTCCTTTACTCTTACCAAATACTAAATCAATTTCATCAGACAGAGCATAAATTCTTCCTCTCTGGTATTCACCAACATCATATTTCTCAACAAGTCTTTTTGCAAGTTTTAGATATTTTTCTACAGAACCTCTGGTAATTGTAGCTATTAGTTTATGACCACATACACATGTTTGGATTAGGGGCATTCGACGGAATGATTTTCCACAACCTGTACACCTAAAATTTTGTCTAGCGTATGCCCTGAGATTTCCCATAATATCTGGAACAAGGTGTGTTGAAATGACATTTGAAACAATTTCTGAGGGGTTTACGACATCGATTAATTCAGCATTTCTAATTTGCATATCAAATTTGTCAAGCATGGAACCAAGTGTAGAATAGGCGCTACGGGATTTTGAAGTGGTTAGGGATGAAGTTGAATGTGTAAAGAAATAGTCGTAAAACTGTCTTTCAGTTTCAAGACGTGATTTAATAATTTCTACAGATGTTACATCTGATGCTTTGATCTGCTGAAGTGTAGACTCGAAGAATTCTAAAGGAAGTGATTTTGTGACTTCAAGGTTGTGTGCTTGTGGTTGAGATTCGTGTGGTAAAACTAGAGGTTGAATAAGTAGTGGTGCGTCCATTAGTCCACCTATTCTATCAGAAAGAAATTGTCTTGAGAAATTAAGTAAACTATCCATTAGGAGCATGATAGAATCAGCATCACCGTCAGCATCTCTTCTTTTTGCAGAGTGCCAGTTTGGAGTTCCAAAACAAACATGGGTTTCAGTATATCCAATTATTCGTCCTACGATTCCAACAGAAGTATGTGGAGCTAAACCAATTATTAGATGGCCTATTAGTTCATTAGAATTCTTCACGTTGTAAAATGGAGATTTTTCATAGAACTTTTCTAAAAGAGTATCAATATATTTACAGGTAGAAACTAGATAGTTCCCACTATCATAAGGAATTATCACATCTTGCATGCGAAGTTCAATGATCTGATCCGAGTTTTCAAGGGATTTTCCATCTATGTCGTGAGAATACCCAAGCTCCTTTAGTTTCTCAATCGATGTTCCAATCCACGATGGTTTGAATTGAGTTAAGGGAGAATTTGTTGCATCAAATCTGACGGTTCCATCTTTGAAGACTGTAAGTCCAAAGTTTTGACGTACAAGCCCTTTTTCTAGGGGTTCAGCAATTCTATCTTGATTAATTAGCTCTTTGACGCCCTTGAATGGTTCTTTGGCACGGAAACCCATCTTTTCTTGAGCTAATAGTAGTCTTGCTTTTAGTGGAAATTCTTTGTGCGAGTGAGTTTGTGCTTTCCGTTTACATTTTTCGCAATATGGATCATTGAGAGTATCTCTACAGTTTGGACATCTGTAGAAAATTGTTGTCTTACTTCCACATTTAGGGCACTTGATGCCAATAGAAGGTTTGTCACATTGGTTGCAGTGCCTATTGAATATGTTAGTAAAGAAGTGTTCATTTTTTGATGCCTTTAGAAGATCCCTGGTAGGTCCTCCTTTGTCACTAATTGGAAATAATATGTGTGTTGGAGGTTTCATTTGTCTGGCAGCTGCTTTTTCAGGTCTTCCAATTCGAACTCCAATAGAAGTTGAGAATTTGTTCTTAATTTGAATCCTTGATGATTTTGTTAGAATTTTTGGAACTGATAAATCACTAATTGTTGGTTTTTCTCTAAACAATAAATTGGAAAAAATTTTTGCCTCTATATTTTCTAATACTATACTTTCATTTTCAACTTTGTGAGGAGTCCCCAATTTTTCAAGGGTTTTTTTGATTTGAATCGAGTATTCGATTGATGCTTTGTTGATTTTTTTTGGTTCTAAAAGTGGCTCAAGTTCTTTTGATGAGATTTTATCCCAAAAATATAGATAGTGTGGATGAAGTGGGATTTGAAAATCAAGAGAAATTTTTAATGCCTCATCTATTGTGGGTGTTCTAGTCAGAAATTGTTGTAAATATTGATCATCAGGCTCGAATTTTTGGATTTTTTGTTTTAGTTCCTCTATCCAGAATTCCTCAACATATCCTGAAGGAATAAGTTGAGCATTGTTTTCAAGAAAGTCTCCAAATGAAATTAGAATATCCCCCAGATGTAGGATTTTTTCAATTTCGTTTTTGATTTCTATTCCATGTTTAACATCTCTAATCTTTACAACATTGCCGTTTTTTAGACGAACTGTAGGAGTATCGATGGAATCAACAAAGGCAATTGTTGCTCCTTTTCCTGGAATGTCAATTTTAATTTGTGTTCCAACAACTATGGTATGATCCAAAATTTCAGCCAGTGCGGGATGGACTCCGACTGCTGCAAAGCCTGTATTACATGCTCTTCCATATCTTAATCTAAATCCGCCCAACTTGTTAGGCATAGATAAGACCGATCTGCCTGTAATTACCTCGTGCATTCTTTTGGTAGCTGCATCTTCTTGATTTTCACCTGTTTGAACTGCGCCTTTAAGATCATTGAGCCATTCCCAACCATCTAGATTATACAATTCAATCCTTTTGAGGAGTTTTTTAGATCTTCCAATTAATCCGTCATTTAAGACACGTAAAGCACCTCCTCTAACCCTATCAGTTTTGATGCGAGCCATGGATTTGTGATTTACAACCTCAAATGGATCTGTTTCTACTCCGTCTAATTCTACTGGAAGGTTAGAAATGACATGTATGATATCTTCATCTAAGATATGGAATTGAAAGCTGCTAGCTTCTCTTTCATAGATTCGTAATTCCTCTACAAATCTACCAGTTTCATCATCAAAGGAATTAGCTTGGTATTTTGTTAGTCCAACTGCCTTTCTAACATGGTCTGCAATTAGCATTGTTACAGCAGATTCTGTTCCACCTGCTGAACGCATTGGTCCTGCAATAGAAACTGAAAGATATTCAGTACCATCTTTGTTTTTCTTTATCTTTACTTCACTAATTCCCTGTAAAGGTGCGATGGTTACTCCTTCAGTAACAATAGCCAATCCTACACGAACCGCAAGATCTAGTTTGTCTTCTAAGGAGGCATCAGGAAGAGAATATTTTCCGAGAGCAATTTCTTTTGATAGAATTAGTGCAGAGATCTCCTTTCCGTTTGTTTTTAGTAGTTCTCTAAGTGCTTCAGCAATATCAATTTCGTGCATTTTGGAAACACGATCTGCCAAATCAAACGCTATTTTAGGCTCGACTGTGCCTGAAGAATCTACCAAACTTGATTTTGCATCTGCTGCTTTCTCAAAAATGTAGAATGTTTCAGTTGAGAGGTTTGAGTAGTAATCATGATAATAATCAGGCATCTTAATGCCATTAATACGATAAATTGCATCGTTATCAGACATAATACAATTCTATTACTTACTTCTTTGAATTGCTTTTGCTATTTCTTCGAGTTTTTTGATACTACCTCCTTTTTCAAGGAATGTTCCAATAACCAAAGCATTAGCTCCCGCTTTAACCAAACTCTGAGCAGTTTTCACGTCTTTAATTCCTCCTCCTACTATCAAAAATCCATTAAAAGTCCGCCTTACTGTCTGGACCATCTCGGGGGTAACACTAGTTTTTGCACCAGAGCCTGCTTCTAAATATACAAATCTCATACCAAGAAATTGAGCAGCAAGGGCATATGCAGCGGCAATTTTTGGTTTTTCAAATGGAATTCCTCGTGCTGAACCGACAAACCAAGCAGTGGTTCCCTCGCCTATCACCAAATAAGCAGTTGGAAGTGGCTCTAAACCAAATTTGAGAACATTTGGCGCCCCCAACGCTTGTGCTTGTGTGATAAAGTATGGGTTCTCTGAGTTCATTAGCGAGCTAAACAGGATTGCATCAGCATCAGGTACAACACCAGTGACATTCCCAGGAAACAAGATTATTGGAATTTTAATGCCTTTTTTGATGCCTTTAACCACTTGGGCCGTCTCAATCTGATCAGTGGCAGAGGAGCCTCCAACCAAGATTGCAGAAGCACCAATCTTTTCAACATCTTTGGCAAGCTTGCTTGATGCCTCTAAATGCGATACTTCAGAATCGATTAACACGAACAATAATGCGTTTTTCTTTTTTAATTCGGATTTTAGGAACGATTCAACTTTTTTTCCAGTCATAGTCGGGGGTTGTAGATGACTCCTCTTTAAAGTTTAATTGGAATGTTGGTATACAGATTTGTATAGCTATGGCAGAGTTTCAAGAGTCTAATTTTAACAATATTATTCGCCAAATTATCAAAAAATCACTATTTACAGAACGACAAATTGAAATTATTTTAAATCAGAAGGATCTTTTGGAATTCAAGTTTTCTATAACAAAAGGAGCCTATTATAGGCAAGTTGGGCAATCAAGGGAAAAATTAATTGGGTTATTCTATTCAATCATACTTTTACACGGTCTGGGTATTTTATTACCTGATGACATTGATGTGATATCCAAACTTTCAGAGTATGTCCGTGTGATGAATGATGGTGATGTCTTCCCAGAAAGAGAAGAGCAGATCACTAGTGTGATAGATATGACTATTCGAAAGGCATGTAATATGTGATGATTGTGATATTGTGGTCAAAAGTAAGTCGAGTTGTTGTGACGATGTTAATCTAAAGTGTAAAACAATCTTGCTCAATCACAATAAATCACAACATAGATAGAAAATTGTGATGTTAGTAGAAATTCCTGATCCTGAAGTGATTTTGGGTGTGATTTTAGCATTCTTAGTTGGTTTGGGTGGGTTGTATGTATTCTATAAAGTACGTCCATTCATAAAATCCAGGAATGAAATGGTTGATGTGTCACAATCTGAACGTTTAGAGTACTATGAAAGGCAGTTAATTGATATGAAGATACGTCTTGATGCTATAGAAATACAAGGTATTGAACCAAAATTGGAGGATACTAACTTGGAATTAAAACAATTTTTAGAGAAATTAGCAAAGAGTGAATCGCATGAAATACAAGTTGAGAATGTTAATCACTCTGAAGTTGTGCCTGAAAAACCAATTTCCACGCCTAGTATTTCTACCTCAGATTATTCAAATCCAGTAGACCATGTGTTGCATTTAATCACAAACAAAGCTATGACATCACGTGATATACAAATCACATTAAAGAGAAGTAGAGAGCATACATCACGATTAATGAAAAAATTGTTTGAAGATGGTTATGTTGAAAGGAATACGGAAACTAAACCATATACTTATTCAATTACTGAAAAAGGAAAAACAAAGGTTGATGAATTTCAAACTAACCCTATAACTGTATAAGAAATTTTTTTGGTTTTCTGGAATTGATTTTTGTCCTTTCATTCAGATTTTTAGGGAAAAACCTAGTTTCTTATTAATTATAAATTATATATATTATTAAATTATAGTAATAATATGTCTGTTCAAGAGAATGAGGTTTTGGTAAAAATTACATCAGCTGGAACAATTTCCATTCCTAAACAGTTTAGAAAATACATGGATATTCAAAAAGGCGAGTATGTAAAGTTGATTCTAGGAGACGATCGGTTAATTATCAGAAAAATTACCATTTCTTGACTGTTATCGCTGTTTTTGACTAATCTTAATGATTTGATAGGTCCATTCACGGCCTGTTCTTACTCTATCAATTCTACCTTTTGATGAGAATCGTGATAAATAGGTGGATATTACACTAAGTTTTACCGGCTCGTTGAACTCGTCCTCATATTTTTCAAGTATAGTTGTGGAGGTAAATTTGCCCATGGGGAAGAATTTATCCACAATATGCCAAATTTTAGAGCCTATTGAGTCCATGTTGGTTGTTTCTTGTTCTTCCTCTATATTCATCAGGTCCATCATTTCGAATATTTTAAGAACCTTATCTCTGGTTACGTTACCCTCTATTTTGATGTTATATCGGGCACCGTCCGAATCCTCCATATCTATTCGAATACGTTTTTTAGCCATCTTTAAGATCTTGAGGATCAGATGTTAACAGTTCAATTGATCCAAGAATGTTTGTTAACTAGGTAGTTTGTTAACATTGACTACGTAAGCCACGCCTAGCCATATTTTTGTCATTAACAACATACTATGCAAAACCAACCAAAATAATGAAATATTCATGCCTGGAGTGGAAAGAACGGGGTTAACTTTTAGATATTCACATTGTTAACGCCCATCTTAACGCCTGGAATGGAAATACCAGGGTCAAAATAGGCTTTTCAAGTAACTCCTTAACAGAAAATTAACAAGTTGTTAATCCATAGGTAAATTTTGACCTAACCCACACACCAACATTTCCATTCTCAGTCTTTTTTTATTTTTTTTTTTAAAAAACCAAAAGATAACTAAAAATAATTAATTACAAACTAAACTAGAGTTACTATTCTATTCTATACTCTCTTAATTCAGATATGGTTATGATATTATTGGTAGGAAACAAAGGTGTGTGAGTATGGTTGACCCAATAGATAGACTGCTTGATGCTGCAGAATCTGGCAAATCCCTCATCAAAAACAGAGATATTCTTCAAACAACATACATACCAGATACCATCCAACATAGAGACTCTGAGCAGAAACAAGTTACTCAATCATTATTACCAATATTAAAACAATCTAGACCGTCCAATCTTTTGGTATATGGAAAACCCGGAATCGGCAAAACATTAGTTGTCAAAAAAGTATTATCTAAAATCCAAGAAAGAGTTGAAAAATCAAATTTTTCAATTAAACTTGTATATTCTAACTCTAAAGACGAAACAACCCTTTATGGACTATTAGTCAGCCTAGGTAGGCAATTAGACCTAGATGAAAAGGAGTTACCCACAACTGGCCTGGCAATAAGCGAGGTTTTCAAAAGACTCCTCAACAAAATTGATGAAGGAAAACTTAACGCAATATTTGTAATTGATGAGATTGACTATCTCGCCCAACTAGTATCAAAAACAGGCAAAGATATCTTATACCAACTTACAAGAGCAAACGAGCGTCTAAAACAAGGCTCCCTAACTTTAGTGGGAATTTCAAATGATCTAACATTCAAAGAAAAACTAGATCCCAGAGTAATTAGCAGTCTTGGTGAAGAGGAGATCGTCTTTACTAATTATAATGTTGAACAAATTAAAAAAATTCTTGAAGAAAGAATCAGTGAAGCCTTTGTAGAGAATTCTGTTGAGGAACCAGCCCTAAATCTATGTGCAGCACTTGCAGGAGGAGAACACGGCGATGCCCGCAGAGCAATTGATTTGATTCGTGTTGCAGGAGAGATTGCTGAAAGACAACAATCAAACAAAGTTACAATTAATCATGTTAGAGAAGCCTCTCTAAAAATTGAAGAAAATAAAGAGGAAACCTCTCTTAAAGCATATCCCCTTCACGAAAAACTGGTTATTCTTGCTATTATAAAGGCAAACGGTTCTTCTACTGGCGAGATTTATTCATCATACAAAAATCTCTGTAAGGTAGTTGGACGAGACGAGCTAACTCAAAGGAGAATTACACAAATGCTAAGTGAAATTGAACTATCTGGAATCATTACTGGAAGGCTGGTCCATCAAGGAATTCACGGTAGGACAAAAAAGTACAAACTTACAATCTCAACTGAAATGGTAAAAAAGACCTTTAAAGACGAGCTAACTTTGCAAGATATTATCTGAATTTGAATTATAATTTTGATGGAAGACTTGGAAAGTCTTTAAATTTACCATGATTGCTATTCCCGGGTTTGGGGTCATTCCAACACTAGCCTGAAAGGGTGTTTGTCTTTGCCATGAGCCAGAATTTACCAGTAAAATTCCCTTGTACATATCTAATTCTGCTCTATGAACATGACCTACATGGAAGATATCTGGAACATCCTCAATTACTAAAAGATCCTCCATCTCAGGTGCTATGGGTGTTTGACTACCATATATTGGACTTAGATGCCTTGCCCTGAGAAGATGCTTCATCACCTTTGTTGGTTTGTTATAACTTAGTCCAGGTGTGGTCTTTACAATATCATCAATACTTTGTCCATGAAACATCATCACCTTCACACCATTCAACGAAACTACGGCTGGGTTTCCAACCATAACTATATTTTCCATTTCCCACAAACTTGAATTGTATTTTTTTGGTATAGCCGGTTGTGGAAGAGCCCTTCTTCCAGGATCATGGTTTCCAGGCATTATAATGACCTTCATATTTTTTGGAATCTTGTCAATCAGACTTGCTGTTTTTTTGAGTTGCTCCTCAATGGTTATACAAACCAACTCTTTTTCTTGATTTGGGTATATTCCAACCCCATCAACTATGTCCCCAGCGATTAGGACAAAACGAATTTTTCTTGCAACTGGATCTGGACTTGATAACCACGAAACAAACTCCATAAATTCCTCTTCCATAAAGTACTTACTTCCAATATGCAGATCTGAAAGAAAGACCGCATATACTTCAGTTTCTGATTTGTTGATGGTCTGATCCGGAATGTCTGGCAGAATCAAATCCTTGATAATGAATCCAGAATTCTTTCCTAAACCTACCCTCACCATAACGAATTGGTCAGTTAGAAGAGTACCCACAGTCTTCTGTAATTCATTATCAAAAACAATACCCTCTAGCGAGCCTGACGGATCCTCTAGAACCAACTTTGTGATATTTCTCTCGGTGTTTCTTGTAGTGACAAGACCGCACACATACATATCATCTTCTAATTTTGTAGTTTTTGTGGATGCTATGGATTTGAGCATTCTTGATTCTGGTCTATCTGAAATTATTCGTTTGAGTTTGTTAAAACGACTTGAAAATAAGGAATTGTAGCCTTTAACTCCCTCTCCAGTTGTTATCTTGGTGGTGGGATCAGATAATATTTTGACTTCACTTTGAAGTGTTGGGTCCTCCTTAATTCCAAGATATGTCTCTAAATCATCCTGGTTAATCTGAAATAATTTCTGTTTGGTCTTTTCTCTAACTATTTCCTTTATGATCTTCTCTAATTTTTTAACATCTAGATTTTCTAAGATTTTAAAAGCATCTGGATGAATCTGAAAACCCTTGTTTAACGCATAGTTTAACGCAAGGGTCAGCTCCTTTTTCATATCAAAAAATATCATCTGGTTTAATTAAATCTGTGCCCAACACCTAACCCTCAAATATTGTTCAAAATGGAAGACAATGTGAAAAAAATTAGGATAATCACATTTTTCATATTTCTAGGAATTTTTGCTGCTGTCTTTCAAATTGGCTCAATGACCTCTGTAAGTGAAGAAGATGCAAATGCCTTCATGTCTGAATTTAAAGAACTTGTTTTAGATATTGATGCATTTGGAATTTTTGTGCACAACATAATCATTGCACTACCAATGTTTATTCCTGGATTTGGAGTTGCATGGGGGCTTTTCTCTGCCTGGTCTACAGGATTTGCTTTTGCTGCAATTGCTTCTACTGTTCCTGAAATAGCAGAGATACCACCACTCTCAATTCTTTTCTTATCACCATTTGGGCTGATGGAAGTTGTTGCATACTCGATAAGTATCTCTAGAAGTTTTATTCTGATTCGAGCAGTAAGCAAAAAGATTAACCTCATTCCATTTATCAAACCAACAGTCATAGAAATTGGAATTGTAGTGGCACTGCTTTTGGCAGGAGGATATCTTGAATTTTACATGATAGAATTAGCCCAACAAGGTCTTGAGATGCCTGGATTCTAAAGATCATAAATGATACAACTGTGTTGCACTGTTAGGCTCAATAAACATGTGTTTAGATATACTATATCTTACATCTAAAATAATTTAGTAGCAAATTATAAACCAAATTAGATGACTAATCTATCGTGAACGCAGCTATACTACTATTAGCATTACTTGTTGTTTCATCAGGATATTTTATCAATGAATCTTTTGCTGAAATTTCCACAAATCAAGCATATCTTTTAGAAGGTTCTGGATTTGCAGTAACAGAGAAATCAATTAAAATTTCAGAAATTGATCTAGGTTTGTCATCTCAGCAACAACGTGGAAGCACAATTAATTTTCTAACCGAAGACGGTTTCATTACATTAGACGATGAGGAGTTTGTTGTCTCTAATTTAGAAGGAAAATTTTTGCGTGAAGGTAGGTACATTAGGATTAATGGAAACATTGAAAGTTCAAGCGGGTTTGATACAACAATTAGCTTCTTTGGGAGACTAGTTGAAGAAAGCATAGATGCATCAGTTTATGGTTTTACCGGCAGAATTACAACACCTGATGATACTTACAAAGTAATTTACACAACAAAATTATCTACACTCTCAAAAATTGATACAACGACTACAAAGTCTGAAGAATCAAACGATCTTACGTTGTACATTCTTAGAGGTTCATCTTCACAAGGAGTTGCAAGTAGTTACATTGAATTTGGTGAAATAAGATTACAGGCTGTAGAAATACAAAAAAATGCAGATCCACTTAGATTGAGATATTTCTCACAAGATAGAATTTCAGTAGAGCCAGGAACCACCATTACAATAGTGAATGGTGACGTAGTATCTCACAGTGTACTTAGCGGAAAAGAAAACTATGGTGATCGCCACAATCCATTTACTCCTGATGGAAGAATTTCAACTGGGGCTGTTGCACCAGGAGAATCAATCACCATAACATTTGATGATATGGGATTTTACAGACTATATGATCCAGATTATCCATGGATGAAAATTGTAGCATATGTATTTCCAGATTCTGATAGTTTGATTTTAGGCCAAGGAAAAAACTTGGGTAACTAATTTTCCCATTGCCATCTATAATTCATGTATGAATCTAAACTTGCCTGGTTAAACACCATTACTGACAAATCAGAAAATTCTTTTCCTTCCAAATCTTTTACAGTACCTACAAAACTTGTTTCATTTTCAGTTGTTATTGCCTCAAAAACATGAACTTTCATTTTAGTAGTGGGAAAATTATTCTCTCGAAGATAAACAGCTATCTCTGATGGCATAAAGTGTTTGTCTGGCTGTTTTGGCCAAGGTCTTGGAACTAAAATCACACTAAATCCGTCAATCAATGCCTTTTGCAATTCTAGTTTCTTATCTTCAATCTGGGTTGTAACATGCATTGTAATTACTTTGGATTTGTCAAGAGGGATTTTTGCTCTTGATGCAGCAACTTGAATTGAACTAATGCCAGGAATAATTTCAACTTCGCCAAAAATCTCTATCAATCTATCCACAACTTCTGATTCAGAAAAATTCACATCTCCAGTAAACGGAATTACCAATGTTCTATCACCAAGCTTAGGAAGAATTTTTTGATAAGATTCTTCCTGGTCTTTCATAGTAATTTCATAGATCTCTTTTCCTTCAATCAGATTCTCTATTGTCTTTAGTGTGTATTTGTAACCAATCACAATATCACAATTCTGAATAACTTCTTTTACAATCTCAGTTACATATTTTGACGAACCCGGTCCAACACCAACAGCATAAACTTTTCCCAATTTTACTTCGTAAATCTTTGTCTGTCTTTAATATATTGCACAAAAGGCTTCCAATCTACCTTCATGTATTTTGTAGGCTCCTTTATAGGATATTTTACCCAATCTTGTGCTATTGCATATTGAAATTTTTCTTGTTTTCCACCTTTTTGATATTCTAGTTGTAATACACTTCCCCAAACCTTTTCTTCAAAACTAATACTGGAAATATCATCAAATGCTAACTCAATATTTTTCTCATTTTCTACATCATCCATTAATTCTTCTTCATCATAACCATCATGACGTATCATTGTATTCTTTGATTTGATAAAATTAATTACCTGTCTTTGAGTAATAGCCCTCCACCACTTCATCTTGGCTTCAGTCTTAAATACAAACATCAAGTGTTTGTCAGTCAGCACTAACATGCCCTCTTTTCCTCCAATTGCAAAGAATTTTTTAGACTCTCTCCATACTGAAACTAAATGTGCCTGAATCTTTTCATCAGATTGCATGTCGGTTGATTTACTTGGCTTTGTTAAAAACTAATACAATTTGCTTTTAAGTATGACTCTTAATGAAAAACAGTTGAATAGAATATTTTTGGTAATGACAATTTCATTACTTTTAGTTAGTGTTGGAAATCAAGCATTTGCACAAATGATCGAGTTTAATGAAACCAAAATACTTGATCCTTTAGTTATTTTAGAGACTAATCTTGGGAAAATCGTAATAGAATTTTTTCCTAACGACGCACCAAACCATGTTCAAAATTTTATAAAATTATCTCTGTCTGGATTTTATGACGAAACTATCTTTCATAGAATAATTCCTGGATTTATGATTCAAGGAGGCGATCCAAATACAATTAGTGGTAATCCAAGTACTTGGGGAATGGGAGGTCCAGACGAAAGAGTAGATGCTGAATTTAACACAATCAAACACAATCGTGGAATTGTTTCAATGGCAAGATCAAATGATCCAAACAGTGGCGGTTCCCAATTTTTCATAGTTCATCAAAACTCAAATACTTATGAGGTTTCTCTTGATGGTAAATATTCAGTATTTGGTAGAATTGTTACTGAAGAAAGTTTTCAAACACTTGATAAAATTGCAGCAGTTGAAATTGGAGATAGAGATAGACCAATAGACATAGAACAAGTCAAAATTACAAAGGTCACAATCGTTAATCGTTCTGAACTTTCAAATCTTCTTGAATTGCCAGAACCTGAACGTATACAGTCCACTATAACTCCGTCAACTGGTAATCAAATATTTGAAAGCGCTGAATTTGGAATTGCATTTAGCGTACCTGAAGGCTGGTTGTTACAACAACCAGAGAAAACATCAGAAAATGCTCCTGATGTAGTTGCAATAGGACCAAAAGTAGGAGCGATGAATGCAGTAATCTCCTTAACAATTCAACAAACCAATCAAAGATCTCTAGATGATCTTATTTCTGAAAAGGCTGAAACATTAAATCAAGAAATAGTATCAGGAAACTTGAAGATAATTTCACAGGAAAAGAAAACTATCAATGGTAAACAGGCATATGTAACTAATGCAGAAAGCACCTTTTCATCCAATGGTGAAAAATTCAATATAAAATTTAAAGAAGTTTTGATTTATGATTCTGAAAAATTTTATACACTTTCATACAGTAATAGTGTAAATGATTTTGATTCCCAACTTTCAAGATTTGAAGAAACAATTGATTCTTTTGAAATACTATCCAAAGATTCCTCCATGGATGAATCTATTGAAGAGGAAGGTGGGTGCCTAATTGCGACTGCAACATTTGGTTCAGAACTTTCACCACAGGTTCAGCAACTACGAGAGCTTAGAGACAATTCTCTACTTTCAACACAATCTGGAACTACATTCATGGTAGGATTCAACCAATTGTATTATTCATTTTCACCAACCATCGCTGATTTAGAGCGTGAACATCCTGCATTCAAGGAAGCAGTCAAGCTTGCAATTACTCCAATGATTTCTAGTTTATCTATTTTGAATTATGTTGAAATGGATTCAGAAGCCAAAGTGTTGGGATATGGGATTAGTTTGATTTTACTTAATGTTGGAATGTATGTTGGAATTCCAACTATTGTAATTATTGGTATTAGAAAATATATCTAACATACATTAGATGAGATTAATCAAATTTTCTAATTATAAAATCATCATTATTTTCATCATTCAAAATCTGCCCATTTTACGTATAAGAATAGACACAACTAGAGAATATTGTCATGTTTTTGCAAATTGTGTCCTTCCCACAGAATGACTGAATATATGCTATTAGAAATATTTTCACTAAAACTCAAGGATTCTTAGGCTCTCATAATATCTGAATGTAAGATATCATATGCCCTTGATGAATTCTTTTCATTTAGAATGATAACAATACTGTCTTGGCTAAAAAATGCATTTACTAACTCAATTCCATTTGCATGCAATACCTCAGCAACATAAGAAACCACATCTGATTGGTTCTTGGATGTAGGTATTGAGATTCTAATCTTTGCAAGGCCAGTGTTGAACATATCATCTCTGTTTGAGACATTTGAAAAGATTTGTCTGATGTCTTCCATATCTTCTGTAAGAAATCTAAAAGAATCTGAGAATCTGAAAAAATCATAATTATTAGTTATCTTGGAGAATTTATCTAAAATTTCCATAGGATCTATTTCATTAGAATCCTTTATTGAAAATTTAATATCCATAATTCCATCAGTTAAAACCAATCTGGCATTTTTCAAAACTGATTCTTCTTTGATCTCTTCTTTAGTTTCAAATGAATCTGCATATCGTTTGATTGCAACTACCACTGTATTGAGATTAACAGAATTTCCTAGAATCTTTTCAATCTCAGACTGAATCTTTAATGCCAATGCTGTGAAGTTTATCACATCCATCTTCATACAATCATAAATCGAACGATTTCTGGTAATGATTTCCCTTACAACCTCAGGCACAGATATATTCGAAACCCTCATTAAATTATTATATTATGTCAGTTATAATAGTATTATGTAAGAAATCAAAGAAACATCAATAATGTTTATATAATGTCATATGTATTACATATAGTAGATAAATATGACAATGTTCTTTGATAGTGGAATTGATAGTATCTTCAGAAGAATGTCAAACTCTTTTTTTAACATAGATGACATCTTTGAGGAATCCAAAGGAAATGATTCTGGTCCATATTATTACGGTTATACAATGACTGTTGGTCCAGACGGAAAACCTGTTGTAAAGGAGTATGGGAATGTCATACCAGACCAACTTCCAACCTCTGATACAAGAGAGCCAATTGTCGACACGATTGTCGATGAAAAAGAAAAGGTTGTAAAACTTATTGCTGAAATGCCAGGAGTTGAAAAGACTGATGTGAAAATTGTTGTAGAAAACAATATTGTAGATATTTCTGCAGAACATGATAAAAAGAAGTATCATGTAAAAGTTCCATTAAAACACAAAATTGATGAGAACTCTGCAAAGGCTTCTTACAAAAACGGAATTTTACAACTAATCTTCAAGATAGTTGAAGAAAAACCAAAAGGCAAGACAGTGGAGGTTGAATAACCCCCCCCTTTATTTTTTGAAGTGATAATATGACTAAACTTATTTTAAAAATAGATGAAATTCCACAACAACATGTTGGAAGAGGTAGGGCAATTGTTGATCCTAAAATAATTGAAGATCAAAAATGGAACACCGGTCAAATTTTAGAATTAACATACAACAAAAAAACACATGTCAAACTCTGGCCAGGTACCACTGAAGAATATGGAACAGGAATAATCAAAATAGATGGAATTACAAGACAAAATATTGGAGCCGGAATTGGTGATAAGATTTCATTAAAACCAGTTGAAACTGCAAACGCTGAACAGATTGTCTTATCTCCAACTGAAAAGATTACAGCAGAAGGATTACAAGAATACATGATTTACAATTATCTTAATCATGTCTTTACAACAGGAGATTCGATATCTCTAAACACACAGATGGGAAGTCGGGTTCAGTTTGTTGTAACTAGTACAAGGCCATCAAAACCAGTTATTGTTACAGAGAAAACTGTCTTCAAACTTGGAGCAATGACAAAAGTAGTTGATGCATCTATCCCAAGAATTACATATGATGAACTTGGAGGTCTAAAAAATGAGATTCTAAAGATCCGTGAGATGGTTGAATTACCCATGAGACATCCAGAATTGTTTGACAAAATAGGCGTAGAGGCACCAAAAGGTGTCTTACTATTTGGTCCAACAGGTACAGGAAAGACTCTACTTGCAAAAGCAGTTGCAGGAGAAACTAATGCTCACTTTATCTCACTCAGTGGCCCTGAAATTATGGGCAAGTACTACGGAGAAAGCGAAGAGAAACTAAGAGAAATCTTTACACAAGCTGAAGAAAACTCACCTAGCATTATTTTCATTGATGAGATTGATTCTATTGCTCCAAAGAGAGATGAAGTATCAGGCGGAGTTGAGAAGAGAATAGTTTCTCAACTTTTGACATTGATGGATGGCATAAAATCTAGAGGAAAAGTTGTAGTGATTGCAGCTACTAATAGACCAGACTCAATTGATCCTGCACTTAGAAGACCAGGCAGATTTGACAGAGAAATTGAAATTGGAATTCCTGATGACAAGGAAAGATTTGAGATTCTCTCAATTCATACACGTGGTATGCCAATTGATGAAAAAGTAGATCTTAAACAAATCTCAAAGATTACACATGGATTTGTAGGAGCTGATCTGGAAATATTATCCAAAGAAGCTGCTATGAGATCACTTCGTAGAATTCTTCCTGAGATTGATCTTGATGAAGAGAAAGTTTCTTCAGAAATTCTTCAAAAGATCCAGATCACTAGTGAAGATTTTAGAGATGCATTAAAAGAAGTCAGACCAAGTGCACTAAGAGAAGTCCAAGTCCAAATTCCTAATGTTAGTTGGGATGATGTTGGAGGTCTAGATCAATTAAAAGAAGAACTCCGTGAGGCAGTTGAATGGCCTATCAAATACAAAGAAGCCTTTGATTACGTTAATGTAGAAACCCCAAAGGGAATTCTACTTTATGGTCCCCCTGGAACCGGGAAAACTCTAATTGCAAAAGCACTTGCAAAAATGACAGAGTCTAACTTTATTAGCATTAAAGGCCCCGAATTACTCTCAAAGTGGGTTGGTGAATCTGAAAAAGGAGTTAGAGAAATTTTCAGAAAAGCACGACAGGCAGCACCATGTATAATATTCTTAGATGAGATTGATGCACTTGTTCCACGAAGAGGTAATGGAGGTTCAGGATCACATGTTTCCGAAAATGTAGTCTCTCAAATTCTAACTGAGATTGATGGACTTGAAGAACTACACAATGTCTTGATAATTGGTGCAACTAACAGATTAGATCTTGTAGATGAGGCATTGCTAAGACCAGGCAGATTTGATAGGATCATTGAAGTTCCCAACCCTAATGCCAAAGGAAGACAACATATCTTTGAGATTCATACCAAAAAGAAACCACTTGCAAGCGATGTTAAAATTGAAAAACTTGTAGAGTTAACAGATAGTTTTAGTGGTGCAGAAATTGCTGCAGTTGCAAACAGAGCAGCAATAGTTGCTCTGAAGCGATACGTTAGTGGCAAGTCTCAAAATATCAAAGAAATCAAGATAACCCAACAAGATCTGATTGATGCAGTGGATAAAGTGAAGCCTCGAAAAAAAGAGGCCCCGCTCGCTCAATCCATAAAATAGTCTAAATACTAAAGAAAATGATACAAAATAATGAAACTCTATCTTGACT
>Ga0209997_10000080_pt1 | contig 26483 bp, 26 predicted proteins | sample CR04metaG_FD_182079 | JGI IMG/M metagenome (GOLD analysis project Ga0209997, IMG submission 182079) | Deep subsurface microbial communities from Mariana Trench to uncover new lineages of life (NeLLi) - CR04 metaG (SPAdes) (version 2) | ecosystem: Environmental > Aquatic > Marine > Ocean trench...
TTTTAGCTGGTTCTTTTTTAGCTGGTTCTTTTTTAGCTGGTTCTTTTTTAGCTGGTTCTTTTTTAGCTGGTTCTTTTTTAGCTGGTTCTTTTTTAGCTGGTTCTTTTTTAGCTGGTTCTTTTTTAGTTGGTTCTTTTTTAGCTGGTTCTTTTTTAGCTGGTTCTTTTTTAGCTGGTTCTTTTTTAGCTGGTTCTTTTTTAGCTGGTTCTTTTTTAGCTGGTTCTTTTTTAGCTGGTCCTGCCTTTTCCTCAATTTTCTTTGTGTCTTTAACTGGAGTAACTTCAGATTCAACTTCATCATCAAATCTTGAAACTAAAATGTAACCCTCGTCCGTTCTACTCATTCTAACTCTAACTTTTCTTGGAGGGTGCTTTGCACCTCGTGCCCAAATTTGGTGTGCGAGATCTTCTTCAATTTTAATATTTTCAACTTTCATGTGGTGACGAGCAAATTCTCTAATCATGTTAATTACTCTTGTTGCACGGTGAGTATCTACAGAAAGTAATGCTTTGCCAAGGTTTATTGTATATACTCGCTCTAGTTCCTGAGACAACTATCCTACCTCGACATCTGTTTGTCTCCAAGCTCTACGTTTAGGGTTAGTTCGAACTGTTCTCTTGGTTCTCATAATAACCCAAGCTGGTACTGGTCTGGTCTGTCTTGTCTTTTTCAACAGACGAATCTTCCTTGGAGATGACTTGCGTGCAGCCATAGATTTTGAACCAAGAAGAGCTCTTTTTAAATGAATCTCAAGAACTTAGACAATCTGCTATTTGTTTCAAGACTCTAGCTGAAGCTCCCCAAACAATTTTCCCTTGAAATTCATACCTATACATTTCTTGAATCAAATTGTGTGTGGGATCAGGATCCTTTTCCTTAGTTTTCAAGAATGACTCGAGTGGAATGTGGAAAATTTTTTCTACTTCGGCGTTTGCTGACAGTGGAGGAATCTCATCTATAACTGAAACAAAAGGGAGAATTGTGAAACCAGAATTAAGGGTAATTACAGGATCCAATTGTCCAATTACTTGGTCTGGTCTAAGGCTCAAACCTATCTCTTCCCTTGTTTCTCGTAAGGCTGTTTCTAAAAGATTGGAATCAAGGGAGTCTAATTTTCCACCAGGAAATGAAATTTCGCCTGCATGAAATTTCATATGTTTTGGTTTTTCTGTCATCACAACAATAGGAGATTGACCATAAATGACAACAAGAATTGATGCGAGTATATTATTACCATAATCTTCTAGAATAGGATTAATTTCTGTGGTAAGCCTAGATCGTAAATTATCAAGAATCATGATTTTCTTTTCCTATTATTCCATATTGGTCTTATTGTTCAAAGGTTTTAACCATGGTTCAAAGAAATCACCATATGACAATCAGATACGAAGCTAATCCACCAAAAATTCTTCCAGGTTTGGATTTAGAAGAGTCGATATCAAAATTTGTCAATAAAATAAAATTAATTTCAACGAAATGTGATTCCATCCATCTAACAGAAAATGTGTTAGGCTACACTAGAGTATCACCAATTAAAGTGGGAAAAATAATTAGAAAAGAAATTCCCAACCTTCCAATAACAGTTAGTCTCAGGGTTAGAGACAAAACCAAAAAAGAGATTGAAGATTTTGTTCAAGATGCGATTTCAGCTGGATTTTCAGGGATTTTAGTATTGATGGGTGATCCATCACAAACAGAACAAAAAGATTTGGGATTGGTTCCCAGTCAAGTAGTAAGAATGCTAAAAGACAAGGGAGTTGATTCAAAAATTGATTTGTATCTTTCAATACCAAACAAACCTAATTTTTCAAAGATAGAGAAAAAACTAAAGGTAAATCCAAAAGGTTTCATGACTCAAGTTGTTCAAACCGTTGAGCAAGTTCAAAATCTTGTGGATAACCTCAAAGGGTATTCTGTGATTCCAATTGTTTTGTATCCATCAGAGAAAAATAAATCATCGGCAAAATTTTTGAATTTAGAACTAGAAAAGTACAGAGAAAACTTTGCCGAATTCTTAAATCAAGTGCATCAGATTACAGGTGATGTGTTAATTACGTCCCCCAGTGATTTTTCTGGTTTGAACCAATTTTTGGAAAATTCATCTGTTCAAAGTACAAAGTATTCTGCATCAGGGTGATGTACAACAATTGCGGCAGTTGACTGCTCTGGAATAATTTGTCCTGAATCAGTTAGTGTCATGCCATATTTGTCAGGCCTTAAAAATTTCCAAACAAGTTTGTGCTGTGCTACATCTGGACAGCTTGGATAGCCCCAGCTGTATCGTAGTCCTCCTTTGCCTTTAATTTTAAGCTCTGATTTTATTTTTTGATTAACCCACGCTGCCATCCCTTCTGCAAATTCTACTGCAAGACCATGCAAATAGTATGCATCTGTATACTTGTCTTCTTTGTTCCACTGCTCAATAACATCAACAACTCTGTTGCCTACCGTTACTGCCTGAAATGCAACAATGTCATCTTTTCCAAAGTAATCTGCAAGACAAAGATGCTTAGGTTTAGTAGATCTTGGAAAATCAAACACAATTTTCTCTCCTGCAGGATGATCAACTATTATCTTGTTTTTCTCATTGTGACAGTTAAAATAACCATAAACTGCGCTTGGTTCAAATAAATTCTCATCTTCAATTCTCTTTTTCCATTCTTCGAATAGTTTTTCATGTTCCTCTTCCTGATCCTGTCCTGCTTTTCCTCTCAAACCCCAAGATAACTTGAACAGAGATTTTTTGTCTATCATACTCCAAACCTCGTCGACATCAATTTTTGATGAATCCAGATGAATTGGAATGTTGATTCTGGGAGGACTTGGAGCACTCACAGGAACCACATTACTTCTGGGAATTTCAGAGGAAGATGTAGTGGTAGGGGTCGTATCTTTCCATTTTTCTATTCTTTCTTTCCATTCCTGCAGGAGTGGTTCTTTGTCAGATACAAGCTTGTCCATCGTTTTTAGTCCTTCAAACATAGTGTTGCAATAAAACACTCCAGGTTCATAGATTCCATCTTCTTTTGCAATTCTATTGATGTAGTTTGAGTTGATGGCAGCACCCCCGCATAAAAATGGAATATTCATTTTGTTTTTTCTTGCATGTTCCACAAAGAACTGCATCTGTTTTGATGTAGATACCAAGAGTGCAGATAAACCAATAGCATCAGGATTTACCTCTTTAATTTTTTCTAGAAACTTTTGAAGAGGAACTTGTTTTCCTAAATCATAGACTGTATACCCGTTATTTTGAAAAATTGTTTTCACAAGATTTTTTCCAATATCATGAACATCACCGTAAACTGTCCCAAGTACGAGCTTTCCTTTAGAACTCCCTTCTTCCTGTAGCATATACTTTTCAAGTTCACTCACAGCTGCCTTCATGCATTCAGCAGATTTTAGAACAAATGGTAAGATCAGTTCACCAGAACCAAACTTATCACCTACTTCCTTCATAGCAGGAAGTAAATCCTCGTTCAGAGTTCTGATGGCACCATCGTGAGTAATCTTCTTTGATTCATCAAGGAAAAGGATACCCTCATTGTCTTTGATGATTTCATTATTTCCAAGTTTTTCTGCAATTGCAGATACAACATCATTTCCAATTCCATCTTTGAGTCGGTTAACAATTCTAAAGTTTGCACGTTTGCCGGCAGGCCAGGATGGATCAACAGCAACTTTTTTTGATTCTTTACTTGCTTGAGGACCTGTTTTTTCAAAGTAAGTAATTAGGTCAGATAACGAGTTTGGATGAGTGTTATAGATAAGATCTTCAGCAAGTTTTTTCTCTTTTTCATCAATTTCACCGTAAGGAATGATCTCTTTGGAATTAACAATTGCAGTATCCAATCCTGATTTTACTGCGTGATACAAAAATACAGAATTTATAATTTTACGTGCGTATGGAGCAAGTCCAAAGCTAATGTTACTTAATCCAAGTGTGGTAAAGGAATTTGGAAATCTTTCTTTTACAAGTTTTATTCCTTTTAGAGTATTTTTTCCTGCATCTAAAAATTCGTCTTCCCCTGTTGCCAAAGTAAATGTAAGAACGTCAAAGATGAACTGCTCTTCTTTTAATCCATATTTTTTTCCTGTCTCATAAAGTAGCTCTGCGGTTTCAACTTTTTCTTGCGGGGTCTTTGCCATCCCTTTGGGTCCAATGCACAATGCTATTGCTGGTAAACCATACTTTGACATTAATGGTGCCAGTTTTTCAAATCTGCTTCCATCACCTTCAAGATTAATGGAATTAATTATAGGTCTTCCAGGAATTTGAGTCACAGCTGATTTGATCACATCAGGATCAGTTGAATCAATCACGAGTGGAGCATCAATCTCCAAGCTCAAACGTTTTACTAAATTTAACATGAATTGCTTTTCATCAGAGCGCTCGGTTGTTGCAACACATACATCAAGGCAATGAGCACCATCTTCAACTTGTGTTCTTGCTAAATCAATTAATCCATCATAATCATCGCTAAGTACAAGTTGTTTTGCTTTTCTTGAACCTTGGGTATTGATCCTCTCTCCGATGATTAGTGGAGGGGGTACCTGTTTTAGGTCAACCGTCTTTAATGCAGAACTTACTCTAGGAGTACTCAATGTGATAAAGAGTTATCAGTTTTTCTAAATACTTAACCCTTGATAGAGTGAGCTTTTTCGTCAATTACTTTTCTTAGAACGGCAATGTGTTCGGGGTTTGTCCCGCAACACCCACCGATAATTCGCACCTTTTTGTAGTGTGTAAGAAAATCACTTAATGCTTCACCCATCTTCTCAGGGGTCATTTTGTAAACTGCTTGCCCTCCCTGATTTTCAGGCATGCCGGCGTTGGGAACCACGAGTAAATTATGCTCGTTTTGCTCATCAAGCCATCTTACACTTGGCGTCATTTCAATTGGACCAGTTGAGCAGTTCAAACCAAACACATCGATTCCCATGTCTGAAACTGTGGTATATGCAGCTTGAATGTTTGTTCCAAGTAACATTTTTCCATATTTATCCAAAGTAGTGTTTGCGATGATTGGAACTTTTTTTCCAGTTTTTTTTATTGCGTTGTGGCATGCCTCAATGGCAAGCTTTACTTCCAGAATATCTTGACTGGTTTCGATTAGCAGTACATCAACTCCTCCAAGAATTAGTCCTTCAGCTTGCAGCTCAAATGCTTCTCTGATTTCATCAGTTGACTTTTGTCCCAAATCCGGATCATTTGAGCTTGGAAGAAAACCAGATGGCCCCATTGAGCCAACTACATATCGAGGTTGGTCAGTGTATTCTGAGCAAACTTCAGATGCAAGCTGTGCAATTTTTTTGTTAAAGTCAATTGTTTGTGCTCCAAAACCATACTCGTCTAGTTTTATTTTGTTAGACCCAAAAGAGTTTGTTTCAATGCAATCAGCACCTGCATCTAAATAATTTCTGTGAATTTCCTTAATCCACTCTGGGTGTGTTAGTACCAAACCATCATTAAATCCATCTTGGTTATTTGGAAAGTCTTCAGGTTTTGGATTAAATTTTTGAATCTCTGTTCCCATTGCCCCATCAAATAATAAAATTCTATTTTTTATTACCTCAAGAAATGGTTCTTTTTCAGTCAAACAATTTTCAAAGTAAGTTTGCTCGGTTTAACTCTTTTGAGAACAAAGAGAGCATGCGTATATAGAAATTAGGTAAAGTTGTATTTTATGTAAATTTATGCAAAATTTTCAGATTACCAATTTAGTTCGTAGTGTCACCTTTTTCCAGCATGCAGGCCTATCGATTCTTTTTATCTTCATGCCTATTATTGCAATGGGAGTCACAAACTCAATTTTTGAGATTGGATTGATTGTGGCCTCATTTAGTTTTGCCCAGATTTTATCTGAGATTTACTTTGGAAGGCACTCAGACAGGAAGGGAACTAGGCTTCAATTCATTAGAATTGGGTTTATTGGATGTGCTGCCACCTTTGGCCTTCACTATTTTGCTGATGACATTACCCTTTTATTTTTGGCAAGAATTGGTGCGGGTATTTTCAGTGGGATAATGATTCCAGCAATGATTGCCTATGCATACGAATCGATCGATGAAAAAAGAAAAGTTGTAACAATAATTTCTTTTCATGCATTAGGTTGGATGGCAGGAATTATAGCTGCTGGATTTGTTAATGATGTCAAGATGATATTCATCGTAAGCTCTGGATTTTTCATTATGGGATTTTTACTTTCTACTAGACTACCAAATATTGTTTCAAAAAAAGAGTTAGAATCAGGAACGATAAAAAAAATTATTCTTAAAAACAAGTATCTTTTCTTGTCTCTCTTACTGAGACATGTTGGAGCTGCTTCAGTGTGGACAATCTTTCCAATAATGTTGATGGAACAATTAGGAGCAGAGTTATATCAGATATCTATTATCTATATTTCAAACACGTTAGCTGCTTTTGTTTTGATGAGTCTGATGGCAAACAAAATCAACATTTCAAATGTTTCAATGTTTAAGATTGGAGTTGGTATGACAATTTTTGTCTTTATTGGATTATCACTAATTACTGACTGGTGGATGGCAATGCCGTTTATGGCACTAGTCGGAGGAACTTGGGCATTTTTGTTTATTGGAGGAAATTTTCATTTAATGGAGAATAATCCTCGCTCAACTTCTACTGGACTTTTCAGTTCTACTCTCTCAATTGCCACAGTTATCGGGCCAATAATAGCTGGCACTATTGGCATTTTATTTGATTATATTTACGTGATGTATTTTGCAATTCTAATTATTGTATTTGCTTTTGTAGTTTCGCTAAAAATTAAAAACGAAAATTAAACTATCGTAATCCCCATCTAGACATTACTTTATTTTCAATTTTTTTGAAGATAAATCCATCAACTGCCATGCCTATAATCATAATTACAACCATTATTGCAATAACTTGAGAGACATCATTTAGCTGTCGACCAACGTTGAGTAAAAACCCTAATCCTAGGAACGAAAATAGCATTTCTGCACCGATTACTCCCCTCCATGCAAACGCCCAGCCCTGTTTAAAACCCGAAATCATGTACGGAAACGCGGCAGGGATCAGGACATTTGTGATCAGTTGGGTTCCCTTTGCGCCCATGTTACGTGCTGCTTCTACATAATGTGGGTCGATGTTTTTCACTCCAGTGTAGGTGTTTATTGTTACCGCAAATACAGCACCGATTGCTGTCACAAAGATAATTCCAACATCATTTAGTCCAAACCAAAGTAGTGCAAGTGGAACCCATGCAATTGATGGAATTGACTGCAGTCCCAATACCAAAGAACCAATTGTTTGGTTCACAGTCTCTACTCTTGCCATAAAGATTCCAAGGACAACTCCAATTGCAATTGCAATTGTAAGTCCAACTACCAATCTCATAAGGGTAGTTCCAATTCCAAAAAATAAGCTTCCGTCGGCTGCACTATACATCAAGACTTCTCCAACTTCATATGGAGATGGAAAGACATTACTTGGCAAAATATCTGACATTGAAATTACTTGCCAGATTATTACAAGAATAATGTAGAACATAATTTTTTTAGCAAGAATATTTTTTTTCATAAAATCACCTGCTCTTTTTTACCTCTGGTCGAAGCTCTGATAGTATCTCCTTCTGAACTCCTAATAGATTCTCATCTTCGACAAGTCTTGGTCGTTTAAAATCAATTGGTATTAGTCTTTTAATTTTAGATGGTCTGTTACTAAACACTGCAACTTTTGTTCCTAGAACTGAAGCTTCTGCTACATTGTGTGTTACAAACAAAATTGTTTTTTTGGTTTTCTCCCAAATCAGCTGCATCTCAACTAACAACAAGTCTCTTGTCTGTGCATCAAGAGATGCAAATGGCTCATCCATTAATAATACATCTGGATCCATCACTAGAGCCCGAGCTATCGCAACTCTTTGTTTCATTCCAGTTGAAAGCTGGTAAGTAAAAGAGTCTGCAAACTTTGTAAGTTGCATCATATCCAAATATCTCTTTGAGATTTGGTTCCGCTCTTCTTTTGGAATTCCTGCCATCTTTAGACCAAACTCCACATTGTCCTGAACCTTTAACCATGGAAACAATGCTCCCTCCTGAAACACCATAATTCTCTCAGGTCCAGTAGTGGTAACGGGTTTTCCATCAAACAGCACCTGCCCTTCATCAGACGTTTCCAACCCTGCAACAATTCTCAGCAAAGTAGATTTGCCACATCCAGAAGGCCCTACCAGACACACAAAATCCCCATCTTCGACTTTAAGGTCCACACCATCCAAAGCCATAAGCTTGTGGCTTTCATGCTTGAAGGACTTTACAATACCCTTTATCTCAAGTTTAACCATTATCAGTTGTTCCCCCCAAGTGATTCATTTGTAGTTTTGTCAAAAAATATTCCATCCAAGGTGTATCCGTCTCGTCCAAGATAGCCAAGAGAGTCTGCTCTTTGTGCAAATGTGTAAATTGAATCATTAACCGAGTCTGTTGTAATAACCAAGTTTCCTAGTGCCTCATCAACTACGCTGTCTGAAAGGGTTTGTCCAAGTGTGTTTTGCATAAATTGATTAAAAATAATTCTAGTTTCTTGGGGATGGTCATTTATCCAGTTTACGGTTTGCTGGTGTGACTCTAACCACGTTACCACAACTTCTGGATTTGCTACAACATATTCTTGTCTTCCTATTAGCAGAACTGATGCGAATTTATTTTCTGGCCAAAGTTCTTCTTCGTAAAATAACCGTTTACCATTAAGCTCTTGGACTAGAATGGTAGCCCATGGTTCAGGAATCCATGCAGCATCAATCTCACCTTTTGTAAATAACGTGTAAATGTCAGGATTGGGAATATTCAAAACAATAACAGTCCCTCCTTTCTGATATGGCTTTAGTCCATTTTCTGATAGATAATTTCGCAATGATACGTCTTGGGAGTTTCCAATCTGTGGAGCCGCAATTCTTTTTCCTGCAAAGTCATCAACAGAATTTATCTGGGAATTCGGATGAACAATAAAACTTGCACCTCCAGTTGCAGCTCCAGATAAAATTACAACATCATGATTTTCAGATTTTAAAAATCCGTTAATCGCAGGACCTGGTCCTACATATGCAAGATCAATCGATTTAGCAAATAAGGTCTCTATGACTTGAGGTCCGCTATCAAAAAGTTTTCGTTCAATGACAGTGGAATTTCCAAAGTTATCCTCAAAAATTCCTCTTTCTAACCCAACAATTGGAATGGCGTGACCTATGTTTGGAAAAAATGCCACTCTAATTGTATTTTCACTCGTTTGCTTGTTGGTTTCTGATACAATTCCTATAATTATCACTAAAGCAATTACTCCTACTCCCGCCAAAACAGCCGATCGAATTTTCATAAAACAGCGTTATATTTGATGGATAAAAAATCATCGAATTTTAGCTCAAGCTTGTCGGAGAATTTCAGCATTGAATTTTGATATTTTTCGTATCACAAAAGATAAATTCGAAATTATGTCCCGAAAGATGTTTTATGACTCAAAAAGGAATTTTAGCATTTTCGGGTGGACTAGACACATCAGTTGTTGTCAAATATCTTCAAGAGGAATACGATATGGATGTAATTACAGTTACAGTTGATGTTGGTCAAGGTGATGATCCCAAAAAAATTGCAGCCAAGGCAAAAAAGCTTGGGGCAAAAAAGCACTACAATATTGATGCCAGAAAAGAATTTGCTGAAAAATTTATCTTTCCATCAATAAAGGCAAACGCTCTTTACCAAAAAAAATATTGTCTGGCAACTGCACTTGCAAGACCACTAATTGCTGAAAAAGTGTTAGAGATTGCAAAAAAAGAAAAAGTTACAGCTTTAGCTCATGGGTGTTCTGGAAAAGGAAATGATCAAGTAAGATTTGACATTACGTTTCGTTCTGGATCAGATCTTCCAATAATTGCACCAATTAGAGACAAGAACTTGGATAGAGAAACAGAACTAAAGTTTGCAGAAAAACATGGAATACAAATCGATACTGTTGCAAAAAAATTCAGCATTGATCAAAACTTGTGGGGGCGTGCAATTGAAGGCGGCGTACTAGAAGATCCATACAATGAACCACCTGATGATGTATTCATCTGGGTTAAAACAAAAAACTTACCAGATACCCCAACTTACTTGGAAATTACATTTGAAAAGGGAGTTCCAGTTGAAGTTGATGGAAAAAAATTAGATGCTCTAAAACTAATTGAATACATCAACAAAAAAGCAGGAGCTTCAGGTGTTGGAATTGTAGACCACATCGAAGATAGGGTTGTGGGAATCAAATCTCGCGAAGTCTACGAGACACCAGCTGCTACCTGTCTTATTGAAGCACATCAGGACTTGGAAAAGATGGTCCACACAAAGCACCAAAACAAATTCAAGTCACTAATCGATGATGAGTGGGCATATCTTGTATATTCAGGACTCTGGCAGGACCCTCTCAAGAAGAACCTCGATGGCTTTATAGAATCCTCACAAAGAACCGTCTCTGGAACTGTACGGTTAAAGCTGTTCAAAGGAAACCTTAGGGTGGTTGGACGAAAATCTCTTCAGTCCATTTACAGCTATGAGATGGCAACGTATGGTATAGGGTCAACGTTTGATCAGAGAATGGCCAAAGGATTTGTGGAATTGTGGGGATTGCAGTCAACAGAAGCTAATAAATTACAAAGGAAGTGGTCAAAAAAAACATGAACTGCTCAGAATGTGATGCAACTCTAAAAATTCTAGACGATGCCTCAGTTGGAGAAATCGTCTCCTGTCCTGATTGTGGTGCAGACTTTGAAATAGCCAGTAAAGACGGATCAAATCTTGTGCTAAAACAAGCGGAAAGTGTAGGCGAAGACTGGGGAGAGTAATGTCAAAGGTATGTATCGTCTTTGACCGTCTAAGGTCAGAAGAGAAGATGCTACAAAAAGAAGCGTTAGATCTTGGATGCGATACATCGATGTTAGATGCCAAGATCACACAAATTAACACTGACAGCAAAAAAGATGATTATGATCTTGGAGATGTTGTTTTAGAAAGATGTGTAAGTTATTTTAGAGGACTGCACTTCACGGCAAGTCTTGAATTTATGGATGTTTCAATCATTAACACCTACGATGTCGCAAGTATCTGCGGAAACAAGATGATAATGACATTACGTTTGAAAAAACATAACATTCCAACACCAAAGACATACTTTTCATTTTCAAGTGAAAGCGCATTTGAGAATTTAGAAAAAGTTGGATATCCACTTGTAATCAAACCAATTATTGGTAGTTGGGGAAGAGGAGTGATGCCGCTCAGGGACAAAGATACTGCAGAAGCAATAATGGAGATTCGAGATATTAATGATGGCCCACATGATAGAATATACTACCTCCAGGAACTAATCCAAAGACCGCCACGTGATATTCGAGTGATAACTGTGGGGGATGAGCCAATAGCTGCAATGTATAGAAAATCTTCTGATGGCTTTAAGACAAACATTGCACTTGGAGCAGATCCGGAGCTCTGCGAGATCACCAAAGAGATGGAGGATATTGCAGTAAAAGCATCAAAGGCAATGGGCGGCGGAATTTTAGGAATCGACATGATGGAAGACGAAAAGAAGGGACTTGTAGTTCACGAGGTTAACAACACTGTAGAGTTTAAAGGATTAGCAAGAGTTGCCAAGAGAAATATCCCAAAAGCCATGGTGGAATATGCACTGACTTGCATTAGGAAATAAATTATACTCCATTGCGAGGGGTTTTATCATGAAAGTGGCGGTAGTTGGAGCATCAGGATACGTAGGGGGAGAAACCATACGTTTACTTGTAAACCATCCTGATGTTGAAATCAGCATGGTTACCTCAAGGCAGCATGTAGGCGAGTACCTTCACAGAGTTCAGCCAAGTTTGAAGGGATTTACCGAACTTACTTTCACTGAATTAAATTATGATAGAATATCAGACAAGTGTGACTTGGTCTTCACTGCAGTTCCACATGGAACAGCAACTGAAATTGTCAAAGACCTCTACGATAGAGGAATCAAAATTATTGATTTGAGTGCAGACTATAGGCTACATGCACCTGAGGACTATGACAAATGGTATGGGTGGAGCCACCCACACCCAGATTATTTGAAAAAATCTGTTTTTGGTATTCCAGAATTACACAGAGAGGAAATTAAAAAAGCACAGCTTGTTTCCTGCCCTGGGTGCATGGCAGTAACATCGATACTAGCACTAGCACCTTTAATTCGAAATGACCTAATTGACACAGACCACATTATAGTTGATTCTAAGATTGGTTCATCAGGTGCAGGCTCAGGCTCTGGAACTGCACATGCAATGCGAGCAGGAGTTATTCGACCATACAAACCAGCAAAGCATAGACATACAGGAGAGATTGAACAAGAGCTAAGCGAAATTGCTGGAAGGAAGATTCATGTTTCAATGAGTCCACATGCAGTAGATGTGGTTCGAGGAATTTTGTGTACCAATCATACCTTCATGAAAAAAAAATTGGAAGAAAAAGAAGTGTGGAAACTTTATCGTCAAGCTTATGGTGAAGAAAAATTTATTCGATTAATTCGCGACAAAAAAGGATTATACAAATTCCCAGATCCAAAATTCCTAGTTGGTTCAAACTTTTGTGATATTGGGTTTGATATAGATGAGGACAATAATAGATTGATTGCTCTTTCAGCTTCAGATAACTTGATGAAAGGAGCTGCAGGTTCTGCAATTCAAAACATGAATATAATGTGTGGATTTGATGAAATGGACGGCTTGAGATACACACCATTGACTCCGGTATAGAAATGATCACTATCAAAATCGGTGGAAGTGTAGTAGATAATTTACATCCATCAACTATTTTGGATATCAAAAAATTTGTAGAATCAGTAGGAGTTATTCTGGTTCACGGTGGAGGAAAAGAAGTTACCAAAGTTTGTGAGCAACTTGGAAAAGAACCAAAGTTTGTGACATCGCCTAGCGGAATAAAAAGTAGATACACAGATAAAGAAACTGCAGAGATTTTCACAATGGTGATGGCAGGAAGAGTTAACAAGACAATTGTGATGATGCTTCAAAAAAATGGGATTAATGCAATTGGTCTTTCCGGGGTTGATGCAAGGTTAATCCAAGCTGATAGAAAAAAGAAATTAATAATAATAAATGAAAAGGGCCGAAAACAGGCAATTGATGGTGGATATACAGGAAAAATAAGAGAAATTAACTCGAGTTTAATCAAAAACCTGCTTGAGCAAGGCTTGACTCCAGTAATTTCTCCCATTGCAATTAGCGAGGAATCAGAGTTTCTCAATGTTGATGGAGACCGAGCAGCAGCATATATTGCTGGAAAAGTTGGATCAGACAAGGTTCTCTTTATCACAAATGTCGATGGTCTTTTGATGGATGACAAACTTGTAACTAAACTGACACTTGCAGAAGCGAAAGAGATTAGACCAAAGATAGGTCCTGGCATGGAGAAGAAAATTCTTGCATCCACTGAAGCTCTAGATATGGGGGTAAAGGAGGCATTAATTGCAAATGGACAAAAAGAAAATCCCATATCCTCTGCATTAGCCCACGACAACTGCACGGTGATTCAACATGAGTGAAGATCAATTCATGGGGAATTTGTATCAGAGGTTTCCAGTTACAATCGAAAAGGGAAAAGGATCTCATGTATGGGATGTTGATGGAAAAGAGTACATAGACTGCACGGGAGGTTACGGAGTCGCTCTCCTAGGTCATCAAAATGAGCGAGTTGTAAAAGCAATCAAAGAGCAAGTTGATAAAATTATCACAGTTCATAGCTCATTTTACAACAAAACTAGAGAAGAGTTTCTCAAAACATTAATTGGACTTGCACCAAAAAATCTAACCCAGGTTCATCTAAACAACAGTGGGGCTGAAGCAGTAGAGGCTGCAATAAAGTTTGCAAGAAAGTTCACAGGTAAAAAAGGAATGATTGCAATGAAGGGATCATACCATGGAAAATCTTTTGGAGCCTTATCCATAACATTTAATCCCAAATACAGAAAGGCTTTTCAGCCGCTAGTAGAAAAAGTTTCTTTTGCATCCTTTGGAGACATTGAATCTCTTCGTTCAGTTATTGATGATGATACTGCATTTGTAATTTTAGAACCAATTCAAGGTGAAAGCGGAGTTATTGTAGCACCAGATGGTTTCTTGCAAGATGTGCGGAAGCTCTGCGATGAGAAAGGAATTCTTCTAATTTTTGACGAAATACAAACAGGATTAGGAAGAACAGGACGATTATGGGCATGTGAGCATTGGAATACTGTACCTGATATCATGTGTCTGGCAAAAGGAATTGCAGGAGGTGTTCCGATGGGAGCTACCTTGGTAAGAGCGGACATTTTAGCATTAATCGGCAAAGGTGAACACTCTTCGACATTTGGAGGAAATCCACTATCATGTGCTGCTGGAACTGCTGCACTAAAAGCCCTTACTGAAGATGGGCTAGTCAAAAATTCCGAAAAGATGGGAAAAATTTTCAGAGAAGGACTTGAAAAATTAAAAGAGAAACACCACATCATTAGAGAGATTAGAGGAAAAGGATTGATGATTGGAGTAGAATTGAAGTTTGACGTTCGAGATATCTTGATGAATTTAATTAAAGACGGGGTTTTGATGCTTTACTCTGGAAGAAACATCCTAAGGATTCTCCCGCCTTTAGTAATATCTGAAGAAGATATAACAAAAGTTTTACAAAGCTTAGATTGTGTACTTAGTGAAGAAGAGAAGAAAAGAAATGTTCAAGGATAAAGTAGACGAGAAAATTATTGGTTATCTAAAGGAAAACTCTAGAGAATCTTTTGTAGACATTGGAAAAAAGCTCAAACTGTCGGAATCAGCAGTTAGAAGACGAGTAAAAAATCTGGTAGATAGTGGTGCCATCAAGAGATTTACTTTGGAACTTGGAGAAGAAAATGTAACCAGCGCAATAGTTCTAGTATCTGTTGATTCGGCAACAGATACATCAAAGGTTTCAGTGAAACTTGCAAAAATTGAAGGAGTGAAAAATGTTTACGAGATCACCGGGCAGTACGACATTACGACAATTATCAGTGCATCAAACATTTCAGAGATTAACAACAGTATTGATGCCCTTAGGAAAATTCCAGGTGTAATTGACACCAATACTGTAATAATTTTAAAAAAAATTGTATAAACCGACATTCGGTTCAAAAATTTAAAATCCTACTAAATTAGGATCGTCTTTGTTAGTTTTCAACGATTCTAGTACGATTATGTTTATATGCTCGAAATATAGCAACGATTTCTGTAATGAAAGATCCGAATTACTACGCAGACTTGTACAACGTATATGGAAAAAAACCAAAGAAGATTAGAGTTCTAGATAGTACTCTAAGGGAAGGAGAGCAACATCCAGGAGTTTCATTTACCGTTAAGCAAAGAATCCAAATTGCTTGGATGTTAGATTATTTTGGAGTAGACCAAATTGAAATTTCTCCAATTGTTTCAGATGATCACAAAGAGGCAGTTAAGACAATTATCAAACAAGGGTTAAAAGCAGACATCGTATCTCACGGACGAGCTCTCAAGGAAGACATTGATGTTTCACTAAGCTGTGATGCAAAGTGGTGTGCAGCTTACCTTGGCATTTCAGATATTCACCTAAAGGACAAACTTCGCATAACAAGAGACCAGGCTATGGAGAGAGCAGTTGGAACAGTAGAGTATGCAAAGTCCCATGGATTGAAAATTAGATTCACGGTAGAAGATGGAAGCAGAGCAGACCCAGAATTTCTCTTAAAGATTTGCAGGGCAATTGAAGAAGCTGGGGTAGACAGAATAAGTGTTCCAGATACAGTGGGAATACTTCGTCCAGTCGGCATGTACAATTTTGTTAAAAAAGTAAGAGAAGCAGTAGATACCCCTCTTGATGCTCATGTTCATAACGATATTGGATTTGCCCTTGCAAACGCATTTGCAGCATGCGATGCAGGAGTGGATCAAATACACACTACAATTGACGGAATAGGAGAAAGAACTGGAATCCCAGCTCTTGCCGAAGTTTCAGTTGCACTGACTTACCTCTACAAATCACCAAATGACTTCAGATTAGATATGCTTCAAGACTTGTCAAGACTAATTGAAGAATATACTTCGATTAGACCATATGATTCAAAACCTATTGTTGGAACATCTGCATATAAGCACAAGGCAGGAACCCACCTGGCAGCAATTCTGAGAAATCCCGCAGCTTACGAGCCTATTCCACCGAGAGTAGTGGGTAACAGAAGAAGGATTGTTTTTGGAGAGCTTGCAGGAAAGACTGGCGCCTCGTATTTGATGTCCATTTTAGGTCTTGAAAAGAACGACGAATCTGCAAAGCTAGTTGCACAAGGCTTGAAGAATCTCAGAATGGGAGACCTTATTGAACTTCCACTTGAAGATAGACTTGAAAAAAAGATAATTAATGACGAAAAAAGAGAAAAACCCAAGGAAAAATAATGGTAAAATGTGATGAATGTGATGCCGATATCTCCATACCAAGCGATGCTTTAGAAGGAGAAATTGTAACCTGTCCCGAATGCGGGGCAAGTTTTGAGTTAACAAAAGGTTCAGATGGTTTCGATCTAAAGCCAGCCCAAACGGTTGGTGAGGATTGGGGGCAGTGAATCCCAATATAACAATTCTTTACGACACCATCAGATGGGAAGAAAAAGCCCTCCTAGAAGCTGGGAAAAAAAAGAACATCAACATACAGATGGTTGACTGTAAGAAATTATTTTTGGATTTAGAGAAAAAACCAGAAGAATTTGGTATAGTAATTCAAAGATGTGTTAGCTACTACAGGAATTTGCACTCAACGGCAGCACTTGAAGGGTTGGGAGTAAATGTGATAAACTGTCTTTACACTGGAATTTTTGCTGGAAATAAATTATTCACACATATGTTGCTAAAAAAATATGGCGTGCCGACACCTTATGCAACTGTTGCATTTTCCAAAGATTCTGCACTAGAAGCTCTTGGCGAACAGGGATACCCCAAAGTAATTAAACCAACAGTAGGAAGCTGGGGAAGATTAATCTCAAAATTAAACGACAGAGATTCTGCTGAAGGTATTATTGAAAGCCGAGAAAAAATGTATCCCATTTACCAAGTTCATTATTTAGAAGAGTTTGTAAAGCGACCTCCAAGAGACATTAGGGCAATTATGGTGGGGGACAAGGTCGTTGCAGCAATTTACAGAACTTCTGGAGATGGCAACTGGAAAACAAACATGTCACTTGGTGGAACTGCAACGCCATGCAAGGTCACACCGGAGATGGAGGAGATGTGCATAAAGGCGAAAAATGCAGTTCAAGGTCAGATTGTAGGTGTGGATTTGATGGAAAGCGATGAGAGAGGATTAGTAGTTCATGAAGTTAACAATACCACAGAATACAAGAATACAGTCAGGGTCTGCAATGTTGACATACCTTCATTAATGTTAGACTATGCAGTGCAATCTGGTAAATAAGAATTGGACACAACATTTACAGTAACACCAAGATTTGCAGTAAAGATGCTTGAAAAAGCACTTCGTATGTACACGCCATCACTTAGTGAAAGACCAATGGCAGAATTTCTCGCAGACAAGTGCGATGACTTGGGATTTGAAGATATTCACATTGACGAGGTTGGAAACATTTTGGCAAAGAAAGGTTCTGGATCTCCTAAGATTCTTCTCTGTGGTCACATGGATGTGGTTCCAGGAAAAGTCAAGGTAAGAACAGAAGGAGACTTTCTTTACGGGCGGGGTGCATCAGATGCAAAGGCCCCTCTTATGGCCATGCTGTTTGCAGCGGCTTCAGTTCAAAATAATAACGGCACAATAATTTTTGTTGGTGCAGTAGATGAGGAAGGTAATGCAACTGGAATTAAAAATTTGGTCAAAAGAGAACTTGATATAGATTATGCTGTGTTTGGAGAACCAAGTGGAATCAAACATGTAACAATTGCCTACAAAGGAAGACTTGCAATTAGTCTCAAAGTAACAGTTGAGGACAGTGCCCATGCCAGTGCACCATGGCTTTCAAAAAATGCAATTGAGGAATCTGCAATATTTACAAGTGAAATCAAAAAAGAACTAGAGACAGGACAAGAAGAAAAAAGCAAGGGAATGCTTCTTACGGCAACCATCACGGAGATTGCTGGTGGAATAAGTCACAACGTTACCCCAAAAGAATGCGTTGCAACAATGGATATTAGAATTCCAGTCGATATGAACTGTAAATCAGTGGAGCAGAAAATTGCAATATTAGTAAAAGACATCTCTAAGCGCAGGGAGGTAGAAGCATTTTACTCAATATTGGATGAGACAGAGCCTTTTGAGGCGCCACATAACTCTCCAATTGTAAGGGCATTTACGCTTGGAGTAATGGAAGTTGAGCACGTTCGGCCCATTCTGATTCGAAAAACTGGAACAGGAGATATGAATGTGATTGGAAACCAGTGGGACATTCCAGTTGTGACCTATGGTCCAGGGGATCCGCACGAGGCACACACAGTAGATGAGAAGGTCTCAATTGATGAGTATCTGAAAGGAATTGAAATTTTGAAGAAAACTCTACAACATCTAAAACGACTTCACGATAAAAAAATGAAGATGCAATAATGCTTTGGTTTGTTGGATTAGGAATCTCAGGTGCAAAATCCATTCCGCATGAGGCTTTAGAAGTTTTGTCGAAAGCAGACATCGTTTACCTAGAGCAGTTTACAAGTCCCATTGGAAAATCAGATTTGGTCAAGATAAAAAAAATGACCAAGGGTGAATTCAAAGCTGTAAAAAGATGGTTAGTTGAAGACGGGAATGAAATCTTGAAAAAAGCAAAACGAAAAAAAGTAGTATTGCTTTCTTATGGAGACCCGTACATTGCCACAACTCATATTGAGTTGCGAACTCGTGCCATTCAGGAAAAGATAAAGACCTATTCTATTCATGCATCGTCTTCGTTGACTTCGATGATAGGAGAATGTGGCCTTCAATTTTACAAAGTTGGAAGAATTGCCACCATAATGAGTGAGATGAAATCACTTACAACCCCATACTATGTGATTTACAAAAACATCATAGAAGGAAACCATACGATTTTACTTTTAGAGTACAATCAAGATAAGGATTTTTTCTTGGATCCAAAAGATGCTTTGTTGGGATTAATTGAAACTGAAAAAGGTCAGAAAAGAAACGTCATAAACTATTCAACCTATGCAATTGTTGCCTCAAGGATAGGATTCAAAGATCAGTCAATAATCTCAGGAAAAATATCCAGTCTGAAGAAATTGAATTTTGGAAAACCGCCACATACGGTGATAATTACAGGACGGTTTCACTTCACAGAATCTGATGCCCTCAAAAAACTAGGAAACTGTATTGATGAGCCCTTTGATAATTCCGAGAAAACAAAAAGAATTTCAGTACAAATGATGAAAAAGTACGTACCAATGGTTAGAACTGCCCTTGCAGAAATAGAGCCACAATACAAAGGCCAAAAGGAGTTTCAAACTATTTTGGAAAATGCAAGGCTGTACGTTCAGGATGCAGAAAAATTTCTAGAAAACGGACAAGACGAGGTTGCAATACTTAGCATCGGATACGCTGATGGTTTAGTGGATGCATTAAGATTAGCCAAGGGCTTCAACCCAAAAATGTAAGCATCGATGAATTAAAGAGAGAGTCCATTCTAGGAAATAAAGTTGAAACCAATAGAAAAATTAATTTTATCATCAATTTATGTGGCATCAGTAAGCGACAAGACACCTTTAGAAATAATCAAAGAAAAGGGGGAAATTATCGATGAGGTAATAGATTCGAAGATTGACAAGTGCATATCAAATCAACTTGTAAAGGAAGATAGAAAAACCCTGACTGAGCTTGGACGTAGCTCCCTCAAGGTTGTTTTAGCTGGAGGGGTTTTTGATATTATTCATCCAGGACATATTCACACGCTAAATGCAGCCAAAGCTCTTGGGGATGTTCTAATCGTAGTAATTGCCACTGACAAGACTGCTGAGAAAATGAAAAAGCGTCTTCCCCTTCATAATCAGGATCAAAGAAAGATGCTAGTCGATGCGCTTTCAGTTGTGGATTTGAGTGTAGTTGGACATGAAAGAGATATCTTCAAAACAGTTGAATTTATTCAGCCTCAAATTATTGCATTGGGCTATGATCAGATCCATCAAGAAAAGTTCATCACTGAAGGCTGCAGGAAGATAAATCTAGATGTAACAGTTGCAAGACTTCAATCTCCCATTCCGGAAGTATCAAGTTCTACTATAGAAAAAAAATATGGCGAGGATATTCACGGAATCTAATTTATTTTCCATTTATTGGAATGGTGATTGTAACCTTGGAATTATCAGATAGTTTTGCAGTTTTTCGAAGATTACTTTTTGAAATAAGCTCAATAATTGATGTGTCATGATGGCTCCTCTCTAATCTAATCAGTTGGCAGTCGATTGTAGAGTTTAATTTTGCCTTAAAGCATTTTACCCAACCATAGGTTCTTTTTCCATCAGAATAGCCGTCAATGGTTATGCCATCCATTTCTTCAAATTGGCTTATGGTCTCAGTGTATTCTTTTTTTCCTAGTTTTACATTAAATGTTCCAGGAAATGGAATGTAACCAATCTTTGTTTTGAACTGCTTTGAATATCCCTGAAGGGACATGTAGTATGCCCCCTCACCCAATCCAGAAACCAGAGTTCCTTTCAACAAGACATGGGATGGAGATGAAGTCAGGTTTTTTTGCAGTACGTTTGATAGTTTTACCATCTCTAAATATCCCTTTGGGGTTATTTTGACTGAGATTTTTCTTCCGCTAATTATTCTCTCAATATAATTTTTATTCTCTAGCTCAAGCAGGTGCTTCGATGCCGCTTGCTGAGATTTTTTGATGTTTCTTCCAAGCGATGAGGTGGTAATAGTTACAAAGTTGTGCTTTGCTCCTTTTGATAAAAGATGGGTAAGAGTTAGAATGTGTTGAATCTTTAGTTCAATCATCTAGAAACCCTATGTGATACCTAATTCTCCAAATGTTTTTAGAGTTAGGCCATCAAAGTTTGATAATTTTGCAACCCTATGACCGATAACGCATTCAATACCAACGTTTCTTGCACCTTCTAAAAGTCTCTGAGTGATAATGCCATCTAGAAGGAGATATTTGATTCCCGTCTGAGTTGATAGCTTGCTCACTAGTTCGCTTATTGGAACTTTGAAGATCTCTTTTTGATCAGCGTCCAAAGCTACTGCTTCAAGTGTTTCGTTTAAATCTGGAAAAACTTTGGAAGCTAAATCAGCTATAGGTTTATCGTCTTCGTTTTTGAGAGTGGCTGAAGCTGGTCCGCCGCTTTCAATCTCTTCTTTAATAGGTTTTAGGATGTCATCCAGTCTTTGTGGAGTTAATTCTTCAACTTCCACGTCATGGTCTGCTTGTAATTCGTAATCAAGATCAACTACAGATTTGAGTTCCTTTAAGATGAATCCTCCAGCTCTGTCGCCGTCTATGAAGGCAACTACCTTATCTTTGGTTTTACACAGGTCTTTGATTGATTCATCAATTTTTGCTCCTTCTATAGCAACTGCGTTATCATAGCCTGCTCTTAGAAGATTGATTACATCTGCTCGCCCTTCCACTAAAATTATCCATGGTGAGTCAACCACTCCAGAACCGCAAGTTAATTTGGATGGACCATAGGTGGTCAGTTTACCAGAATCGCCTTCATGCACATTCTTTAGCATTGTTTCACCTTCGCTGACTGTTTTAGTAGCCCAGAGTTGCTTGATTTCTTTAGCGCGTCTTACAATATCGTCTTTCTTTGCTGCCCTTACATCATCAATTGAATCCAATTTGAAACTACAATCAAATGGGCCGACTTTGTCAATGCTCTCAATTCCTGCCGCAATTAATGCACAGGTATCAATATCGGTGCTCATTGGAATAACAGCTGATCCGCTGGTTGTATTTGCGGTGGATGTTGCATCAACTTCTATACGTCCAACTTTAGAAACTCGTTGCAGCTCATTCAGATTCATCTCTGGGCCTAACAGTCCCTCTGTTTGACCGAAGATTGCTCCGATTATGTCTGCTCTTTCAACAAGCCCATCAACTTCGTAGGAAAGTTTAACGTGATATTTGACAATTCCTGATTGTGGCATAAATTTTTCATCTCCTTAATTATCATATTTTTATTTTCGGTTCTCAATATATGAGGGTATCGCAAGAAAAAGAGCCAAATCTTCCGAATTCTTCAAAAATTATCTAGAAAACAATTTTAAAATACATTAGAGAAATCAAAAAATGAGAAATAAAGATCAAGTTTATTCAGTGTTAAAAGAATGACCACATGAACAGGATTTCGTAACGTTTGGATTGTTGATTTTAAATCCAGATCCCATTAGGCTTTCAATATAGTCAATATTTGCACTTTTTAGATGATCTATGCTGTAACTATCCACAATTATTTTTACTCCGTTTTCTTCTATTACCAAGTCATCTTCTTCAGGTGCTTTCTCAAAGCCCATTCCATAAGAGAGACCTGAGCACCCTCCACCTTGAACGTATACTCTAAGGTATTTAGGATTGTCAGCCTCTTCTTTCATAAACTCGGCAATCTTCTCCGCGGCTTTTGCAGTGACAGTTATCAACTTTTGGGTTTGTTCAGTTGCCATAATACCTAACAATCGTTTCAAATTATAATAAGCTTTTCATACAAGACCGACTAGTAATTTTGGAAAAAACCGTTCCAAACCTTGGGTTTTGGTGTAAATTTTGGAAGGCAAAAAATCGTCTTTGAGTTGGTGAAGGGATCTGCAACATCAAAGGACATACTATAAAGTCAAAAACAGAATCTGTAATTGCATAACTTTAATGAAAATAAGGAGGAAATTGGGAGTAGTTTATTTTTTTGACTTGTTGACAAAAGCAGTCATTCGCTCTTCTCTGTCAGGATGAGTAAAGCAATTTCTCCAAGCAAGGAGTTCTATTGCAAGACCGGTATCAAGGTCTGCATTTCGTCCCTTGTTGATGGCAACTTTAGACATCTGAACGCCCATGGTAGAGTTTTTAGCTATTTGTTGTGCCATTTTCAAAGCTTCTTCTTGTAATGATGCAAGAGGAACGACTTTATTTACAAGACCAATCTCTTTTGCCTCATCTGCTTTAATCACTTTACCGGTGTAAACAAGTTCTTTTGCCTTTGCTATTCCCACAATTCTCATCAATCTTTGTGTTCCACCCCATCCAGGAGGAATACCGATTGTTACTTCTGGTTGACCCATTCTTGCAGTATCTGCGGCGATTCTAATATCACAAGACATTGCAAGCTCACAACCTCCACCCAATGCAAAGCCATTGATGGCTGCAATTGTTGGTTGTCGTACTAGCTCAACTGTAGCTGTTACAAGTTGACCAGTTTTTGCATATTCAACTGATTCGTCTGCAGAGATTTTTGACATGTATTCAATATCTGCACCAGCAGAAAATGCCTTTTCTCCTTCACCCGTCAAAATGATAACTTTGACGTTATCATCATGGTTAAGTGCTTCAAAAGTTTGGATTAATTCTTTTGCAACATCAGTGTTCATGGCATTAAGTTTGTCAGGTCTGTTAATTTTGACAGTACAAATGCCGTCAGAAGTAGACGTGGTAACTAGTGACATGATAGTTTGCCAAGTTATGCTGGACTTAAATGTTATCTATTTTTTTAGCTGTTTTCCCCATTGGTAAAGTGCCGAAGCTGCCGCACACCAGTCTCTTAGGTCATCATAAACTGGAATACCTTTTTCCTCAATGAGTTTTGAAATCTTCTGAGTGTATGGGCCTCCATTACCACCAACTAAAATTGGTTTTATTCTCTTTTTTGAAAATGCTGCCAGATAATCGATTATTATTTCTTCAAGCGGATCATCTGCGAAAACAAACCATGGCATGAGAATGTCAACCCCTGGATCATCCATGTGAGCTTGAATTGTAAATCTATAGTCATCTGCAGTTGCACCACCTGTTACGTCAGCTGGGTTTCCATTACCAATTACGTATGTTGGTGGGAAATGCTTTATCATTTTATTTTTTGTCTTCTCAGAAACTTTGGCAAGTGAAAGATTTAATCTCTCAAACTGATCAATTGCACCAATCATTGGTCCTGCACCATTACTACACAATCCAGCTCTGTTTCCTTTAGCCGCTGGTTGCCATGCAAGTGCTTTTGATACTGCAACTAATTCTTGATAACTATCAACTGAAATAATTCCTGCTTGTTTGAATGCACCCATAATAATGGCATTAGCTCCACCAAGTGAGCCAGTGTGAGATGCTGCCTGTTTTGCACCAAGTGTAGATCTACCGCTCTTCCAGATTACTACTGGTTTCTTCTTTTCTTTCATTACTTTTTTAGCAGTATTGATGAATTTACGTCCATCACCAAACCCTTCAACATACAATACAATTACCTTGGTTTGAGGATCGCTTGCAAGATACCAAATCATATCTGCTTCATCAACATCAGATCTGTTTCCGTAACTAACCATTTTTGATAACCCAAATGAATCTGCACTTTCCAAAAAGCTAATTCCCATTGTTCCACTTTGTGACAAAAATGCAACAGTACCTAATTTTGCTCGTATCATTCTTTCTTGTCCTTGGAATGCGCAGTCTAGACGATTTGCAGCGTTGAACATTCCAATACAGTTTGGACCAATAATTCTAATTTTGTGTTTAGCAGATAGTCTCTTTATTTCAGCTTCGTATGCTGCTCTTTCTCCACCTAGTTCTTTTCCACCACCTGAAACAATTACCACACTGTGAACGCCTTTTTTGGCACAGTCTTCTAAGACAGGTGCAGTTATAGAAAGATCAACTGATATTACAACAAGATCAATGTTTCCAGGAACTGATGAAACTGTTGGATAACATTTCTGCCCAAAGATTTTGTCTGCTTTTGGATTAATTGGTATGACTTTGCCTTTGAAATCATAATTTACAAGGCTGTCTAAGATAGAGTTTCCTATCTTACCAGGAGTTGAGGATGCTCCAACTAGTGCCACGGTTTTTGGAGTGAAAAATTTCTCCATAAATTCTTTATTGGGTTTTGCTTTTGATATGGAATTTTTCTTTACTTTATCATTAAGAATGATTTTTGCATCCACTACATAGTAGGATTTTGGATAAACAATTACGGGGTTAAAGTCAATGCTATTGAAATGGTCAGCATTTTCTACTCCTAGCTTTCCAATTTGAACCAGCATCTTTGAAACCATGTTAAGGTCAATTGGCTCGCTTCCTCTGAATCCTTTGAGAAGTTTTGATCCTTTGAGTTCATTTATCATTGATTTTGCATCTGTAGTTGTAATTGGTAGCATTCTAAATGCGACGTCTTTCATCACTTCGGTCATGATGCCACCCAGTCCAACCATAATTACAGGACCAAATTGAGAATCATTTTGAAGACCAACAATTAGTTCAACACCTTTTGGAACCATCTTTTCAAGAAGGATTCCTTTAACTTCAATTCCTTTCTTTTTAGATAGTCTGCCATACATGTCATTGAATGTCTTTTTTACATCATTGAAATTATCTATTCCAACTTTAACCCCACCAACCTCAGTTTTGTGTAAGATTTGTGGTGAGACTACTTTCATCACAAGTGGAAATCCAATCTTTTTGGCCTCCTTTACTGCATCTTCAGCAGAGTTTACAAGAGCAAATGGTGGAACCTTTACGCCATAATTTTTTAGAATTTTTTTGGATAGCTCTTCTGTGATAACTTTGTGATCGGTTGTGATTGTATCATCAAAAATTGTTTGAACCGAACTCATAAGTAGATCGATAAACCAAAACTCAGTATATTAATGTAAAGTTATTGACAAAGTTTAGTTCAAATTTTTTTCAATTGTTTCACCAAAAGATGTAAAATTTGGAAAAATGACAAGATCGGGATCATGGCTTTTTTGGAGTATTCGAAACAGGACATTGTAAAGTTAGAATCATAATCCCAGATTTGAACTCCTAGAGTAATTGGTCATCCAATATCAAGTAATTTGTAGTCTTTTCCACTTAACTTTGAATTTATTATTTTTTGAATTTTTGTAAAAATTTCTGAATGAAACATTAGGTCTCGCTCTAGAATTTTGTTATAGAGAATCCATTCGTCAAATATTTCAGAAGGGTTTCTATTCATTCAATAAATGCTAATTTTTACTCCTAAAATAATTCTCCTTTTAATTTCAAAATAGTAAAAAACCTATTATTTTTTCAAAATAGAGACACGCCTTGATAGATTAACACTTTAATTGTAATCAAAACACTGTTCTTAGGAGTATTTGAAAGTTAGATTATTTTTTGGGAAGGATGAAAATTGAGAAAAATTGTTAGAGATATTTTTCACCTTGTTCTTTGGTAGAAATATCCGTAATATCATCCACTGTGGAAACAAAGACCTTTCCATCTCCTGAAGTGTTCATATTAGCCGCCT
>Ga0209997_10000081_pt1 | contig 26214 bp, 18 predicted proteins | sample CR04metaG_FD_182079 | JGI IMG/M metagenome (GOLD analysis project Ga0209997, IMG submission 182079) | Deep subsurface microbial communities from Mariana Trench to uncover new lineages of life (NeLLi) - CR04 metaG (SPAdes) (version 2) | ecosystem: Environmental > Aquatic > Marine > Ocean trench...
GAAAAGTCTATCTTTTCATTATAGGGCAACTTTTGCGGAAAACCGCTTTAAATTCAGGAGGATTTGGGAAGTGAACCGGGGGGTGGACAGGGGCCGGAAGGTCACCGGCTGAGGCAATAATTTAGCGTAATATCCCACGCCGGCGGAGTGATGCCGAACGCCGACCGCAGTTTTTCCGTGGCGAGGACCGAGTTGGCCGGTCGCCGGGCGGCGGTGGGATACTCCGACGTGGGAATCGGGATCAGTTTCGTATCCCGCGTTGTGGGGGAGGCTTCCACAATGGCTTTGGCGAATCCAAACCAGCTGGTCTGCCCGGTGCACACCAGGTTGTACAGACCGGAGGCTTGCTCGAACCGGGAGAGGTCTCCCGGTGAATGTTCCGGCAACACCTGGGACAAAACATTGGCGGTTATCTGGGCGATGGTCCGGCACCAGGTGGGCGATCCGACCTGGTCGTCCACGATTTTCAATTCATCGCGTTCTTTCGCCAACCGCCGGATGGTGAGCAGAAAATTTTTACCCTGCAAGCCGTACACCCAGCCGGTTCGGAAGATCAGGTGCGGCGGGCCGGCGGATTGGATCGCTTCGTCCCCGGCCAGCTTGGTGCGGCCATACACGCTCAGCGGGTTCGGGGCGTCCTCTTCGGTGTAAGGTCCGGGTTTGTTGCCGTCGAACACGTAATCGGTGGAAAAATGCACCAGCGCGGCGCCCTGCCGTTTTGCCTCTTCCGCCAGAATCGCGGGGGCGGTGGCGTTGACCGCCTGCGCCAGCTCCGCTTCATCTTCCGCCTTATCCACCGCGGTGTAGGCGGCGGCATTGACAATCACCTGGGGACGGACCTCGCGGAGGGTTTCACGGATGCGGTCCGCCTGCGTCAAATCCAGATCGTCTTTGCCGAATGTCACCAGTTTTCCCAGCGGTTGCAGCAGTGCGGACAACTGGCCACCCACATGTCCCTCTTTTCCGATCAAAAGAATTTTCCAGGCGTTCGGGGACGATACGTTCATGGGCGGTATGTGGACCGGGCCGCTTTAAGAGAAAGGGCGGTCCCGCTCGAGCAGGTTCAACAGGTATTGGCCGTACCCGTTCTTTTTGAGCGGGGCGGCCAGTTGTTCCAACCGGGCGGCGTCGATCAAACCCAGGTTGAAAGCGATTTCCTCAGGACAGGAAATCTTGAGGCCCTGACGGCGTTCGATGGTTTCGATGAAATTAGTGGCTTCCATTAAATCGTTGTGCGAGCCGGTATCGAGCCAGGCGAAACCGCGGCCCAGAATATCCACCGTCAATTCTCCCTTGTTCAAATAATGCTTGTTGACGTCGGTGATCTCCAGTTCGCCGCGCGCGGACGGTTTGAGTTGGGCGGCGATGTCCACCACCTGATTGTCGTAAAAGTAAAGGCCGGTCACCACGTAATTGGATTTGGGATGTTTCGGTTTTTCCTCCAGGCTGACGGCCTTCCCGTTGGCGTCAAATTTCACTACGCCGTAATCTTCCGGATTTTTGACCCAATAGCCAAACACCGTGGCGCCCTTGTCCCGTTCCCGGGCTTTACGCACCAGCCCCACCAGTCCATGGCCGTAAAAAACATTGTCGCCGAGGATCAGACAGCATCCGTCGTCACCGATAAATTCCCGGCCGATGATGAACGCCTGCGCCAGCCCTCCCGGCTCGGGTTGGGTGGCGTAGCGGATTTGGATGCCCCACTGGCTGCCGTCCTTCAGCAGTTCCTGGAACAGCGGTTGATCGTGCGGGGTGGTGATGATCAGGATATCGGTAATGCCCGACAGCATCAGCGTGGAGAGCGGGTAATAGATCATCGGCTTGTCGTACAACGGGAGCAGTTGTTTGCTGACGACCTGGGTCAACGGGTAGAGCCGGGTGCCCGACCCGCCCGCGAGTATGATGCCTTTATGGATCATGAATGACGGTCCCTATTTCTCGCCCAGTCCCAGGCGTTCTCCCCGGTATTCCCCGGAGGCGACGCGTTCCACCCAATCCCGGTGATCGAGGTACCACCGGACGGTTTTGCGTATGCCGGTTACGAACGTTTCCTCCGGTTTCCATCCCAGTTCCCGTTGCAGTTTGCCGGCGTCGATGGCGTAGCGGCGGTCGTGTCCCGGACGGTCCTCCACGAAACGGATCAGCGATGCATGAGGCTTGTGGGAAGAATCCGGCACCATTTCGTCGAGCAGTCCGCAAATGGTTTTCACCACATCCAGATTGGCCATTTCGTTGTGACCGCCGATGTTGTACACCTCGCCGACCGTTCCCCGGTCCAGCACCGTGAGAATCGCCCGGCAGTGATCTTCCACATACAGCCAGTCGCGCACCTGCATGCCGTCTCCGTAAACCGGAAGCGGTTCCCCGGCCAGCGCCTTTTGAATGATCAGCGGAATCAGCTTTTCCGGAAATTGATAGGGGCCGTAGTTGTTGGAACAGTTGGTGATCAGCACCGGCAACCCGTAGGTGTGATGATAGGCCCGCACCAGGTGATCCGCCCCGGCTTTCGAAGCGGAGTAGGGCGAGCTTGGGGCGTAGGGCGTCTCTTCGGTAAAATACCCCTTGGCGCCCAGACTGCCGTACACCTCATCCGTGGACACGTGAAGAAAGCGAAGCGATGCGCGATCTTTGTCGGGAGACGCCGCGTGGTAGTTGCGAAACGCTTCCAGCAACTCGAACGTGCCCACCACGTTGGTCTGGATGAATTCGCCCGGCGAATCGATGGAGCGGTCGACATGGGACTCCGCCGCGAAATTGATGACGGCCGAAGGCCGGTGCCGGTCCATGAGGTCCTTGACCAGGGCGCGGTCCTGAATGCTGCCGTGAACGAAAACGTGATTGGGGTCATCCATCACGGGGGCCAGTGTGTCCAGATTCCCGGCATAAGTCAGGGCGTCCAGGTTGACGACCCGGACGTCTCCCCGGCCGATCAGGCCAAGAACGAAATTGCTTCCGATAAAACCGGCGCCGCCGGTGACTAAATAAACCTGGGTCATTACGGGTCCCTAAGGTGATGAAATGGGATCGGATGGGTCACGGTGCCGTCTTCGAGCCTGGGGGCGAAATGATCGTTAAACCGCTCGACAGGCCGGACAATCCCCAAAAAAGTATTTTAAACTAATTTACCAAGCCTGTAAAAACATTACTATATAATAGGGATCGCAAGACCTCCTCAACCCAGAACCATGGAGCGAACCGGATTGAAAATTGCCCTGGCTCAGTTGAACCCGACCATTGGCGACCTGGAGGGGAACTCCCGGAAAATCGAAGACGCCTGCCGTGCCGCCGAAAAAGCGGGGGCGGATCTGGTGGTGGCTTCCGAGCTGGCGTTGACGGGGTATCCGCCCCGGGACCTGCTCTACAAGCCGGAATTAATTTCTGATGGACAAAAAGCCCTGGCCGATCTGGTGTCCAAAATCCAGAGTCCGGCCGTTCTCCTGGGGCATGTCGGAAAACACGAGGGCACCACTGGCAAGGGTCTGACCAATTCCGCGACCCTTTTCCACCGTGGAAAAATTCTGGCCCAGGCCGATAAAGTGCTCCTGCCTTCCTATGACGTTTATGATGAAACCCGCTACTTTCAGGCGGGGAGCCGCCCGGTGGTTTATGAAGGGTTCGGCAAGAAACTCGGCATCACCCTCTGTGAGGATATCTGGAACTTCCCCGGCTTTTACGATCAGGACATCTATCAATCCAACCCGGTCGAGGAATTGGTGCAAGCGGGTGCCGAGATTATTCTTAACGTTTCCGCCTCGCCCTACTGCGTCGGCCGCTGGCAAACCCGCCTTGAGCTGGGACGTTACATCGTGAAACAGTTCCATCTTCCTTTTGTGCTGGTCAACCAGGTCGGCGGCAACGACGACCTGCTGTTCGACGGCCACAGTTTCGCCCTGTCCGCCACCGGGGAGGTCATCGCGCAAGCCAAAGGGTTTGAAGAGGACCTGGTGCTGGTCGATCTGGACCAGAGTAAGGGCGATCTGCGTCCCACTCCGGAATGCGATGAAGATGAAATGTTTCGCGGCCTGGTGATGGGAGTGCGGGATTATCTGAACAAATGCGGTTATCAGAAAGCGGTGGTCGGCCTTTCCGGCGGCATCGACTCCGCGGTGGTCGCGGCGGTGGCCGTCGAGGCGCTGGGCTCCAAGAATGTGATGGGCATCAGCATGCCGTCCCAGTACACGGCGGACCAGAGCATCTCCGATGCAAAACGCCTGGCCAATAATCTGGGCATCGCGTTTTCGATTGTTTCCATCAGGAAGTTGTTTGATGAATACAGGCATTCGTTGAGTCCGCTGTTTCCGGATATGGCGGAAGACGTCACCGAAGAGAATATCCAGGCGCGGATACGCGGCAACATTTTGATGGCGGCGTCGAACAAGCTGGGAAGCATGGTACTTTCCACCGGTAACAAAAGCGAGATGTCGGTGGGTTATTGTACGCTCTACGGCGATATGGCCGGGGGCCTGTCGGTGATTTCCGACGTGCCGAAGATGAAGGTGTACGCGCTGGCGGACTGGATCAACCGCGATCATGAAATCATTCCGCGCAGCATCATCGAGCGGCCGCCGACGGCGGAGCTGAGGCCCAATCAAACCGATCAGGACAGCCTGCCGCCTTACGAGGTGCTCGACCCCATTCTCGAAGGCTATGTGGAGAAGCACTGGTCAGTCGACCGGTTGATCGAGGAAGGTTTTGACGCCGAGGTGGTCCGGCAGGTGGCGCGCAAGGTGGATCAGAATGAATACAAGCGAAACCAGGCCGCGCCCGGCCTCAAGGTCACGGCCAAAGCGTTCGGCTCCGGCAGGCGCAATCCCATCGCACAAAAATTCCGAAAATATTGAATAACAGGCGGACTTTTGTCGGGAGTTGGGCGGGAGAGAAAGCCGGGACTTAATGAGAAGAAATAAACGCCCGGATTTTTTCGATCACCCATTGCTGTTGTTCCTGGGTCACCTCGTTGGACACCGGCAGGGCAAGTGTTTCCCCCGCCGCCCGTTCCGCTTCCGGGAAATCTCCCTTTTTGTAACCGAGGTCCTTGAAGCATTCCTGCAGGTGCAGGGGCAGGGGATAATAAATCTCGCACCCCGCGTTGCGGCTGTTCAAATATTCCTTCAATTCATCTCTCTGGTTGTAATGGACCCGAACCACATACTGGTTATAGACATGCCTCGGAAAAATTTCCATCGGCAGGGAAAATTGATCGCTTAATGCAAACTTCCGGAACAGCCGGTGGTACCGCTGGGCATTGTTGCGGCGGTCGTCGATCCAGTTTTCCAGATGAATGAGCTTGGCGAGGATGATGGCCGCCTGCAAGGCGTCGATGCGGAAATTCCCGCCGATCATGGAGTGATAATATTTCGGCTCCATTCCGTGCACCCGCAAAATTTTGAGTTTTTCATAAAACTCTTTGGAGCGGGTGGTGACCAATCCCGCGTCGCCGAATCCGCCGAGGTTTTTGGTCGGGAAAAACGAAAAACAGCCAAAATCGCCCATACCGCCGGCGCGCCGTTCCAGATATTCCGAGCCGATGGCCTGGGCGGCGTCTTCAATGACCAGCAGTTTGTGTTTGTCCGCCAACTCCAGCAGTGGAGGCATTTCGACGCATTGTCCAAACAGGTGGACGGGCATGATGGCTTTGGTCTGGGGAGTGATGGCCGCTTCGATTTTTTGCACATCCATGTTGAAGGTGATCGGATCGATATCGACGAAGACCGGTTTGGCACCCGTGCGCACGATCGAACCCGCCGTCGCGAAAAAGGTGTAAGGCGTGGTGATGACTTCATCACCGGGTCCAATGTCCGCCGCCATCAAGGCCAGCAGCAGGGCGTCGGTGCCGGAGGAGACACCGACGGCATAGGGCGCCTGGGTGTAGCCGGCGATCTGTTCTTCCAGTTCTTCCACCTTCGGGCCCAGTATGAAATGACCCGACCGCACCACCTTGAACATTTCGTGTTCCACATCGTTCCACATTTGCGGATAGGTGGCGGGAATATCCAATATGGGAACCTTTTCGATGCTAGCCAGGCCCTCTTCCAGAACCTGAGTCAGTTCGCCCGGTGGGAATGCGCGAATTTCCGACTCGGCGAAAACTTTCGGTTTGAGCGTGATGATGCCATCCAGCTTGAACACCTCCACCGTGCGCACCGCCAAAGAATCCAAATAATCCAGGTCCGCGGAGGGCGGGGTTTCCACCAGATCGGTTCCGGTGAGCGAGGCCACGGGGATCCCCTGCAAGGCTTTCTTGAGCGCGTCGTGAGCTTCATCCATTTCCATGGTCTTGCTCAAATGGGAGTGAATGGTGGCCAGGGAGTTGGACAGAACCCATCCTGCGGACTTCACGTCCCGGCACTGTTCGAGGATTTCATGGTGGTTGCCGGCAATGGCTTGGATGATAACGTTATGGTGCAGTAAAAATTGCATAAGTTCCTTAATGGAGAGTTCCGGTGATACGCGGTGCCCGGGAGTTAATGTGTTCAGGGTTCAATCATCAGGCTTTGATAACTTTATCCGATTTAATTTTGGCGCAGGCGTTTCGGGTATCCACCACCAGATTCGATTGCCGGACGATGGCTTCATAATCGTATTCCGAGTGATCGGTCAGAATCACCGTGACGTCGAACCGGCTGAGGTTTTCAAGAGGCACTCGTTGTTTGCCGAAAAACTGCGGATACTCCCGTTTCGTTCCGATGGTTTCGATGTAAGGATCGTGGAAGTCCACTTGAGCTCCATATTGTAACAACAGCTCCATAATTCTGTAACTGGGAGATTCGCGGTCATCGTCGATATTTTTTTTGTAGGCGAAGCCGAGGATCAGCACCCGGCTCTCTTTGAGGCTGATGCCTTTGTCGTTCAACGCCAGCAATATTTTTTTCACGACGTATTCCGGCATGCCCACGTTGATCTCGCCCGCCAGCTCTATAAAGCGGGTGGTGATGCCGTATTCCCGCGCCTTCCACGTCAGATAAAACGGGTCGATGGGAATGCAATGCCCGCCCAGGCCCGGGCCGGGATAAAACGGCATGTAGCCGAAAGGTTTCGTGCTGGCCGCCTGGATCACCTCCCAGATGTCGATCCCCATCCGGTCGAAAATGACTTTCAGTTCGTTCACCAGCGCGATGTTGACCGACCGGAAAATGTTTTCCATCAACTTGGTGGCTTCCGCCGCCATCGTGCTGGAAACGGGAACCGTTTTATTGATGAATGAAAGGTAAAGCGTATTGGCGCATTCCAGGGCATAGTCCGAATCGGCGCCGATCACTTTGGGAATGGTGCCGGTGGTGAAATTTTTGTTGTTGGGGTCTTCCCGTTCGGGAGAGTAGACGACGTGAAAATCCTGATTCGCCTTCAGGCCGGACCCCGATTCCAGCTCGGGAATCAGCACGTCCCGGGTGGTTCCCGGATAGGTGGTGGATTCGAGGATCACCATTTGTTCCGCACGCAGGTGCGGGGCGATCTGGCGGGCGGTCGACACGATGAAACTCATGTCCGGTTCCCGGTGGGTGTTCAGCGGAGTCGGCACGCAGATCAAAATACAATCCAACCCGGAGGTCTTGGAGAAGTCGGCGGTCGATTCGAAACGGTGCTGTTCGATCAGGTCCCGGATTTTTTCCGACGGGATGTGCCGGATATAACTTTCTCCCCGGTTCAGCCGTTCCACTTTGGCGGCGTCGATATCCAGTCCCACCACCTGGAATCCCGCCCGGCCGAATTCAATGACCAGCGGCAGACCGACGTACCCCAACCCGATAATTCCGATTTTTGCCTGTTTGGATTTGATTTTTTCCAGAAGCATGGCATGCCACAGTTTAAAAGCTTTATTTGAAGTCCGTTCCGCAGTCGCTTTTCGATCCGGACGCCTGCTTTTCAGGCGCTTCCGGCGGATAGGGCATCCGCGCCTCCGTCCGAACGGGAGGATCGAATATGAATTCGTTCATTAATAGTATAAAAGCAATTGCCATCAATCCGGGTAGTGAAAAAGCGGGTCCCGGGGCTATTTTTTACGTTTTCAGGAAATTTTCCCAAAAATTGGAGAAATCTGGCAGAATAATCCCTAAGAAGCACCCTTTCAGAAACCCGAACCCGGACGAGGCGGGATTTATGATCGACAAAATCAATTATTTCCCTGAACGGGAAAATTACCAGAACAAGAAAAAAGCCGACGAGGACTGGAAGGAATTGAAAAAACAAAAGATTGTGCAGGATTCGAAAAAATCGAATCGTTCCGATAAGCCCAAGCCGCCGGATCGGAAAAAATAGCGCTTCCCGGGCAACGCTTCCCGAAATTACCGCGGACTTTCAAAATTCCCTTTGAATAGCGCTTTTTAAGTTTGGTTTACCCTGCGCTCCTATTATATAATTTCCTGACATGGATTTCATACACCCAACCTTTGGAGCCGCGTGGCGCGGTTGATTTATATGAATATATTTTCCAAAGTCCTGTTGAATGCTTCCTTTTATCTGGCGATGGTCTGTTTGATCCTGCCGCAGACCCTCCAGGCCGAGGAGCAGAAATGGATCGCCAAGGCCGATTTGGCGGTCATGGACGGGAAATATGGAGAGGCGGAACAGTATTTTGCCGAAGCTCTGAAGGCGGATCCTGAGAGCCCCAGAATTCTGCGCGGCCTGGCGGAAACCAAAATCGCCCTGAAAAAATACCAAGAGGCGAAACTGCTGATCGATAAAATTCTCGCCATGTCCCCATCCAATGGAAGGGATGTCCTGGTGTTTTTCAAGGGAGAATCGCAGGGACTGGAAGCCGAACTGGTGGATGAGCTGGTGACCCCCCCCCCGCGCACCAACGATAACATGCGCAACTATCTCGATACCAAAGGCAACGACCCCATTCCTCATTATCGTTTGTTTTTCAAAAAGAAGGGGAAGATGGAGCTGGTGCCGCAGAAAGCGGTGCGTATTAAATACCAAGGCGTCCCGCGCCGGGTGTACGAACACATCGAGGAGTTGAACCGCGAGGTCAACCGGCACCTGATCGCCGCACAGGGCAGCCAGAAGCCCGCCGAGATGGTGGCCCTCAAAGGCGGATGTTTCCGGATGGGCAGTGCCGAGGGCATGCCGGTCGAACAACCGGTGCATGAGGTGTGCCTGTCGCCGTTTAAAATTGACAAGTTCGAAGTGACGCAGGCTGAATTTCAATCGATAATGGGCCTCGACAATCCTTCGCATTATTCCGGAGCGGACCTGCCGGTCGACAGCGCCACCTGGTTCGAAGCGGAACGCTACTGCAAAAAACTGGGCAAGCGTCTGCCCACGGAAGCGGAATGGGAATTCGCCGCACGCGGTGGAACCACCACGATTTTCTATTGGGGCAATACCGTGAAGGGCAAAGAAGCCAACTTCTGCGACAAAAACTGCGTGATGAATACCCGGGTCGAATCCATTGAGGACGGGTATGCCGGAACCGCGCCGCCCGGAAAATTTCCCGCCAACCCCCATGGCCTGTATGATATGGCCGGCAATCTCGCCGAGTGGACCAACGACTGGATGGATGAAAATTATTACCGCAACAGCCCGAAGGACAATCCGCCGGGTTCGCATCCCGCCACCGCCAAAGTGGTACGGGGCGGCAGCTGGGAAAGTACCGCCGGGTTTTTAAGAAGCTCCAACCGGGCCGCCTACTGGCCCAAAATGCGCAACAACGCCATCGGTTTCCGCTGCGTGTCCAGCTCCTGATGTTTGACAAGATTCTTTAAAAGGCTCTATCCTGTATCCGAACATTAATTCGGAGCGGATTTTGGACAAAAGCCGAGAGGACCGATGGTTCAGATGGACCGGGTGGATTTTGTTTTGCGTGACCCTGCTCGCCGTTGTTTCCGGAAGCTGGGAGATGGGCTACGCTTGGGACGAAGCCCTCGCTTATTTTAAAGGAAGCGAAAACTTCCGCGAATGGTTATCGCAAGTCCGGGAGAGAATTCTTGAAGGTCAATGGAGTTCCCTGTGGGAGCCAGCGTTCCATCGGAAATATTGGCCGCTCATGACTCCGGAGAATCAGCGGTTTTTTAACTTCAACGGCCATCCCCCTCTGACGCGGTTCTTTCCCACGATCACCTGGTATTTCTTTCATGACTGGATGGGAGATTTTCCGTCCTACCGTCTATCCCCGGCGATTATTTTTTCCATTGCCGTCATGGCGGTGTTCCGGATGATGGCCCGGCAGTTTGATTTTGCGACAGGGTTATTCTCCGCTTTGTCCCTTCTGCTGATGCCCCGAGTATTCGGGCATGCCCACATTGCCGCCACGGATATCACCTTGATGGCCTTCTGGCTGTTTTCCGTTGTTGCCTTCTATAAAGGTTTGGATAACAAGCGATGGTCGTATGGGTTTGCCGTGCTGTTGGGCCTGGCGTTCTCGGTCAAATTCACAGCATTAATGATTCCTCTGGCATTAATCCTATACATGATTTTGGCCCGGGAAAAACGCGCATGGCGCAATATCATCCTGTCCGCATTAATCAGTCCTGTAATTCTGTTGCTGCTGAATCCCACATGGTGGGTGGGCTCGTTTTCCAATTTTCTGGACCACTATATTCTGGCCTCCCTAACCCGCGGTAAATATTTTCCGATCGCGGTTTACTATCTGGGTGAAGTCTACCCGGCCCACGCTCCCTGGCATCATCCACTGGTCATGACTGCGGTGACCGTGCCCGCGTTTATTTTATTATTCATACTAATGGGCGGCGTGTTTTCGATAAGGCAGCGGGCGGACCGATGGGTTTTACTTTTGTTATCGCAGGTCATCTTTTATTATGGAGTTCTCGTTCTTACGATCAGCCCGGATTACGACGGAGTGCGCCTGTTCCTGCCGGTATTTCCGTTTCTGGCCTGCCTGGCGGGTTTGGGATTTCGAGGAATGAGGGACTGGGCCATCGATCATCGGGACCGGTGGCCTGAATGGTTGAACCGTCAGGGAAAAGAAAGAATGGTGGCTCTTGTTTTTTTATTTGTGTTTTTCTGGCCGGCGGTCCGGCTGGTGGCGATTCATCCATTTTATCTGTCATACTACAATGGCTTGGTCGGAGGAGTGGGTGGGGCCAATCGGTTGGGATTTGAAACCACTTACTGGTTTGACACCCTCACCGCGACAGCCCGGAAGGAAATCAATAAATTGCCGCCCAACGCAAGGGTGGGGTTTTTCCCCGGGATAGATCTCTATTCCGAATATTTGCAGAAAAGCGGCCTGCTCGGAAAAGATCTCGTCATTACCAAAAATAATTTTGATTATATGGTTTTGATGCCGCGTGTTTCAATGATTGTTCAAAGTCCGTTTTTATGGCATTGGTTTATGAATGAAAAACCCTACTATGTAATTGTCGAGGATGGAGTTCCAATGATAATGATTTACAAAAAGGAACATTAATCATTCATTTTATCTTTGAAAAAAGATACTCGGAAAAACCGGAACCCTTATGGTTCAGAGTATTACCATAGAAACGGCTTCTCAAGAAAATAAACAAGTCCGGCGAATCCGAATAACCGGCTGGATTTTATTTTCCGTGGTGGGGATGGCCGTGGGTTCGGGAACCGCCGGCATGGGGCTGACCTGGGATGAGTCCATGGCGCATTTCTGGGGCAGCGAAGTGTTTCGCGCGTGGTTGTCCCACGCCTGGGACACACTCCTCGCCGGTCAATGGAGCGTCCTCTGGGACCCTGCCTTCCACGGAAAATACTGGCCCCCCGTCACTCCTGAAAATCAGAAATTTTTCAATTTCAATTATCATCCCGCGCTGACGAGAATCCTACCGACCCTTACCTGGTTTGTGTTTCACGGCTGGTTCGGGGATATTGTCGCTTACCGCATGGCTCCGGCGATTCTGTTTGCGCTGGCCGTGATGGCCGTGTTTCGCGTGATGGCGCGGCGGTTCGATAGTGCAACCGGCTTGTTCGCCGCGTTGTCGCTGGCGTTGATGCCGCGAGTGTTCGGGCATGCCCACATCGCCGCCACCGATACCGCCATGATGGCCTTCTGGCTGTTTGCCGTCGTCGCCTTTTACAAAGGCTTGGAAGACAAACGCTGGTCGTATGGGTTTGCCGTGCTGTTGGGCCTGGCGTTCTCGGTCAAATTCACCGGGGTGCTGATTCCTCTGGCGTTGATTATGTACATGATCCTCGCCCGGGAAAAGCGCGCCTGGCGCAACGTGGTGGTAGCCGCAGTCATCAGTCCCGTCGTCCTGATCGCGCTCAACCCCACTTGGTGGGTCGATCCCTTCTCCGGTTTTTTTACTCACTATGTTCAAACCGCTTTGAGCCGGAATACCACCGCCCCCATAGCAACCTATTATCTGGGAGAGTTGTACCCAGTGCATGCGCCCTGGCATTATTCCCTGGTGATGACGGCGGTGACCGTTCCCGTGGCCATTTTATTATTCGTTCTGTTGGGCGCGGTATGGGGAGTCAGGCAACGGGCGGACAAGTGGGTGCTCCTGGTTCTGTCCCAGCTCATTTTTTATTATCTGATCCTGGTGCTTCCTCTCAGCCCGGATTACGACGGGGTCCGTCTGTTCCTGCCGGTGTTTCCATTTCTGGCGTGTCTTGCCGGGCTGGGGTATCGCGGGTTGCGGGATTGGGTGTTCAGGAACATGGATCGGTGGCCTCCCCTGATTAAATGGGGCAGGAAACGCATCGTTGCGCTGATTTTTTTGATCACATTCACCTGGCCGGCCCTCCAGCTGGCGGATTCTCATCCTTTCTATCTCGAGTATTACAACGGTCTGACCGGCGGCGTAGCCGGCGCGCACCGGGCGGGCTTTGAAACCACCTACTGGTTCGATACCGTGGTTCCATCGGTCCGGGACACGATCAACCGATTTCCACTGAATTCCCGGGTGGGCGTGTTGCCCCCCGTAGTGGACTATTTGAGATACATGCAGGACCACGGATTGTTGCGGCAAGACCTGGTCTTCACCCAAACGGACATGGATTACATCATCCTGCTTCCACGCCAATCGAAATTCAGGGATTTCACCTGGGATTTGTATCACCGGCAGAAGCCGGTATTCAAGCTGTCTTTGGAGGGTGTGCCGCTATTGTTGATTTACCGGAAGCCGGATTGAATTCTTCCCGCAGTTGGTTTTTCAAAATTTTTCCGACCGGGTTTTTGGGGAGAGATTCATAAAACCGGAAATGGTCGGGTAGCATGAATGCCGGAAGTTTTCCCCGACAGTATTCCTTCAATTGGTTTTCTTCCAGCGTGCCCGCCTGCTTTAAGGACACACAGGCCACCACCTGCTCCCCCCACCGGTCGTGAGGGACGCCGATAGCCGCCGCTTCTAAAATCGCCGGGTGATTGATCAGCGCGTTTTCGATCGCCAGCGGGGAGACGTTTTCCCCCGCGCGGATGATCAGATCCTTTTTGCGTCCGGCGGAAATATAAAGCCGGCCTTCCGTGTCCATGTGTCCCAGGTCGCCGGTTTTCAGCCAGCCGTCGGCGGTGATGGTGTCCCGGGTTTCCTGAGCGAGTTTCCAATAACCCCGCATAACCGTTTCCGCCCGGACCCAGATTTCCCCTACAGTCCCCTCGGTGACGGGGTTGCCTCGGTCGTCGACGATTTTCACGGTGATATTGGGAAGCGGCGGACCCACCGAGCCGGGAACGCTCCCGGCCACCATGGTATTGACCGCAACCACCGGCGAGGCTTCGGTCAACCCGTATCCTTCGAGAATGGTGGTGCCGAGCACCGCCTCCACTTTTTTCAGGAGTGCATGGGGGAGCGCCGCCCCGCCCGAAATGCAGTATTTCAGGGAGGAGGTATCGTAGTGGCCGGACTCGGCCAACTGGACCAGAAAGGAATAAATGGTCGGCACCAGCGGCAACACTGTCGCCCGCTGTTCGGCGATGGTGGCAAGGATGGTTTTCGGATGAAATTGCGGCAACAGGATGATCGTGCCACCCGCCCGCAGAAACACCAGCGAAATCATGTTGCCGAATGAGTGAAACAGGGGCAGGGCCATGATCGCCCGGTCTTCAGCGGAAAATTGCAGATGCTCCTGGACTCCGGTGCTGTTGGCGTGAAACATGCTTTCGTCCAGCATCACCCCTTTGGGCCGGGCGGTGGTGCCGGAGGTGTACATGATAACGTCCGGGATGTCTTCACTGCGCTGGTGCCGTTGCCGGGCCGCGTCCGGGTTTCCGGTTTTTAAAAATGCGTCGAAAAGCAGGGTGCCGTCCTCGGGCAACAGGCCTCCGGGAAATTCCGTGGTGACGATCCGCTGTTTGAAAATGGAAAAAAATCGGGAGGTCTCCGGCTTGATGAATGCCGGATTGATCACTATAAGGTCCACTCCGGCATCCTGGGTGATGTACACCTGATCCTCCGGCGTCAGCATGAAATTGTAGGGGACCACCGGCAGGCCCTTGAGCAGAGCTCCCAGAAACGCGATCAGATATTCTTTCTGGTTGAGGCACAGCAGGCCCAGCTTGCTATCGGCGTCCAGGTTCAACGAATCCAGGGCGCCGGCAAAGCGTTCCACCCGGTCCAGCAGTTGGGAATAGGTCACCGTGTCCGCGCCGTCGATCAGTGCCGGGTGATCCGGTTGGGACTGGGCGTGGGATTGCAGGATTTTATAAAATTCGAGGGCCATGGGTTTTACCGGAAAGAGGGTTCCAGAGGCCGATGCGAAAGAAGTTTATTAATAGCACGGATGGGCCGGGAAGGACAATACACAAGGTCCGATTTCCTGACGATTTCCCCATTAAAAGGGAGTCCTTTTTTCATGGGGATTGAAAGGATGGGCCGCGTCAGCCGACACAACGTGAAGGGGGCATCCCTGCTGGGCCCGGGGTTTTGTTTGTAATCACTTTGCCGATATAAGATAATGAAACTAAAGCCCTTGATTGAAAGCTATGAATCTTATGACACAACCTATTGGATATCGGAAAATTTCTGTTTGGAGACGCCCTCCGGGATGGACCCTCGCGCTCGCTTTAGCTCTGCTGGTGGGTTGTGGCCAGGCGGAACCGGACCCGTCCGTCCAAAAGCCCAAACGGGAGCTGGTGCTTCCGGTTCAAATCGGCAAGGTGATCTTCAAGGATGTCATCGACGAAATTCAGGCGGTGGGCAATGTCGTGGCGGAGCAACGGGTGGTCGTGACCTCCGAGGTGAACGGGCGCATCCAGGCGTTGCCGGTGGAGGAAGGCTCACAAGTCAAGGCGGGGCAGGTGTTGGCCCGTATCGATATCCGGGAATACCTCCTCGAAGTGGAACGCTTGCAGGCGGAGCAGACCAGCGCCCGCAAGGAATATGAAAAAACCCTGAGCGGGCTTCGTCCGGAAGACCAAGAAAAACTGAAGGCCCAGGCCAATGCGGATCAGAGCGCCCTCAATCTTGCGGTTAAAGTACAAAAAAGAATGGAACAACTGGTGCTGGACGGGGTGGTTTCCCAGTCCTTGTTGGATGAAGCCAACGACAAGGTCGCCCGCGCTCAGGAAACCCTGCGCGCCAGCCAGGCGGCGTCGGCCGCCGGCGGGAGCTCCCGCGAAGAAGATATATTGAAGAGCCGGTCCAACCTCGACTCGGTCACCAAACAACTGGCCATGGCACAATTGAACCGGTCCAAGGCCGTCATCCGGGCGCCTTTCGACGGTGTGGTCATTTCCAAAAAAATCGAAGTGGGGGCCTATGCCGGACCGGGCACCGCCATCCTGGAGATGATTGGATCCTCCCGGCTGAAAGCGATTCTGGAAATTCCCCAGAGGTACCGTGGCAAGCTGGAGAAAATCAGCCGCATCGACTTCAAGGTGGAGGAGTTGGGCCTTGAGTTCCCTATCAAACGAAACTTGAAGCAACGGGTCCGCGTGATTCCCGATGCCAGCATCTTTTCGGGAAACATACGGGTGCAGGTGGATCTGCCCCGTAAAATAAACAGCCTGTTTCCCGGGTTGACCCTCAAAGCCCGGTTGCAGTTCGACACGCGCCGCCAGATCAAGCATGTGCCGTCCATTGCGCTGGTGATCAATGAAAAGGGCACGGTCGTGTATGTCGTGGAACAAGGACACGCCAAACGGGTACCGGTGCGCGCCTTTATGGAAAGAGACAATCTGGTGGAGATCGACGATTTCACCCATCAATTGAACCTGCAGACCCAGTTGATCCTGCGCGGGTCCGGCGCGGTGTTTCCCGGAGTTAAGGTATTTCTCACCAATCCGCAACCCCAGGCGAAACCTCCCTTCAACGCCGTGGAGAAAGGAAAAGCCCGGCCCAAAGCCGGTCAGCGGGGCACCTGATGAAACTCGTTGACCGCTCCATCCGGAATTATCACACGGTGATGGTGGCCATCGTGATGACGACCGTCATTGGACTCTTCTGCTACAACACCCTGCCCCGGCAACTCACCCCCACCGTGGACAAACCCCTGATCGAAGTGCGGACGAAATACCGTGGACTTTCCCCCAACGAAGTCGAACGCAATATCACCCGCCGGCTGGAGGAACAACTGGAGACGGTCGAGGGTCTCAAGAAGATGACCTCCCGGAGCCAACACGGGGAAAGCACCATCACCCTGGAATTTGAATGGGGCACCGACAAGAAAATCGCCACCATCGACGTCAACAACAAGCTCCAGCAGGTGAAGGACCTGCCGGTGCTCGCCGACAAGCCGGTCCTGAAGTCCATCTCCACCGACAACTCCAACCCCATCATGTGGGTGATCGTGGAGAAGCCCGATCCGAAAATGCCGGATATAAACCAGAACTACATGTTCAAAATCGGGGAGGATATCATCGTTCCCCTCCTGCAACGCGTGGAGGGGGTTTCGGAGGTGTGGCATTTCGGCGGCGAGGAGAGGGAGATGCGGGTCGAATTCGATCCCTACAGCCTGGCCCGTCTGCATCTCACGTACAAGAACGTAATCAAGACACTCACCAATGAAAACCAGAACACCCGCGCCGGTTTTCATGAAGAAAACAACCGCGAATATACCGTTCGCACCCTGGGCGAATTCAAGAATCCGGAGGACATTTTAAAAACCATCATCAAGCGCGACGGCAATAAAACCATCCGGGTGCGCGACTTTGCCGAAGTGGTCGATGGGTACAAGCGGACCTCTTCGCTGGTGCGGATCAATGGGCGCATCTCCAACGCATTCGGCATCATCCGTGAGCAGGGCGCCAATGTCGTCAGCACCTGCAACCTCGCCGCGGAAGCGATCCAACAGTTGAACCGCGAACTGATCAACCGCGGCATCCCGATGCGGTTGAAGATTGTTTACAAGGATGTCGACTACATCGACGAAGCGATGTCCCTGGTGAAATCAAACCTGGCCCTCGGTGCGGCGCTGGCGGTGATAGTCCTTCTGTTGTTCTTGGGGTCGGTGCGGTCGGTGTTGATTATCGCCATCAGCATTCCCGTCAGCCTGGTGGCGGTGTTCATCGTTCTCAAAGTGCTCGGGCGAAGCATCAACATCATTTCGCTCGCCGGGATGGCCTTCGCGGTGGGCATGGTAGTGGACAACTCCATCGTAGTCCTGGAAAATATTTTTCGCCACCTGACCATGAAAAAGGGCGTGTTCCGGGCCGCGTATGACGGGACCGTGGAGGTGTGGGGCGCGGTGTTGTCGTCCACCCTTACCACGCTGGCCGTGTTCTTGCCGGTGGTGTTCATCCAGGAGGAAGCGGGCCAGTTGTTCCAGGATATTGCCATCACCATCAGTGCCAGTATCGCTTTATCGTTGATGGTTTCCATCACCGTGATTCCGACGTTGGCGACGCTGTTGATCCGCCTGCGGCCGGGGGAGACCTATGATCCGGGTTTTCTGCATCGCGGGCCGTTAAGACCTCTGGTGGTTTTGGGAGAGGCTCTGGCTTCAGGCTATTCGCGGTCCATGAAATTTGTTCTGGGAGCGGGAGTCGGTCATGTGATCGTGAAGCTGGGAGTGATACTCGGTATCGTGGGGTTGACGGTGTGGAGCATGCGTATTCTGCCGGAGCGCGATTACCTGCCTTTCGGCAACAGCAACATGGTGTTCATGTTCATCGAGCCGGTGGCGGGGGTGCCGGCGGAACAGAACATGAAATACTTCGCTGAGTACGAAAAGGAAATTACCCGGATGGAAGATGTGAATGACAACTTTCTCGTATTTTCGAATCGGTTCAACGGCGGCGGGGCGATCGTCAAACCCGAACTGGCCCGGGGACAGCGCGGCGAGGTGAAAATGGCCGTGAAGTCACAGGAGATGGGAGGCCGCATCTTCCAGATACCAGGATACCGGTTCGCATTCGCATCACAATACCCGATCTTCCGGTCCGCCTCCAAGACCTTCGACTTGGAAATCGTCGGACCGGATATTTTCGAGTTGAAGCGGATCGCTCTGGATTTGATAAAAGACATCACAGGAAGTGAAGGCGTTCATTCCGTTCGTCCGGAGTTCAAGCTGGTGAATCCCGAACTGCGTTTCATTCCCCGGCGGGTGAACACCGCGCGCCTTAAAATGGGGGTGCCGGAAATCGGCGAAATCATCGAATCCCTCAACGCCGGAAAATATCTGGGGGAATTCAACGACCGGGGAGACCCGATCGACTTCGTCCTGGTGCGGGCGGATGAGGAGAAGCTGGGGTTGAACGATTATAAAGATCTCCCCATCTGGACCGATGAAGAAATGATGACCAACCTGGGATATTTGGTGGATATTGAAATTTCATCGGGACCGGCACGCATTGATCATATCGAAAAGGAACGGTCGGTCAAACTGCTGGTCCAGGTGCACAAGTCCTACCCCATGCAGAAAGTGATCCAGCGTGTGGAAGAAGAGTATCTTGTCCCTATTAGGGGAACCCTGTCGGAGGAATATGGATTGCGCATCGGCGGCACCGCCGATGATCTGGCCTCGACCGAGAAATCGCTGATGAACAGTTTTGTTTATGCGGTCGGATTTATTTATCTTCTGCTGGTCGCGCTGTTCAAATCCTTCATGCGGCCTTTGATTGTCATGCTGACCGTGGCCCTGGCGGTCTCGGGTTCGTTCTTCGGTATAGCCGGGAACAACGCTCTGCAGAGAATGAACATCCGCGCCATCCTTGAAGACTTTCAGGTGCGCGATGTCGAAGCCATGGTCCGGGGTTGGGACTGGATCACCTTCGACATTTTGACGCAGTTGGGAATCATCATTCTGGCGGGCATCGTGGTGAACAACGCTATCCTGATCGTGCATCAAATGCTGAACAACATCCGTTCCGGCATGGACGAACGCGAGGCCCTGCAGAAATCCTGCGAAACCCGTCTCAGGCCCATCATGATGACGGTCATTTCCTCGGTGTGCGGCATGCTGCCGCTGGCGTTCGGCGAAGGCGCCGGGACCGAGCTGTACCGCGGCATGGGCACCGCCCTGATCGGCGGCTTGATGTTCTCCACCCTCTTCACCCTGTTCCTCGTGCCCGTTCTGATTTCCTTGACGACCGACCTTGGCCTGCGCACCCGCAAAGAAGACCTCGTCCAACAATCCCTTGCCGATAAATTACAAACCGCGGAAACAACCCCCTCCTGATCAAACTCCGGCAACGGCCCTCATCTGGTTTGGCGATAGCGATCGGGTTTCTTTAGAAACCGGGAGTGGAAAACCTGAGAAATGTAAATGTGATGGAGTACGACCGGGCGCTTTGGATGTGCGGGCGAACAGTACCCACGCCCTCTATGGGGCGGTCCAGCGGGTGAACCCGTCCCAGACAGCTTTTGCGGGTTTGCGGTGTTCGTCTCAAATCCCAAGAGGGGAGGGGCTTACGCCTGATAATCTTTTTTCAGTTCGAGTATCTTTCCCTGGTGGTATTCCGGCGTGACGATGCCCACCGAGATGATGAACTTGATGCCATCCTCTATCGTCATGGTGAGCTCGATGATTTCCTCGTTGGCCACGAAGACCAGGAACCCGGAAGTGGGGTTGGGAGTGGTCGGCACGAATACGTTGACCAGTTTGGCGTTGGTCAACTCCTGCACTTCGCCTTCGGTGTAGCCGGTGATGAAACCCAACGAGTAAATGCCCTTGCGCGGAAATTCCACCAGGACCACTTTGCGGAACGCTTTGGTGTCGGCCTTGGCGATGGTGGTCACCACCTGCTTGGCGCCGGTGTAGATGCTTCGCACCACGGGAATGCGGTCGACGATCATTTCACCGAGTTGCACCAGCTTGCCGCCGAGGAAGCTTTGGGTCAATACGCCGATCACGAAAATGAGCAGGACGATCAGGATCAATCCCAGGCCGGGCAGGCGAAAATCTTCCGGGATGGGGGTGCCGATTCGGATCAGCGTTTTGATGAACCAGGGGACGACGAGGTTGTCCAGAAGCTTAAACAGGAAGTTGAGGATGAACAGGGTGAAGGCGACGGGCACGGTGATCAGGATTCCCGTGATGAAAATATTGCGGAGGCGGCGTTTGAGGTTGCTGAACATAGTGAATGGAGTGGGTGAATGGGGTCTAAGGTTTAAGTTTGACGCACTACCCGCTGAGCCCCAGGACCGGGTCAACCGTTGCGGCGGTGTTGGTGAATCCGGCTATTATATAGGGATTTATGGGGAAGGCAAGCTGGAAAGGAAGGGGTGCCAGAGTCTGGAAATTCCATATGAAACGGTGGGCAAATCTGTTAAAATCGGAAATCTTTCAACGCAATATGACTGAAAAAATGGGGCTGTGGCGCAGCTGGGAGCGCGCTTGAATGGCATTCAAGAGGTCAGGGGTTCGATCCCCCTCAGCTCCACTTTTATTTTAAGGGCCTGTGCCTTACGGGGGTAGACCCACCCCCGAAAAGAAGGCCTTGAAACCTATGAGCCAAAATCGTCTGCAAATTAAGGATTCCTCGGGTACAGTGGCGACGCTCCAATAAAGGTCTAAAACTGTTTCTGGGAGTTATTTAAAATTTATTTTTCCTGGAGGTATAAGATGTTCGGAGAAAAAACCATAAGTGCCAGCAATAAAAAATGGAATTACCCTCTGCAACGAAGACGGTCGCGACTTAGGCCCTTTGCGGTCTCCCTCTTCACGGGATTGTTCCTTATTGGAGGGGGGTCTGTCGGCGATACTACCGCCGGTGAAGTTTGGGTGGCCAATATGAAGGGCGCCAATGTTCAGGTGATCGACACCGACTCCTACAAGGTCGTGAAAACCATTCCTACCGGGGCCGGGGCGCACAACGTCACCTTCAGTCCGGATGGGAAGCTGGCCTTCATCGCCAACCTTGGGACCAACAGCATAACCATCATCGACACCGCATCCAAAGAAAAGCTTGCCGATGTGGTTACGGATACTAAGGCGCATGATGTGGCTGTTTCTCCTGATGGAAAGATCGCCATTGTGTGCAATGTCGGGGCGGGGAATATCACCTTTATCGATGTCGCTTCCAGGAAAGCCATCCACACCATGGCTACCGGGAAGAAAGCCATCACGGCTGTGTTCTCGCCTGACGGACAAAAGGTGTACGTGGTCAACGCGGGAGACGGGAATATTTCGGTGGTCGATGTGAAGTCCCGCAAGATCACCAAAACCCTGCCGGGAGCTAAAGGAGCCATGGCCATTCGACCTACAAAGGATTGGAGCCGGTTCTGGTTAACAGCTCCAGCGGATAACAAATTGCTGTTGATGGATCCCCAAACAGGTAAAGTGGAAGCCAGTATCGATGTTCCCGGAGAACCCCATGGATTGGTTTTCAGCCCCGACGGGAAAACCATCTATGTCGGACAACGGAGCCTGAACCAGATCGCGATGGTCGACATTGCAAGCCGAAAAATTACCAAAACCGCACCACTGGGAAAGCGCCCGGACATGATTGCCATCAGCTCTGACGGCAAAACCCTTTTTGTGGCGATCCGCGACGAAAATCAACTGGCCGTAGTAAACGCCGCGGACCTGAGTGTCAAGACCAAGGTCTCCACGGACGGTGAAACTCATGGAGTAGCGTATAGGGACTAGGGAAACGGATGGGTAACGACCTGAGTTCCAACGGGCGTGGCCCGGCCCCTCAGCTCCACCAGCATAGCCGCTGGACCCGACGTTAAAAAGCGTTGGGGTCCGGCGGCTTTTTTAATGGGGAAGGAGGCACATCACTCCATCGGCTCCACTTTTAAGGATGGGATTCGGTGGCCGATGCTTTGATATCGGCGGCACAGCGGAAGCCGACGCCTTCGTCGCGATAATCGTGCCAGAGTCCAGCTCGGTTGGCCGAGCGCAGGTAATTCGGGTTGTTCAGCCAGCCTCCCCCCCGGATCACTTTATAGTCTTTGGGAAGGGGCCCCTTGGGGTTGTGCTTGGGACTGGTTCGATAATAACTTTCCTCCATCCAATCACTCACCCACTCGGAGACGTTGCCGGCCATGTCATAAAGACCGAAAGGATTGGGGGGGAACGATCCCACCGGCGCGGTGTATTTGAAACCATCGTCGACTTGAACGATGCGTGCCCCCCTCGGACAATTACGATCGCAGAAATTACCGAATTTCCCGCCGATCTTTTGGCCGACGTAAAATATCGTGGTGGTGTTGCCCCGGGCGGCGTATTCCCATTCCGCCTCGGTGGGCAGGCGTTTGCCCACTTTTTTACAGTAATCATCGGCTTCCTGCCAGGTGAGGCTGTCCACCGGCAAATGCAGGCCGACAAAACGGGAAGGATTGTCCCCCATCCTGGCCTCGAACCCTCTTTGAACCACCTCATATGGGTCGATTTTGAAGGGGGACAGACACACCTCGTGCACGGGTTTTTCGTCGTTATGGCCCTTATCGCTTCCCATCATGAAACAGCCTCCTTTGAGAGCGACCATTTTCACGACGGTTTCTCCCGTCCCGGAAGCGGCAATGATCTTCTTATGAACCCGTTTTAAAAAATCCCTCATCTTTTCACGAGTCCGGCGCGGAACCCCGATGTATTTGATCCTTGCCTCGAATTTGGGAATCAATTGCATTTTCCCGGATTTTTTGAAAAACAGGCGGTAATGGGGAACGGGTTCCTGGATGGGTTTCTTCAGGAATTTATCCATTGGGTTTGGTTGCTGTTCGGATTTGGGCTTGGGAAACATCATCACCGTTTCATCCACCACGGACGCCTCCAAAGGTTCGGTTTCCCCTTCCAGGTAAACCAGCACCTGCCGTCCGCGGGCTTCCGGCATGTCCAGAATCTGCTGGGCCAGGTTTTTCGCCTCCTCGTATTTTCCCAGTTTTTCTTTTATTTCAGCCAATGAAATGATAATACGATAATTGTCCGGCTCCATTTCAAGGGCTTCGGTGAATATTTTTTCCGCCGATGGGAAGTTTTTTTCAAGGAGGGCCTGGTCCCCTTGGTGGATGAGATGAGTGGCCTCATCGGCAAAAACGGCACCCGGTCCCAGGCACAACCAAACAACACAAATCACCTCAAAAAGGATTGGGGGTGGGTCTCGGTTGACAGTTGGAAGTGTATCCATGAACCGGATTCCGAAAAATGGATCAAACATTGTACGATTGGAATAGATTTTAAATCAGAGTCCCCCCTTGAGCAAAGACCCTTTTCCAAAAGAAGCTGGAAAGGTGCGATTTTATTGGCATTCAAGAGGTCAGGGGTTCGACCACTCGCCGTGGGGGCAAATATTACCACCGGGCGTTGCCCGGCCCCTCAGCTCCACTTTATTATAAGGTTTTATGGGGAATACCTCATTAGGAGAGATTAAATGTCGTAGATAGCATTTCAGCAACTCTTAATCAGTAGGTCCAGGGTTCGATCCGTGACGGCCCACCAATTAATTCAACGGCTTACGTCGATATGGCGCAGGCCATTTTCCTTTGGGCCAGCAGTCGGGCTAGCGTTTAGGTGGCCCGCTTTCGGGGGGCAGGTCAGGGAGTCGTATGGTGAGCGAAGATGCAGGAATGGGGTTATCCCCAACCGTTTTGGAGGTTATTGACGAGTTAGGTTGCTACGTGACCATTACAATTTATAAATTGCTTTCTAATAAAAGGAGAAGTCATAGCTGCGAGAAGACCACCGTAATCCAGGTCAAACTTCACTTCATCTCCAACCTGTAAATTTTGGTTCTTGCTGTCGAGAATAATATGGTCGCTGCTGGATCCTAACATTTCTAGCTTGTTGTTAGGTTTCAAGCTAGATACCCGAATATCCTGCCTTCCCAAGGCTATAATCACTCTCTGGCGAATTCCTCGATCTTGGAAACTAGGAACATTTCCGAAAGCATCTTGACAGGTCTCTCCAAATGGGACGGATGGTTTTTTCTTGGACTCGATAACTTCGGCAATGAGTTGGAATGCACGCGTGTGCAAACCTGGAATCGCTTTTCGGCCCACAGTTTCGCAACCTAAAAGAATTGATTCACCCACGCGAAGATTGTTAATCTTGCCGACATCATGGGCAGATTTAAACCACTGATAATTTGCCGAATTTCCGCCCGAAATTATTTCTAAACTGATCTGAAATTCTTTTTCAATGGTATCAATCAGTTTGGACAGTTCATGCATATTTTTATCATCTGGCTTCACTCCACCATGACAAGCCAAATTGCAGCCAATGCCAACCAATTTTATATGGGACAGAGAAAGAGTTTTCCTGATAAATTGAGAAAGATCGCAAGGAAGCACCCCTTCACGCAGATCACCCATCTCTACCATAACAATTACCTGATGAATTTTATTATGTGCTTTTGCATAACAGGAAAGTTTCTTAAGAGTCTCGATCTCAGTGTTTAGACTAATGTCTGCGCTTTTAACAACAGATTCAGCCTGACTTAAAGGAGTGCGTAGAAGAACAAGCTGAGTTGATATCCCAGCTTTTTTCATTTTTTGAATGTTTTCGATGCGAGAGTCGGCAATAAATCTGACTCCACCTTGAATCATTGCCTCGGCAATAGAAGGTTCTCCCAGCACCGCTTTAGAAACTCCCATTAAGGAAATGCCTTTTTGCCCATAAAGTTCTGATAACATCCGTGCGTTATCTCGTATTTGGGATAGGGCGATTTCTATTCTTGGTATAAACGATTTCACTAATTACTTCCAAATGGTTACGCCTACCTCGTTGCCAATTCAAGTTGCCCGTCCAAGAAAAAATTTAAATTCTCTCGTTCGAAATTTGGATTCAGTTTTGGAAAATGATTAAATAAAGTTTGAACAAGTTTTTGGCATCCATGGCTCAATACATCTGTTGTCGGTAATTGAAACTGCTTCTCATATTCCGCTATAACTTTCAGAATATCTTCGTCTGCCAGGTTTTCATGACTTAAGGTAATAGCCATCACTCTAGCTTGAGAAATCGCTTCAATCAGTTTAATTTCGCTCTCAACAGTTGGCATTGCCAAATGAGGAAAATCGCAACGGAACTTTCTGGCAGGTGGATGTTGAAGGATAATGCCATCGGGCATGCTTCCTTTCAAGATGCCGAGAGAACTTATAAAAGCGGGATGACTAACGGCACTCTGTCCCTCAACCAAAATGATGTCGGGACTTTCGTTGTCAAACGCTTGAATTACAGAGTTTTCTATTTCACCGATCATAAACTGGGAAATCAGAGCATCGGTCGATACCCCATACCTTGCTCCCTGCATCAAGCTGGTTTGACCTGTCGCGACTAGTACCGACTTTATACCGTGATTATTTAGGGTCTTGTTGAGTTCCACTGCGGTAGTCATTTTTCCGCAAGCACAATCGGTGCCTAATACGGCGATTACAGGAACATTTACTTTAGATATTTGACCCGTAAAGACATGCAAATCTTTTAATTGCGGAGGTTTTCTGATGTCTTTAATTTGGATATTGTTCTGGGCAGCCATTTTGACAAACTCTGAATCTTCGGAGAAGAATTGATGAAGACCGTTAATGATATCCATTCCTTTTTCCATAGCTTCTAAGATTAGAAACCTTTCTTCGGCGGATATATAAGTTTCTAAGGGGGCCTTCCCATAAATGTAACAATTTGGAATTTCTGAAAGTTTACTCAAAGCATCATCTAAATTGGCAAAAATGGGAATACCCCTCTTTTCTTCCCCTAATTCTTCTCCTGCATCCTTGCCAGCTAATGAACTATCAATAACCCCAACGACTGTATAGATTTCAGAATGCCGAACTAACGCTGCGGCGGTTTTTCCGTCCACTGAGCCAAATTGATTTTCGCAGTAAACTAAGGCCGTTTTTTTCTGGTCAATCTTGCGTTTCTTTTCCACTTCCCGCTGCCGTTTGGCAAACGTAGCTCGATCTTTATTCATGTTAGCCTTTCTTTGCTGAATTTGTATTTAACGTTCACTACGCGATTGTAGTG
>Ga0209997_10000085_pt1 | contig 25853 bp, 28 predicted proteins | sample CR04metaG_FD_182079 | JGI IMG/M metagenome (GOLD analysis project Ga0209997, IMG submission 182079) | Deep subsurface microbial communities from Mariana Trench to uncover new lineages of life (NeLLi) - CR04 metaG (SPAdes) (version 2) | ecosystem: Environmental > Aquatic > Marine > Ocean trench...
ATTGCGCATTGTGCGCCGACAAGCGGGGTGGGGGGAAGCCTATATCGCGGCCTGTCTCTGGCTGTTCTCCGCCAGCTGGTCGTATGATCTCTACCTTGTCTGGCGCGACGGAATTTATCCCCCCACCTGGCAGGCCAACCTGTATCTGTCGTCGATTTTGTATCTGCTGGCGGGAATGTTCTGGAACCTGGACTGGACCGCCGGCCGCGGTCTGCATTTCGCGTTCATGCAGGACGGCTGGCCCGCGCCCAACCCGAATCCGGTGTTCACCAAACTCCTCTGGCTGGGATTACCCATCATGCTGTTCGTCGCCATCCTCATCCTGGCGTTTGTGGAGTTTTAATTTTTGAATTTCCCAGCCCATTAGTAGATAAAAAGGGGTGTATTCGAACCACGGAATCCAGGCGGAGTAGTGTGGGATGTCCTGGTAGTCGAAATAGAAGTCGAGGTAGTACAGGCCGACCAGTCCGGTCAATAAAATCCCCGCGCGCCAAGGGAAGATGCACAGGAAGGGTACCAGCCAGCACAGGTACCACGGATTCTGCACCGGGCTCAGCAGGAACACCAGCGCCATAATAATAAAGAACGGTTCCAGTACCGCGCGCGGCTCCGGTTGATGGTCTTGCTTTCGCCAGAACAGCAGATACAGCATCGCCGCGCCGAGCAGTAGCGCTACGGTGATCTTGGCGAATAATGACGGCAGGTCGTAGGAGAGGGTGACGGGTCCCGCCGACTCCACAAACCATCCGAAGAACCCTACCAGAAGCGCGAAGAGGCTGTCGTTCTGTTGCCAGCGCGTGGCGAATTCCTGCAGGCCGGAAAAGTTTTGCGCGCCGATCTCGATAAACGGCAGGTAAAACAGGTAAACCATACCGCCGAATAACAAAACGCTCAGCCCGCACCGCAGCCAGGGATTTTGAATGCTGGAATCGGTTTTCTGCCACTGTTGTTTTATCAGTAAGGGCAAAAGAATGGCGGGGTACAGTTTGCCCACCACGCTGAGCGCCAGCAACGCGTTCGCCGCAAAGAACCGCTGTTTCACCACAAAGAACAGCATGCCGCACAGCATGGCGATGCCGATGATATCGAGGTGCGTCGAGTTGAACGTCTCTTTGATGATCAATGGACACCAGAAATACACCATCGCCCAGAGGCGGTTGATATTCAGCGCCGCCAGCGTCCACACGATGAACATCAGCGCCATCCCATCGAACGCCAGAAACAACAGGCGCAGGGTGATAATGCTGTCGGGCCGGATATGGTGCGCCAGCCGGAACACGAATTGCGCCAGCGGCGGATAAAGCGTCGCCACCTGGGGATGGTTGATGCGTTCCTGATAGACCAGGCTTTCCGGACTTTCCCATTTCAGATCGTAGAGCCGGGACAGTTCGGCGATACTTTGCGGGTCGTACCGGCGCTCGAACCCTTCCGGGTCCTGGATGAGAAATTCCTTGAGGCGGGTCACCTCCATCGGCGAGAATTTATAGGGATTGACGCTGTGGGCGAACACCTTGCCGTCCCACAGGTAGCGGTACACGTCGTCTTCCTGAATCTGTTGCGCGGGCAGGATGGCGGCCCGGAACAGCAGGCCGAGCGCGACTAACGTCCAGAACAGGCGGGCGTCTCCCGAGTGTTTCCAGATGATCCACACTGCCCCCGCGTAGGCGGCGAACAGGCTGAAATAGATCGCCAGGTACAGTAGGATCGGCCGGTCGCGGTAGCCCTGTCCCCAGTTGAACTCATAAGAGATGTGCCACAGCGCCAGGTACAGCGTCAGGCTGAGAAGGCCGAGAAGGATCAGGAGGATTCTGGGTCGCATAAGCCGGAGGTTTTTTTTATCATCCCTGAATTGGTCTAAACACTTGATTTAACTGGAAATGCTTATCAAAGCGTCTGGATTGATATACTCCCGCTTCACAACATCTGTCTCTGCCATTGTAATATCGGCGTCCGGGGAATTGCAGATATAAATCTAGAAACAACCGTTTAATCAAAGCCGGGCGTCCCAGTGCGAAATTTAGACTAGGAAAAAGAAAGGATTCTTTCTAAAATGGTTGTATTAACACACAATGTTATTCAAGCGGGGTCACCCATTTGGCAAAACAGAAAACATCCTTCGGCTGGAGTTCGATCGACGACGTGTTGGCCCAAGCGGTCCAATCGTTGCCCGAGACACCCGATTCGGATTTGAACCGGATCAACCTGCACTGGACTCTGGCGGCCGGCAGGGAAATCGGAGCCCGGTCGCGGGTCGTCAAAATCGCAAAAGACACTCTATTTGTGGAAGTTATAGGCGCGGAGTGGGTTGCCGTGATGCGTACCTACGAGCGGAAAATCCTGGGGAAATGGAATAAAATATTTAAATCCAAAGGCTTTACGGCGATAATACTTAAACAGGTGGAAACCCTTCCCGGTAAGCCCGGCAAACCCGTAACCGACCCGGCGTCCCCGGGCCGTCATCCCACACGACCTATGGACCCGAATGCCATCGCCCGCGAGGAACATGTGAAACCGATATCAGATCCCGATTTGCGGGAGCGTCTTTCCCGCCTGAACGCGAAACTGCGATTCGTCGCCCTGGTGCTGGCCTGTGCCGGGATGTTGGCCAATTGCGCGACGCCGCAAACCGCCGCCCATCCCAAGACGGTCAGGAAAGCGCCCCCGGTTACGAAAAATTCCTCGTTTGCCGTCCGGCAGATCCATATGCTTAAGGAAAAACATCCCGACCGCAATTATCGGGACCCGCGCGCGTATTTTCATTATTTGAAAGCGAACAAATATGAGCGGGAAGGGGATTTCGACGAAGCCGTCCGGCAGTATGCCCTGGTGGTTCTGTTCGACCCGGACCGTGAGGACCTGCACACCCACCTGATCAGCCTGTACCTGCGCACCGGCCAGTTCGAACTGGCGCTGGAAGCCGGTCAAGAGGCGATCGACCGCTTTCCGAACAATGTGCGGGTCCACATGATCCTGGGGGATATCCTATCCAGTCAGAACAAGTACCGGAAAGCGATGGATCATTATAATAAAGTCATGGAAGTGGAGCCCGACAACGCCCGCGCCTATTTGCTGGCCGGTTACAATATGAAGGCCTTGAAGCAATACGAAGATGCCCGGAAACTGTTCCTTCAGGCCACCGTGGTGGACCCGGCCAATCCGCTGGGGCATCATTACTTGGGGTCCGCCCTGGCACGCACCGGCGAGGTGGAAAGCGCCGAGGAAAAATTCAGAAAATCGCTGACCCTGCGCCCCAGTTTCATCGAAGCCCGGGAAAACCTGGCCCGCGTACTGGAACTGCAGAAGAAGTTTCCGGAAGCGATGGAGCAGTACAAAATCATTTTGAAACTGAAACCCGGCGATAAAAAAATCAGGGAGCATTTAAAGCGCATCGATGTCGTCACGACCGCCGGGTTGGCCGATAATGTCGAAATGGCGGAAGTGCCTCCCTTCGAACCGGACGAAGCCAATATCCATACCCAGATCGGAACCATTTTTTATGAGCAGGCCGTATATCTGGAAGCGGTCGACGAGTTCCGTCTCGCACTCGCCAATGAGGAAGACAAGGGACTGCGCCTCGTGATCGCCAAGATTTATGAACTGTTGGGCCGCATGGACAAAGCCATCACCGAAGTGGAAGCCTACCGGAACGCCGGCGTCGGTGAGGAGTCGGTGGATATCCTGCTGAACCTGGCGCGGCTGTACGGACTCAATAAGGAGATGCGCAAATCCATCGAGCTTCTGAGCCGCGCCGTGGCCATGGAGCCGGAGAACGACCGCTTGTATCATGCCCTGTCTCTGGCCCACATGTCGCTCAATGAATACGACGACGCCTATCGCAATATCAACCAAGCGATCGACCTCAACAGCAAGAAAGACACCTATTACTTCGAGCAGGGCGCACTGCTCGAACGGCTGGGGCACTACGACCAGGCCATCGTCAGCATGAAGCAGACCCTGGAGATCAATCCGCATCACTCCAACGCGCACAACTTCATCGGCTATATTTATGCCACCCAGGGCGTGGAGCTCGACAAGGCGTTGGGGCATCTGGAGCAGGCCCTCACCATTCAGCCGCGCAACGGTTATTTCCTGGACAGCCTGGGATGGATCTATCACAAAAAAGGCGAATTCGAGCAGGCGCTGGAACATATCAAAAAAGCCATGGTGTATGCCCAGCCCGATCCGGTGCTCTACGATCACCTGGGAGATGTGTATTTTTCCATGAACAACGTGACTGAAGCGCGTAAAGCCTGGAAGTCCAGCCTGGCGTTGACGCTGAAGAAGCTGGAAGACCCGTCCGGAGAAATTCCCGATCTCGACACGCTCCGGGAGAAGATCCGTGAGGCGGACCAATTAATGTTGCAGAGTTTTTGATTTTTCCCCCACTCATTCATTGCAATGAAGCGCACCCTTAAACTCTCGCTACTCCTGTGTTTGCTAACGGGAATCCTGGCGGCGTGCGAAACACTTCCGCCGCCCAAACCGATCCCGCCGCCCACGCAGGCGGTCACGCTCGACGAGATTTCCCAAAGCCTGACGGCCCGGCAGGGCGCGATTCAAAACGTCCGGTCCCTGGTCAAAACCGCGATCAAAACCAAAAAGGGCAATCATTCCCTCAAGCAGGTGTTGCTGGTAGAGAGCGACACGGCGTTGCGGCTCGATACCCTGAACGTGTTCAATCAAACGCTCGGCGTATTGATTTCCAAACGTGATCATATCCTGCTGTACGATACCGGCAGCAACCGCCTGTACCGCGACGCGGAGGTGTGGGACATCATGATCCGGACGTTTGGCACGGTGTTCGATTTCCGCGAATACATCAGCGTGTTTTCCGGCAAGATTCCCCGGCTGGCGGAGTTGACCCTGCAAGACCTCCGCTGGAATTCCAAAACCGGCACCTACGATGTTTCCACCGTCGATCCCCGGCGCAACGAGCAACTGAAGATCGGCGTGGATCCCAAAACCCTTCTGCCGGTCCGGCTCGTTAAATGGAAAGACCGGCAACCCCTGTACGTGGTTCAGTGGGAAGATTATCAGGAGACACCCGGTCAGCCGCCGTTTCCCCATACCATCACCGTGCAACGCCCGTTGCGGGGCGATGCGGTGGTCATGAAATTCAACAATCCCGTCATCAATCAGGGGTTGCCCGAAGACGCTTTTCAATTGAACCTCCCCAACAGTGATTGAACCCGCCCCGACCGATGAAACTGGTTTTCAAAACACCGGCCAAAATCAACCTGGGACTGTTCATTCTCGGCAAACGTCCCGACGGGTATCACGACCTGGAAACCCTGTTCCAGATGGTCAGCCTGTACGATACTTTGGAACTGGAATCCATCGACGATCGTATTGAGCTGTTGTGCGATCACCCGGAGGTGCCGGCCGATGACAGCAATTTAATGGTCCGGGCCGCCCGCTTGTTGCAAGACGCCTTTCCGGAGAAGGCCGGCCTGGGATGCCGCATGGTCCTGAACAAACGGATTCCCATGGGGGCCGGACTGGGTGGCGGCAGTGGCAACGCCGCCGGGGTGCTGAGGGGGCTCAACCGGCTGTGGGACCTGGGACTGGAGACCGCTGCGCTGATGAAATTTGCCGCTCAATTAGGCTCAGATGTGCCGTTTTTTCTGTGCGCGCCGTCGGCCCTCGGGGAAGGCCGCGGGGAACGGTTGACCCCCCTGCAATCTCCTAAAAAATTTTGGGTTATCCTGATTTTCCCGAAAGTGTCGGTGGCCACCGCCGAGGTCTACCGGGCGCTCAATTTGGATTTGACAAAAAACCCAAAAAATATTAAAATTTTGCGCGAATTTTTATCCCAATCGAATATTGCCAGTTTGGGTGCGCATTTGCACAATGATCTGGAACCTATTGTAATTAAAATACTTCCGGTCATTGAGAGGATCAAGAAGAAGTTGTATTCTCTGCATGCAGACGGGGCGTTGCTATCGGGAAGCGGTTCGGCGGTTTTTGGTATTTTCGAGGATTCAAAGGGGGCTGAACAGGCCTATGCCCGATGTCGCGAGGAGGAGGGCTGGGAGACGTTCCTGACCGAAACAGTGACCCATTTTTCCGAATTCATGCCGGCAGACCTCCTCGATGTTCCCTGAAATCCGGGCCACCGCCAGGGGAGGGCCGCCAGATTTTGATGAATTTTTGATTCCAAACAAGCCTGCCTAAGTTCTCTGAGTACATATCCAGAGGTTAGTAAGGAATACATCGCTTTTTAGCCTACATCCGTTTTATGATGTACTGGGAAAGCAGAATAGGCCCTCTCTACCGGGCAGCAAAGAGCATTTGAATTGAAAAGTTAAGAAGAAACATACAATCACTGGGGCGTCGTCAAGTGGCTAAGACACAGGATTTTGATTCCTGCATTCGGAGGTTCGAGTCCTCCCGCCCCAGCCATTAAATCGATTTAAACGGGAAAACGGGTCATATTATGGGTGATAACGGCAAAGTTCTGGTGTTTTCCGGGCGGTCCAACGAGAGACTCACCCAGGAAATTTGCAGTTATATGGACATCGGCATGGGAAATCCGGGCATCAAGGTCTTTTCCGATGAGGAAATCTTTGTCCGTATCCAGGAAAACGTACGCGGCGGGGATGTCTTTGTCATCCAGTCCACCTGCACCCCCGGCAACACCAATTTGATGGAACTGCTCATCATGATCGACGCCCTGAAGCGCGCCTCGGCCAAGCGCATCACCGCCGTCATCCCCTATTACGGATATGCCCGGCAGGACCGCAAATGCGAGCCCCGGGTGCCCATCACCTCGAAGCTGGTGGCCGATCTCCTGCACACTGCGGGCACCGACCGGGTGTTGACCATGGACCTGCACGCCGGGCAGATACAGGGATTTTTTAACATTCCGGTGGATCATTTGTTTGCCATTAACGTGTTGATCGGCTACATTAGGAAGCTCAATTTCAAGGATCCCGTGGTCATTTCTCCCGACGCCGGCGGTGTGGAGCGTGCGCGGGCGTATGCCAAGCGGATGGGGACGTCTCTCGCCATCATCGACAAACGGCGGGAAGGGCCGAACGTGGCCAAGGCCATGAACATCATCGGTGATGTCAAAGGCAAGGTCGCCGTCATCGTGGACGACATGATCGACACGGCCGGCACCCTGATCTCAGCCACCAACGCATTGCTCGACGCCGGGGCTTCCGAAGTGCACGGGTTGTGTACCCACCCCGTTCTGTCCGGACCGGCCGGGGAGCGGATTCAAAATTCGCCGATCAAGTCAGTGATATCCACCAACACCATTCCCTTGTCGAAGGAGTTGGCGGCTATCGGCAAAATTAAAATTTTATCGGTCGCTCCCCTGTTTGGAGAGGCGATCATCAGAATTCACAGCGAGTCGTCGGTGAGTTCGTTATTCGATTCAGACGGAGATTTTTAAAATGGCAGTCGCATTAAAAGCAAAAATCAGGGAAGGCCGGGGCAAAGGCGCCAACCGCAGATTGCGGGGCGAAGGCCTGTTGCCGGCCGTTGTGTATGGGGGCAAGGCCAACATCAGTTTGACAGTGAACCCCAAGGAACTTCAAAAACTGATCGAAAAGGCCGGCATCAACAGCCTGATCGAACTCGTGATCGAAGGAGACTCCGAAAAAAAACGGGTGGTGGTGCTGAAGGACCATCAACAGCACCCGATTCGAGATGGCTGGGAACACGCCGATTTTCTGGAAGTGGATATGCAACAGAAAATCAAAGTCGATGTTCCCATTATTCTGGAAGGCCACTCCCCCGGAGAAAAACTGGGCGGTCTGGTCGAACACAATCTGCACACCCTGGCGGTCAAATGTCTGCCTGGCGAAATTCCGGAAGCCATCAAAGTGGATATGACTCAGGTTCAGCTGGACCAGGTGGTTCACGTTTCCGATCTGACGGTGCCGGATAACCTCGAGGTTCAGAACAACCCGTCCGAGTCCGTTGTGTCCGTCCATGAAGTGAAGGTTAAAGAAGAGGTTCCGGAAGAGGAAGCAGTGGTTGAAGGCGTCGAGGAAGGTGCGGAAGCTCCGGCGGCTGAACAGGCGGAAGACCAAGCTGAGCCGGTTGAAGACAAAAAGAAATAACGATTGTGTATCTGATTCTCGGGTTGGGAAACCCCGGTCCCCGTTACGAATTGACGCGGCATAATGCGGGGTTTTTGGTCATCGATACCCTGACCGAAAAACATGGAATCCAACTGGATCAGCATCAACACCGGGCACTATGCGGCCGGGGCGAGGTCGAGGGGTGCCCGGTTGTTGTCTCCAAGGCCATGACGTATATGAATGAAAGCGGCGTGGCCGCCAAGGCCCTTCTGCAGGCTTTGGACATTCCCCCGGAGCGGATGATCGTCGTGCATGACGAGATCGATTTACCCCTGGGCAAGATCAAGCGAAAATTCAAGGGCGGCCACGCCGGTCACGGCGGGATCGGTTCCATTATTGAAAAACTGGGAACAGGCGAATTCGCCCGGTTCCGTATCGGAGTGGGTCGTCCGGAAGAAAGCGGGGATGTCGTCGACTATGTACTGTCCACTTTTACCGATGAGGAAATTCCCCAGCTGAACGAAACTCTGGAAGACGCGGTGCGCTGGATCGAAAACACTCTGAAAGAATTCGACAAACAATCTACTCAAACGGAGGAACAACCAGAATGATTAAGGAATATAAGGGGGAGCTTTTTTTCATTGCTCTTGCCGTGGGTTTGTATTTGGTGTTTGCGGTGTTCCAGGCGGCGCAGAATTTCGTCTACCTGGCCCCGATCTTCGGCTTGTTCGGACTGGCCATCGCGTGGAAAGTGTATGAGTATGTCGACGACCAGCCCGAGGGCAATGAAAAAATGATGGAAATCGCTGAATCCATCCACGAAGGGGCCATGGTGTTTCTCTCTCGCGAATACCGCATCCTGGCGTATTTCGTGGGCGTGGTGTTTCTCCTCCTGACGGTCTTTATCGGTTCCCAGCAAGGCTTGTGGGTCGGGTTCTGGACCGGGGTGGCCTACATTTTCGGCGCCGTGTGTTCCATGGCCGCCGGATTCTTCGGCATGAACGCCGCCACCACCGCCAACGTGCGCACCTCGCAGGCCGCCAACGATTCCGGCCAGGCCAAAGCGCTTGATATCGCGTTCAACGGCGGGGCGGTGATGGGCCTGAGTGTCGCCAGCCTCGGTCTATTGGGGGTCGGCGGATTGTTCCTGCTGTTCGGACGGAGCGAAGACGCCAGCATCATCAGCGGATTTGCCATGGGCGCCAGTTCCATCGCTCTGTTCGCCCGCGTCGGCGGCGGCATCTTTACCAAAATCGCCGACGTCGGATCCGACCTCGTGGGTAAAGTCGAAGCCGGAATCCCCGAAGACGATCCCCGCAACCCCGGCGTCATCGCCGATAACGTGGGCGACTGCGTGGGCGACACCGCCGGACTGGGCGCGGATATTTTCGAGTCCTACGTCGGCTCCATGATCGCCACTATCGCCATCGCCACCGGCATGGCCAGCCAGAAAATAGAGTACATGGCGCTTCCGATCATCATCGCCATGGCGGGCCTCCTCGCTTCCATCATCGGTATCCGCTCCATCCGCCTCATGTCCAATATGGACCCGGCCGATGTGCTCCGCTATTCCACCTTCGTCAGCGCCATCGTTCTGTTGATGGCCAGTTTCGTCGCCATTACGGTGATGGGTCTGCCGATAGGAGTGTTTGTGGCGCTGGCGTTCGGATGTCTGGCGGGCATCGGCATCGGCCTCGTCACCGAATATTACACCGCTGGCAAACCCGTCATCAGAATTGCCGAATCCAGTAAAACGGGTGTTGCGACAGTCATGATCACAGGACTTGCGGTGGCCTTGGAAAGCGTTGTCGTGCCGATTCTGATCATCTGTCTGGCGATTTTCGTCGGCGCCCATTCCGCCGGTCTGTACGGCGTGGCCCTGGCGGCGGTCGGCATGCTGGCTACGGTGGGCATCACCATGGCGGTCGACGCGTATGGCCCGATCGCCGACAACGCCGGCGGCATTTCCGAGATGGCCGGCCTCGGTGAAGAAACCCGCAAAATCACCGACGGCCTCGACGCACTGGGCAACACCACCGCCGCCATCGGTAAAGGATTCGCCATCGGCTCGGCGGCGCTGACCGCCCTGGCCCTGTTTGCGGCCTACACCCAGGCCGCGGGCATCACATCCATCAACATCACCGATCCCGTGGTCATCATCGGCCTGCTGATCGGCGGTATGGTGCCGTTTCTGGTCGCGTCGCTCACCATGACCTCCGTCGGTAAAGGCGCGTTCGTGATGATCGAGGAAATCCGCCGTCAGTTTCGGGAAATCCCCGGTCTGCTGGAAGGCACCGGCAAACCCGATACCGCCAAGTGTATCGACATCTGTACCCGGACCGCGTTACGGGAAATGATAGCCCCCGGGGTGATCGCGTTTCTCATGCCCCTCCTCATAGGTTTTGTGCTGGGTAAGGAAGCCCTGGGCGGCATGCTGGTCGGCGCGACCCTGACCGGCGTTCTGCTGGCTCTGTTCATGTCCAACGGCGGCGGCGCCTGGGACAACGCCAAGAAATATGTCGAGAGAGGCAACCTCGGCGGTAAAGGCTCCGAGGCGCATAAAGCCACCATCGTGGGCGATACCGTGGGCGATCCCTTGAAAGATACGTCGGGACCGGCGATGAACATCCTCATCAAACTGATGTCCATCGTGTCCTTGGTTCTGGCCCCGCTCTTTATTTAAGGTTCGTGAAGGGTTTGACCGGGATGGAGTTTCTCCATCCCGGTTTTTTGTTTTCCCGGAACTTCGATATGGCCGCTCAACAACTAAAATTCGGATTTCATGATTTTCTCAATGCCCAACCCCTGTTGATTCCCTTCCGGGAGAGGGAATCGCAACTGGGAGTCAGTATGGTCACCGGGTCTCCCGCGGAACTGGCGGATCGGTTGAAAGACGGCGAGCTGGACCTGGCGATGATTCCCTCCATTGAATATCTGAAGGATTCGGAACAGTACCGCCTGCTTCCGGGAATAAGCGTCGCGTCCCGCGGGCCGGTGGGCACGGTGCTGCTCGCGTCCCGCCTGCCGCTCGACCAGGTGCAGTCGATTGCGCTGGACGCCCGTTCCCGGACTTCCGCGGCGTTGCTGCAGATATTGTTCGGGGGGGTGTTTCCCTGGAATGTGTTTCTGGAAACCACCGACCCGGACCCGCAGGAAATGTTGAAAGAGCACGATGCCGCCCTCATTATCGGCGATCCCGCTCTTCAACTGCAGTCTGCCTGCCCCAACCTGGAGATTTACGATCTGAGCGAAAAATGGTTCGAGCAAACCGGTAAAACCTTTGTGCATGCCGTCGTGGCGGCGCGCAGAGGCATCGAACTGGACGCCAATTTTCTGATCAACCTCCAGGAGGCCAAGGAGGACGGGCTTTCACGCCTGGAGAGCTTCGCGCGCGCCGGATCGGAACATTCCGGACTCACTTATGAAACCTGCCTCGATTATCTGTCCAGCAAAATCATCTACGATTTAGGACAGGAGGAACTCATCGGCCTCCAGCATTTCCGCGACGTCTGTTTTGATAAAGGACTCCTCGAACACAAGGAAATGATCAAATTTGTGGATATTTAATTCAGAATATTCGGGTGAGTCTCAGCTGAACAGACCGGCGAACCAGTCCCAGATGGCGGCGAAGAAATTTTCCATCCAGTCGAGAAACGGTTTGGATTGATCTTCCGGCTGGGTTTTTTGTGACGGTTCTTCCTGGGGTTGGGATTCGGGGAGATCTTTATCCCGGGTTTCCGGCGGCGGGACGGTCGGCAAACCGGGTGCCTCGGCGATGCCCTCGATCACAGGAGCCGGCAGCGCCGGGGCGGCCACCTTGTCCTTCAGTCTCAACACATCTTCATCGAGCGTAGCCAGAGAATTCTGGTGCGCCTTCAGGGTGGCGTCTATGTCCATTTTGTGTTGCTGTAAATCCTGATTCAGGGTATCGAGCAACTGTTGATTTTGACGGGTTTGATCCGCCTCGGTATCCAGAGCGCCCAACTGGGCTTCCAGTTGGGAGATGCGGGCGAGCGTTTCGTTTTGAAATTGGATCTGCTCCTGATACAGATAAAACCCGCCGGCTCCAGCCCCGCCGGTGATCAACAGCGCCAGCAGCAACAGGGTGCCTCCCATGCCGAAAAATTTCTTTTCCTTTTTGTTTGTGCGGGCAGGAGAAGGCGCCGGCGGCGGGGTCTCTTGTGAAAGAGCGGCCTCCGGGGTTTCCTCTGGTGTCGGTGCGGCTTCTTCGGGCACCGGAGTGTTTTCCGGCGCCGGGGCATCCATGTCGGGTGACGGGTTGTCTTCTTTGCTGGCCAAGGGACCCCCTTTGGGTTTAATGGATTATTTTATTGAGGGGAAATTCGACGATGTCTTCCGCACCGGCGCTTTTTAAATCCGGCGCGATTTCCCGCACCAGTTTTTCCTCGAGAATGACCGTCAGGTCCAACCAGTTTTCATCGGTCAGATTGGCGAGGGTGGGCTTGACCTCCGGCGGCAGAATTTTCAGGACCGCGTCGAGGGATTTTTTCGGAACGTTCATCAGCAGGCCGACTTTATGGTTGGCGGCCATCGCGCCTTTCAGCATGAGGACCAGGCGGTCGACCTTGTTCTTCTTCCATTCGTCCTTGAAGGCATCCTTGTTCATGATGAACTTGGTGTTGGATTCCATCAGGGTGTCCACGATGCGCAGGTTGTTGGCCCTCAGCGAGCTTCCAGTTTCCGTGATCTCGACGATGGCGTCCGCCAGTTTCGGTGGTTTGACTTCGGTGGCGCCCCAGGAAAATTCGACCGACGCGGTCACCCCGTGTTTCCTGAGGTAATCGACGGTCATGTTCACCGCTTCGGTGGCGATGCGTTTGCCCTGCAGGTCCTTGACCGATTTGATCGGCGAATCGTTGGGAACCGCCAGCACCCAGCGCACCGGGCGGGACGACGCTTTGGAATACACCAGGTCGGCGATCTCTTCCACCTCCACCCGGTTTTCCTGTATCCAATCCTTGCCGGTGAGCCCGGCGTCCAGCACGCCGTCGGCCACGTAGCGGGCGATCTCCTGCGCGCGGATCAACATGCATTCGATTTCGTCGTCGTCGATGCTCGGGAAATACGACCGGCTGCTGATTTTGATTTGATACCCCGCCTTGGCGAACAGGTTGACCGTCGCCTCTTCCAGACTGCCTTTGGGAATTCCCAACTTCAAAACATTACCGCTCATTACTTCTTACCTGCCTTTTTTTAAGGTTGACGTTACTTTTTATACACTTTATCCGGATCGAACACTTTTTCTTCGACCGTGGTGATCTCGCCGTTGAGTTTTCGGAAAAAACAACTGACGTAGCCTTTATGGCAGGCGGCCTGGCCGACCTGTTCGACTTTGAGGAGGACCGTATCGTCGTCGCAGTCGACGAACACTTCCTTGACCACCTGCACGTTACCGCTTTCCTCGCCCTTCATCCATTGTTTGTCGCGCGACCGGCTGTAAAACCAGGCCTTGCCCGTTTCCAGGGTTTTCTCCCAGGCGATCGGGTTCATGTAGGCCAGCATCAGCACCTTGCCCGTTTCATGGTCCTGAATGATCGCAGGGATGAGACCCCCCATTTTGTCAAAATCCAGTTGCATAATTTCTCCAAGGGTGAATAAGGTGAAACAGCGGATTTTAAATTATATTGATTTTCTGTCAACATTATAATAGCCTGTCCGCACCTGATTAAAAACGTGTAATTTACCCCTAATGTCCCGATTTTGCTTAGGGTCCGGTCATTTTGGGGTTAAAATCGGGGTTGAGAAATTTTCTCAGAACCCGGGAATTTGAGGTGTTATGCCGTCATTAAGTGGATATCGCATTTATGATATGGACGAGCCCTGTAACTATAGCGGGCAGAAACTGGTCGATGCCATGACCAAGTTGGTGGACGACCGGCTGTCCAAAAACCAGCGGGAATTGGATCTCAAGGGATGTTGCGTCGGGGTCAACGGCCTCCGGGTCATGGGGGAAGATCCCCGGATTGCCAATATCAAGCGCCTTAACCTGGGCGGCAACAAGATCGGCGACCCGGGAGCCCATTATATTGCTGAATCGGAAGTGTTTGCCAAGCTCAACTGGCTGGAGCTGGGCGGCAACGATCTGGGTCCCGAAGGGATTCGCGAAATCATCAAATCCCAAATATTGAAGAAATTGAAAACCCTCAACCTGTACCGCAATTATCTCAAGGATGATGGGGCCCGGGTCCTGGCTGAGGAGAACGAGTTGGAAAAAATTGAAGAAATGGACTTGGCCCAGAACGAAATTGGCGACGAGGGTTTCCTTGCGTTATCCCTATCGACGCGGTTTCCCAACCTGGTCGCCATGTACCTGGACAACAATTTCGGCACACGGGAGGGCAAGGCCAGCGCCCGGCTCAACCCCAATTTCAAGAAACTGCAATCATTGAATCTATAGCGGGCACGACCCATCGCCCGGTCCTTCTATGGCCATGGAAAACGGTTTGTACGGTAAAGGATCTTTTTTAATCGCTAACCCCGTATTGCCGGACCCCAATTTTTCGCGGACGGTGGTTCTGCTGTGCAAACACAATGACGAAGGGTCGTTCGGGCTGGTCATCAACCGGAATTCCGGACTGAAATCCTCCGAAGTGTTTGCTTCCTCGGAGTTGCTGGCGGGTCACGAATGCGATGTGTTTATCGGCGGCCCGGTATCTCCCTCCCAGGTGTTTTATCTGGTGCGCTCTCCCCAACCCCTGCCGGAAATGGAGGAGGTATGCCCCGGCGTTCATATGGGGATGAGTTGGGAAGCGCTGGGGGACATCCTGCCGGATTTTGAAAACCCGAATGAAAACCTCCGGTTTTACATGGGATATTCCGGCTGGGGGTCCGACCAGTTGGACGGGGAAATGAGCCAGCGCAGCTGGTTGACCTGCGACGCCGCGGACCGGTTTGTGTTCACCGCCTCGGAACAGAACATCTGGCCGGAGGTGGTGCGGTCGCTGGGCCCAAAATATGAATACCTGTTGCACGCCCCGGTCGATCCCAGAAACAACTGACTCTCCCCACTAAGGTCACCCCATGGTCAAATTGTATCGTCCGCCTCCTGCCGAACGGATTTTTGAATCCCATCTGCCCGGAAAATACATCGGCTATACCGCGGTGGATTATTTCGCGGACCGGTTTCCCTACCTGAACCGGGAGGAATGGCGGGACCGCATTGAGGACGGGCGCATCACCGTGAACGGCGAACGGGTGGCACCCGGCACGCTTCTCAGGGAACACGATTTTATAGTGACGCGCATGGGCATCCGGGAAGAACCGGTGGCCGACCGCACACTGGACGTGGTGTACGAAGACGACGCCATCCGCGTGTTTAACAAGGGCGCGCCTTTGCCGGTGCACCCCAGCGGGCGTTATTTCAAGAACAGTTTGACCGAATTGTTGAAGGAAGCCTATCCGGATGAGACGCCCCGGCCGGTTCAACGGCTGGACGCGCTCACCACCGGGTTGATCGTGTTCGCCAAATCGCGCCAGGCCGCCAGTCATTTGATGCACGAGTTCCAGGGTCACCGGGTCGACAAGGAATACCTGGCGCTGGTCGAGGGTGTTCCCTCGGGAAAAAGTTTTGTGGTGGATGCCCCGATCGGTAAAGTGCCGCATGCGGCGCGGGCGGTCGGTTCCCAAACCCGGAACCCCAAACCGGCGGTCACCCATTTTGAATGCCTGAGCACGCTGAACGGCCGGACGTTACTCAGAGCCGTGCCCCGTTCCGGCAGAACCAATCAGATTCGCGTGCACCTGGCGCACCGGGGTCTGCCGGTCGTCAACGATCCGGTGTACGGCCGGAAAACAGAAGACGGGCACCGTTACGGACTGCACGCCTACCGGTTGCGGTTCAACAGCATCAAGGGTGCGATCGATCTCACGGCCCCTTGGCCTTCGCATTTTCAGCCGTATTGGGATGCCATGGAAAAGTCTTAAAAGGAAGGAAATGAATCGCAACGTTGTCCTTGAAAAAGAGAAACGGTACCCCTTGAGCGCTCCTGCGGAAAGCGGGCGGCTGATTGATCGCGCTCGCAACGCGTTCTGGATGGCGCCGATGTCCGGCATCACCGACGTCTGTTTCCGGCAGTTGATGGATGAAATGGGCGCCGGCGTTCTGGTGTCCGAGCTGGTGTCGGCGAAGGGGCTGGTGTTCAATTCGCAAAAAACCCGGCGGATGATTGCGATTCATAAAAACCCCGGTACGCTGGTGGGATTGCAATTATTCGGCGAAGACCCCGACGACTTTATCAGGATCGCGCATCTGGTGCAGGAACAGGGCGCGGATTTTCTCGACATCAACCTCGGTTGCCCGGTGAAGAAAGTGGTGCAGAAAGGCTGCGGATCGGCGTTGATGCGCGATCCGGCCCACCTGGAACATTTTCTGACGCGAATTCGCAAAAATATTGATCTGCCGCTGACGGTCAAGATGCGCACCGGTTGGAGCGCGGAGGAGTTGACCATCCACGAATGTGTCGCCGCCGCTCAAAACGCCGGTTGCGAGTGGGTCGCCATCCACGGGCGCACCCGCATGCAGGGTTACGACGGTCGGGCGGATTGGGATTTGATCACCCAGGTCAAACAGCGCACCACCCTGCCGGTGATCGGCAACGGCGACCTCCGCGATGCCGAGCGGGCGCGAACCCGGCTTCAGGAAACCGGCGTCGATGCCGTCATGATCGGCCGCGGCGCTCTGCGCAATCCCTGGATTTTCAAACAGTGCACCGGCGCGCTGGGCGAGACGCTGGACCCAGTCCGGAGGGACCTGATCCGCCGGTTTCATGAATTGCTGGAGCCGGTTTACGATACCCGGCGGACCCTGCTGTATCTCAGGAAGTTGGCGGTTTGGCTGGCCTACGGGTATCCGGGAGCGGCGGCGTTTCGCGGGACCATGTTCCAGACTCCCACCACCAAGGAGGTTTTAGAGCGGGCGGAGGATTATTTCTCGGGAGTGGACAACCTGCCCCTCCCCCGGTTTGACCAGTCGGAAGCCTTTATGATGGGAGGACACGGCTGAGGGCCTGATTTGAAGGGCGGAATTTTTTCCATTGGGTTGTGGTTTTTGGGCGAGTTTGTCTTTACAATAATAATATCAACTGATTCTAACTCTATGGATAGCGGATATGAATAAAGACAATCTCCTCAAGCTGATGGATAACATTCCTTTTTTCAAGGAAATGGATAACGCCGAACGCGAAGGTCTGCTGGCGTACGAAAAACACTGGATGCAGTTCAAGCCCCAGGAAAAAATCCTGAAGGAAGATGAAGTGGATTATGGTTTTTTCGTTCTGCTGGAAGGCAAGGTCAGTGTCCTTCGCAGTAAACCCACGGAAGTGTCGCTGGCACAACTGGTGCCCGGGGCCCTATTCGGGGAAATCACCCTGAAAACCCAGCGGCCGCGCACCAGTTCCATCGAAGCGGACGAGGAGGTTACGGTGCTCAAGGTGGATGCTCTATTGATAGACAAGTTGTCTCCGGGGCTGATCATCAAGATCAAGGATCAGATTATCAATCTGGTCATCAGCCGGTTGGACGAGATGAACAACCGGTTGAGCAGTTTCATCCGGTAGCTTCCGGATCGAAACGGCCCTGTGTTTCAGGGATTGCCTGTTTCGGAAAGAGCGAATCAGTTGCCTAAAGAGCCCTCAAAAAAAACCGGCCACAACCCACCCTCCCGCGCCGGGTCCTCCCGGGCTTCCCGCAAGCAAACAGAATTCACCCTCTACGGCTGGAATGCATGCCGGCGGATTTTCGAAACCCGGCCGCAGGATATTCTGCGCGTCTTTTTCAGTCAAAGCCGGTCGCCCCAACTGAAAGCGGTCAAGGACTGGTGCCGCCGCCATAAACTGCCCTACCGCAAACTGGATCAGGAATCGTTGAACAAGGTGGCGTCCAGTGTGCATCATGAAGGGTGCGTGATGGTGGTGCGGCCTTTGAAACCGCCGTCGGTGCACGAATGGATCGAGGCTGGTCTCAAAAGAGACCAGTTTGCGCTGGCGCTCGACCGGGTGGAAAACTCGCACAATGTCGGCGCGATCCTGAGATCGTGCGCGTATTTCGGAGCACAGGGTTTGCTGATCGGTTTGGGAGAAACCCAAACCGCGGTGAATCCCTCTGCGGCGCGGATGGCGGAAGGAGCGCTGGAAATGTTGCCGATGCTGGAATGCAGGAGCCTGCCGTCCGCCTTGCGGGATTTGAAAGCCCGGGGGGTGATGATCGCCGGCGCCGATCCCGCTTCCAAAAAGGAACTGTACGCGTCGAAACTCCGCCTGCCCTGTGTCATGGTGCTTGGCCACGAGCAGGAGGGCCTTTCGGCTCCGGTCAAAAAACGCTGCGACGCGCTGGTGCGCATCCCCGGTTCCGGCGATATGGAATCTTTGAACGTGTCGGTCGCCGCCGGGATATTGCTGGCGGAACTTTCCCGGTGCGCTTCTCGTCAATTCAAAACCCCGCCGGAATAAATCATGATTTTCGCCCAAATACATCCCATACTGGTCCCCTTTGCGGTGGCGATGTTGATCACCGGTGTGGTGTTCGAATTTTACGGCCGCTTTCAGAATGAGGAATCGGCGCGCACCGCCGGCGGGTTCAACCTCCGGCTGGGCCTCGCATTTGCCGGGGTCGCGATGGCCGTCGGATTTCTGGGAGTGATCGGCATCGCGGATCTCTTTTCCGAAACCGATCCGCGCCTCAGTCCGGAAGTCAGAACGCGCATGCGGCAATTTCTGCTCTACCATATTCTGTTCGCCGGCTCGACTGTCACCGTGTTCACCCTGGCGCTGATCGCTTTTCGTTTCCGCAAACGAATGGGATTTCAGGTTTTATACTTTCTGCTACTGGCAGTGGGGTTGTGCACGGTTATGGCGACGGGCTATTGGGGCGGGGAACTGGTGCACCGGTTCGGCCTGCCGTCGCCGGTTCAATGAAACACCAGCAGGTAACCGGACCAGGCGGTGGCACCGATGGCCAGGACATTGAGCCCGTAAAAGAACAGGGCCGCCGGTGTGAAGGGTTGGGTGTAGACGAAAACGGTGCAGGCCGCGTAAAAAATCACCGTTGCAAACGAGTAGCCCTGGTGCCCCTCCACCTCGACCACAGGCCATAGTGCGATGTCGGCGGCAAACATGCCGGTCAGCACCGCCAGCACCGAACTCAGCAATCCGGCACTGAAGTTCAGGCAGGCCGCATGGATCCAGCGCGGATCGGAACGGCGGTGCGCGAGTGCCAGCATCGCCAGGCCCGCCAGAAACAGCGCCGGCGGAAAATGCGAAAAAAAAGGATGCAGGGCGGGGGTGCTCAGCATGGGGAGTTTGCGCGGCACGGGAGGCCGGAACGGGATTGGAGGAATGAGGTCATGAGGCCGGCGGGGTCCGGGTGCCGGACGCCGTGTTCAATTCTGGTCGGGCTTGATGTCCGGTTCCTCGTTCAGGTCGAGGTTGACGTCGACGTCCACCTTGGTGGCGGCGGAGATCTCCTGTTCGAGCTGGTCGATGCCGACGGACTTCTTCACGCCTTCGGTTTCATCGAGCACTTCCTGTTTCAGGTCGTTGAAGGTTTTCTGGAATTCGCCCCAGCCGCGGCCGACCGCGCGGGCCAGCTTGGGCAGGTTGGCGGGTCCGATCACCACCACGGCGATGGCCATCATGATCATGATTTCAAAAAATCCGATATCAAACATAAGACACCCTCATAGGGTTGATGTTCGCGTATGGCACGATCATAGCAAACTCCCCGGTCATCCACAAGGATGGACTGGGGTGGGCCGGGGGCCCGGCAATTGACACTCCAATCCTTCTTGGCTACTATGAAATAAAGACTTGCGGTGCAGGAGCCAGCGTGACGCTGGACCCAAATTCTGAATTGCGCTCAGGGATTTCTCGGTTGCCGTTAGCGGTCAGCCTTTTCCCCCTCCGGGCAGGAGCAGGAGCCGGGCCCTTCCGCTCCTGCTTTTTCTTTTAGGCCCCAACGGTATGCAGATTATCCGCGGCACCAAACATATTCCCGAACCCGGTCCGTACCCGGTGATGACGATCGGCAACTTCGACGGCGTGCATCTCGGGCACCAGATCATTTTCCGGCGGGTGGCGGAGATCGCCCGCGAAAACAGCGGAACCGGTATCGTGTTCACCTTTGAACCGCATCCGCTCAAAATCATCGCGCCGGACAAGGTGCCGCCCCTGCTGAACACCTTCCGCAAGAAGATGGAGCTGATCGAGCAGTGCGGCATCGATCAGGTCATCTGCGCGGATTTCAACCAGACCTTTGCCGACCAGCACCCGCGCGATTTTGCCGAGAATACTCTGGTCGGCAGGATCGGCGTCAAGGAGATCGTGGTCGGCTACGATTACGCGTTCGGCCGGGGACGCGAGGGCACCGTCACCTATTTGAAAAAGATGGGCGAGGAGTTTCATTTCAAGGTGCACACGATCGATCCGGTGGAATTCAACGGGCAGCGGGTGAGCAGTTCCTTCGTCCGGGAACTGATCGAGGAGGGAGAGGTGGTCCGCGCGCACGATTTTCTCGGACGCTATTATTCGATTCAGGGACCGGTGGTGCACGGTTACAAAACCGGACGCGGCATCGGGTTCCCCACCGCCAACATCGATACCCGCAAGGTGCAGATTCCGGGTACGGGCGTCTATGCGGTGTACGTGATCTCGGAGAAGCAGGTGTACTCAGGGGTGGTCAACATCGGATTCAATCCCACGTTCAATCGCGACACGTTGAGCGTGGAAGTGCATATCTTCGATTTTAAGGAGACCATTTACGGGGAGGAAATCGAGATCGCCTTCATCGAGCGCATACGCAGGGAAATCCAGTTCGAGTCGGGGGAGGATCTGGTTGCGCAGATCGAGAAGGACATTGTTACCGCCAAAAACATTTTATCCAGGCATTCGCTTTGAAAAAATCAGGACAACTCATCATCGGGCTGATCGTCGCCTTTGCCGCCGTGTACTACACGATGCGCAACGTGTCAGTTGCCGAGTTGATGGAGTCGTTTCGCCACGTCAATTACGTGTATTTGATCCCCGCCTTTCTGATAATGTGCCTGACGTATGTGGCGCGGGCGATTCGCTGGCGGGCGCTCCTCCGGCCGGTCAAGGAGGTGAAAACGTTCGAGCTGTTTTCACCGCTCATGGTCGGATTCATGGCCGGTGTCCTGCCCGCGCGCGCAGGAGAGCTGATCCGCGCCTACCTTCTGGGGAAAAAATTCGAGCTGTCCTTCGCCGGTTCGCTGGCTACCATCGTGTTGGAACGGTTGTTCGACCTGATTATGCTGTTGATCCTGTTCTCGTGGATACTGGTATTTCACGGGGAAATTTTCGATACCCGCATCATGTGGTCGGGAATCTCCATTAGGGATCTGGCATTCCAGTTCGGACTCTTCAGCCTGGCGGTGGTGGTGGTGTTGATCGCGTTTATTTATCTACTGACGTTTCACAATGAAAAGGCCATGGCGCTGGTGCGCTGGCTGGTCCGGCCGGTGCCCGAAAAATGGCAGTTCAAATTGATCCAGATGGTCGAAACATTCAGCCAGGGCCTGGGGGTGTTCCGGAATTTAAAAGCGCTGATCTTTATCGGGGTGGCGACGGTCGGCGTATGGGCCCTGATCGTTCTGCAATATTATCCGCTGTACTGGGCGTACGATCTGCAGGACAAGTCGGCGACCTCCTTGGTCCTGCTGACAGTGATGGTCTGCATTCTGATTACGGTGCTGCCCACCCCTGCGTTTCTGGGATCTTTCAACGCGGGGGTGCTGATTGCGCTCCATGAAATCATGAATGAGGCCGAGGTGGCGACGGTCAGTTTCGGTTTTGTCGCCTGGGGGCTGAATTTCGCCGTTATTATTCTGGGAGGGGTCTATTTTATTCTCCACGACCACATCTCCGTGAAGAAACTGGTGGAGATTGAAAAGGAGGCGTGAGCCGCGGAATTACCGGATAATTTGGTTGATGGTCTTGCTGAATTGATGGATCGCTTCCTTCAACTGCAACAGCTTTTTGCAGATCAGGTAATCGTAAATTTCCTTGCACACCGCTTCTTGCAGAGAATGCGATACCAGGAATATGGGTTTAGGTAAAGAACGGTTGTTTGCAGGTGTAATGTATTGACTCATCTTTTCCCCCGGATAAAAAAGTACCGGAACCCTTTCGAGCACGGGTCCCTAATCAGTGGCGATTATGAAACAGCGGGGCCCTGAAAGCAAGCATTATCCACCCAATTTGGGTAAATAAATCGAAGGGTTATGATGGTTTTCATCGAGGGTGAATGTGACTTGTTTGGAAGAGGTTCAAAACAGGTCCGTTAAAAAATTTTTCATTTTCAGGCGGGTATGATATTTTACGCGTCACAGTTTTAAAGCCGAAGTGGTGGAATTGGTAGACACGCATGGTTCAGGACCATGTGGGGGCAACCCCGTGGAGGTTCGAGTCCTCTCTTCGGCACCATAAATTAATAATTAATTGGATTTTAATGAGGGGAAGGGCCTAGAGAATCCTCTTAACACCTTTAGCCCATCCATTGGCCCCCAAGTGAATGAAGGGGTTCACGATACAAGCGTCATTGCCAGGGTATTACCTATTTGGAGCAAGCCTGCAATGATGGCAAAAGCCAGGAGTATTAAAGTCAGATTGATAGTGTATTTGATCAGCAGGTAGAGCTTTTTGTTGGTCTGCTTGAGGGCTTTGAGCTTTTGATTGACCGGCGCCAGTCCGGAAAACAGAATATTGGCAAACCCGCGCTTGTCTCCTTCGATATTCGGCACCACGGTCAGTCTCATTAATCCCTTGTAAAAAAAGTTGATGAAACGTCCGAGAAAATTCATTGGGCGTTCCACATCACACATCAAAATCAATCGGTACTGATCGGAATCATTTCTGGCGTAATGCGGATAGGTCTCATCGAACAACAGGGCCTTGCCGTTTCTCCACGAATACGAAACCCCGTCAACATTAATAAAGCAATCATCCGAGTTGGGGGTGTCCAGACCCAAGTGATACCTCAAAGAGCAGGCCAGGGGATCCAGGTGCCGGGTCAATTGCCCGTTCACGGGCAATATGGAAAACATCGCGCCGTTGACGGAAGGAATTTGTTCGAGTATCCGGACCGTGTTGGGGCACAGCTTTTTCGCGGAGTCGTGAGTGTAGCCATACCATTTAAGATAAAATCTGCTCCACCCATACTTGAAAAATGTGCGAAAACCGATATCGAAAAAGCTTGTGAACCGGGCTTTTTGGTGAGTTCAAAATAGCGTTGCCGGTACAAGTTGACCACTTCTTCCCTGATCACTTCCCAATTGTTCTGAATTTCATCCAGCTCGTGGAAATTGTCCAGATTGATGATGGGATGGCGTGCTTTGGATTGGGTGAACATATATAAAAGGCAGTTTAAGGGGGAAAAAATCGGCCAACCTTTTCTCAGGTATTCCCCGAGATTTTCATACCGGGCCTTGCCGCGGTACAAATAAACATAGGTGATCGATCCGAGAATAAAGGAAAAGATCAGCAACATACTTAACATTATTGATGTCATTGAATCCTTTCTACATATTTACCAAGATTTTAATTGTAAATAAATAAAATTCTATATAAGGCCCCAATAACCTGACGTTCAGGTGAAGGTGAAAACCCACAGGGTCTACTCAAATAGGGTAACGCAGTCATCCGAGCATTTTAAATTTATTTCAAATAAATGCGCTTTCCAGTGCAAGGAAATTGCAAACCCTGGTGAATTTAATGGATGAGGGGACTTTCATCAAAAGACCGAAAGCAATGAATTTCAATTAAATTCGTTACGCCAAAATTTTTACTAAACCTTCTGTGATCTTTAGGACTATTGATAAATAAAGGATCCCCTTGGCCTGACCGGGTTTAAGAATCTGTAGGGGAAACCCCGTGGAGGTTCGAGTCCTCTCTTCGGCACCATGTCACAGCAAAAACCGGGTCCCGGCCATCGCCGCACCCGGTTTTTTTGGGTGGTGAATTTACACCAGGAGGGGGTGGCCCATTGCATCGCGCTGGCGGACGTAACCTTCGGCGCACAGGCGCGCCAGCTTCCGCACCCGGCCGATGAAGCCGGTGCGTTCGGTCACGCTGATCGCCCCGCGCGCGTCCAGCAAATTAAAAGCATGCGAACATTTCAGGGTGTAATCGTAGGCGGGGAGGACCAGGTCCTGCTCCAAAAGGGCTTTCGCCTCGGCCTCGTACATGTCGAACCATTGGAACAAACGGTCCTTGTTCGACGCCTCGAAGTTGTACTTCGAAAACTGCTTCTCGGTTTCCAGATGCACATGGCCGTACTTGACCGTGTCGTTCCATTGCAGGTCGTACACGTTGTCGACGTTTTGCAGGTACATGGTGATGCGCTCCAGCCCGTAGGTCAGCTCCACCGACACCGGGTCGAGGTCGATGCTCCCCACCTGCTGGAAGTAGGTGAACTGGGTGATCTCCATGCCGTCCAGCCACACCTCCCAGCCGAGGCCCCATGCGCCCAGGGTGGGCGACTCCCAATCGTCCTCCACGAAACGGATGTCGTGCTTGAGGAGATCGATGCCCAGCGCCTTGAGGCTGGCGAGGTACTGCTCCTGCACGTCCTCCGGCGAGGGTTTGAGGATCACCTGGTACTGGTAATAGTGTTGCAGGCGGTTCGGGTTCTCGCCGTACCGTCCGTCAGCCGGCCGCCGCGACGGTTCGACGTAGGCCGCACGGTAGGGTTCCGGTCCCAGCACACGGAAAAAGGTCGCCGGATTGAAGGTGCCCGCTCCCGACTCGATATCATACGGTTGGTGGATGACGCACCCCCGCGACCCCCAAAACTTCTCCAGTTTTAAGATCACATCCTGAAAATTCATAAGACCGGTTTTAACAGAGAACGGCGATAGGTGTCAACCTCCGCGGCTATACCCAAGTAATATTGTCGCAGTATGACAAGATTCCCCGCAGAGAACGCTGAGAACGCAGAGGAGAGAGAATTAAAAGGGGAGAAGGAGTGAGTCTTAAATCACCGCGACCGTTTTGGGTGTGAGGACGACTTTTCGGACTTTGAATTTGATATCAAACAGGTCGTCGCCGACGGTTTTGATGACGGTCAGTCCCTGGATTTGGGTGAGGTCCAGCTGGTTTTTGGAGACTTTGAAATGGCCGCCGATTTTTTTCTCGCCGATGATCTCCGGCGTGAACAGCGGCACGTTGGGAATCTTCTCGCGTATTTTTTTGCCGGTGTTGAGGAACATTCCCTCCAGTTTCCCCTTCTCGCTTTTCAGGACGAGGTCGCCGCGGATTTTTTGAATGCGCATCCCCTCTTTTTGGTCGAAACCGGCAATGGTCAAAATGTGCAGGAGCGGGACCTTGCCGCCGCCTTTCAGTGACATCTTGCCGATGAATTGAATCAACTGGGCCACCTTTTTTTGATCTTTTTCGGCGATGGGGATTTTAAAAATATTTTTAAAGTCATCAAACATCGGCAAGCTTCCGGCAGATTGTTACTCCTCTGAATATTATAAAATGAATACCGGTCGTGCTGGAAATTAATTGAACGATAGGGTAGGAACGGCAAGGCGAAAGTTGGGGGAGTTTGGAACATCGGGCCTTACAATGGGCAGGTTGCTATTCATTCAGGTCCTCGAGCCTATGGTTCCGGATCAGTGCCTTCAGGCTATTGTTGAAGGCGTCGGACTGAAGCAGTTCCTGTCCCCAGACACTGCCGATCTGTCCCGCCTCCCGGCTGATGGCGGGCATTTTCACCTTCCATTCCTCCCAGAACGGGGTTTCAAACATCTCGATGAGTTTGCGGATCACCTCGTGCGACATATTTTTG
>Ga0209997_10000086_pt1 | contig 25735 bp, 22 predicted proteins | sample CR04metaG_FD_182079 | JGI IMG/M metagenome (GOLD analysis project Ga0209997, IMG submission 182079) | Deep subsurface microbial communities from Mariana Trench to uncover new lineages of life (NeLLi) - CR04 metaG (SPAdes) (version 2) | ecosystem: Environmental > Aquatic > Marine > Ocean trench...
TGATAAACGCGGCAAGTGTAGCGGGACTACTCCTTACAACAGAAGCCCTTGTTGCCGACAAATCAGAACCTGCCGGAGGAGATGCCGGAGGCGGCGGTGGTGCAGGAATGGGCGGTATGGGCGGAATGATGTAAATAAACTGAAATTTAAATTTTATAAAAGAAAAAGCGGACTTTCCCTTACAGGTTGGTCCGCTTTTTTGTTTCTAATGAATTTGAGGAAAGGTAGCCCAGGTTCTAAATTTTTAATTACAGATTTTTTTTGAATTTATATCCTATAGCCTTATATGCCAGCTTTGCAGCTAAGACATCGGGACCCATAATGCCTGCTATAGGCGCAAGCTCTACTATATCAACCCCTATTACCTGACGGCTTCTAAAAACCTCTCTTATTAGCCCGATTACTTGATACCAGTCAAGTCCCCCGGGCTCTGGTGTCCCAGTCCCAGGAACAATAGAAGGGTCAAATGCATCTATATCTACGCTTATATAGACCTTTGGTAGAAGGGTTGATAGGGCGTCTTCAACCCATTTTACTTTTTTACTTTCAGCAATTTCCCGTCCGTGAATTATTTTTATATCTTTTCGGTCTTTTATAAATTCAGCCTCTTCTGCTGAGTAGCTCCTGATCCCTACTTCCGTTACAGGGATTCCTTCCTCAAGAATTCTCCTCATAACACAAGCGTGGTTAAATTTCGTCCCTTCGTATGTGTCTCTAAGATCACAGTGTGCGTCTATGTTTAAAACCGAGAATTCACCGAACTTATTTTTATGTCCTTTTACAGTTCCGTATGTTATTGAGTGCTCCCCGCCCAAGGTGATAATAAATTTTCCTTTATCTAATAGTTCAGTGCATACATCACTCAGGTTTCCTACCATTTGAGCTGGATCGACATTAGATTCAAGTTCAGAAAGAGTGTGAATTCCAACGCCGCACGGTTCATAATTGAGCTCATCATCATAAAGCTCTAAAGACCTCGATGCGTAAATGATAGAATGGGGACCTTTGGATGTTCCCCTTCCGAATGAGACCGTTCTTTCAAAGGGCACTGGAAGGATTACAACCTTTGCTCTATTCAGATCCGTATCCGCTGCATCAAGCCCTAGGAAGTTAAAAGGCAGAAAATTTGCTTTTGTCATAGGAATTGGAATTTAACAGCATTGACAGAGTTCTGTCAATTTATGCTAAGAGAGGTTAAATTCTCTCCTTGAGTAAGTGGTGCTATTTTGCACAGCTTAGTTATATTGCGATTAAAACAATTTAAAATTTGTGTTAAAAGGTTAAAATTACTCCGTCAAAAAATGTCCGATACTCCTCATTATATTAATCATAGAAAAAGATTAAGAGAACGGTTTCAGAAGGCCGGAGCAGATGGAATGCATGACTATGAGCTGCTCGAGCTTTTACTAACATTCTCAATTCCCCGTAGAGATGTAAAACCTGTTGCCAAAAAACTAATAAATAGGTTTGGCAGTTTGCCTGGAGTATTAGATGCAGACCAGGATGAACTCGAGAAGTTAAAGGGCGTAGGCCCAATGTCGGCCTCTCTTATTCGTCTTGTAAAAGAACTTTACTGTACCTATCTTGCTGAGAACATGAAGAAGCATGATGTTCTTTCATCTCCCGATGCTGTAATTAACTTTTCCAGGGTTAAGCTTTCCGGATTATCAAATGAAGTCTTTATGGCCATCTATATTAATGTAAAGAATGAAGTGATAGATTATGCCCTCCTTCAGGAAGGGACCTTAGATAACGTTGCTGTATATCCTAGGCGAATAATTGAGTCTGCACTTTCTCGTCATGCCTCAGGGGTTATACTCGTCCACAATCATCCAAGCGGCAATCCCACACCATCAAAAGAAGATAAAATCCTCACAAAGGAAATTACAGATGCTGCCTTCGCACTGGATATTAGAGTATTGGACCATATAATTGTAGGGAAAGACGGTTATTTCAGTTTTATGGAGAATAACCTCCTGCCAGTGAATAAATAAAATATTGAGCTTAATAAGCTCCTAAATTTTTTAATCCATGGTATATTTATCTACTCTATTTAATTCCATCTGAGGATGAGATTTAAAAATCTATTAATATAGGTAAAAAATGGTTGATAATAATAAAGAATCAAGTGGTGTAAAAAAATCTGAGTCTCTTAGTGTTATTCGCTTTATTGTTACCTATGTAGTTCTAATGGGAGTATTTTTTCTTCTGATAGGGCTTAAACCAGTCCAGGATATTTTGGATATTAACGGCGCTTATTCTAACGCCATAGTTTTTTTAACTGCAAATATTCTTGAGATTTTTGGGATAACCTCTACGTATAGTGGATCACTTATTAACCTCCCCTCGATTTCGCTCGATATAGAATTTGGATGTAATGGGCTTGAGGCAGTAATGATATATACCGTAGCTATATTGACCTTCCCGGCTACCTGGAAAAATAGGTTAATAGGATTTACAGCGGGCTTTTTGGTTATACAGGTTCTCAATTTGATCCGAATAGTGGCTCTGGCCTATGCGGGAGTTTATCATAGAGATCTATTTGATTTAATACATATATATGTTGCTCAAGGGGTCATGATAGCTGTAGCTCTTGGCACGTTTGTACTCTATTTATCTTACCTAAGCCATGAACAACCAAAACAACAGCAAGCAGTCAGTTAAAAGTATTATTATAAAGACGGCTGTCATCTTTGTAGTCGCATATATTGTCTCTCTTCTAATCTGGCTACTTATCAAGGGCTATTACGGAATGACTATTACGACTATAGCCTCTTATTTGGTTTCCCTTCTTAAGGGCTTGGATATAACCGAAATAGTAAGAAATAAAGATATTATATCGGTTGGTTTTATTACCAATAAATACGGTTTAACTCAAGTTATTAAAACCACTATCGATATTCCTATCTCAAACTATACATTTAATGCTCCTCTTACATTTGCAATTATGGCGGCATTTTATCCTTTTATAAAAAGTAAATGGCTTTATTTAGAGGCCTTGATCATATTGGTTGTAGTCCATTTTCTATTCGTTTTTACCCTTGAAGGACAAAAGCTTACGGCGGTAATGGCCGCTCAGGGTATTGAAAACCCCGGAAGTGTTACAATAATTTTCTGGGAGTTCCTGTGGGGCTTCGTAGACAATATGGTCGTAAGGTTCGAGCCTTTTTTAATTGGTGCTTACCTCTTTCTCTTGAGAAATAAAGTGAGTGTTAAAAAAGTTAAGCCCGAGAAATCTGTTCCAAGACAAGCGCCTAAAAAGAAAAAGCCCAAGAAGAAGAGATAGCAATCTAACTTATTGAGACGGTTTGTTCCCGGAACCTAATATAATCCTGCTCCACAAAACACCCAGCATATACGTTACGTAAATTAAAATTATTCCAAGTAGAAAAGAGCTAGCAACGCCTACAATATCGATGAATCCGTATGTTGTGCCTTTAAAAAAGAGCTCATCCGCAAGTTTAAACAGATCATCACTCCTCCATCTGCTGATTTCAAAAGCGGGAGAAATAAAGCCGGCAATTCGGGATATTATGATAGATCCCATCTCGTAGTAGTCCCCTGAGAACGAAATAAAAGGAGCAAATGCTATAGGTAAGCCTAAGCCTAGCTTTATCGCAGCCCAAAGCGGCTTAGAACCGGCAGCAGATCTTAGCAATGGGACGCCTACAAATATCGTCAGAAGAAACGGAAAGAAATCGGTTAGGAGATAAATTAAGTCGCTGCCTTTTGTATCAAACCCGGTCAGTTGTCCGGCATACTCTGAGCCAACCGAAACAAATGGAAAAATTTCCTTAAGAAATAAAGCTCCGTACATAGGACTTATCTCAAGCTTGCTTACAGTCCCTCCTCCTAATATACAGCCCAATGCGTGGCCTAGTTCATGCAGGGGTACATAAATCCACCAGGAAACTAGAAAAGATATTATCAGTGCCGCAATATAAAAAGGAGAGAGTCTGGTAAGGCAGCTCTCAAGTCCCGAGAAAAAATCCTCAAAAGGAAGTGCAAGTATCGTTTTGATTTTTTTTATCATAACAATATACACGGCATTTTATATAAGATTACTTTAATTGCAAACGTTATTTAAATCCTTATTGTTTCGGTCTTTTTAACTTTATAAATTATTATCAAGTATGTATATTGACTTGCGATATAATATATATATAATATATTATACATTATCCTGAAGGCGCCTACTCCTAGGGGTATTCTTGGTTGTAAGACGTTGGCTTGACTTTTGGAGGGTTTTTGATAAAATAGGAATAGTTTTTGGGGGTGGAGTTGTATCTGTAATATCCAGCCATTATTCACAATTTTTAATCGGAGGGGAATTAAATAATGTCAAATACACCGGCTCAATTTAAACCACCACTCGAGCAAGATGAGTTCATCTCTGGGATTACTGATAAGCCTGAGGACCAAGTTGAGGTAGGTATTTTGTTTGTAGGTGCCGGTCCTGCGAGCCTTGCCAGTGCTATTCGCTTGGCACAACTTCTTTCGGAGGAACCCGAAATAATGGATTCGTTAGGTGAAATTCCTATAGCTATAATTGAAAAGGGAAAATACCCTGGTGCCCATCTGGTATCTGGAGCTGTTGTAAATCCTATCTCGTTTCGAACCTTGTTTCCTGATCTGAAAGATGCAGACTTCCCATTCCTGGGAACGGTTGAAAAGGATGCGGTTTATTTTTTAACCAAGAAAAACGCCTTACGCCTACCCACTCCTCCAACTATGCACAATAAGGGAAACTTTGTTGGCTCAATTAGTCAAATGGCTAAGTGGTTAGGTGAAAAGGCTGAGGAAGCAGGTGTTATGATTTTTAACGAAATGGCTGGTATGAAACTTCTTGTTGAAAATGGAGCAGTAAGAGGTGTGAGGACCGATGATAAAGGACTCGATAAGGACAACAAACCATTGGGGAATTTTCAACCCGGTTCTGATATCCTCGCTAGAGTCACAGTTCTTGGGGAAGGCACTACTGGGCACCTTTCAATAGCATTAATAGATCATTTCAATTTAAAAAGGGATAATCCACAGGTTTACGCGTTGGGTGTAAAAGAGATATGGGAGGTACCAAATCCGCTAGATAGAGTGATACATACGATGGGTTGGCCTCTTAGGGGATCAAAAAAGTACAGTGAATTTGGCGGTAGCTTTATATATCCTATGGGATTGGAGAAGATTTGTATTGGACTTGTTGTTGGCCTGGATTATACCGATGCAACTCTATCCGTTCATGATTTACTTCAAGAGTTGAAAACACATCCTATGGTGAAAGGTTTGCTTGAGGGCGGGAAACGTTTGGAAGATGGATGGGGAGCAAAGACTATACCTGAAGGTGGATTTTACGCAGTCCCTAATCCCCTCCATGTGCCGGGGGCAGTCCTAATTGGTGACTCAGCTGGCTTTGTCAATGTGCCTTCACTTAAGGGTATTCATTATGCAATGTTGTCCGGTATTCTTGCTGCAGAAACCATATTTTCGGCATTAAAAGAGAAAAAGGATCTCTTAAATTCAGATTCCTTGAGTGGTTATGATGAGGCTATAAAGAAGAGTTTTATTTGGAACGATCTGTACCGTGTCAGAAATATGCGACAAGCGTTTCAGAATGGGTTTATTCCAGGTTTGATACTTGCGGGATTGATGACAGTTACAGGTGGTTTATTCCCTGGTGGCAGGTTCAAAGCGCATCGGGATAGTGAAAAAGAGATGTTTTTAGGGAATAAGAGATCCTATCCTAAGTCAGACGGTGAATACATATTTGATAAATTGTCAAGCGTCTATGCAAGTGGTAACAGAAGCCGTGAAAATCAACCAGATCACATTCGCATCCACAAAGACGTGCCCGAAGTTATAGCCGAGACCTGGATAAATATGTGTCCGGCGCAGGTATATGAATGGAATGAAGAGGATGGACGAAAGTTGCTTAGAACAGATCCTTCAAATTGTGTCCAATGCGGGGCCATTACTTCCAAAGGAGGTCGTCTAACACCCCCTGAAGGTGGAAGCGGACCCGAGTACTCTTAGAGTTGATGAATTAATATATTCCCCTAACAGACTTAAATTATTGAATTATTTGATGTTGTTATAAACTGTCTGGTAAAATAATTGGGTGTCATATGTCCATGTGATGGCCTTAAAATAGTTAATCATCTTTATGAATATAAATGATTTATCCCCTTGCACTGGCTGGAATTGCTACCAGAGCAGCCGTAAGAAGACCTACTACCACCTTTACTCCTATTGCAACAACCAGAGCAATACAAACCAAATAAACCAGGTTCGTTTTACTTATACTAATTCCGCTTACCTGAGCGAGATCTTCTGATATGCTAAAGAAGACCAGATCTCCGTCAAATGAAACTCCCTGTAGCAAGCTACAGGGAATTCGCTAGTTAAAACCAGTACAACGAGTGAACCAGCAGATGATTTTCACCCAACACTTCTCAGTGACTAGGATGAGTTAGCGCGACTTATCCGCTTGTTAAACTTCCGAGTTGTACTAGTTGTATTTGCTAAGAATAAGGTAAATATCACTTTTAGTTAGAATCCCTTACATATAAAGTCCACTGCGTCCTTATTGTAAATATCAACAATAGAGTTAATCTTTTGGGCACAATGGAATTGTCTAATCAATACTCTTCTCTTCTATTAGACTCTGGTGGTGGCTGGTGCGGAGATCAAAGGGAAATCCCTTCTTATATAGCCTTTACACAGCCTGAAGTTTCCTTTTCCTCAAACGGTTGGGAAGTCACGATTAAATCTCATGGAAGCGCTAAGCTTATTAACGCAGATCCGCTTGAAGTTTTAGACGACTATCTAAATCAAGGTTATATAGCCGTGGGTTATATAGGTTATGAATATTCTCAATATACAAATGAGGGATTTAATCCCGTTCATAAAAAAGAAGGCGATAAATTCCCCGATGTTAGTTTTTTACTATTTAAGCATGAGAGTATGGTTGTTGGGGACTATGAAGAATTAGAATTTGACTCGCAATCAACCCAAATTAATGAGAATTATCCACAAACCAAACCAATTATCCCCTCACCGCATTTATGTCCGAACATGTCAGTATTGCAATATATTGATATGATAAAACGAGGGAAATCCTATATTGAGCAGGGAGACATATATCAAGTTAATCTTTCACAAAGAATGATAACTCGATTTAACTTAGACCCCCTTACATACTTTAGGAAATTTTATGAAGTACAGCCAGTCCCATTTGGTTCTTACATAGATTTTGGTGATTTTCAGTTATTAAGCGGCTCTATGGAGCTTTTTTTACGCAAAAAAGGGAATAAATTAGTCACAAATCCCATAAAAGGCACTATAAAGAGAGGAAAAACTGAAGAAATTGATGCTATCATGAAAGCTAAACTAATTAGTAGCGACAAGGAAAGAGCAGAGAACCTTATGATTGTTGATCTAATGAGAAATGATCTGGGAAGAGTCTCTAAAATTGGTTCCGTAAAGGTAAATAAGCTTTTTGAAGTTGAGACTTATTCAACCCTACATCAAATGGTTTCAGAAGTTGAGGGGCAGGTTGATGAAAAAGTTACCATGTCTGAGATAATTAAAAATGTTTTCCCACCAGGGTCAGTGACTGGTGCCCCTAAAAAGAGGACTTTAGAAGTAATAGATGAGCTTGAACCTCATTTAAGAGGTCCCTATTGTGGAACTATAGGCGTGTTTTATCCAAATGGGGATTTTACGCTGAGTGTTGCTATCAGAATCATGCTTACACAGTTTGGTAAAGCGACATTTTTCGTAGGAGGCGGTATTGTATGGGATTCTGACCCAGAGAAGGAATTTGATGAAACCATACTAAAATCAAAAGCAATAACCAAAGCCATGGGGATCTACTATCAAACGAGTTAAATACCTAATATTGTTATATATTTAGGGACTAATTATGATCGATTATATATTTATGGACGGATCTAGAGTTGAAAATTCTTTACCTCTGAGGTCTTTATTTTATGGTGAGGGTCTATTTGAGACTTTCAGACATAAAAATAGGCTTCCAGTCCTATTTGACAAGCATCTGGAGCGGATGGAGGCGGGCGCTAAATTGTTAAAGGTTCCATTTCCTGAAAAGGAGTATATCAAGGAGCTTGTTGAAAAAGCTATACTGGAATCCGAACTCAAAGATGCATACGTCAAGATATGTCTTCTGTCTGATGGAGAATCTGCTTTCAATAAAATGTCTAAAGAGTCCCAAGCGCTTGTAATTGTTAAAAAATATCTAATTCCTAAGCATTCTGTGAAGATAAAAATCAATTCTTGTAGGAGAATTTCAGAGTCTCCATTGCTCAATGTTAAGTCGCTCAATTACTTAGAAAATATACTGGCACGAAGAGAAGCTTCTGGCTCAGGTTTTGATGAAGCCTTATTCTTAAATGAAAGAGATGAGGTTGCAGAGTGCAGCACAAGTAATATTTTCTGGTTTAATGGTGAAACTCTTTTTACACCATCTATAGAATGTGGCCTACTTTCAGGGACTACGCGCGATTTAATATTAAATTTTATACCAGAACATGGTGTAAATTTTGTAGAAGGCAGATTTTCGTTGAGAGATTTGGCTGCTGCCGAATTTGTGTTTATTACCAACTCATTAATAGGCTGTGCCCCGGTTTTTGAAATCGAAGGGAATATCCTCAATCCTGAACATAATTACCTTGCCAAGATCAAAAATACTCTCTTAAAAAAGCTAGAATGGGAATAGCCTCTTCAGTCTAATATTAAGTAATTTCCTCTTATAATGACCTATTTCCCCTTAGTTTCACAGCACTATTTTATACAACTACTTGAAATTAAACAGAATTTGTAAAAAGTGGACGAATTGTGGACAATTTTTGGAGACCAAACTGCTGAAATATCGTAAACGCCTTATATGATTGGAAAATGTTTGTTAACATATTTTTAACAAACGTGTGAAATTCTATCCACACTTGTGGATGTTTCACGTGAAACAGTTCTTTGCTTCTATTTACCAATACAAAATTTGCTAAAAATTCTTCCCAAGATGTCCTCTGTTGTTACTTCGCCCGTGATTTCACCAAGAGAGTCTAGGGCAACTCTAAGGTCAAGTGCCAAATATTCAGGTGATTCGCTGGCCTCCATTGCTTTGAGGAAGGATCTCAGGCTTTCTATTGATCTTTCAAGGGCGAGCTTATGTCTAAGCTCAGTTAGGACGACTTCATTGCCTTCTGAGCGTCTACTCTCTTTTGTAAGTAACTCCAGGATAGTATCTTTTAACTCCTCAATGCCCGTACCAAATTTTGCTGATGTCTTAACTATTCTGTCTTTGGGTATGTGTGAAATGAGATCATTCTCGGTGGTTTTGAGCTCAAGATCAGATTTATTTAATGCTATAACGGCTTTTGTATTCCCTATTTGTTTCAAAACCTCTATATCGTCCTTATCTAAGTCATTGCTGGCATCTATTACTGCTATTATTAGCTCTGCTTCATGAGCCTTCTTTTTCGCCAGTTCTATGCCTATATTCTCAATTTCATCCGCTGTACCCCTTATTCCCGCAGTGTCTGTAAGTTTTAAGGCTATACCCCGTACATCTATATTTTCCTCTATAAAATCTCTGGTGGTGCCAGGGTGAGGGCTTACAATAGCCCTTTCTTTCATGATCAGTTGGTTTAAGAGGCTCGATTTTCCTACGTTAGGTTTTCCTAAAATAGCCGTATTTACGCCGTATTTGATGATTCTGCCTTCTTCATAGCTGTTCAAGAGGGTCTTTATATTGTCGATTAGCTCGTTCGTATGGTCTATAAGCCTGTCTTTTGCTATGGAGTCTATCTCTTCCTCTGGAAAATCTACCTGCGCCTCTATTTCGGCAAGAGTGTCCACAAGAGTATCTTTATATTCTCCTATTCTGTTTGAAAGGGCTCCTTCCAGCTGTAATTCTGCCTGTTTTAAGCCTTCTTCTGTTTGTGCATTTACCACATCGGTTACAGCTTCAGCTTGTGCAAGGTCCATTTTCCCGTTCAAATAAGCCCTTAGTGTGAATTCTCCCGGATTAGCGGGTCTGGCGTCTAATTTAAAAAGAAGGTTTAATATCTTCTTGGGTACGAGATGTCCGCCATGCGAGTGAATCTCGACCATATCTTCGCCGGTATATGAATTCGGCGATTTCATCGATACGCAAAGCACTTCGTCTAATATTTTGTTTGATTCGGAATCTACTATGTGTCCATGATACATATGGTGTGATTCCATTTCTAAGGGACCAGACTTTTTTTCGTTCCTGGAAAATATCAGATCTACAATTTCTAATGATTTCTCCCCGCTAATTCTTATAATTGCAATGCCTCCGTCTCCTTGGGCAGTAGCGATTGCGGCGATAGTATCATGGTCGTAGGGTAAATTTAATTTCATATTACTGTTTTCACTATAATTAAATAATGTAGGGAACTATTATAAAGAATTTTTGGTAAGTTTCTAAGGGGGCTGTCAAAAAATGGGTAATTTTACTTAATTCATATATTCCCAAAATAATAAGGAGGATGTGTAACCCCTCTTTATACACTAGACAATTTATCAAATTTATGCCGTGATCGTGAGTTTCGAGGGAAATATTATATATTATCCCGCGGCTCTGGCTTTTTCTTTCTCATTTAGGCCGGCGATAGTTTCCATTGCTATACTTGTATGTGCATAAGATGCCCCTGCAGACATTACCATTGCTACATTGATTGCTTCAGCCATCTGCTCTTTTGTATATCCGGCGCTTCTCGCATCTTTTACGCAGCCCCTTATGCAATATGGACATTTTGTCATATGCGCACATGCAAGTCCCACCAAGCCGCGTTTAAAATCCTTTTTTAGAGCTCCATCGGCAAAGACTTTCTTCGTGAATTCCTTAAATGCGTCCGAATTATCACCACTGCATTGATGAAACTCATTTATTTCTTTAAGAACACTTTTCTTGAAAAAATGCCCATCCGTAAGAGGAATATTGTTATCAAGCGCGTCATGAGCCTCAAACGCGATGCTTGAAAATGCAAAGGGACCGCCCATCGCAAAACGCATAGCTACGTAGATTGACTCTACAATTTGCTCATCGGTAGCACCGCTGTTCTTTGAGCTTCTTACTCTGGATCTTATACTGTATGGACATCCGGTAATATGCGCTCCTGCTACAGCGATGAGCTCTTTTTCTATCTTGCTGAGTGCGCCGTCCTTAAATACTCCGTCATGATAAGTTCTCCATGCCTGGAGCAATTCAGGATTAATTTCATTTAGAAGCGCCATATCCTTGGATATATCGTTTTTAAAAAGATATTCTGACATTTACTGCCTCCTCCTGATACTTAGAAATTTTATGCTGCTTTTATTAATTTAATAATCGTTTTACTTCCGTTGCTAAAAGGACTAATCGATCTGTGTGTTTTTACCATCATAATCGTTCCTTCAAGGTGTGAAAGGATTAACTGAGAAATGGATTTTGATGAAAGATCATCACGAAACTCTTTTTTCTTAATTCCTTCTTTTATACAGCCCTCTATAATTTTTTGCCAATGATTAAAAAACTCAGAAAGCCTGAGCCTGAAATTCTCATTTATATCACTCATCTCTAAAGCAAGGTTTCCAAAAGGGCAGCCCCCCCTGCAATTTAGGCTCTTATGAAAAGATGTGACTTTTTTATAGTAGTTCTTTAATCTCTTCTCAGGCGATATTGAAGCGTCCCCTAGAGTGTCTGTTAAAAATTTTATTTCATATTCCCTAATTCTTATCTCGAGTATCAGTAAACCTAGCTCTTCTTTGGACTTGAAATGGTAGTAGAAATTACTTTTTGTTACACCGCTGCTTTTCAGAATGTCGTCTATTGAAGTATTGTTGTAGCCATTTAAATGAAATAGGTCTCGCGCGCTTTCTAAAATCTTTTCTTTGCTTGTACTCAATTTATTTATCCTTTTTAATATATTAGCCATTCATAATAGTACTGACCAGTCAGTCCTAATTGTAGTTAGCGAACATATGTTTGTCAAGTATCAATGTGTTGTGGGTTACGAATGTTTATTCTCTGTGCGGTTTTAGAGATATGTTTGGGTAATAACAGTGAACCGGAACTTTAAATTAAAGTACGTTAAAGCTTATTTTAAAAGGTGATTCAGGATAGAAATTTTTATGATTAATTTCTAGATTCTTTTTCTGAAGCAGTATTTTAAACCTGTCTCCCATCAGTTCTGGAAGAAATAGATTTTTTATAGCTTGTATATCTTTTTTAAATGAAGAATCCGGACTGCTCTTTTTCTTTATGTCTCCACTTATAAGATCCAAGATACCCCAGTCTAAAAGAAATTGTCCCTGAGTTGTGTACTGAACTTTGTTGATCTTCAGTGATTCGCCTGCTCTAATTAAGTTGCTAAAGTCTACATGGGCTGTTATATCCTGCTCTCCAATATTGATGTAAGGGGTTTCATTGATAGCATGCTTATAAATACATTTGTAAGTACCTTTCATTCTCTGTGGGCTGAAAAGTTGAGGGGCTAAATAGCCGTAATCTATTGTGAGTATAAACCCCTTTCCCAATATATTATCTATCTTATGAAGTAATTTCTCAGCGTGAAGATTTATTTCAAACTCCTGACCTTCCTTAAAATGAATATCATAATGAACAAAGTATTCCTCCAACTCGATACTGCTTGGCTTGCCAATTACTTCTGTGATTTCGTCATCTTCTACCGAGACGTATATTTCAGACAGATTGCCACTCATAAACTTCGCTCTATGAAACGGGAATGCGTCTATGAGTTCATTTGAGATAATAACACCAGTAACTTTCTCGTTCTCTAATTCGTCGAGTGAAGAGAACCATTTAATTTTATGGCGGTGGTTAATTAAAGTTTTTTTAGATTCATCTTGGAGACGATCGCTTTGTTCGACTATATAGTAGTTTGATTGGTCATAATAATCGGTATTATTACTCTTGATATGATTTAAGATGTCTAATGCAAGGAGTCCCTTCCCTGCCCCAAGCTCAATAATTGTTAATTTTTCTTCTCGAATTACATCAAAAGATTTTACTATGAAATTGCCAAGCACTTTACCAAACGCAGAGTGAACATGAGGACTTGTGTAAAAATCCCCTTCTTTTCCTATACGGTTAATACCTGATGAATAGTAGCCATAGAGGGGATGATAGAGCGCAAGCTCCATAAATTCAGCAAAGGTGATGGGGCCTGAATCCCTGATTCGTGATGATATGATCTCTTCTAAATTATTCATGACTGAGCTATGTTTAATTAAGCCTAACTTGAGTAAATTATATGTGACTTATATACTCTAACGGATTTTCCAATATCAGTTTTTATATCGGAATAATTATGAACTTGATCAGACAACCCATCAAAATCCTAATCTTTTTTATTATTATTGTCACATTTGTTTTAATATCCGCAATAATTGATCTTCTAGTGCGTGACAGAAGGAAAAAATTGATTTCTTTCTCCCGAGTCGCATCTTTTTATGGAAAAATCAGTCTCATACTATTTGGAGTTAAAATAAAGCTAAAAAACCTGGACAGATATCTAGGAACGAATGAGAATTATATGATTGTAAGTAACCACCTTTCATATATTGATATTTTTGTGATTTACTCCGTTATGCCGTCAGTTTTTGTGGCAAATTCCGAGCTTGAGGAGGAGTTTCCTCTAGGCACAGTTACGAAATATGGAGGAGGAATATTTGTCGAAAGGAGAAATCGCTCAAAATTATTAGATGATATAGATAATATTTCAAGCGTATTAAAAATGGGCTTGAATATAGTACTTTTCCCCGAAGGTACGACATCCAACGGAGACGGCGTAGCACCCTTTAAGGCGCCATTCTTAAAATCTGCAATAAATTCCGGTACCGATGTGCTCCCAATATGCATGAAATATAAAAAGATAAATGGTGAAGATATAAATAAAGAGAATAGAGACTTAATTCTTTATTACGGAGACATAACTTTTTTTAAACATTTTTTTAGACTATTAAAGATAAAAGAAATCGAGGTTCAGCTCCAGGCACTTGAGAAAATAGAGGTAGACCCCAAAATGACGAGAAAAGAATTATCAAAAATAGCTTATGATAAGATCAGCAGCGCATATATAAAAGTATAAAAAGGGGAGCCAGAAAACTATTTATAGCTAGCAACCTAAATATATATTTTAAATCTCTCAAATAGAATACTAATGAATAATATCTTGTTCTCATTGGGTAGATTAGTTATCATACAATTTCCCAAAAGCACAATTTAGGAGAACTAATAATGGATGTTAAATGGGCAAGCCGAATTGCAGGACTTCCGCCTTATCTGTTTGCGGAAATAGATGCCAAAAAAAACGAAATGATAAAAAAGGGTGTGGAGGTTATAGATTTAGGAGTTGGAGATCCTGATATCCCGACTCCCGATTTTATCATTGAAGCTCTAAAAGTTGGAGCTGAGGATCCTGAGAATCATAGATACCCGTCGTATCAAGGGATGCGATCTTTCAGAGTGGCAGTTGCAGACTGGTATAAAGAAAGATTTAATGTGGATCTCGATCCTGATACTGAGGTGATCGCTCTAATAGGCTCAAAAGAAGGAATCGCTCATGCACCCCTTGCCTTCATTGATCCGGGCGACGTAGGGTTATTTGCAGACCCTGGCTATCCCGTATATCCAACTTCTATAAGTTTTGCGGGTGGAGAACCTTACGGGGTCCCTATTTTAAAAGAGAATGATTTTTTGCCCGACCTAAATGCAATTCCCGAAGATATTAGGAAGCGAGCGCAATTAATCTTTTTAAACTATCCAAACAACCCTACAACAGCTGTTGCTGAAGAGGAATTTTTTAAAGATGTTGTAGATTTTGCTTCTAAAAACAACATTCTTATTTGTCACGACGCAGCCTATACTGAAATCGCTTTTGATGGGTATAGCCCACTTAGCTTTCTTCAGGCAGATGGGGCTAAAGACGTAGGTATTGAATTTCATTCACTTTCCAAGACCTTTAACATGACAGGTTGGAGAATTGCTTTTGCAGTGGGGAATAAAAAAGCTATTGCAGGGATCGGAAAAATCAAAACCAATATAGATTCAGGGGCATTCCAGGCTGTTCAATATGCGGGGATTGTAGCCTTACAAAATTATAAGTCGGGTCTTCAAGATAGAATACAAATTTTTCAGGAAAGGCGGGATATCTTTTGCAAGGGGCTTGATGAAGCCGGTTTAAAGTATCACTTTCCTAAAGCGACTTTTTACGTATGGTTTGAGGTTCCCGAGGGTCTTACATCAAAAGAGTTTTCATCAAAACTTCTATCTGAATCCGGTATAGTCGTTACTCCGGGCAATGGTTTCGGGGAATATGGAGAAGGGTACGCTCGAGTTTCAACAACTTTTAGCACAGAAAGGATAATCCAGGCTGTAGAAAGGTTAAAAGAAACCAAATTCTAATCTTTTCTAAGTAACAGCAGGTAAAAAAGAATTGGAATACTTTATTTTAATTGCTAAAATTATTACAACCTTTGTTTATGGTGTATCGCTCACACTTCTTTGTACTTTCGGTGTTCATAGGTATTACCTGTCATATCTATACAGTAGGAATAAAAACAAAGTTCCTACTCCAAAAGGCAAGTTCAATAAACTTCCAATGGTAACTGTGCAACTGCCGGTTTATAACGAGATGTATGTTATAGAGAGGCTGATTTCTTTTGTTTGCAATATTGACTATCCCAAAGAGCTACTGGAAATTCAGGTTCTGGATGATTCAACTGATAAAACAACTGAAATTGCCCGACGCTGCGTTAATAGTTATAGGGAAATGGGTATTAATATAAAGTGCCTGCATAGAGAGAATAGAGAAGGTTATAAAGCGGGCGCTTTAAAAGAGGGACTAAAGTCTGCTAAAGGAGAGTTGATTGCTATATTTGACGCCGATTTTATGCCTCCTAAGGATTTTCTCAACGAAACTGTGCACTTCTTTTTCGATGCTCAAGTAGGGATAGTACAAGTTAGATGGGGACACGTAAACCGTGATTACTCAATACTCACTAAATGCCAGTCAATTTTGCTTGACGGCCACTTTATGATTGAGCAGACAGCTCGTTTTAATAACGGCTTGTTCTTTAATTTCAACGGTACAGCTGGAGTGATCAGAAAACAATGTATAGAGTCCTCAGGCGGATGGCAGCACGACACGCTTACCGAAGACCTGGATCTCAGTTATAGAGCGCAGCTGGCTGGCTGGAAACTTGTATATTTAAAAGACACCATAGCTGATGCAGAGCTCCCTGTAGATATGAATGCGTTCAAAACCCAGCAGCACCGCTGGGCTAAGGGAGGGGTGCAGACAGCATTGAAGATACTCCCCCAAATTATTAAGAGAAAAGACCTGCCCTTTAAAGTCAAAGCTGAAGCCTTTTTTCATCTGTTCGGCAATATTTCTTATTTACTCCTTCTGATTCTTCTGTTGTTGATGTTTCCTATGGGTTTTTTCTGGCAATCGGTAGCCTGGCACAAATTGGTTCTGTTTAATCTCTTTGCAATATCGGCGGGTACTCTGAGCTTTGTGTTCTTTTACGCTTTAACTGTAAAAGAAACCCACGGTAAGAACTGGCTTAGTTATCTTAAATACGTGCCGGTTGCAATTTCAGTCGGTGCCGGAATTGCGATAAACAATAGCAAAGCAGTGCTTGAAGCCTTTTTGGGTAAAAAGTCTGAGTTTAGGCGTACTCCAAAGTTCGCTGTAACATCCAGAGCAGACAGTTGGCAATCAAGAAACTATGTATCATCAAAAGAAATCACGGCTCTAATCGAAATTACTCTAGGTCTCCTCTTTCTTATCCAAACTCTTTATGCGGTTTATATGGGGTACTATGGATGGATACCATTTCTTCTTCTTATTCAGTTTGGTTTTTTGTATACAGGTTTTCTATCAATATTCCACAGTAACGGAAAAAAGAGTTCCGAAGCTACCATTGGCTCCCTTATACCAAAATCGGCTCTTCAAGGAGAGAAAGATTACTAATATTTAATCAATTTTATTGCATAAGTTATGTATACAGGATAAGTCTGGTATATATCTGCGTTTAGTACTGCTCCCCTTCAATCAAACAGCATTTAAACGGGAAGCATGAAGTTTGTAATATTCTTCTTCCACCTGAAACGGCGTGCGGTATCCATATGCTATATAAAGGTAACTGCATTGAGTATTACTAGCTTAATTCTACTAGCTTCTTAATGGGGGGCAGTACAAGCCAATACCAAATAATCATATATTTCCCTTCTATGCTTGATTCATATTATATATTGAAGTCTATAAAAAGCACTGAATCGAATATGACGCACCACTTTAAGAGCACGGAGTTGATAGTGTATGCTCAACATAATATTCCCTGATTGTTAATCCTATGTTAGATTTAAATTAAGAGGATGTTAATACGTATTTTTACTAATAAACGCAATCAACCCTTGTTTTATTGTTATTGATACTATTTTTATTACCTTTGGGTGCACAAGTAAGTCCGATTATATAGATTCTACTTGCTCATACTGACGAGGAGCCTTGAATTCTTAAAAAAATGAGAGTTTGCACACTAGCTAGCGGGAGTTCAGGGAACTCTCTTTACATAGAGACTGAAAATACGAAGATTTTAGTTGATGCCGGTATAAGTATGAGACAGATTACACTCAGGCTTGAGAAAATTGGTGTTCAATTATCCGATATAGACGCCGTCGTTATTACACATGAGCATTCAGACCACACTCACGCTATAAAAAGGCTCAATGTCCCGATATATGTTACCACTGCTACAGCGTATCTTTGGAAAGATAGAGTTAAGCAGCTTGAGGAATTCGAGAGTGATACGCCGTTTGCGATAAAGGACTTATTAGTAACGCCGTTTTCAGTCCCTCATGACGCCCTTGATCCGGTGGGTTTTTCAATTGAGTCCTCAGGTGATCGGAAAATAGGTATAGTTACCGATATAGGTTCCGTCACCGCTTTGGTAAAGGAAAGGCTCAAACGCTCTAATATTCTTTTAATTGAATTTAATCATGATAATGAAATACTTCTTTATAGTCATTACCCTTGGGACTTGAAACAGAGAATAAGAGGACGCCTCGGTCATTTATCCAATAATCAAGCATCGGAGCTTCTTCACGACTTGATGCATGGGGGGTTGAATCACGTGATATTGGGGCATTTGAGCCAGGTAAATAATAGGCCTGAGGTTGCTCTTCAGTGTGCATCAATGATAGTTCAAAAAAATGGCGCCGAGTCTGATGTTGCTATTACGGTTGCACCTAGGAAAACAATAGGGGAGGTACTACAAATTTGATTACAAGATATTCAAGGCCTGAAATGTCTTCAATATGGTCTGATGAAACCAAGTATCAAAACTGGCTCCGTGTGGAAATTGCCGTTTGTGAGGCATGGGCTAAGTACGGGCGAATACCAAAGGAAGCAGTAAAGGTGATTAAAGAGCGGGCCGGTTTTGATGTGAAAAGAATTAATGAGCTTGAGAAAGACCTAAAGCATGATGTTATTGCATTTCTAACTTCCGTTTCCGAACATGTGGGAGAGAACTCCAGATTCATTCACCTCGGATTAACTTCTTCTGATATTTTGGATACGGCATTTGCACTTCAATTAAAAGATGCCTCCGACATAATAATCAAAGATATAGTTTCGGTATTGGAAGTCTTAAAAAGGCAAGCGTTTGAGCATAAAGAAACGGTAATGATTGGGAGAACTCACGGAATTCATGCAGAGCCCAGGACCTTAGGTCTAGTATTTGCATTATGGTATGACGAGATGCGCAGGAATCTAGAGCGTATGAAAAGGGTTAGAGAGATTATAAGTGTTGGGAAAATCTCAGGGGCAGTTGGTACTTATGCAAATGTCCCGCCTAATGTTGAAGAATTTGCTTGCCAGAAGTTGGGACTTAAACCGGCTACTATATCCACACAAATAATTCAGCGCGACATCCATGCAGACTTTTTCCTTACTTTGGCCATAATAGCTTCTACAATCGAAAAAATATCTGTAGAAATCAGGCATTTCCAAAGAACGGAAGTACTTGAACTCGAAGAGCCCTTTAGCGAGGGCCAGAAAGGCTCTTCAGCGATGCCTCACAAAAGAAACCCGATACTTTCTGAAAACCTATGCGGTCTTTCAAGGCTTGTCCGCTCTTATGCCATTTCAGCTCTAGAGAACATCCCACTTTGGCATGAGCGTGATATAAGCCACTCCTCCGTAGAAAGAGTGATAGGTCCGGACGGCACCATACTTGTTGATTTCATGCTAAATAGACTAGATTACCTTCTTGACGGTTTGCAAATTTATCCGGAGAACATGGAAAAGAACATTTGGCTCACCCGTGGGCTTGTTTTCTCACAGAAGGTTTTATTAAAACTTGTTGATAAGGGATTTTCACGAGAGGATGCATATAAAATTGTACAGAATAACGCAATGGAAACGTGGAAGGGGGCTCATGATTTTAAGGAACTCTTACTTAACGATAAGGCTATAAGAAACTCTTTAACCGTCGAGGAAGTAGAAGAATGTTTTGATGTAACTGCTGATCTAAAAAACATCGACAGCATATTTGAGCGGGTATTTAATTAGCGTAAATTAAAGAAAAGTTGTTTAATTCCCGGCAGTTATATCGACTTATATTCTAGTTGCTTTCTAAACATTCAGTGGTATAGTTTTAGCTACTAAAAAATAGGAGGCAAGTACATTGAGAGTTAAATTTTTGGGAGCGGCAATACTAGCTTTATGCTTTTTCATAGTCGGGAGTTCAACTTTTGCAAAACCAATATCAAAAGATGAATCTGCGAGGTTACAGTCATTCTTTAAGAACAGGTTTGGGACTGCTATTCCACCTAATTCTGAGGTAGAAGTACAGGGTTTTGAGGCGAGTCCACTTAAAGGTTTTAAAGAAGGTGTTTTTGTTGTCAGTTCTGATGGAAGTGAACAAGAGCTTCCCTTTATCATAACTGATGACGGCAAATATGTATTAATTGGTAAGCCCACAAGTATACAGAGCTTTAAGCCGAGTGAGGTAAAAGGGATTAGGCAAGGCTCACTTCCTTTCGGGCCGAATACAGTTCCGGTATTGGTAAGTGAAAACGGTCAGTATTTAATGCTAGGTGGCCAATTAGTTAGTACGAAGAATTTTAAAGATTCAGGTTTTGCAGGATTTAAACAGGGTACTATACCGGTTGGTAGAAACCAAGTCCCAATTTATATACTTGGGGATGCTAAGTATGTGATCTTAGCTGCTAATATTACAGATACCAAAGATTTCACTGATACAGGTGTAGCTGGGCTGAAGAAAGGGACCGTAGGAACTGGTCGCCAGCGGATAACTCTATTTGTGAGTCAGGACGGGAAATATTTGGTATTGGGTAGACCGGGATTAAGTACTGAAATTATGGATTCCACCATAGATCCTCATCAAGAGGTTATGGAAAAAATATCTCTTGACAATATACCTACCAAAGGAGCTAAGGACGCTCAGGTTACGGTAGTTGAATACTCCGATTTCCAATGCCCATTTTGTAAAAGAGGAAAGGACATGCTTCCTGACATCTTAAAACAATATGACGGCAAGGTTAAAATTTCATATAAGCAACTACCTCTACAAATCCATGATTGGGCCATGAAAGCTTCCATTGCTTCATTATGTGCATACGAGCAGGGAAATGATAAATTCTGGGCTTTTCACGATGAGATTTTCGACAATCAGAGCAAAATCAATTTGGCAAATGCTGATGAAACATTTACAGGATACGCTAAGAAAATTGGATTGAATACCAAAAAATTTAAGCAGTGTCTTGGATCAAAGGAAATTGCAGCTAAAGTAAATCAAGAGATGAAAGAGGCTCAAGCAATTGGGGTGAGTTCCACGCCGACCTTTGTTATAGAAGGCATGATAGTTCCCGGAGCAAATCCTGACGGTGTAAAGTCAGCCATTGCTCTCAAGTTGTCTCAAGATTCATAAATAATATAAATTTGACAATTTCAAACTGCACCTGTCCTGTATGGGGTTAGGTGCAGTTTTTTATATTTCAAATAACTTTCTTTTCCATTCAACCTTGCTTTAGAATTGGTTTATGAAGTAACATATTAAGGGAGATTGCAGCCTTAATAACATTTGAATTAATTAGGTTTTGTACATAGGAATCTTTATTATCAATTCATGCATCTAAAGAAAAAATGCCCGATAAAGATATAGAGACTGATAACTTTGATTCGTTCGATATTCCTGAGAATGAAGTATCACTAGGTGAACTAGGTATAGAAAAGTATGATGCCGATTACATATCTTTTAACTTAGCGGGATTAAATTCAAGAGCGTTGGCATTTTTTATTGATCTAGCTCTTATATCTGTGGTCGCATTACTAGCGTTTGGAGCTGGCATATATTTTGTAAACGATTCTAATATTGAGTCCTATAATTTAAGAAAAGTTTCCATTCCGATTTATTTGCTGCTATTTTTTCTAGGATCTGCTTATTTCGTTATCCTTCATGGATATAGTGGGAAAACAATCGGTAAGATGTTATTAGGTATAAGGTTAATTACAGAGCAGGGGAATACGGTAGGGTTTTGGGAGTCGTTTGTCAGATGGATTGGCTATTATATATCAATTGCATTTTTATTTATAGGCTTTATTTGGTCTATATTCGATTCACGGTCCCAGTCGTGGCACGATAAAATCGCAGGCACATATGTTGTGAAGGATTAGTAATTGATGAAGCATCTTCAAGATTTAAATTTAAAGATATCTCAGAACAAAGATAAACTGGATTCGTGGATTAGTAACCAAATTGGTAAAGTTTTTATCCCCCTCTATACTTCAGTTGATATAAGGATTTCCGATCACAAGGTAGTACCGGTCGATACAAACGTTTTTCCTGCCGGTTTTAACAATCTTTCTGAAATATTCAAAAAACAAGCGTCTTCTCTATTTAAAGGTTACTTCCATCGGGAATATCCAAATACTAATAACATCCTCATAATCCCGGAGCTTCATACAAGAAATACTTTTTACTGGGAGAATATCTCAGTACTCAAATCAATTCTTGAAAATGTCGGCTACAGGGTTGAGGTAGGAATCATAAGTGACGATAATCTCCCGGACGAGATGGAATTTGAAGCTGCTTTAGGGAAGTCGGTAAAGGCATATAGAGCGACTAAACAAGATAGCAAGGTCGTGACTTCAAATTATATTCCGGATCTTTTATTAATTAATAATGACTTTTCTGAGAAATGTCCCAAAACACTAAGAGATATATTACAACCGGTGGAGCCCCCAGTGGAAATTGGATGGCATACAAGAAAAAAGAGCGTACATTTTGAATTTTATAATAAGCTCGCAGGAGAAGTTGCTGAGATACTTGGGATCGATCCTTGGGTGATCTCAATTGATACAATAGTTGACGAAGGTGTTGATTTTGACAGCAGAGAAGACAGGGAAAAAGTTGCCCAAGTTGTGGATTCAATGATAAGTAAGCTAAAAACAGAATATGAGGCGAGAGGTATTAAAGAAGACCCTTATCTGTTTATTAAGAGTAATTCTGGAACTTACGGAATGGCTGTTGTAAACGTATCAAGTGGGAATGATGTAATAGGGTTTAACTCTGAAAAACGTAAACGAATGCGCGTTAGCAAAGGTGGAAACCCTGTAAGGGATGTGGTGATTCAGGAGGGTGTTCCAACTTCTTTGAAATTTGGCTTAGACATTACAGCCGAGCCTGTGTTTTATCTAGTAGATACCAAAGTTGCAGGCGGATTTTTAAGGCTTAATAAAAGCAAGAATGAATTTGAAAATTTAAACACAAGAGGCATGGAATTTGCCCATATAGATCCCTGTGATGAAACAGCTCGGTCTAAAGACGTCGAGATCCTATGTTCTCCTGCCCTTGAATTGATATCCCGTATTGCAACTATTGCGGCAGGCTACGAAATAGAAAAGATACTGGATGAGGGCGGCTGCAAAGAAGAAGTGTCTTAAAACTATCATTTATCCATTTTAAAAAAAAGTACTAGCCTTTCTCAATTCTGATATATAGTTTTCTAAAACGATAATAATTAGATTATTTCCCGATTTTCTTAGCCAGATCTAAAGTACGTTTTAAAAGTACGGTATAAATTGGCTGACCGCCCAGACCCTGAGCTACTATAGTGGATGTTATACATGTCAGAATTAAGGGCAATATCATGAGATAATTACCGGTCATCTCTATTGTAAGCGCGATACCGGTAAGGGGTGCTCTGACAGTAGCACAGAAGAGTGCCGCCATTCCTGCTACTGCAAACACTTCAGGTTGAACTACTAAATCAGGAAGCAAGAAATGCGCAAAGTGTCCAAACCACATACCAAATAAAGTTCCTAAGGCTAACATAGGAGCAAAAATGCCTCCTATTGCGCCGGAACCATAACTAATCATAGTGGTTCCGAATCTGGCAACAAAAACTAATAACATTATCATTACAGGAATCGAGCCACCTAAGGCTTTTGGTATTACTGCATAACCCCCACCTACAGTGTCAGGGAAAAGCCATACCAGTGCACCTATTAATCCACCTACTATAAGTCCAGTCAACGTAAAGGGCCATCCGGTTAAAGCGGAGAAGAAATTTAGTGTCCTTACCAGTAATCGATTAAATATGAAGCCGAAAAGCCCGAATACACAACCGAATATAAGGAAAAGAAATAGTGAAGGCAGAGGAGGAGCGGACAACATGTGCATGGGAATTGCAAGGCTTTGTCCTACCATGATTCTGAGCATAATATCAGCCGAGGCTGAGGCAATTATCACGGCTTGAACCGAAAGGAAGTTGTACTTAAATTCGGGCCGCATTTCTTCAAACACAAACAAAATTCCCGCGAGTGGAGCATTAAATGCAGCCGATAATCCAGCTCCAGCTCCAGCCGCAACCAAAGCATGTGTATCGTCTTTATGAACTCTGAAAATATCGGATATCATCTTCCCGATATTGCCACCTATTTGAATCGTAGGTCCTTCACGTCCTAATACCATGCCGCTTCCTAGCGATAGCAAACCGCCAAAGAATTTGACGGGTATTACCCTTTTCCATCTTAAGGGCCTTACCTCATCTAAAGCGCCTTCAATCTCCTGTACTCCGCTTCCACCAGTTTCGGGAGCAATATTTCTTACTAGTAAAAAGGCTAAATAGACCATGATTCCGGAGAGTGCAATGGATCCGATTAGAGGGAGACCAGGAGTTGCCTCAAGATAATTCATTAACATGTTTTTTAGAGTGGCTAACTGGGCTAAGGCGATTTGAAAAAGTGCTCCTGCAAAACCCGTTAAACAACCGACAAAAAGTGCCCATAACAATACCTTAGAGCTTCCTTTTTCGGCTGATAAGAGTCTTGAAACTATACTCCCTGCACCTGAGGGCTTAGAGGGCCCCTCGGAATGGAACTCCATCCTTTCTCCTATAATCTGAATTAATAAGCTTGTTTATAATGTACTAAAATCAAAGGAAAATCCAATATCGCCATTTAAGATAATTATGGTTCTAAAACTATATTAGTTCAATAGTGAATTGCGGTATAGAAGATCTTATCGTCTAATTTAAGCCCTGTTATGGGGGGTTGATAAATCAAGCTCAGGGCCCGACGGGACAATGCCGGATGGATTTATAGATTTATGGCTTTTAAAGTAATGCTCCTTAATGTGTTTGAGGTTTACAGTCTCTTTTAGACCTGGAAATTGATAGAGCTCTCTTAGATAATTGGACAAATTTGGATATTCTTCGATGCGACGTAAGTTACATTTAAAATGAGTGTAATAGACGGAATCAAACCTGAGAAGTGTTGTGAATAGGCGCCAATCTGCCTCAGTCATTTTATCGCCTACAAGATAGCGCCGCTCCGCTAATGAGTTCTCGATCTTATCCAGGGTATGAAACAAATTGTTAAAAGCCTCCTCATATGCTTGTTGACTCGTAGCAAAGCCGCATTTATAAACTCCATTATTTATATTGTCATATACAGTCGAATTTATTCTGTCAATTTCATCTCTTAACCCCAGAGGATAAAAGTCAGGTTCAGAATCTCCGTATTCATTGAATTCCGAGTTCAGCATACGGATAATTTCTGAAGACTCGTTATTAACTATTGTCTTATTTTCTTTGTCCCAAAGAACCGGGACAGTAACTCGACCGGTGTAGTCCGCTTTAGCCGCGGTATAGATTTCGTGTAAATAATGAGACCCGTTTACCGTATCACGTATTGAACCCGGGTAGTCTGTAAACTCCCACCCGTTCTCCTGCATCAAGGGGTCTACAATTGAGAGTGAGATTATATCCTCTAGCTTTTTTAGTTTTCTAAAGATCAGGGTGCGATGAGCCCAGGGGCAAGCTAATGAGATATATAGATGGTAACGGTCAGGTTCCGCTTTAAACCCAGAAGAACCGTCAGCAGTAATCCAGTCTCTGAATTGACTTTCCCTTCTGACAAAGCGCCCGCCTGTGGATTTCGTGTCGTACCATTTATCCTGCCATTTTCCCTCTACAAGAAGTCCCATAACCTATTACCTTACCACGCTGTTACATCTTTATGAGCTATAACTTTTGTAGGGGTGATTTTCACAAGAAGCTCTCCCTCTGCTGCATTCCTCTTTCCAAAGGCCTCCGCCTTATCCTCTCCCATATATCTTCCTCCAATCTTTGTTGCCCACTGTAGCAGTTCTTCCGGATCTT
>Ga0209997_10000087_pt1 | contig 25644 bp, 47 predicted proteins | sample CR04metaG_FD_182079 | JGI IMG/M metagenome (GOLD analysis project Ga0209997, IMG submission 182079) | Deep subsurface microbial communities from Mariana Trench to uncover new lineages of life (NeLLi) - CR04 metaG (SPAdes) (version 2) | ecosystem: Environmental > Aquatic > Marine > Ocean trench...
AGGTGATAGACCCATTATCCATGAGCAAAAGAACTTTGGACAGGGTTTAAATGTTGATATTCCTGCTTCTGATTTTGATAGTAATGCTAATCAGAACTTAGAGAATTACATTGCATTTGAGAGATATGAAGATGGTAGGAGTGGTACTGTACATATTCATGACTTGCCTGGATCTGGCACTATTCATAGTATTGCTGTTCATCCTAGCAGTAAGATCTGTATCATGCACCGTGGCACACAAATATGGGAAGTTAAAACGGTAGATGCAGAGATACTAAGTTTCTTAGCTGCTTCTGCTCTTTCAAGTCCTGCTAGTTTCGGTATAGACAAGAAATCTACATTAAAGCCTTTCGGTGATAACTTCATGCTATCTACAGTAGATGGCATTTTTGAGATTTTAATAGAGTATACGAACAAGAGTTTCTTTCAAACTAATTCTGGACAACCATTAGATACTGATGGAGAAACTCAGGATGAGGAACAGGCACCTTTTAAGATAAAAATAGTATATACGTTTTCGATAATTGTGGATGAGGCAACAGGTCTTGCTGCTAATGTTAATGGTATTGATAGGAAATCTCCAGGGTATAAACTTATTTGGGAAAGCCCACCTGTTTTAACTGGTGGGACTAGTATTAATAACGCTTCTTTTTATCGTTTAAGAACTAGATCAGGGCCTATGGGAACGGGCGTAGGTTTTGGTGGATTGACTGTAGGTTTAGGTGTAAAAGATGTTAACGCTACCTTAGAAGAGAAGATAACACATATTAGTGCTTACCAAACTTCAGATTTAGGAGTGAATGGAAAGAATAATTTATCATTGGAGCAGTTCGCATTTTCAAATGAAGCTGTTGTGGATCATGATGATTTAGTTGGAACTAATGTAAATGTTTCTTTAAGCGATACTCAGGTAGATGCAGAAATTACGGCCTCTGGTTTAACACTAAAGAATCCAGACTTTATACCACTTCCTAGCGGAGATTTATTTGAAGTGACTCCTGGTTTCTTGTTCTCAGCAACCTCTCAAAAGAAGATATTGAGCTATAGCCAAAGAATACCTGACGATAGTATTTCTGGATTTTATAGTCCTGCACTTCAGTTTCATGAGTTTGATGATGGGATAACGGTTATTGCAGGTACTCCAGATTTCTTATCTATTATGACTAATAGAACATCTAACTATGCGACTTTAACATCATTCAATAATTTCAGCATTAATGAATCAACTATTGTTCTGTCTCACTTTGCTAACACAGATGATACCTTTGGTGTTACTGATCCGAAGTCTTTCGTTAAGATGGAAGAGGGTTCTTATATCTCTATTTGTTCTGATAAATCTGTTCGTGTATGGGATGGAAACGGTTGGAGTCGTGATGTAGCTGAGGATAGAGTTCGTAGTATTATCGAGAGAATTGAAGAAGGCACTACTATTGGTGGATACTATAGAGGGGCATATTTTATCTGGTTTAAGGTAGATGACGCTGCTTCTGCTAATAATATCTGCATGAGGTTTTCAGCTACAAGAGAATCTGGTAAGGGTTGGACTTTCTACACTGGTGATGATTGGTCATTTCCAGGTAATGAAGCAGGGGTATTTAAGGGGGGTAATTTCCTTGATACAGCACAGCCAGATTTAGAGTTCTTTTTTATTGTAGATGCTTCTGATGATAAGATTTATTGGATGGAAACATTTGACGGTCCAGATGGTCTTACTATCAATTCATTCCAGATTGGAACTTATTGGGCAGACAAGGTATCCTCTACTTCAGTTAATGGCACAGATATTATCTGTAAGGTTAGAACTAGGGATGTTACAGGATCTAGAGAGAGTTTCCATTTAAAGCACAGTGAGTCTCATGCTTATTTGAGGGATTTGGTTGGAGAACTTCCTGCTACTAGTATTCCAACGGCTCCAGATACTGGTATTGTCTATCCTGAGTTATTGGTAGATGCGGTAGCTTTTGTTGATGGAGTACAGGTTCCTACAGAGACTACAGGTAGAGTTAAGACTGATGGAGATATTCAGTTCTGGCGTAGGGTAGAGGGAAGTCGTATTGCGATTGAATTTCAAACTAGCAGATCAGGTCATAGATTAATTGGGATTGACAGTCGTTTCAGGGTACAGGATATCCAAAGACCGAATAGAGGCCCATCTACTACAGTGGCTGCTGACTTTCAATCTGAGATGCTTGCTAATTTACAGGAGCACCATTTTTCAAGACCTAGATTATTTGTGGATCGAACTAGATTGGATGTTATGCCAAGTGGGAAGATTGCTACACAAATAGGTCCAGATGGTCGAAATCCTGCTATTCAGGTAGGTGTGAATGAGGCTCCTTTTGAGAGGTTTAAATTTGCTAATAAAACGGTTTATACAGATGAATTTACGATAATGTTCATGGTTGGTGATGTGTCCTTTTCTGGTTCAGCCGATACTGTTATTGCTAAATTCCAAGATTCAGCAGGGGTTGATAATTTCACTCTTGTTGCTGAGGATGCCACTACTATGTCAATTGTAGAGGGTTCTGGAACTGTTACTGTAGATTCTGTTATGGATCCAGGTCCACTTAATGGTTATCATCATATTGTGCTTGTGAGATCTACTGGAGATGATGTCAGGCTATATCAGAATAACGAGCTTAAAGGAACCTTGACTTTTTCAGGTGCTTTTGGTGGTGGATTCTTTCAAGCAGGGGGTGTTGCTTAATGTACACTCCTACAAGTATTCAAGGACTTGATATAGATTCAGGTGAAAAGGAAATCAAACCAGGAAAGATATCGGCTAATTTGGCCCTTATATCGCAGGAAACTAATTTCTTAGATGATAAGATTGTTAGAAATGAAGTGGAAATAGAACGCAATTTAAAACAGTTAAATGACGAAATAAGCAATTTTGAAGCTTCATTTCTGGACATATAATGCCAAAAAGAATTTATGAAATACTAGGGCAAGAAGCCCCACTAGCAGCGACAGAGACTGTGCTTTATACTGTGCCTTCTAAAAGAACGGCTATTGTGAAGGTAACTTGCTTTGATAGTAATGGTGCCGATATCAAGGTGGCTATAGTGCCTGATGGTGGCAAATCGTTTCCTCCTGCTACAGCATCTGAGAACTATCTTGTGGATGGATTTCCTCTTGGAACCACCTATATTGAGAGTTACAAAGAATTCAAAGGTATAACCATGAATGAATTTGATGAAATACGAGTAGAATCTGATAAAGCGACCACTAAATTTCATGTTTATGGAGTAGAGATTGAACCTTAAAAAACTTATGTTGAGGATATTATGGCAGCGAGAGGAATAAACGATTTAGATTTAGATTTTGGAAGCGGAGCTAACCTTCCAGGGCAAGCAGGTGGACAGACTGTTACTAGTTTTGATGATACCTTTGGTACTGGAAGTGCTCCTAAAGCCCCAGGTGACTTTTCAATTGATGGTGGTAGTTCTGGTACTAGTTTTGATAGTGGTTTTGATAGTGGTTCTGGTCGTAGGGCAAAAGATATTCCAAAAGGAGGGCTTGTTGAGCCTCTTGACTCTTCGTTTACTTCTGCAAATGAAAGTTTAGATGCGGCTTCTTTGGCAGTAAACAAACTTGATCTTGGAGGAGCAACTGTAGCAGCTCCTGTTAAAGAGGAAGCGAGAAACCAAAATACAGTTACATCTACATCTTCTATTATTGCAAAGGAACCTCCTGTTAAAGAGGAAACGCGAAATCAAAATACAGTTACATCTACATCTTCTATTGCAAAGGATGCTCCTGTTAAAGAGGAAGGCAGAAACAAGGCAGCAGTAGTTGTAGGTGAAACTACAGCCGTATTCAAGAATCCTCTTACTGGTGAGATGGAAGAGTTTGATACTCAAGAGAAGAGGATTAAACGAGAGAAGCAGGTTAATGAACAGATTGTTGATGAGGGCAGACAGCGAGAAATTTTGGATAAGGCTAATGATTTGATCGAAGGAACAACAAAGATGATCCTTGATTTAGCCGATCCTAATACACCAGATCCAATTAAGACAGCTCAAGTAAATGAGATGATCGCTAAGTTCGGTCCTGAGAATCAGGCTGCAATGGACTCTATGGTTCTTAATTTGAAACAGCAAGGTCTTGATGGTAGTGGGGCCGGTAATGCAATGATGCTTCTTATGGCTCGTGGTAATCGTGCTCAGATGTCAGAGATGGTTGGTAGGCTTAATACTGAGTCTGCTCAGAGAATAGTTGACATGAATAAATTTGGTGCTGAAATTGGTCCTCGTATGAGATCGCAGATTAACAATGAGATCCAAACAGAGTTCCAGAATCAGGCCGGTTTATTCTCTTTAGCTGTAGAGGCAGGGGATGAGGTAGCTATGAAAGAGGCTGCTTTTAACATGGGTATTCCGAATATTGATACTGCTAAATTTAAGACTTTAAGTGATTTTGAAACGGCACAGGTTATCTTTAGTTTCGCTCATGATCTGGGTATTCCTAGTATATCAGGTGGGTTGATTAAGGATGCTACAGGTCTTGATATTGATACATCTGGCTTGACTAACCCTGCTGATAAGGCGGCTTTTGAACAAAGGGCTGCATTTATTGAATCTAAAATCTCTAATCCAGAGGCTAAGAAGGCTGCTTATCTGGAGCTTGCGGCACAATATCCAGGTGCATTTGGCGGTTTCGAGGATACTGAAGAGGGAAGGGCTGCTGCTGAAGCATTTGTTAATAGCTTAGATTTCTCTGAATCAGGAGCTGCTGCACAGACTCAAAAAGAGGCAATTGATTTATGGAGAGCAGAGTCTATTATAGACAATCCTAATATGGAGGGTATTATTAATGCCGGTGATAGGTTTTGGGAATCATATGATGAAGGATATATTGACAATGCTTTTTCAAATGAGATAACAAAGGTTGGTTCACTAGTAACGCCTGAAGGTGGTGTTAGTAGAATGGATGAGATATTAGATGCTATGTCTGGTTTTGGTGTTGAGTCTATTGAAGATATTGACACTAGAGAAGAGAAAGAAGCCTTTATGTCGCTGAGTAAGTTTAATACACTTAAGGGTGATGTTACTGGAACTACAGATCAGATATTTGATAATCTTATGATGGAAACTGCTAAAGATCCAGAATTAAATAAATTCTTCACTGATGAGAAGTTAGCAGGTGTCACCAGAAGATGGATCTTAGATAATATTGTTATTGGGAATAACTTTGAGTTTGATGATGATGGAAATGTTATAATAACTACTGATGCGCTGCCTCCTTGGGATGAGAGATCAAGGCAGTATACATTCTATACTTGGCCTAGAGCCACATGGGATGCTGAGGGAAATAAGACAGAGATATATAGTGGGCAAGAATTTAGAGACGATCTTGGTTTAGATGGTGTTCACAATACCAAAGAAGCTATCGCAGAAGACCAAGCTCTTACGGCTGCATATGAAAACTATGAGGGTACAACCGAAGACCCGTTGTCTTATCGTGAGTGGTATAATGCTACACAAGGAAATACTAAAGAGTTAGAGAAAAAGTTTGATCGTACAACATCAGAAACAGATTTCTTGGAGCAGTCTGTTGCCAAGTTTGATGCTTCCATTGAATCAGGTGATTTCAGTGATATTGATGATAGCGAATGGCTTCGTATTTTTGAAAATGATTCTAGTGCAATATCTAGATTACAAGATAGTTCAGGAGTTAAAAATTTGTCAGACTCTGATATTATAGGAAATGATATACTTAGGGTTGGGGATTTTCAAGACTTAGGTTTAAGAGCTGATGTTGAGATAAATGGAAACCTTCAAACAGGAGATGATCCAGATGTAGGCTTGGGCGCAGGTAATGGTTCTATAGTTGTTCTTGATGGAAGACCTGCGAGGATAGTTAAATTCTTTAGTTCATCTCAAACAAGTGGTACTGGTGGAATAGGAGCGAGACAAGGAAATGTTTGGGTAGTTTATCTAGACGAAGATCCTGCCACAAGAGAGCAGCATAGAGTTGGTGGTTCATCTGATTTTGTAGAGGTATAATTATGGCAGCACAACAAATATTTAGTGATGAAGAAATTCCTGCATTGGGCAGTGGAAAAAAGAAGCCTTCTATTGGATTGGATATTCCTGAATCATCTTTGGCAATAGCAGATTCACTTTCAAGAGATGCTAACGAAGGAATTTTTTCGACAGAGGCTTTACAAGAAGTAAATAGAACGTCTGGTGGAAGTGGTTCCGCAGTATCAATCCCTAGTAGAAAAGTAGATAAGCAATTTGAGAATGAAGGTCTAGATAGAGCTGCTACTCAATCCAGAAGAGATGCTGCTACAGGTCTTGGTCTTGGGTTACAATTAGGTTCACAACAAACAGGCAGTACTGATCTTGTTTCGGCTGATAGTCTTATTCAGGTTCTTGGTGGTGCAGGTCTAGGTGGTCTTACTGGTGGTCCTGTTGGTGCAGTGGCCGGTGGTCTTGCAGCAGGTATTGGTGTGTTCTTATCTACACGTTCTGAGAAGAAGAAACAAAAATCGCAACGGGCTAAAGAAGATCGTTATCAGAAGATGGTAAAGGAGCAACTTGCTAGAGAAGATAAATTCAGAAGACAAGCAAGGCTTGATGATTTAGAGCAGCTTGGTTTTGATAGACGAGCGAATAAACTACAGAACCAACAGACTCAGTATAAAGAATTAACAGCTAACATACTGCGGATGGTTAATAGTAATGCGAAACTAAAACAAAGATTTGTACAGCAGGGGTTTTAAATGGCAACGAATTTAATTGATGTAGAATTACAATCTCCTTTTCAGAATCAGCCTATTGGAGCTACAGGTCTTGACTTGGGTGAAACTAGTATTGCAAAAGATCCGTTTAAGTTTGGCGAGAAGGTAGCCCAGATTGATGTTGGTAGACAGTTTGGTCAGTTACTTGATAAAGGTCAAGAGGGTATGATTGCTACGGCTAATGCTTTGATTAGTGAGGGTACTTTCACAGCAGAAGAGTTACAGGGATTAGATCCTAATCTACCTGCCTTTCAGAGTGAGAAGGGCCAGATTGCTTGGTACACAGGTATCAAACAGAAGATCGATGCGAAGGCTAAAGCTAAGGCTGAACAGGAACGACAGGAATTAGGCGTGAAGGCTTTCTCTGCAGAAGGCACTAGAGACGATAGAACTAAATTTGGAATTCAGAGTGGACTCAAACCAGGAGAATTATTTGATCAATTCACTGATGAAGAGAAGACTGTATTCACACAAGATATTAATGAAGCGTTCCAATCAAGATTGACTGAAGAGGGTATTAATGAAGCCTCTAGTTCTCAAGATGTTCTAGATGTTATCCAAGGATTTGTTAAAGATAGACCAGAGGTTGCTGAACTTGAAGCATTTAAGGTTCTTATATCCAGTCTTGAAGGCGGCTTAGATAGAGCTTCTAAAGAAAGACAGGCCAAAGAAAAACGTGATTTTATTAAGCCAGGGAAATTGACTGCCGGAGAAAGGTCTGCTATTACAATGGCCCCTAGAATAGCAAGAGATGTGACTGAACTTCAAGAATTATTGAAGCAAGCTACAGTTGGTGAATTAAAGGGTAAGATAATAAAGCACCTTCCCACAGAATTGAGGACGAAAATAGAAGCGGCTAGAGCAAGAATGTTTGGTGTTTTATCAAGGAATATCGCTGCTGAAAAAGGTGTTCTTACTGATAAAGATATTGAAAGGATATCCAAAGCATTACCTGGATTTGAACAAAGCGCAGATGCAGCTTTATTTAACTTGACCGCTTTAAAAGAAATATCTCAATTGAACCTTGAAAACATATTAAGAACCGCTAATGCTTCAAACATTGACATAGGTACTTTGGGGGAAGAGTTCTTAAGTTCACCATTGTTTGAAGATGTTGGACATCAAACTGATTTTGGAAGAAGCTTTTTAAAGAGTAAAAAACCTGATGCTCCAAAAGATGTAAAAATCAATTTAACTTCTAAATCACCTGATAAAGATTTCATAAAAACATTTAAGAAGAAATTTGAGAAAGATCCAACTGAAGAACAAATAAAGATAATGAGAAGTAATCTGAAAAAAAGAGGTAAGTAATGGCTGACATTTCGGAAGATGATTTGTTCCAAGGTCTTGACATTTCAGAAGATGATTTGTTTGAGGGAACCACTGAAGAAGAGAAGGGGTTAATTGCTAGAACAGTATTCCCCACTTCTACTAGTATGGAGATGGGGGATGTTAAGTCATTTGCCAAAAGAACTCTACAGGCAGGTATTGATGCTTCTACTTTTCCCACTAGACTTTTAGGTATGCTTAGGGGATTTGATATAGCCGATCCTAAGTCTGCTGCATTGCAACCAGAAATAGAAAAGTTTGAAGAATCAACTAATGTTGATAATAAAATACAAGAATTTGCTGATGCAGCGCAGAGAGCAGAGCCAGGAAGTTTATCACAGAGGATGATGCTTGCAAGGATGGCCGAATTTCAAGCTCTAAAAGATGAAGGCAAAGAGCGAGATCTTCTGTCCACTATAACCTCAGACGTAATGAGAGAGGGTCCAACTCTACTTGTTGGTGGTATCGCAAAGAAAGGATTGAAGGTTGCTGAAAGAGCTGCTAAGTCTGGGATCGCTACAGCACAGAGGTTCGTAGAGGATGTTACTGCTCTCTCTGAAGATGCCGTTCAATTTATAAAGAAAGGCAGCTCTCGTGATATTGCAGAACTTGAGAAGTTTGTTGGTAAGGCAGATGAGATTAGTCAACGTCTAAAGGGTCTTGTATTTGATAAGCCAGAGAAGTTTTTCCCTGAGAATCAACTCATACAGGAAAGTCTTCAGAAGCTCCCCCCTATTCCACTAAAACAAACTATCAAAACAATTAACACTGAGATAGCACATTTAAAGAAACTCGGTGGTAAAACAAATAGAGCAGCTATAACTAAATTAGAGAACCTACTTGATGATGTTGGTAGTGGTCGTATAGTTGGTGGTGGAACGCAAAGGATCCCTGGAAAGGTGACTCAAGAAGCAGCAGCTACTTCACCCACTACAATAAATATTCCTGGTAGAGTAACTAAAGAGGGAGTAATGCTTCCTCCAACAACTCAAACTATACCTGGAAAAACTATTGCTAAGAAAACAGATAATATGGGAAGAGTCATACAACCTAAATCAACTACTCAGCCAACAACCATATCGTCACGAGGAAGAGAGGTAAGCCCAGAATTAAGAACCCAACCTCAAACTCAAAATATTCCTGGTCAACAGATAAGAGGTGAAATTAAATCACCTGGAACAACTATCACAACCAAGGGCAAGCAAGTATTTAATCGAGATGCTGCTGCTACTTTGTTTCGAGATCAAAGAGACATGATTGATGATCTAATAGACTGGACTGAAAAACCAGGGCTTAAAGAAATAAACAAATCATTAATTAAAATTAGAACTTCTATGGCAAATGAGATGCTAACTCAAGCTGTTAAATCAGGTGATAAAGTATTTGAGAAGAACATGAAATCATTAGCTAAAAAACTGAAGGCTATAGATAAACTTAAACTTAGGTTAGGTAGTGAAGAGACTTTTGTAGCTACTCTTTTCGGAAAGAACAAGTCGGCTAGGCAAAGAGCACTTAAAGAAATTGATGAAGTGTTTGGAACTGATTTCTCCAAAGAAAGTAACCTAGCTAAAATTGCTTCTGAGTTCAGAAAGAATGATTTCACCACAGTAGATGGTAAGGTTGCATTATCTGTGCCTAGAGGAAAAAACGCTTTAGGTAAAGTAATATCACCAAGGGCAGCAGCAGGTATTTCTAATCTAGCTGATTTATCGTCTCTTAGAGTACTGGGTCAGCTTCCTTCTGAACTAGCAGCATCAGGAATTACTCAGGCACAAATAGGCTCGTTAATAAATTTCTTTGAAGGGCAGGGGACTACTCCTTAACACCAATCACTATATGAGCACCAGGCTCTTTCTCTCTATACTCTGGTATCTGAGTAGTTGGACCTGTGATCTGCCAGTTATCATCCTGTAGAACACCCATATCCACTAATAGATCATGCACAGATTCAGCCTTGTTTGTGTTATCACTTCTATGCTTAGTCCCATAGTAAAGGGTAACTTCTATATACTCACATTTCTGAATTGGGAACTTGATATTCTTGATGTCAGACTTCTGTGTGTTAATCTGTAGTGAAGCATACCCATGCCATTTCTTGTAATCATCAGAACTGGTGATGAAAGGCTTTCTAGTCTTACGGTTAAACCTTATCGACTTGTTATTCTTCTTACTTGGTATTCTGCCGCTCAATTGAAATGTAATGATACGGCTCATCTTTAGCAGAGGATTGGTTTTCTTTCTCACCCGAATGGAAGTAGTGTCTTGCCGTTATTAGTCAGCATATCATTATAGGCATAGCTAATTGCACCTAGATCATCAGAGTTTGTAGCTGTACCACCACTCTCACTGATAGCCTTGTTCATCACTCTAAGATCAAATATATAGGCAGACGATACAAAACTAAAAGAATTGTAATTAGATACTGTGAGTGATCCACCCCCATAAGGATTAGATGGTAATCCTCCAGTATCCCATATAATTAGATTAGCCATATTATGCGTTAGTTGAAATAGTCATGGATCTGTCATCAGCACCTGTAGCTGAGAACACTAGGTTAATGGTATCGGCGGCTGTCATCTCGGCTGCTGTTAAATCAACTCGGTAGAATCCAAGAGCAATCTCGGTTATAGAATTAGTGAGGGCAGCAAATGAACCACCATCCTTTTGAATTTGACCTGTTATGGTAAGCCCAGTTCCTGGTGTTTTACTATCACTGGATAGAACTATGAATGTAGAGAAGTTACTGTATGCCACACCTTTCTTGTATTGTGAAGGTAACGCATCAGTCTTAGTTTTAATGGCAGTCACATCTGATTGCATTGTAGTTTGATTTGCTGCTGTAGCGAAACCAGTAGCACTATTCCATGATCCGGCACTATGATTACTTGTGAGTTCAGTGTCAACGGCTGTTATAAATTCTGGAGCGTTAAGATCAATACCTGTTCCAGTTGATTCAAGTAACAATCCATCACCATTAGTAGATAATGATCGAATATTCATACCGGCACCAATAGATCCACCACCACTATAGAAAGATGCTCCATCTCCATCTGTATCGCCTGCAACGTATAGACCAGAATCAGCGTTTCCTCTAGCTCTAATTTTAAGTCCATTACCTTGATTTATTCCACCTACTAGCTCCATTCCGTTTCCATTAGGTCCACCATTTATAGCTATACCATCACCAGTTCCTGCACCTTGAAATATAGCTGCTGTTCCTGTAGTTGTTCCTGCGACTACTTCCATTCCACTAGAACTTCCGTTTCCTCTTATAGTTAAGGCTGCTTGATTAAGTGTGTCTGATGTGATAATTAATCTACTTAAAGTCAGAGTGGCATCTGTACCTGCCATCTTAGCTGCTCCACCAATTGTAGGTGGGGTTTGAGTTCCATCGAGATTAAGTCTATGCCTTGCTTGTTCTACATCAGCAGCAGTCCAGGGAGATGATCCTCCAGAGGGCGTTTGCTCTAAAGCGTTTGCTGTGAACCTTGTAAGCCCACCATCATTCTCTGTCATCTCATTCAATAGAGAATCTACTGCTCCAGAAGGGGATGCTGAGTTATATGCATTTGCAATTAATTGATCTAGGAATATATCAGATAAGCCAGTATCTACTTGTGTGTTAATATTGGCTAATGATATGACATCAGGTACGTTTGTATTCAAGGTATCTACATTAGTATCAATTATATCCTGTGTAGATTGAGAAGAGATACCAGAAGATCCAATACCTGTTAGTTCTCTAGTTCCTGCTGCCCAAACATTTGCTGCTGAAATATTATTTAATGCAGCTATATTAGATATGATGGTTGATTGATTAGCTAGTGTAGCGTCACTAGGTGCAGCCCAGATAGTAGTGCTATTGGTACTGTTTATATTTACCTCTGGATTACCAGTAACTACAAAATGGAATCGATAAGACTGTTCAGTTGATTCCGCTCCGTTTGTTAAAGGAAAAGCATATAGCCCTTGTCTAACATGAGTAAGAGAACTTCCTGCCGGTTCTGAACCTAAATCAAAAGCGTTTGTTCCAGAATTCCAATATAGATCAGATCCACCCATTCTCTGAACGGTTCCTGTTACTGTAATTCCTGATGTAATACCATTTCCATCAGAACCTTCAGCAGTAAGTTCTAGAATTAGATTGGCTCCTTCTCTTCTTATAGTTGTATTCATTTTATATTCCTATTAAGTTTGACTTGCCCATCCAACAGGGAATTTGCTTTCAATCATAAATTTATCTGCTGCTGTTATATGTGCGGCTGTTAATGCTTTTTCTAATATAAATTCGGCAAGGACATAATTGTATCCATCTAGTAAGGCAAGAAGAACTGGCCAACTATTAAATGCTCCCATAAGCCTTATCAATTGTATTTCAGGTTCAGAGTCAGCAGCTATTTCATTCAGGATAGTAGTTCTTTCTTTCAAATAGAAAGGCGTTCTAGCTATGATTTCATATTCAGTTCCATTGTAGTGAGTATAGTCTCCACCATTCTTTACTTTCCTCTTTGATCCTCTTGGTACATCTGTTCGGATTGTTTCTGTGCCAGGATCGAATGACCCATCATTTTCAAAATCTATATTTTTACCGAATCTCTTCAAATTCATCGTTTCTGTTTTAAATACTCCAATCATAATAATATCCTTAAATGCTGTGTGTGTATCCCAAAACAGACATTGTAAGCTCGTCAGAGGATTGTGTTAATTCATAATCAATACTTTGAGAAGTGCTGCATAACAAATCCATATTAACCCTCCCATCTCTTCCTGTATTATTATCTAGAAAATTAAGTTTATACAAAGTGTCTGTAACCGTAGATCCTGTTGGCCTGATTTCCAAGAAATTGTTATGGTTATCTGTGACCAATATAATAGAAGCAGTGAATTCTTGTGCAGTGGGAGGGATAAACTCAGAAAGGTCTATTGCTGTGAAATCAGTAGCAGATCCACCATTTAATACTTCTGTCTCATTTTTATCTACATCGTATTCTATTCTTCTCACCATTCCGTTTCTTGTTTCAGTGAATTTAAGGAAATCACCACTGCTATCTGTCACTGCAAAACCTAAAAGTCTAAAGACATCGTAAGTTCCCCCAGGGTTAGGAGTGGTTAGATTAGCCGAAAGGGTGACATCAACTGGGCTTGCATTTGTAGTATCGCCTATAACATACAAAGCGTACATTGTATCGGCTGCAACTCCTCCTCCAACATCTACTCCCCCTGCTCCTGTATTCGCTGCATTAGCAGTTTTGGTGGAAGTATTAATCAGGTCTAGGACATCAGTACTATCTCTGCATGATCCTGCTGCCATATCAATGATAGAGGTAGAGTTGAATGAAATTCCTAAACCTTCACTATACTTAGTGGGTAATCTTTTTCTAGCTGCTTGAATTGTAAATGACATATTATTTCGCTCCCCTTGGCTTCCAATAGCCCTCGTCTATCATATCTTCTTCTGCATGATGTTTAGCATCATCATAGGTCATACTGTCTACCATATTTTTCATTTACTTACTTGACTCCACCTGAAAGAATTTAAAGATCATCATTACAAGGGAGGATGTAATTGTTACGACTACGCCCACTTTTAAAAGCATATTGTCTATAGCTTTCCATACAGATTTAAAATCTTCCCTTGTCAATTCTTTATGTTCTTTAAAGTCTGTAGTCTTAAATTCTTTCAGGTTGATTGATGCTGTTTCTCTCGCATCTTTCACCGCTTCTCTCATGGTTTGTCCAAGTTTATTAACATTTTCTCTTATTTCTTTATGTTTATAATCAAATTCTTCTCTCGTAACTTCTGACATCCCTTTATCCTTACCATCGATAATACCATCAAACCAAAAAAGCCTATAGAGCCTAAAATAGTTTTATTCAGGTGCTATAGGCAATTTAAAATAGTGTTGTTTTTAGATCAAAAAGGAAGAGAATCATCGTCTGGAGGTATAGGCATAGATTCTTGACTTGATTGAGGTGCTGACTCTGCCGACTTTCCTCCAAGCATTTGCATCTCAGAAACAACGATTTCAGTAGAATATCGCTCTATATCGTCCTTTCCCTTGTATTTGCGATAATCTAGTTTTCCCTCAAAATAGGCTTGACTTCCTTTTCTCACGTATTTCTCTATGATCTCAGCTAATGGACCCCATGCCACTAACCTATGCCATTGGGCTGATTCCTGTTTCTTGCCTTCTTTATCTGTCCACCTATCACTTGTGCAGACAGAGAAGTTGGCTACCTTCTTTCCTGAAGGTGTGGTTCGTATTTCTGGGTCTTTCCCAAGATTCCCAATAATGCTTACTTTATTTAATGATCCTGACATTTTTATTCTCCTTGATTAATTGTAAGTCCAGTCTAAGGATAGTAATTCTACTTGAGTAGCAACCCAAGGAACTGTCCCAAACCTGGAAGTGACGTAAATATATGGATGAGACATTTTGCTATTCTCATCCGGTTTCTGTATTTGTAGGAACACATCTGGATTCCATGATTTAATACTTACCTTGCGTTTCTCTCTCATTCGGTCTAAGGCCCAACCAAAATCATGCGCGACATTATTCATGGATTCACCCACTTTATAGCAATGGTATTTCGGACATCTATGTGCAGCCAGGTTCCTGTTTTATTCTCAATACAACGAACTCCCATCTCCTTCCAATAGCTAGGATCATTTCTAATAATTGTCCTAATCTTTTTTGGAGTGATGTTCTTGAATTTCATATCTGCTGCTCTACCAAATCTATGCTGAGAATATTTAGCACCTGTCCTGCAATCAGGTGTTCTAAGTCCAGACCACTTGAATTTACCCCCCCACTTCCAATTATTTATTGTGGCTGATCCAAACACTTCTCTTAGATGATCAATGGTTCTTAATAGATTCTCATCTAATAACTCCCATCCTTTCTGCCCTCTATCCTTGAATACCTTTGGTGGTACTAATTCATGTATCTTAAAATGTTTACATTTGTACACTCACTCTCCTTGGTTATTGTTATAAGCTAATCTTGTATTCAAACAAACCTTCTTGATTCTTGCTTCTTCTCTTCTCTAGAAAGTACCCCCCAAATTTACCTTTCTTCAGGTGTCTTAGTTGAGCAGAGATTGAAGCTTCTGGATATCCTAATGCTTCTCTTATATCAGATAGGGATCTCCAGGTTCCATCTATCATCAGGCTCTTGATTCTGTCTTTCTGTGTGGTGAGCCTCTTGTGGTCTAACTTTGGTATATAATCTGGTCCATTAAAATGTGGGTTATCTGCTTCTGAAAACATAGAGGATTGTGCTCCAAAATCTGGGAGTATCGATTTATCTTCATTCATTTCACTTACCTTCTTGAATTTTAAATTTGGTTTTACTGAGTCTATCTAATGGTATATTCATAGCGGAACCATCTATTTCCACAACAGCCACCTCTTTGAATTTATAGACAAACAACACTTCCCCTTTGGTTTGGTCATCCATGTGAACGATATCACCTTCTTGGAATACATCCATTTATTATTTTTCCTTTATGATTTTTATTTTCTTTCCTAGAAGCTTTTCGATTTCACCTACAGTAAATTCTTCTGCGCTAGATTCCTTTACATTTATTCCAGTGATCTCTTCAAATACATCAGCATCAAAATTAGGTAACTTAGACAATAGAGTTTTATCCTCTTCGCTCGCCTCATCCCAAGCAATCTTCCAAGCATCTTTGTATTCAATGGTTTTTAAATACCCACCTCTATCATGGAACTTTGAGAACTCTTCTTTCTCATCATCTGTCATATCTGATTCATCTACCCATATATTTGGGTTTACATTATAAATGAACTCTGGTTTATCTGCCTGTTCCCAAGTCTCCCTATCAACATCTTTATTAAAGCATCTTATTGTATCTGGTGTTGTTGAATTGAAGTCCCCAGAGTTACTGTGCCCAGAGTTCCAGTGCCCAGAGTTACTGTCCCCAGAGTTCCAGTACCCAGAGTTATAGTGCCCAGAGTTACTGTCCCCAGAGTTCCTGTACCCAGAGTTATTGTACCCAGAGTTCCTGTTCCCAGAGTTCCTGTCCCCAGAGTTCCAGTGCCCAGAGTTCCTGTGCCCAGAGTTCCTGTCCCCAGAGTTCCTGTACCCAGAGTTCCTGTACCCAGAGTTATAGTGCCCAGAGTTCCTGTACCCAGAGTTCCTGTCCCCAGAGTTCCAGTGCCCAGAGTTACTGTCCCCAGAGTTCCTGTACCCTGTATTGTTTTCGCCTGTATTGTTATTCATCAGTTTACCCCTTTAGCTCTAAATTTAATAGTTCAATTTGTAGTTCTAAGTAAGCTGTTTGTTTTCCCTGTAAGAAAAGCTTCTCATTTAGGTTGTCAGCCACTAAAATATTCATGTCACATTGATTAGATAATTCTATTAATCTCTCTGTAATATTCTTCATTTCTGATCCTCCAAAAATTTATTATAGCTAGGGCACAAACCATTCTTACCTACATCACAATATCCAATACACCTCTTCCTCTCTCCAGGTCTGAACTCTTCATAGTGTTTCTTTGGTCCCATCTCTATTTCGTAATTAGCAATATATTTCTCTAATGTTTTCCTTGAAGGGAATAGTTTTACTGCTGATTTCCTGCCTTTCTTCATAAGAGCTATCTTATCATCAGTAGCCCACATCTCTTCTTTAGTACATGGTACAACATCTTCTATCTTCTGCTCTTTAGAAATATCATGAGCCACTGCTTTCTCTCTGATATATTCCTCTACTTTCGTGTCATCCCAAATAGAGAACTCTCTTGTGCAGATAGGGTGGTTTGGATATTCTTTAGAAGTTCGGGCCATAGTCTGCTTGTGATCTTTGCATATACCTAGAATACGCAGTTTGTTTAGCTCTATTGATCCCTCTCCTGGTACAAGAGTTTTTGATTTCTCATCATAGGTAAGCCATTTCTTTCTTAGGATATATGCCCCAATATTTACTTGTGCATCCCAATCAGGTGCTGATGGTATTGTGCCATTATAATCTGGTTTAAACTTATATATACTGGTTGCTTTATAATCGTCTAGTATGCCATTCGATTGATCTAAGAATAGGTTATCAAATTGCATTGAAATAATCCAACTCTCAAACTCTACATAGATTCTCTCTTCAGAAAAATTATTATCTATTCCTTCAGACCCTATCTCTACTATTTTGTGTACAGCTTTTCCTAGCAATAACCATACATTATCTGAGACATCCTTTGTAAGCACATCCCCATGTGTTCTTTCTAGATGGGCCATATAAGGTGGCTTGCCTAAACTTGATGGGCTGTAGTCTCCATGCCCTGGATCGTAGTCATCCCATTTAAGGGCATTACATAAAGCTTCTGGTAAGTTCTGTTTGTTTGTGTATATCATTTTTATTCACCTTCGTTGTTAAATGGAATATCTTCTTCTTTTATGTGAGAGAAATCAAAGTCTTCTGGAGATTGTGGCTCTGGAGGAGAAACTTTCTCTGAAAATTTTATCGTATCCCATAAAGTTCTGCAAGCTGCTTGTCTGCCTATTGAGATATACATACAAGTTGAAGCTGTTTCTGCTCGTGATCTGTACTTCCAATAAAACTCATCTTCTTTGGATAGGCCATATCCCTTTCCAACATAGAGATTCGTTTCTTTTTGATAAACTCTCTCTGTTTCTTTCGCTGTCATCCAATCATATATTATACGATCTTTTATATCGTTTACTGAAGATATTATTGTAACATATCGTGATTCCATGGTTAGTTTTCCTTGGTTAATTTATTAAGTCCTTTTCTTATTATAGTGTACTATAAGACATAAGTCAAGAGGTCATTCTATTTATTTTTATTCTCCTTCCAAGGTTTGAGGAATTTATTCACATAGGCATCCACATCTTTAATCTGTAGTGTAAGATTGAACTTACCATTGGAATCCTTCCCCCATTGTATAATCCCTTTTGGAACATCCTGTACAGCACCGTATTTTTTGACATCATGCATTGGAGCATATACTGGTTTATTGTTTTTAGTCCTTCCAGTATCAATAGAAGGGAGTTTTATAGGAGGTAGTCTATACAAGAATCTACCTGGACCCCATTTAACAGCAGCTCTCTTGAATGAATCGGATAGAAGTCCTTTCTCGCCTTCAATATCTGTCTTGGTTCCACCATCTGATTTCCATACCCACTGGTCATTACAATATACACCTATATCGCATATCATTTGCTCACCTACCATTGAGTATTTACACTGCCATTTATCAGGCCCAACGTGTGTATCAAAAACATCTTCTACATCTCTTGCATCTATATATGCTACAAGGATAGTATTATATTGATTAACACTTTGGGTTCTCCATTTGTAGGGCATCTCTTCTTTTAATTTATCCAGGTTCATAATTAAGTATCCTTATTTGATGTTAATCCATATTCATCACAATCACATTCAAGTTTAAGACAGTAGTTGCAGATGGTTTGGTCTGTGAATATTAGTTTAGCTTTAATGTATTCTATTATCTTTCTTATCATTATGGTACTCCGATAGTAAGGTATCTAGCAATGTATTGATTGGATTCTTTTACTTTTTGTTCGCAGTATTCCAGTGTATAAAACCCAAGACCTAAATATCCTGATGATGCCACTAGGATGTATATGAATGATTTCATTATTCACCACCTGGGGATGAAAACTTGACTTCACTTACATACCCCATGTTTTGACCACAGTCAGCCTCTATAATCAAAATCTGAATAACCTTACCACCCTTTGTGAAAAATAACTTTTCCCCACCGTCCATAGATTCAGAATCCTTAATTTCAGAGTATATTATCAGACCATTGAATTGGGCAAACTGTTCTACTGGCACCCTGTCAATCATTAATGTTTTAATCAATTCCATTATTCAGCCTCCCTCATAAAATACCAACCATACTCCTTGCTAGTTCTCCACTTTGAGAATTGTTCTGTATAGCCATAAGCTCTGGCCAGTTTAATTAGTCTATTCATTCGCTTAATGAAGTGCTCATTATATTTATGGGGTATAGTATTTATAATCCCTGTTTTAACAGCTATAGTGAATGTATGCCGACCCTGTTTTTTCTTCATTTCTTTCTTGTGCTTAAAGAATTTCGATGTAGTGAGTCTTATATATTCCCTAGCAGCTAAACACACCCCGAAGAAAGCATCATCTATCTCTTCTTTTGACCAATCTTTTAATGGCTTACCCTTGATAGCTTTCTCTTTATCTTTTCTGTATAGCTCCCTCATTGTTTAAGACCCCCATCATTGATCCAATTGAATACTCTATCATGTTGGGTTTTATTACACTGAGTGCATTTTACAGTTTGATTGGGTTTTCTTTTATGGACCCCTGATTCGGTCCACTTCCAGGCCACTCCTTTCTGTAGTTCTCCCCTGGCATTTATTATCCCAAATTTTTTAGCTATATCTAGGAATCCAAATACTGGGTTCTTTTTCTTCTCTTTAAGATACCGTAACAGAATGTTTTTTGGTGTCACAGCATATTTTAGGGTTTCTTTTATCATTTTATTTGCCTTGGTTCTGGTTAATGTTAAATCCTAGTACTATTATAGTGTATGATAAGAAATAGTCAAGTGTATGATAAGAGATAGTTCATCTTTTTGATCTCTCCTTTGCACACATTGCGCAAATACTTTTCTACCACTTTGCGCACTTCGCTCATTACGCTATTCTAAGGGCACCTTTAAAAAGGCACAGAAATTGCTTATTACAAATAGAACAACACCTTGATCTTATGAAAATGAAAATTTTAACCATTCCACTAGTGCACCTCATAATAAAAAACATGGTTTTCTCTGAAATAATCTTTGGCATCTTGTATTTCTTCCACTCCTTAGTCTTTGGTTAATCTTTGTTTCTCCGTTTCTAATAATTCTACAAACCTCATCCATTCCTCAGCTTCTCAAGCCCTGCTATAAGTTCTTTAGGGGCTTTTTTGCACTCAGAATTTGTACTTGCTCTCACAGCCTCGCCCTCATCCTCGCAATAATAAAAATACAGGAGATCTGAGTCTTTCATTTTACTATTATTAATTATCTCAGTGTGATACCAATCCCCTACCCCTATCTTGTTGTCTTGCTTCTGTATGATGTCGTTTAAGAACTCATAAACAGGGCCAACATTATTAATTGTTGATTCCTTCTGTTTATACTCATAATAATCCTTTACGATTAGCTTCACCTCTTCAGGTATTTCAATTTTGTCTGTCATTTTTGTTGCTCCAATTTGTTAATCTTCATTTTAAGTCTTGAAATTTCCTCTTTATCTCTAAGCATTGCTTTTTCTGCTAGTGAGTACAGGTATCTCCATTGTGCAATTGTTTGGGCCATTGGGGTCTTAGTTGCCATCTTTGTTGCTCCGTTTCTAATAATTCTACAAACCTCATCCATTCCTCAGCTTCTCAAGCCCTGCTATAAGTTCTTTAGGGGCTTTTTTGCACTCAGAATTTCTACTTGCTCTCACAGCCTCGCCCTCATCCTCGCAATAATAAAAATACAGGTTACTATTATTAATTATCTCAGTGTGATACCAATCCCCTACCCCTATCTTGTTGTCTTGCTTCTGTATGAGGTCGTAAAGGAATCGTTCCGCATCTGAAAGGCGAAGGTCTTCTCTAATAAACTTCTCTTGTAATCTAATTTTAATTTCTTCCGGTATTTCTATTTTGTCTGTCATTTTTGTTGCCTATCCTTTGTTTGGGGTTAAAAGTCTAACAAGGCTGTAAAGTTTTGATTTTAATCTCAGCTTCTTTAAAGGTAAATCGATTCTCTCAAGGTTTATAGATTTACAATCAATAGCCAACTCTAAAGCTTCACCAGATAACAATTCTTTTTGTTTATCCTCCAATTCCTCAATACGTTCCCTTTGCCTCTGGCTCTTTCGCTTCAGCTTTTCGTGTGCTTGTCTTAGTGCGTCAATGTCCATTCTCTTCATCTCTCCTTAGTCTTTGGGGGTTCGGGTGGTAAGGCTTCAAACATATCTGGGCAACGAAATTTTAATAGATTAGTTTCCCAATGTGTTTGGCAATTAAACTGCCTCGCTCTTGGTATCGAAACGATAGCGTCTTCATTACACTGAAAATAAGAACATTTTTGTTTATCCATCTCTACAGCTCCTCTTTGTTAGTGGGTGGGGGTGAAAACCCATCTTTTTCATACTTCCAACATTTCGATACAAAAACTCTAGGTGAATTGATTGTTTGTCGATCTTCGCAAAATTCCCTTGAACATGTAAAGCACAGGTTTTTTTGGTTTAGTTTCGTTTGGGTCGACTCCATTCTACTCTACCCCCTTCAAAGGTTTATTAAGTTCTGTGTTTTCTGTTTCTGTGGGCATTAATCCCCTCCCTAAGTTGATGGGTCTGTATCACCTTTATATTTTCGATCAACTCCCTCAACCCTTCTATTTCCTTGGCCTGTGATTTATTTATCTGTGTTAAAACATCTATTGAATTACTTTCAGATAGCTTATAAGTAGGGCTTTTAATTGGGGCAGATTTCAACAAATCAATCATTGAAGCCTTTCCCTCTAAGTATCCTTTATGATAAGCTTCTTGCTCGTACATACCTCTATATTCCATCACTTCACCTCTTTTAGTAGTTCGTCCTTACAATCTTCCCAAGCTTGCTCTCCGCCACAATAGCAACTCTCTACTGTGTTATCGTGGCCAAGTTCATATCCATTTTTGAACACATCTTCAGCCAACGCCTTCAACATCTCAACCTCTTCCTTTGCTTTGGTTAGCTCTTGGCTCTGTACCTTAGTATAATGGTCATTGATTTCTTTTACCATCACGTTCAAATCTTCAAGTTCAAATTCTGGGTAAGCTATCCCTTTGCAGTGACTTAAAATTATTTCTTTTATTTCTTCCATGTTATTTATCCCCTCCTTATTACTGGCCTGTCTATTTCTTGCTTTATATCGGATAAAATACTGGCCTTAGTCAATTCTGGATCTTCTTTAGAGCATTCTATAATAAAGTTTATTTCGGTTTTCATTACTTTTACCCAGGCTTCAAGTGCTTCAAGCTTCTTTTGTGTAGTTTCTTCTTTTTTGTTTATTGTAATCATGATTTATCCCCTGTGCTTTCTGCCATCGTTAATATCATCTGGCAATTTGTAAGTAGTATCCGTTATGCGCTGTTTTCTGTACAATATATCGTCCTGAGCTTTTCGTATTTTGTCTACTTCTCTAATTTTTTTCCTACGTTCTTTTAGATTCTTTTGTGGGTCTAATAAGTATTTCAATTATTAATCTCCTTGTATGAATAGTTATTAGTCTAATTTTGTGATTATAATGTTTTTTATATCCCTTTCATTTGTGTAGGATTCATCTATTGCATAGATAAGAGCATCCCCTGGCCTTGCTGCCTCTTCAATCCTATCCACGGTCCTGGGTGGACTATCGTCCGATTTTATATCTATTATTACTCTGAATTTTGATGTTTTCATGTTTAATACTCCATACATTTTAAACATTCATTAGTGACCATATCGTCCCTAGTCATTTCATAAACTAAGTTTGATAATATTTCAGACTTAAACCATATAGCCAAATCCTGTTTATTATATTTTCGCCCGTTTATTTCAACTCCCCAAAACCAGGGTTCGCTATCATCAAAAAGGGCTGTCAATGTAATGATTTTTGAATCTTCATTACCTACCGGAATCTCTACCTGAATTTCTGTGTCTAAAATATTCATTTTTAATTACTCCCTTTTATAGTTAATAAAACCACCTCGGCAGCGGTTCCCTCTGATTTAAAGCTTCCAATGTATAACCTAAGCTTATTATCTTCGGGGCAGTATGTGGCTTCGTTTGATTCGTTGTATAAATTGTTTTCGTTTTTCATTTTTCGGCTCTCCTTGCTCGTTCCTTCTCCAGAAGTTCCGCAGCGGTTGTATGAAAATCAGTATCTGAGCCATTAACCCAGCTTTCAATCTCTTCTAGTAGTTCAAAAATATCATCATTCATTTGGTCGCTCCTATTTAAAAATCTGGTTGAGGGGTGCGGAAAAAATAGAGTCGAGGGTTTCAATTTCCCCCGGTTGTATGCAATTGTATTGAACGTCTTTTAAAATATATCCGTGTTGGTGCGGTGGCATTTCTCCCCTTTCTATTAAATCCCTTCTTATTTTAGCCGTAGTCATGGTTATTTTATCCTGTGGTTAGTTAGTCAAGTCTTATAGTACTATTATAGTGTATTATAGGATGTTTGTCAATGTATTATCGTACTTTATTTAATTAAATTGTATTCCTCTTTTTCAATAGTTGTTTCCATCTCTTGGATAGATTTAAAGAATCTAGTTACACCCCAATAGGGGTTATAATTAAACATTACACTCTTTACAGCTCCATAGGTGGTATATTCTACTGAATAGATACCTTGTTTTTCACCTCTAATTATAAGATCATACATATTTATACCCCTACAAAAAGCGTTGAAAGATAACAGGCTGAAAGTATGATAATTGAGAGGTAAGAGAAAGCTTTGTCAATTATGGATAATTCTATTTTTAATTTGTTTGTGTTTTTCATGGTTAGTTTCCTTGTTTGTGGTTATTTGTGGTTAGTTGTGGTTAGTTGTATTTGTTCTAAATTGGTTGTTATCAAGTTTATTTATGATTTAACATAATCAGCTAGTAAATCCTCCTCTAGTACTTTCATTTGGTTCTTGGTATAATAAAACTCTTCATTTATAAGAGCCATTAGGTAATTTGAATTACCGTTATAATTACGTTCAATATAGAAGTATTCTTCTTTAAATACTCTTGAGCTAAGTTCTTTGTCTGAATATCCGGTTAAATCTTTCATGGTTAGTTTTCCTTAGTGGTTAGTTGTGGTTAGTTTATTGAAACGCGCCTTTTAAATTCTTTATATAATCAATTGCTTTTGAAAGTTTACCTTTTTCATAATACTTGGCCGATTCTAACCAAATACCTGTTCTATTATCCTCTACACTTATTTTATAGGCTTTTGTCGTTTTGTATTTACTTAGTCTTATAGTTATTTCTTTTCTTTTGAATATCATGGTTAGTTTTCCTTAGTGGTTATTTGGTTTAATTAAAGTTTAATAGTTTTATTTAGAGTAGCTAAAAAGATATCTTGAGTGCCTATTTGGTTTGGATTGGGTATAGACCTTAAATCCATCCAATAAGTAGAACTTTCTAGAATTTCCATTATATCATTATTAGCAGCTATAACACCATTAAAGGCACTCAAGGTTATTTGTTCTTTTTGTGTATTAGTGTATTTCATGGTTAGTTTTCCTTGTTTGTGGTTATGTGTGGTTATTTAATCTTTCTGTATTCTTTGTTCATCTAGTCGCCTAATATTGTCTTTTTATGTTATTTAGTTTTAAAGCCTCCTCTATTTCTTCATTCTCTTTTATATAAGACTTGTAATCCCCTATAATACTAGGCGTACCGTATGAATACCACTTTTTGCCTTCGACTAAAGTGCACGCGCCTAAAACTCCATAAGCATTAATAGAGCCTATTTCTTTTTTATTGGGATCTAAAAGTTTAATTCTCTTTTTTAGTGGCTTGTAATAACCTACACAAGTTCCGCCAGTATTAAAAAGGGAGTTTATAAACTCATTTTCTGTTTTAGCGAACTTCTTATTATTTAGTGTTATCATGGTTAGTTTTCCTTAGTGGTTAGTTGTTCAAGTCTTATATGTTTAATAATAACACCGAATGTACTATAAGACACGATAATAATTAAGTATTTGAAGAAAGTTGCCTCAAATAACTAAAATCTGTTTGAGTTAGATAAGTATTAAGGTATAATAAATGTTAAGCCACTAAAACAAAGGTAAATAAGGTACTTATGGCAGCAACGAACACAAGCTCCAAAAGAGCATTAGCTACTAGAAAACTACTCGCTCAAATAACTAAGAAACAGCCTGGAAGAGGTGCTGCATTAATAGATAAACTCCTAAACAATGCCCATGCTGATCTAGATTCAATTGAAGCCGATGAAAGGAAAACGGGAGCGAATACAGTTCTTAAACTACTTGATAAAGTAATGCCCAAGGAATCAAGCCCCTTAGTAAGTATCAATAACAATAAACTAGCCTTCAATGGTAAATCAGTAAATGACGTATTAATGAAGCTAGGCGACTTCATGGCAGACCGACAGTCTAAAATAGAAGCTATTGAATCAAGGGAACAAAACAGAGAACTTGAAATTGTACAGCCACCCAAGAAAAGCCCCAAACTACCGGCTAACTCACCTCTTTCGCCTAAGCCCTCAGAATAGCACCATATTACCAGTTTTCTACTAGTTTCTACACCTTATTAGGGGTTTATTGACTCTAATATATCACCAATAGGTCTTATACCTCGTTTGATATCGCTGTTTTTAAGATGAATAACCAATGAGTAACTATTCCCCACACTCTCTATGTTGATAGTTTGTTGATAGTTTGTTGATAGATTCACTGGTGTATACCATATATAGTGGTTAGATCCTATTCTTAACCCTACTTTCGTCATATTCACCTATATTGTTCCACGTGAAACACTCTTGCTTCTATTATATACCTTCTTTCAATTA
>Ga0209997_10000088_pt1 | contig 25533 bp, 25 predicted proteins | sample CR04metaG_FD_182079 | JGI IMG/M metagenome (GOLD analysis project Ga0209997, IMG submission 182079) | Deep subsurface microbial communities from Mariana Trench to uncover new lineages of life (NeLLi) - CR04 metaG (SPAdes) (version 2) | ecosystem: Environmental > Aquatic > Marine > Ocean trench...
TTTTCTACGCGCTGCGCGCAGTGCGCAAAGCGCTCTCTCTTTTGTCATACCAACACGTTATATAGGCACAGATAGTTTTTATCAGAAAGGAGTCAACGGATGGCTAAGGCAAAAGCAAGGAAGAAGCAGGCGACCAAGAAAAAGGCGACCAAGAAGAAGGTAACGAGCAAGAAGAAGGTTACCAAGAAGAAGGTCACCAAGAAGAAGGCTACCAAGAAGAAGGCCACCAAGAAGAAGGCCACAGCCCGAAGAAGGTAGTTCACTGTGGGCTCGGCCATTCCTGTGCCGGGCCCTTCCTCTCCCCACTCCTCTAACGCGCTTGCGCGCGTTCCAGGCTCCAAGTTTAAGGTCAGGTTTGGGATTTGGAATTCGGGATTTCCGCTGACACCAGTCAGCGGTCAGTTCTCAGCGTTTTCCATTCTCTCGCATCAGCCTCTCAATTTCCCTGATCTCTCGAGGGGCAGTTTGGGAGAGTACCTGGTAGCCGTCTTCAGTGACCAGGATGTCGTCTTCAATGCGGACGCCGATATTCATGAACTTCCTGAGAGCCGGACGGATCTTGTCCAACTCCTTTTCGCTGACTCCCTGTGCGATCAGTCTTTCCTCGGAGTCTTCTCGCACGTAGATGCCGGGTTCGATTGTCAAGACCATGTTCGTTCGCAAATGGTCACCGGATCGGACGTCGTGCACAGCAAGTCCGATGAAGTGTCCCACCCCATGAAGAAAGAACACACGATACTGATTTGTTGATGGGTCGGTAATGAGCCCAAGGCGAAAGAGTCCTTCCTTGAGCACTTCCGTCGCCTTTTGATGAACCGTTAAAATAGGCACCCCGGGTTTGACCAAGGCTATGGATTCCATTTGGGCATTCAGCACCAGTTGGTAGATTGCAGCCTGTTCTGGAGTGAATGTTCCGTTAGCGGGAATGGTTCGGGTAATGTCGGCAGCGTAATAATTGTACTCGGCTCCGATGTCCATCAGCAAAAGTTCACCATCTTGAATCTGTCTTTGGCTCTTGTGATAGTGCAGGGTGGTGGCGTTGGGGCCGGATGCGACAATGGAGGGAAACGCCCAGTCAAATGAGTTCCTCTTTTTAAAGACGTATTCGATCAGGGCTTCCACTTCGTATTCCCAGAGACCCGGATGCAGGATCTTCATCACCTCAAGTTGTGCCTCGGTGGTGATATCGATAGCTTCTTGAAGCTGTTTGATTTCATAGGGGGACTTGATCACCCTGAGTTGCTGGAAGATCTGGGATGCGTCTTTGATTTGAATTCCGGGGAAACGCTCTCGCAAGCGGTTGGCAAATCGGAACTCTTCGCTGACTTCTCCGGTCAATCCCGGTTTGGGTTCCATGAGCAGGTAAACGTCAGCCTCACCCTTTCGAAGGTCTGCGAAAAAGTCTTCGAACTGGCTGGCCTGGCTCCGGTAGGGACGTCCGTACAAAACGGAATCCAGAAAAGAGTCAAACTCAGAAGAGCTCCAAACGGTTTGGATACCGCTTGTGTCCGCAACCTCTTCAGGACTCGCTATTTTCCCATCCCACAGTTCTCGGCGAGGATCACGATCGGGCAGAAACAAGATCTCCGGTCTGGAGGAATTCTGTGGCATCAAGACGAGTGTGGTTTCAGGATGACGATTTCCCGTGAGATAAAACAGGTTGTTTTCCTGGCGGAACTCATAGGAGACATCCCCCGAATAAGGGCGAACGTCGGCGCTGAATAGAATCAGCATTCCGCGATTCCCCATCTTTTCCATGACCGATTGTCGTCTCTGAACGAGATCGGTCCTTAAATCCGGATCATTGGCGAAGAGGGTAGGCCAGATCAGGAGCCATGACAGTAAGTGAATCCACTTGCTCATCTTGCTTTCCGAGAGGTTGATGAGTGGACTCTAACAAATGAGGCGGAGTTTTTCTATGGCTCCATCAGCTCCTTGTAAGCATTGACGGCCAATTCATCGCAGCGTTCGTTTTCGGGATGACCGACGTGCCCTTTCACTAATTCAAAACTCAGCTTGTGTATTTGAGTCAGCTCGTCCAGTTGCTTCCAATGCTCGACATTCTTGACAGGCTTCAGTCCGTTGCTCGTTTTTCGTTTCCAACCCCGGCGTTTCCAATTCTGGATCCACTCGGTGAGTCCCTGTTTCAAGTAGGTACTGTCGGTCACGACATGAACGCGTGTAGGTCTTTGCAGGGATTGTAGTCCTTCTATGAGGGCCTGCAATTCCATTTGATTATTGGTGGTTTGCAGGGTGGCTCCAGTCTTTTCCATGGTCTTTCCGGTGGTCACATGGCGAAGAATAAAAGCCCAACCTCCCGGTCCGGGATTCCCACTGCAGCCGCCATCCGTGTAAATAATGACCTCCGCGTCAGCAGAGGAGTTCCCCATGTCCGTCATTCGCTTGTCCTCATGAGTGGAGAATGATACACATTGGCCGGTTGAGAAGCCAGAAGGTATACTGCATAGGAGTGATGGAGCAATGGGAGTAAAAAATGTCTGAGACTGACAAGCTGAAGATTGATATCGTGGACGCCTTGAAAAGCATTCAGGATCCCGACCTGGGCCGGGACATCGTGTCGCTGGGCTTTGTAAAAGACGTCAAGTTCTGCGGTGGTGTGGCGGCCGTAACCATTGAACTAACGACGCCTGCCTGCCCTGTCAAGGATCAGATGAGGGAGGAGGCAAGACAAGCGATACTTGCACTGGACGGAGTCGACGAGGCCAACGTGGAAATGACGGCACGTGTTCGATCGTCTTCTTCGGATAATCAGAGTCTGCTCCCAGGAGTGAAGAACGTCATCCCCGTGGCCAGCGGAAAGGGAGGAGTGGGTAAATCAACCGTCAGTGCAAACCTGGCGGTGGCTCTGGCACAAAGTGGTGCCCAGGTCGGATTGATGGACGCGGATGTCTATGGACCCAGTATTCCCACCTTGATGGGTCTTTCCGAGAAGCCCGTCTCCGGGCCAAACCAACAAATGATTCCCGTCACTCAGTATGAAGTGAAAATCATATCCATGGGCTTTTTCCTTCCTAAAGAGAAGGCGGTGATCTGGCGTGGACCCATGCTGGACAAGATGATCACTCAATTCCTGGGAGGGGTGCAGTGGGGCGAACTGGATTATCTGATTATTGATCTGCCGCCCGGAACCGGCGACATCCAGTTGAGCCTGTGCCAGAAGGTTCCATTGACCGGTGCGGTGATTGTTTCAACGCCCCAGGACGTGGCTCTGAATGTGGCCCAGAAGGCCATTGCCATGTTCAATCAGTTGAATACACCGGTGCTGGGCATTGTAGAGAACATGAGCCACTATCGGTGCAGCCATTGTGGTCAACGGGATGAGATTTTCGGGACAGGCGGAGCACGTAAGGTGAGTGAGAGCAGGGGGTTGCCCTTCCTGGGAGAGATCCCGCTCTCCACCAATATTCGTGTCCATTCAGACCAGGGAAAACCGGTGGTATTGGCTGAGCCGGAATCAGAGCAGGCCAAAGCCTTTTTGCAGGTAGCGGAGAACACGGCCGCTCAGATCAGCATCCGCGCCATGGCGGGAGAACTCGAGCAGGATATCAAGGTGTCGTTTTAATGGATGAGCAGACTCGCTCGGGCGACTACAGCTCGCCCATCCCCCGTGAAATCACGCGGGCAGGTGATCACGACATCCGAATCCTTTGGAAGAGTGGGCACGAAAGTCTCTATCCGGCGCGTTATCTGCGACTGAAATGTCCCTGCGCGGTATGTGTGGATGAGTGGACGGGTCGGGAAAAACTCAGACCTCAGGCGGTCACCGAGGATGTTGCTCCCAGCTCACTCGAGCTAGTCGGTCGATACGGTTTGAGGGTGCGCTGGACGGATGGCCACTCCGACGGCATCTACACCTTCAAGCTCCTCCGAGAGCTGTGCCCCTGTTGTCAAACTTAATTTAACTGTGTAGCGTCCGAGGCCTGTAGGGGCGCACGGCTGTGCGCCCACAAACCCTGTTTTATCGACGGCTAAAAGGGCGCACGGCCGTGCGCCCCTACACTTTATTTGTTCTTTTTCTTGAAAACGGAGAGGTGGTGCCGGTAGTCGGATCGAACGGCGATGAAATCCTTGTGCTCCAGCTTGAGTTCGGCCGTAATTTGGCGAATCTGCCTGTCCTCGGCACCAGAGATGTTTTCGTCTGTGGAGGAGACGGCAAAAAGACAATGCAGCAAAGCAATTTTCTGCTTCTGCGTTGCCATTTTGTTGAACTCCCGTGTCACCAAATAGTTTTCCGTTCCTCCAAACAGCACATTCTGGGTTTTTGCGATCTGAACCACAATGATTGCCTGTTCTTCGGGTAACTGGCTCAGCTCCATGACTGAACGTTCCATCTCACGGGTTTCTTCCTCACTGATTTCCAGATCAGCATGAGCCACCCGGCCCAGGATGTAGGCAAAGACAGCGATATACCGGGCCTGCTGCGGATCCATCTGATTCAAGGCCTGGGTGATCTTACGGACGGTCTCGGTTTCCGTGGATACCGTCTCCGAGTCCGCCTGTTTTTCCAGACCGAGAAATCTGTAAAGTGACATAGGAAGCGAGAACGGCAGCTTACAAGACCGTTTCAAGAGGGTCAAGAAGGGAAAATCTGTTTAATCATTCAGGCCAGATACTCCTTCGCGGTCTCCAGATCGCGGCGGGTTTGAAAGAAACGCGTTTGGATCTTCCCTTCCCTTTGCTCGCTCATGAGTGGATACTTCTTCAACAGCCCCTCCAGGAAGGCTTCCAGAAACGACCCGGGCTCCGGTTCTCCGGAAGCGTCCTTCAACTCTCGGCCTCTCCTTTGCAGTTCCAATAAACGACTGTATCCGGCCTGAAAGAAGGACTGAAGATAATGGTGTCGCAGATCCTCAGAAGCCTTTTGAAGATTCCCCTTTGAATGCCAGTCCAGGCCCAGATTGATTCCCGTGACTGCTTTGCCGATCGTTTCCTTGACGCGCTCCGGATTCGCCGGGGAAGCACGGTCTGCCGACAAGACCTTGTTGCAAACAAAGAAAAGCTCTTCCAATAGGGCTTGCGTCTCATGAGGGTTGGTGATTAGAGCAAAAGCTTTAAAAAGCAATAGAGGGCCTTGGAACTCTTCCTCGAACCGGACTGGTAGAGTGCTCACTTCCCGGATCTGTTCCTGCTTCTTTTCCGGTAAGGGCTCCTCCGGCGGGAAATAGGTATAAATATCGATGGCTTCAAAGTAATCCTGAAAACCCATCTCTTCGACCCGACTCTTCCGATATTGGTAAGCTACTTCCTCGATTTCAATCGAGGTCCGAGTCGCACTCGACTCGAACAGGATGGCAACATAAGCGGGCTCCAATTCGTAAAGGCGAATAATCAAAGCACGAAGCAGACGGGACTCTTCGGAATTCTGGGGCAGTATGATTAAATAATTCTTATCGGGTGTTTCCAACCATTCCCCTGTCTGCGGCTCAGCCTGATATTCATCTTCCTCGACCTTTGGATAAATCTTCAGCTTGCGTTTGAAGAGCAGTTCCCACAATTCCGGATCAGCAGCGCGAATGAGTTTTCGAGCCACCGGATCTTCAGCTTGCACGATGTGCCGCTCCAGATCTAGAAACTGCTCGCTGCTCATGTTGTCTCCCGACCACAAATCGAGGTCCAGGATTCCGGTCCACTGTTCCTCGGTCACATGGGGCAGGAGTCCTAAGAACTCCTCATCCCCCAACTCTTTTATTCCAAAAAAGAGGTGAGGCACGGCTAACTTTCGAATCTGCCCCCGGGTGTCGGCTGACTCGAGCAGGGCTCTCACATCGACCGGTCGATAGACACTGTTATAGATCAGCTCTTCTGAGCGATGAACGGGAGCTTCCCCTACATCAATCTTCTCAGCCATGCGTACAGTCTACTTTCTCTTGCTTTGACTCGCTAATTGGTCCGCTCTTCGAATAGGCTCGGGCAGTCGAAAGCGCGAAGTCATGGCAAGAGTCCAGTGTACGCACTCCTTAAGGGGCAGACCATACCCCACGGAAACGAAAACGGGTTGGACTCCCGTCCGTGTGCGCAGTACCTTTCCAATGACTTCCCCCTTGTGGATCAAATCTGTGGAAGAGCCCTTTGGGTTACCGGGTTCTCTGAACTCCCCGCAAAGACGCGATTTCCCGATACCAATGGTGGGATGCTTGAGCCACAGTCCCAGATGAGCGGCGATGCCAAAACGGCGGGGATGGGCTTGCCCGTGTCCATCCACCAGGATCAGATCCGGAAGGTCAGAAAGCTGCTCGAGAGCCTTTAAAATGGGGGGGATCTCTCGAAAGCTGAGTAACCCGGGAATATAGGGGAACGGGGTCTTCATCTTTGCAACCGCTGACTCAACGGTTGCAAAGTCGGCACAGGAGACCACAACCACCGTGGCCACCGATTGCTCTTTTTCAGGGAGGTAAGCGACATCCACCCCGGCGATGCGCTGAGGGTGTCTCAGCGTGAGATGAGTCTTGACCCGATCCTTCAGCTGTTTCTGGAGTTGAATGGCCTCCTTGGGAGTGAGGTTCCAGGGGTGCATCTACTGATGGAACAGGTTCTTGGGCATGTGCATGCTCACCAGGACGTTGGGGAGGTCGACGACTTCCGAGATTTTCAGATCCCCGGCCAGCGAGCAGAGACTATAGGCCTCCATCGGCGTCAAATGGTGTTCGGCAACCAGATAGTCCACCATGAATTGGGTGGCTTTGCGGGCAGCCTCATCGATGGTGGGTGCAAATCCCGTGACCGCATAATATTCATCGGTCTCGTACTGGGGTTCGGAAATCTTTCGTCCCCCCTTGATGACATCCACTTGATAGACGATCCGCATGGGTGCCTCGATGCCTGTACCAGAGACTTCACCGTCTCCCTGGGCCGCGTGAGTATCGCCGATGGAAAAAAGTGCCCCTTCCACCAGGACCGGGAAATAGATGATGGTCCCTTCCGTCATATACTTGTTGTCCATATTCCCGCCATTTTCCCGCGGGGGGCGGGTTCTGAGCATCTCATCGGTGTCCGGAGCCACACCCATGACCCCCGGAAACGGCTTGATGGGAATCGAGATGTTGTCGGAAAAGCGAGCTCGTGCCGTTTCCTTGTCGATCTGGAAGGTCTTCAGCAAGGGCTCACCGGGTATATCAGGGAGAAATCCCCTCCCTGGTCGGGCAGCCGTCCAGCCCCAGCCCAGCACTTCCAGTTCAATTAAGGTAACGGCCAGAGTATCTCCCGGTTCCGCACCCTCGACATAGACCGGTCCGGTCAGGGGGTGAACCAGAGAACTGTCCATATTGGCCAGATCCTCAATCGTTGATGTTGGCGTGATCTGTTGGTCGGAGGCCTCCTTTGTCTGTACCTCGATCACCGCGCCTGAAGGAACTCTAAGCACGGGAGGAATGGTTCTGCTCCAACGGTTGTGGGTGTTCTCGCTGGTCAAGAAGTACTCCGCGGAAGGCCTGGTCGACTGCTCTTCCTGCACCTCTTCCCTCTCAGCAGCTGAGCAGCCGGGCAGCCACAGGGCAGCTAGTGCCAGGGAGAAAAAAATGCGAAAAGCAGGCAAAATAGAGTGGTTCATGGATTCTACCTCCCTGGCCCGGATGATCCACAATCCGGGCTGAATGAAAGTGCTTAAGAAAGGGGACAGTCTACCCATTCTTACTTTCGTACTCCCGAATCTGCTCTTCGTACTGGAGGGTCAAGTCGATGTCATTCAGGCCCTTCAGCAGACAGTCCCGGCGAAAGGGATCCACTTCAAAGGGATACTCCAGTGAGTCCCCGGAAAGAGTCTGTGACTCCAGATCAACGGTGAGCTGGGCACCTGGATTTGCTCCGACCCACTCAAAGAGATCAGAAATTTGATCTTGGGGAAGCTGCACCGGGAGCATACCGTTCTTGAAACAATTGTTGTAGAAAATGTCGGCGAAGGAAGGTGCAAGAATGGAATGGAAGCCGTAATCTAACAGCGCCCAGGGAGCGTGCTCGCGAGAAGATCCACACCCGAAATTGTCACGGGTAAGAAGAATCGATGCTCCCTTGAATTGAGGCGCATTCAATTCGAAATCAGGATTGGGAGAGCCATCTTCGTTCAATCTCCAATCGAAGAAGAGAAACTGGCCGTAACCCGTTTTCTCGATTCGCTTCAGGAACTGCTTGGGGATGATCTGATCGGTATCCACATTAACGCGATCCAGGGTGGCGACCAGTCCTTTGATTTTAACGAATGGCTCCATGAGTTTAGTTGTCGGACCATTGGCGAATATCTGTAAAACGCCCTTCGATAGCCGCGACCGCAGCCATGGCCGGGCTCACCAGATGGGTGCGTCCTCCCCGCCCCTGCCTGCCCTCAAAGTTGCGGTTGGAGGTAGAGGCACAGTGTTGACCCGGGCTGAGAATATCGGGATTCATTCCCAGGCACATGCTGCATCCTGACTCTCTCCAGTCAAATCCCGCTTCCGTGAAAATGCGATCCAGACCCTCTTTTTCAGCCTGACGCTTGACCTGCTGCGAACCGGGTACCACCATGGCCTGAAGGGAGGAGGAGACTTTGCGTCCCTGGATCATCCGGGCCGCTGCCCTCAGGTCTTCGATCCGTGCGTTGGTACAGGAGCCGATAAAAACTCGGTCCAGCTTGATTTCTGTAATGGGGAGACCAGGTTGCAGCCCCATGTACTCCAGGGCGCTGCGGGCTGCTCGGCGGCTGGTTTCGTCGGCAAAGGATTCGGGATCGGGTACGGTGCCCGTCACGTCGGTCACCATTCCGGGATTGGTTCCCCAGCTGACCTGGGGAGCTAGGGAAGAAACCTCCACTTCGACCGTTCGATCAAAGGAGGCATCCGGGTCACTGGGAAGTGTCTTCCAATAGTCAACCGCATCCTGAAATTCCTTTCCTTGAGGGGCATAAGAGCGTCCCTCCACATAGGCATAGGTCGTTTCATCGGGTGCGATCATTCCAGCTCGTGCGCCCGCCTCGATGGACATGTTGCACACCGTCATCCGCTCTTCCATGGTAAATCGACCAATGGTGTCCCCCGTATACTCGATCACACAACCCGTGCCACCATCGATCCCAATGGTTCGAATGATGTAAAGGATGACATCCTTGGCAGTCACCCCGTTCGGCAACTGGCCCTGCACCTGAATCTTAAGACTCCTGGGCTTGGATTGAAGCAGGCACTGGGTGGCCAATACGTGCTCAACCTCACTGGTCCCGACCCCAAAAGCCAACGTACCGAAGGCCCCGTGGGTCGAAGTGTGACTGTCACCGCAAACGAGGGTCTTCCCGGGTTGAGTAATCCCCAACTCCGGTCCAATCACATGAACAATCCCCTGGTCAGGACTGTCCAATCCGAACAACTGAATTTCGAACTCTTCACAGTTTTTTTCCAAGGTATCGAGCTGAAGCTTGGAGATGGCGTCTGTGATGGGCAGAGAACGATCCCAGGTGGGGACATTGTGGTCCATGGTTGCATAAGTCAGGTTGGGCCGCCGGACCTTTCGACCTGACAGCCGCAAACCTTCAAAGGCCTGAGCCGAAGTGACCTCATGCACCAGATGACAATCGATGTAAAGGATCGCTGGCTGCCCCGGTTCCTGGTGAACCACATGCCGGTCCCAGATTTTGTCCAATAAGGTTTTAGGCTCTTTGGACACTTCTAGGAACCTGTAGCCTTGTGGGGGATCTTTTGCGGCTCTGTTGACACCGACTCCGGTTGCTGTCCTGTTGCCTCCTGCTTCTTTTCGTAAAGCGCTTTATTGACCGCATTGACATAGGCACGCGCACTGGCGTCGATGATGTCGACGCTGGCCGCTTTTGCAGTGTAATTTCGATCGTTGAAGGAAACGTGGACAAAAACCTCTCCCAGCGCATCTTTGCCCCGGCTCACCGAGTTGACGCTGTAGTCCAGGAGCCGTCCCCGCAGGCCGGTGATCTGGTCAACGGCTTTGTAGAGGGCATCCACCGGTCCGTCTCCGTGGGCGGATGCTACATAGGTCTCATCATTCTTGGTCAGCCTCACCACAGCAGAGGAAAGTCCCTGGTTTCCACCTGCCGCGTGGACGTGGCTGATCTTGTAAGTATCGGGGATGGTTTTGATGCCATCCTGAACGATGGTGATGAGGTCCTCGTCGTAAATCTCTTTCTTCTGGTCAGCCAGCTTGGTAAAGAAGAAATAAGCTCGCTCCAGTTCTTCCTTATTCAGTTGGTACCCCAACTCTTCGTATTTCTTACTCAGGGCGTGCCGCCCACTGTGCTTTCCCATCACCAGCGTGCTGCTGATGATTCCCACGGATTGGGGAGTCATGATTTCATAGGTGCGAGCATGTTTCAGCATTCCGTCCTGATGGATCCCTGCTTCGTGAGCAAAGGCATTTTTTCCCACCACTGCCTTGTTGGCTTGAACGAAGGCTCCGGTAAGGTTGGATACCAGCCGGCTGGAACGGTAAATCTCCTCGGTGACGATATCCGTATGGTAGGGGAGCAGATCCTTTCGCGTCCGCAATGCCATAACAATCTCTTCAAGGGAGGCATTGCCGGCACGCTCACCGATTCCGTTGATGGTACATTCAACCTGCCGGCATCCGTTTTCGACACCCGCCAGAGAGTTGGCAACAGCCAATCCCAGGTCGTCGTGGCAGTGGCAGCTAAAGCGGGCCTTGTCCCGATTGGAAATTTTGGCAATCAGCTCTTTGACAAAGGGTCCATATTCCTGGGGAATAGCATAGCCGACAGTGTCGGGGATATTGATGGTTGTGGCCCCGTTTTCGATGGCTGCTTCGAAGACCTCCGCTAGATAATCGATGTCGCTTCGGGTGGCATCTTCGGCAGAAAACTCCACATCCGAGCACAGATCCCGAGCGATTTTGACCGCCTCGATGGCCTGCTCGAGAACCTCGGACCGCGACTTGCGAAGCTTGAATTCCAAGTGAATATCGGAAGTGGCGATAAAAGTATGAATGCGCGGGTGGGCGGCACCTTTGATGGCCTCCCAGGCCCGTTCAATGTCCTGCCGGTTGGTTCTGGCCAAAGCCGTGATGATGGGCTGGCGAATCTCGGCTGCGGTTGCCTGAACGGCTTCAAAATCTCCATCGGAGGCAATGGGGAAACCAGCTTCGATAACATCCACGTTCAGGCGCTCCAGTTGGTGCGCCATCTTGAGCTTTTCCTGCAGGTTCATGGAACATCCGGGGGACTGTTCGCCGTCTCTCAAGGTCGTGTCAAAAATCAAAACTTTTTCCGACATGATTCCTCCTTAGCGGGGGCTGAAATCTGGCACTCACTCTATCAAATCGGGCTTGAGCGATCAAAGCCTCTTGACCGGGCTTTCTGAGACCAGAAAGCCCAGTGCGCTGAGACCCAATAGGGCACTCAACAGGAGCAGAGCGGTAGAAGGTGAAAACTGGGAAGCCAGGGCACCGGCCGACAGGCTGCCCAGAGGCATGCCCCCTCGAAGGGCGAGCATATAAATGCTGGTCACGCGGCCGCGCATTTCTTCGGTGAGGGTGAGTTGGACCAGTGAAGTGATGGAAGTAAACAGCATCAACAGGCAGAGGCCGGCCAGGAAGAGGGCCACATAGCTGAGCCACAGGGTTCTGGACAGCGAAAAAGTGGCAATCATGGAAGCCAATCCCAGCTGGAGGTAGAGGGTCAACCGGCCGCGGCCCTTGATATTCTTCAGGCTGGCATAGAAGAGGGCTCCCAGGACAGAGCCGACCCCCGAGACGGTCATCATGGTGGAAAGGCCCGTGGAACCCGTCTGAAAGATGTCCTTGGCATAAATGGGCAGCAGTGTGCCCATGGGAATCCCGCAAAAGGTGGTGATGAAGCCCAACAGACACAACTGCCAGAGGGTTTCTCGGCTCTTGACAAAGTTCAGCCCGGCCTTCATTCCTTTCAGAACGGATTCATCCGTTTTCTGGGGCTTGAAAGTGGTTCGTATCAGACTGATGCTGATAATCACTGCCACGAAAGAGAGTCCGTTCAGCCCAAAACACAAGACGGGACCCACCATGGCTAGGGCGGCTACTGCCAGCAGCGGTCCGAAGACTCGCGCCAGGTTGAACTGAATGGAGTTCAGAGCGATGGCATTGGGCACGTCCTCCTTTTTGACCAGGGTGGGCACCAGCGAGTGGTAAGCGGGCCCCCCAAATGCTTGTGCGGTACCCACCACGAAAACCAGCACCAGAAAATGCCAGATCTGAATCCACTCGAAGTAGATCAGCAGAGTCAGGATAAAGGCGGTACTCATCTGTACGAACTGGGAGCCCAGAAGCAATTTGCGCCGGTCGATTCTGTCGGCAATGACTCCTCCCAGCAGAGAGAAGAGAATGATGGGGAGCTGTCCCAGAAATGCAGTTAACCCAAGGTAGAAGGCGGAACCGGTTAGACTGAGGACGACCCAGGCCTCAGCCACCTGCTGCATCCAGGTTCCGGTGGTGGAAGTAAAGGCCCCAAACCAGAGCAGACGAAAATCGTGATAGCGAAAAGCCCGAAATGTTCCTGACAGAAAAGGGAGTGCACCTTGTTCTGCAGCTGCTTCCGGCAGGATGGGATCAGAGGTTGTGCTGACTCGCTTTGGTTCGTGCATTAATTCGTGCTTTCGTGCGTGGGAGGCACCTCAGGTGCCGAATCCGAATCTTCGTGCTTTCGTGCCTTCGTAAACCTACTCTAAAATAGAAATTATGAACAATCCCGGCTAAGGATTGAAGAAGAATTTGATGACGTCGCCGTCTTGGACAGGGTAATCCTTTCCTTCGGTTCGTACCCGACCCAGGCGATTCAATTGCTGAAAACTGCCGTGTTGACAGAGGTCCTCAAATGAAGCCACATGAGCTCGGATAAAGCCCTGCTCCATGTCTGAGTGGACTTTTCCCGCAGCCTGGGGCGCTCGAGTGTCCCTCTCCACCTCCCAGGCCCGGAGTTTTTCATTGGCGATGGTATAGAAGGTGATCAGTCCCAGCAGCCTGAAGGCTTTCCTGACCAGTTGCTCGAGACCTGTTTCCGTCATATTCAGTTCCTTCATGAACTCCGCCCGCTCCTCCACCTCCAGTTGCTGGACTTCCCATTCCAATTGTGCCGATACGGTTACCGCCTCCGCAGCGGAAGAGGAGCTTCGTATTATCGGGCTCTCTTTCAGCTTCTGGAGGCAGGGTGGACTGCTCTCCTGGTATTCACTCTCAGACAGGTTGGCCACATAGAGAACCGGTTTCCCGGTTAAAATGCCCAATCCCTTCAATTCGCTTTGATCTTCTCGGGTCAGATCGATTGAGCACAGCGGTATTCCTTCTTCCAGTTTTTCCCGATAAAGCAGCCACCGCTTCTTTTCCTGGGCGTGCTCTCGGGGGGTGGTCTGCCAGATACGTTGGCGCTTTTCAATAGCCCGATTCAGGACTTCCAGGTCAGCCAGAAGCAACTCGGTTTCAATGATTTCCAGGTCGCGCACAGGATCCACGTTTTCAAGAACGTGAACGACATCGGGTTCCTGGAAGCAGCGCACCACGTGAGCCAAGGCATCCACCTCACGGATATTCCCTAAAAACTGGTTTCCCAGTCCTTCGCCTTTGCTGGCTCCTTTCACCAGTCCCGCAATGTCAATGAACTGGATCAAGCAGGGAGTGCACTCTTCAGGGCTCAGGAGTTCGTTGAGTTTCTCCAGTCGCTGGTCGGGCACCGGAACCATGCCCGTATTGCTGTCAATGGTGGTGAAGGGATAATTCGAGACATTGGCTTGACCCGAAGTCAACACATTGAACAATGTGGATTTACCCACATTAGGCAGTCCGATGATTCCAACTGAAAGCATAACCACAGACCACAGACCACAGACCGCTGACAATCGTCAGCGGAAATTCAAAATCTCAAATTCCAAATCCCAAACAAATTCCAAATACCAAATCCGAAATTCAAAACAAATACAAGATTTGGAACTCAAGTTCGCGTCGTTCGCGGGATACTTACAACCGTTCCCACCACCACCACCACCACAGCTCCCACCACGTTATAGTAAAGCCACGCGATGTCGGTGTAGGCGCTGACCAGAAATACCGAAGACATGCCGCCCAACAGTCCCAGGAATGCTCCCGTTCCGTTGGCCCGCTTCACCAGAAAGGCCAGCAGAAAGACACCCAGCAGGGATCCGTAAAAGTAAGATCCTACGCGGTTTACGGCCTCAATCAAGGAGCCCAGTTGTCCTGCGTACAGAGCCATCCCGCTGGCACAGACTCCCCAAAACAGAGTGGTCAGCCGGGAAACGGTGAGGTAATGGCTCTCTGAAGCGTCTTTTCGCCAGTATCGCTGGTAAAAATCCACAACCGTTGCGCTCGATAGGGCCGTGAGTTCAGAATCCAGAGAAGACATGGCTGCGGCGAAGATGACAGCGATCATCAGTCCCAACACACCCGCCGGTACGTACTTGACCAAATAGGAGGGAAAGACATAATTGACATCGTTTGAGGCCGATCCTCGGACTTCCTTCACCAGCTCCTTGGATTCCTTTCGCAAAAGGGCAAGCTGCTGGTCATATTGCTGGATTTGGTTGCGCCAGGCACCCAGCTCCTCCCCACTGCTTCGGGCCCTGAGGAGGCCTAAAGTGGCTTCCTTTCGCAAGGTGTGTGCAGCCTGGTGTTCGCTCCTCAGGCGAGTGAATTGATCCCCATGCTGGCTGTTCTCTACCAGGGCGGCCTCGGCCGGATTGAAGATCAGAGGTGGTTGCTCAAAATGGTAGAAAACAAAGAGTAAAACGCCGATGGCCAGGATGCAGAACTGCATCGGAACCTTGAGAAAGGCGTTGAAGATTAAAGCGAGTCGGCTCTGCTTGAGAGACTTGGCGGTCAGATAGCGTTGGACTTGACTCTGATCGCATCCGAAGTAGGCCAGGGCCAGGAAAAAACCGCCAATAAGACCGGACCAGAGAGTGTACGGGTTGGTCGGATCCCAGGACAGGTCGATGCTCTTCCACATTTCCTGGATGCCTCCAATGTAGATGACATCTCCCACCCCTACTTCGGGAGGCAACTCGCCGAAGAGGATAAACAGGGCAATCCCAATTCCTGCAAACATCATCAACATCTGCAGTACATCGGTCCAGATGACTGCCGTGATTCCTCCCACCATTGTGTAAAGGATGGTCACCGCTCCCATGATCAAAATGGTGATCGTTTCGTCCCAGCCCAGGATGACCGAGAGCACCACAGCTGGCGCATACAACACGATCCCGGCAGCCATCCCCCGGGAGAGCAGAAACAGGAAACTGGTTAAGGAGCGTGTCTTGGCATCAAAGCGATTTTCCAGATATTGGTAAGCGGTGTAGACCTTGGCGCGATAGAAGAAGGGAACAAACAAAAAACACAGCACCACCATTACCAGAGGTTGGGGCAGGTAAACCTGGATGAATTCCATTCCATTGTCATAGGCTTGCCCGGTGGTTCCGATGAAGGTGATGGCGCTGGCCTGGGTGGCCATGACGGAGAGCCCGACGGCGCCCCAGGGAAGGCGACGGTTGGCCAGATAGTAACCCTCCATGCCCACGTTCTTGCGACTGTGAAAGAGGGCGAAGGCTACCACGGCACCGAAATAGAGGATGAAAACAAACCAGTCCAGGGAGGTCATGAAACGCTGTAATCAAGAGCGATGGTTAGAAAATAGAGGAGCAAGATGAGGACTATGGTGTAGACGACGACGGCTAGATACAACACATTCCAACTTGGGAATATGCCAATTCTCTCGTCGTGGTCCTCTTCTTTCATGGGGGAGACGCCAGGGAACTCATGCTCGAGAAAAGAGGCGGTGATTGTTCCTGCCATCTTGCTTGACGCAGTACATGGCTTGATCGGCATTCTTCATGAGGATCTCTGCATCATCGCCATCGTCGGGGTAGAGACTGATGCCGATACTGGCAGAGGTGAAGATCTCGCGTCCCTCAATCCGAAAAGGTTTCCTGAGGGCGCTGAGAATTTTTTTGGCCACCATGTTGGCATCTTCCGCCTGAGCAATTTCCGGGAGCAAGATGATGAATTCATCCCCACCCAGTCGTGCCACCACGTCGCTGGCGCGCAGACAACTCTTGAGCCATTTTGCCGCGCCCTGCAGCAAGCGGTCTCCCACCGCATGTCCCCAGCTATCATTGATGGTCTTGAAATGATCCAGGTCAACGAACAGCACGGCAAGTCTCCGCTGGTTGCGGCGTGCCAGTGTTAGCGCTTGTTTCAAATGACTTCGGAACAGTCTGCGATTGGGTAGATCTGTGAGGTTGTCATAGTAGGCGTGGCGGGCCAGTTTCTCCTCGACCTGCTTGTGCTGGATGAGTTCGCGCTTCAGGGACTCATTGGCTTTCGCCAGTTCCACCAAACGAACCCCCAATTCAGCAATGCGCTGTCTCAACGTTAAGGGTTCAGTGGTTTGTTTCTCGGTTGCTTCTTGAGACCCGATTGGGGAGTTTTCGTGCATGGGTGCCTGTCTTCGTGCGGCCGGTTCTCTTTTTCGCTCTTTCTTCTAGCCCGGATGATGTATAGGTTCTCGTTGCTGCAGTAGAGAATTTATGCATAGTCCGGGCTAAAAGTTTATCGAACCGAGCTAATGAGCTTGTTGATAATGTTGTTCTGCTTGGGATCACTCTTGCGCAAACCTGCAATTTTACGGATCGAGTGCAGAACCGTTGTGTGGTGTTTTCCCCCGAACTCTCTTCCGATTTCAGGCAGTGAGCTGTCGGTCAGTTCCCGGCACAAAAACATGGCCATCTGCCGGGGCTCAGCCACCCGCCGCGAATTATTTTTCGCCTTGAGCTCAGCGACTTTCAAGGAATAGTGGTCGGCCACTACCTTCTGGATACCCTCGATGGAGATCACGCGAGTATTGTTTTCGGTGAGGTTTTTGAGAACCTCCTGGGCCAGGGGAAGAGTGATCCTTTCTCCGGTCAATCGACTGTAGGCGCCCAGCCTCACCAGTGAGCCCTCCAGCTCTCGAACATTGGACTTCACGTTGGTGGCGATGAAGTAGGCCACGTCATCCGGCAAGCTCACATTTTCGAATTCCGCTTTCTTGCGCAGGATGGCGATTTTTGTCTCTACATCCGGGGGTTGCATGTCCGCGATTAAGCCCCATTCGAAACGACTGTGAAGCCGTTCCTCCAAAGTGGGGATCTCTCTGGGGGGACAATCGCTGGTCATGACGATCTGCTTCTGGGCGTCATATAAAGCGTTGAAGGTGTGAAAGAACTCCTCCTGGGTTCGTTCCTTGCCCGCCAGGAATTGGACGTCGTCCATCAAAAGCACATCGATATTGCGATATTTGTCTCTGAATTGGATGGTTTTGTCATAGCGGATGGCGTTGATCAGCTCGTTCATGAAGTGCTCAGAGGACATATACATGAGCCGCGTCTGCGGAGCTTTAGCCTTGATGAAGTGCCCGATGGCATGCATCAGGTGGGTCTTCCCCAACCCGACTCCCCCATAGATAAAGAAGGGGTTATAGGCTTTGGCAGGTTGTTCCGCAACGGCTACGCCTGCAGCGTGAGCAAATTGATTGCAGAAGCCCACCACAAACCTATCGAAAGTATATTTACCATTCAGGCGGCAAAGAGCGGCATCGGGACAGGGATCCTTCAGGGATGCTGCCCACTGTTGTTCATTCACGGCCTGCTCCTCTGAATCGTCTTCGGAAACGAAAGAGACCCGAAAATCATTCAGTTTCAGCTCAGACAAAGCGGCCTGGATGACTTCCGAGTAGTTTTCGGCCAGCCAATATTTAACGTGGGTATTGGGAACACGGACAAAAAGGGTCTTTTTATCCTGGTCCTGCCTTTGAAGGACAGTCGGCTTGAACCAGATGTTAAAGTTCTGAAAAGAGACCCTTTTCTCGATTTGGGAGAGGATATCGGTCCACAAGTCCATGGTGTTCCTTCGAGTTCAGGAGCAGAAATTATTCCACAACTCGACCCCACGAAATCGGCAGGATCCGGTTGGATTCCCAGCAGATTTCCACAGTAATTCAACAGATGTGGAAAACCCTTTCGGCCCTTCCTTAGTGAGAGTGTGTCCGGAAGTCACTACCCTAGCATGGGGTCAAATCCACTTCAATAAATTTTTTAAGAAAGTGCCGGTGAAATCGTTCCGTAGCCCAATTTCTCCGGTCAAAGTATCTTTTCACCGGCTTTTGAGACTCCGTTTCTCTAAAACTTGTTTAGGGATTGTGACAGTTCCCAAGTAATTCCTTTTCAGAAAAACACTTGCAGGGATATCTCATTCGGGGAGCTGGGAGAGAGCGACTTTTCGCCATCGTCCTTTTGATGCTTTTACCGTTTTGGTTGTTTGTAAATGCGCGCATTCGTGACTTCGTCACGTCGTGCTGTCGTGCTGTGGTGCGGTCGGAGGGGCGTTTCTGGGGACAGGCCCGGAATTCTGGCGGAAACCCCTGAATTCAAAGGAGAATTCTTGGGGCTGGCACCGAACTCCCCCACCGAACTCCCCCACCCCGCTTGGCAACAAGAACCTATGCATCAACTCGTCAGTTGTCAGTCTCAGTCCTCAGTCCTTTTTTATCCTTTCGTGCGGACGTCCATCTAGGTTACTGTTCAGCACGAAACCGATGAGCCTCACCGAACCTACAACGTTGTTGACTGACTATGCGCTGGGTGCTCTGTGTCTGTGGCTGGGATGGAAACTTTACGCGCTGGCTGCCTCCCAGAGACAGACCGCGCTGACACTGTGGGCGGGGGCTTTCTTTTCTACGGCACTGGCCTCCTTTGTGGGTGGGACCTTCCATGGATTTACATTAATTTTGAGTAGCAGTATTCTTGACGGACTGTGGAAGGTCACCGTTTATTTAACCGGTTTTTCCAGCTTTTTCCTGTTGTCGGCAGTGCTCATGGCCGGCCTGACCCCTCCTGTGAGGCATTGGGCGCTAGCCCTGTCTACGCTGAAGCTGGTTGTGTACCTGGCCTGGATGGTCACTCACGATGACTTCCTCTTTGTTGTCTACGACTACGGATCCGCCATGATTCTGATTCTGATCTTTCAAGTCTGCGCCTTTTACAAACTTCAGTCCTCTGTCGCGGGGTGGATCGTGGGTGGCATTCTGCTTTCCTTTGTGGGTGCGGCGATTCAACAGAGCGGATTTTCCCTGCATCAACACTTCAATCACAATGATCTCTTTCACATCGTGCAGATGGTGGCTTTTTATCTGCTCTATCGAGGAGGGCTTCTCTTGAGGTAGCCGAAAGCGCGAATGCACGAACTCACGAACTCACGAAAGCACGAAACCACGAACGCACGAACTCTTGTGGCCGCCTTTTTGTTTCTAGCAACCTGTTCCAATCCTCCGGCTACCTTATCGGAACGGTCAGCGGAGATGGGTTCCAACGCCACTTCATCTCCTGCTCTCGATGCAAAGGCTGTCCTTGAAGGGCAAGTCCTTTTTGAGGGCTCCACCATTCCACGCTCCACCCGGGTGGAGAACACAACCGATCCGCAAGATTGCGGGACCATTCAATCGCTTGGAAATATCATCATCTCCAGCCGAAATCAGGGCATCAAGAACGTGATCGTAGCCCTGAACGACGTGCCTTTACCCCAGGATTACAGCCCCCAACCCGTTTCCTTTACGCTGGATAACCGCGACTGCCAGTTTCAGCCCCACGTGGCAGTTATAACAACCGAGAGCAGTATTGAAGCGGTCAATAGTGATCCCATCTTTCATTCGGTTCACTGGTACGGCTTTTCCAACCTGAACCAGGCTCTGGGACCTCATCAATCCAAGGTGGTTCAGACCGTGAAGCGTCCCGGCTATGTGATCGTTAAATGCGACGTTCATGGCTGGATGCAGGCCTATCTCCGCGTGGACAATCATCCCTTCCATTCCGTTAGCGCTGAAGACGGCACGTTCCGTATTGAGAATATCCCTGCTGGTTCCTATGTGCTGGAGGTCTGGCACGAATACTTCGGAAAGCAGGAACTGACAGTGAACATAAAAGATGATGCGCTCTCGCGTGTCACCGTGTACTATCGCGAGCAATCACCCTGATATGGGGAAAGAGAGGAGCAGCATGCAAGTCAATTTTTTCCGGCCGTTCGTTTTTTTCATCCTTGTCGTGCCTTTCATGATCTCTTGTGGAGGGACCGAAGAAGCCGCCGTCGAGGAAGACGCGCCGGCGGGTCCTCGCTCACAGCCTGGGACAGAGATGGGGATTTACACTCCGGAACAACACGAACTCTACAGTGGGCGTTTCCGAATCAGCGCCGGCCGGATCTATCAAGTCGGCCGTCTGAGCGATCCTCCTGGTTGGGATCACATCGATAATGAAGCCGAAAATGTCTATCCGGTGGAAGGGGTGGTCGATCTCGACGTGGATGAGATCCAAAACACCGGTACCTTTGTGGCTCGACTCCAGGTCCCTGAGGGAGATCTGGTCATCGAGTTGGATCGGTTTAACGAATTCAGCCCCTGTCAGGATGGAGGGGTGGCCGCCTACATTTTCGAACATGGTGATTCGGGCTGTGGAGATTCCAACTGGCCCAAGTCGCTTCTTTATGTCGCGGGTTGGGGTTATGGCCATGCCACCTTGAACGGGGAGGATCTGTACCAGGATTATCAAATTCATTTCATGGTCACTCAAGGGATGCGTGACCGGGAGACCTTAAAGGTGAACTATCCTCTTCTCAGCAAGAGAACTCCGGCCGGGGCGGTTGATCCGGCGGCCCAGCAGTTGGACTTTTTCATTCGAAGTCCGGAAGCGGACGATCAAAACAATCCTACCCGACAGGTTTTTGATCACTTCTTCGCCCTGGAGGTGACCTGGAAGTAGGTGTCCAAACCCCACTTGATTTTGATTAAGGCCCGTAGGAGCGCACGGCTGTGCACCAACAAACCACTATTTATCAATGACTTATAGGATAGTTTAGGGACTGTCCTAAGAATTCTCCCAGCATACGGGGACTGTCCCTAAACCACCCCCACACAAGAGACCTAGGTCAGCCGGCTTTTGCGACGGTAAAACGGCTTAAGTCCTGTCCGTCCTGATGGCATACTTTCTCTTCTCCGGGGTGGTGGCTTTCTGGCTGGATAGCAAACGGGCCTAGCCCGCATTTCTCACACCTCCTCTACTGCATCGGCGCAATGCTCCGCCCTGGACTGTGCGACCCGCAAGCGGGTAACCCCCTCCGTCGGCCTCCTCAACGTACCTACCAGTACGTTTGCGGGGGCCTGGGGCACCCGCTTGCGGGTCACGCGCCTTGTCAGGCCGGCCCTTCCGCCGCTTCGTGACGAGTAGGTGTGAGAAGTGCGGCCTAGTGTCCCGGCTAGGCCACGATGTGGGCAGTCAGAGGGAGGGCGCTATTTGGTACAATTTCCACATGGTGCGTGAACTGTAATGGCGACCTCAAAGCGATTGCCGCCAATGCCTAACGTGAAGGAACTGCTGGGCACACATGAACAGCAAAGCACCTCTTTATTGAGAGGCGTCGAGTTTGAGCACGTTGTGGATGTGCTCGAAGGGTGTCCGGTAGAAGATTTAAAAAAAGACGACATACTGATCACTCCGGGGCAACCTCGTCGCTTCATCTACCTTCTACTTACCGGTCGTTTGAGTGTCCACCTGAACAAACTCATGACCGACCCCATTGTGATCCTGGAACCCGGGGAAGTGGCGGGTGAAATGTCGGTCGTGGATCATCAGCCTGCCTCGGCCTACGTCCTGGCCCAGGAGGATAGCCGAGTACTGGTCCTGGACGAAAAGGCCATCTGGGCCCTTGTGGATCGTTTTCCTATCGTCGCCCGCAATTTACTCTATATCCTCTCCCAGCATGTGCGTCACGGGAATGTTCTTATTGAAGCCTCGCTTCTCGAGAAAGTTTCGGAGCAGGAGCTGCAAGAGTTTCAGCCCGAGGAGGTCAATAAAGCCAAGGGCCGGGTTCAGGCGGAAGTTGCCGCCGACATGCTCAATTTATACAAGACCGCGACCAGCTATGTTTTAGACTCGATCAGCCGGGTTCAGGAAGAGAAGAACCTTAATCTAAGACGGGGGGAGCAGCTGGCCAGGTCCATGGTCGATTCCATCGTGGACAGTTCAGCTCTTCTGATGTTAGCCACCGATAGAGTGCAGGAATTCACGGTGAGTACTCACTCCGTGAATGTGGCCATTTTGTCGATACGCCTCGCCCAGACCTTGAATTACAATCTGGAGCATCAAGTCAAGGTGGGGCTTGCTGGTCTGTTACACGAGATCGGGGTGGCGTGGCTCCCCGAGCGACTGCTCCATGCAACAGGGCAGGTGAGTTCGGAAGTTCGACAGCGGCCTGTTTACGGAGCCAAGATTTTGGGGCACTTGAAGCCACCCTTTGATTGGATTGCCCAAATTGTGGGACAAATCTACGAACGAGAGAATGGAAGCGGGTTCCCTCTGGGATTGGCGGGAACAGAGATTTGCGACGAGGCGAAGGTCCTGGGCATCATGGATGTTTTCGAAGCCTGTATCCACGATCGTCCCTACCGCAATGCCCTGACGGGCTATCAGCTGCTCGAAGAGTTGACTCGCGACGATACCCAAAGTTTTTCCGATCGCATCGTGAAGGCCCTTTTGAAGAGTTTCTCCCTTTATCCCTATAACGAATACGTTCTCCTGAATACGAAGGAACTGGCGCGGGTAGTGGAAGTCAATCCGGCCAACTCATTCCGTCCTCTGGTCCAGATCCTTTACGACAGCAATGGAGTAGCATTGGAGGAGCCCAGAGAAACGGACTTGGCCCAGTCCTCTCTGCTGTTTATTACCCAAGCGATCAGCTACCACGAGTTACCGGACAGTTAGCCCCGCTTCGCGCGCGTTCCCAGTTCCAAGTTCCAGGTCAGTTCTTCTAGTTTTCTTTGACTTCCTGTCTCAGAAGCTTTCTGGCTAGATCCAGGAGAGCCTCATCAAGCAACTCGACATCATCTCGTCCAGTGGCTGCCACCAGCATGGATAGTCGTTTGCGCCAGCTGGATTCCTCTGTGGTTACCGTTCTACCTTGGGGTACGGAGGATGGAGGGAGTGTGGCACCGGCAGGGAAATTGTGGATCTTACGTCGTTTTCCGGGTGTTTGAACCGAAACCCTCCGAATCCTCCCTTCGGCTGCCAGACGGGTACAGATGTAGTAAACTTGCTGCCTGGGCCTGATGCCTGTCTTTTCAGAGATTTCGTCGTCGTCCAGACCCTCTGGATGCTGGCCAATCAATGCCAGGAGGGTGTCCGCGTTGGTCACGCTTCGATTCCTTATCGATATGTGCAATAGACTATCAAAAACACTTGATAGTCTATCTGAACTTCAATTACAACTAATAAAGAGTAACATGAACTGTAAAAATCAAGAATGAACCATACCGCTTCGGGTTGACGTGACCGCTGTCACCGGACCGTCACCACTCTATCGTCATCATGACCGTCACCATCAACACCATTAGTTGCATACCTTGGTGGCTGCTCTAACCTCCGTTGATTGTCAGGCAGTAAAAGCTATGTCTAAAAAAGCAATTTTATTCTTGACAATATTATTACAGATCTGTAATAATACTTCAGGAGGTGAATATGACAGGGATGGAACTTAGAAAAGCACGGAAAAGAAAAGGCTGGAGCCAGCAACATGCTGCTGCTCGTTTAGGTGTGTCTCAACCGTATCTTTCCTTGTTGGAACGGAAGCACAGACGCTTGACTCCTCGCCTGGTGGCTCGTGCAACACGGGTTTTCGGTTTGCCGCTTACTTCATTACCGCTGAACCCAGTTGGCCCGCAGCCTCATACGCTACAACAGGTGGCAGAAGAATTAGCTGCTTTGGGGTATCCGGGTTTTGCTTACATGCAGAAAAATAGGAAACGTAACCCAGTCGAAGTTTTGGTTGCGGCGCTCCGACAAGACAATTTAGAGGCTCGGCTCGCCGAAGCACTTCCTTGGGTTCTTTTAAACTATGTCCTTGATTGGAAATGGCTCACGGACCAAGTTCGATTACACAACCTTCAGAATAAGCTTGGCTTTTTGGTTACTGTAGCCCGTATGAAGTTGGAGGAAAAGGGTGAATTGCAGAGCCGTCGTTATAGACATTTGTGCTCCGCCGAGGAAGAACTGCAGAGCAGTCGTCTTGTCCAGGAAGATGCTTTTGGCGAAGCGACTCTTACTGCGAGGGAGCGCGAATGGCTGCGTGAGAACCGCCCTGCATCAGCAGCTCACTGGAATCTACTCTCAGACTTAAGTCCAGAACACCTTACATATGTCGCCTGATCTGGATCTTCCTCAACACTGGAAAAGTTTTCTTGAAGCTGTAGATAAGCAACTGGAAATACCGGTAACTCTTCACTGTATTGGTGGTTTCGTGGTTGAAGCGGTACACGAAAAACTGAGGAACACTGGTGATCTGGATTACATCAGCATCCACCCGCGCGGTGCCTTTCGAACCTTAGAAGAGATTGCCGGACAGAAGTCCGAACTGGCACGAAGACACCAACTATACTTACAGATAGTAGGTGTAGCCGATTATCCTGAAGACTACGAAAAACGGCTAAGGGAGCTTGATATTGGGCTGAAGATGCTCCACCTCTTCGTCCTCGATCCATACGACCTTGTTCTGTCAAAGCTAACCCGCAATATTGGGAGAGACAGGGAGGATGTAAAAGATATCGCACAGCAGCACTCGCTGAGCTTCTCCATCGTTAGCAAGCGGTACGAGAAAGAAATGAAACCTTGGATATCTAATGCTGATAGGCATCACCTCACACTCTATAAATTGTGGAAAGATTTCTTCCCGCGCTGAACACAATCAAACCACTTCTCGCTTTTTCAGGATTTGCTAAGCCCTTGGATGATACCGCTCATAAGCCTCTCTGAGCCTCGCTCGGCAAGCATGATCATCATCGCTTCTGTCAGCGCAGTAACTGGGCGAAGCTCAATTCATGCCCATCAGGGTCTTTGAGGTGAAAGAAACGCTCGCCCCAATCACCATCTCTGGGAGATTCAAGCTCCAAACCGCTTTCCTTCAGTTTCCTGTATAACGAATCCACGTCCTCCACTCTCAGAATGACACGCCCCCACCATATTCCAGCCCTGGAGCCAGTGCGGATGAGGTTAATAAAGCCTTCACCGGCACGAAAGCTAGTGAAGCTGGCATCTTCCCCGCCATACTCAATGTCCAGGCCCAGCCTTCTGTAGAAGTCCACCGATTGAGCCATGTCCTGGACCGCCAGGGTAACCGCACTGATGTGTTGTATTTTCATGATGCGGATAGCGGTCCGGGTGGCGGGCTAGGAGGTTTGGGTATTGGTGGAGGTGGCGCTGGCGGTTTAGGCGGCCTCTCGTTCATGATATGGAATGATTGTATACCCCTTACTCTTACAAGACTGATTGTTAGTTTTTGTCCGCTTCCGCTGATCTCCTGAACAACAGGTTATCCAGAGCCAGCTTTCCAGGACCAGCAGTTGCCAGCAAGAGGTAGATGAAACAGTACAGAATGGCTCGTTCCCCTTGGTTCAGTACGGGCCAAAAGTCTCTGGGGAAGTGGTTCATAAAGTAAGCAAATGCCATCTCTCCTGACAGGAGA
>Ga0209997_10000090_pt1 | contig 25246 bp, 19 predicted proteins | sample CR04metaG_FD_182079 | JGI IMG/M metagenome (GOLD analysis project Ga0209997, IMG submission 182079) | Deep subsurface microbial communities from Mariana Trench to uncover new lineages of life (NeLLi) - CR04 metaG (SPAdes) (version 2) | ecosystem: Environmental > Aquatic > Marine > Ocean trench...
CAGCGGCGTAATAATTATTGCAGCTACAAACCGTCCCGATATTCTTGATCCCGCATTACTAAGACCCGGAAGATTTGACAGGCAGATAGTTGTTGACCGGCCGGATGTTAAGGGGCGTGAAGGTATTCTTAAGGTTCATACAAGAAATATTCCGTTGGGCGATGATATAAACCTTGAAGTGATTGCAAAAGGCACTCCTGGATTAGCCGGTGCAGACTTAGCCAATCTTGTTAACGAAGCTGCATTACTTGCTGCACGTAAAAATAAGAAAAAGGTTGAACGAATAGATATTGAAGAAGCCAAAGATAAGGTAATGATGGGACTAGAAAGAAAGAGTCTTATTATTTCCGAAGAAGAAAAGAAAACAACTGCTTATCACGAAATTGGTCATGTACTTGTGGCGAGGATGATTCCGGAAGCAGACCCGGTTCATAAAGTAACCATAATTCCGCGAGGCAGAGCACTTGGTGTTACAAGTTATCTTCCTATTGATGAAAAACATACTTACTCTAAAGAATATCTCGAAGCTATAATTACTTATGCTTTGGGCGGAAGAGCAGCAGAAAAAATTGTATTTAATCATTATACAACCGGTGCCGGTAATGATATTGAAAAAGCTACGGGTATTGCACGCAAAATGGTTTGTGAATGGGGAATGAGTGACAAGTTAGGACCATTGAGTTACGGTGCTAAAGAAGAAGAAATTTTTCTCGGTCGCGAAATTCAAAAACACAGAGATTATAGCGAAAAAACCGCTATCGAGATTGATGAAGAAATAAGTAAAATAGTGAAGATTGGTATGGAAAGAGCCGAGAAGATATTAAAAGATAATATGGGAATTCTACATAAATTATCAAAAGAATTGTTGGAGAGAGAGATACTTGACGGTCATGAAATTGACACAATAATTAAGGGTGAAGAATTACCGCCGATTCCGGAAAACGGAAAAGATGAAGCATCAACTAAGAGTGAAGAGAGTGCCGGGGAAGTACCCAAGCATGTAAAGGAAATGATTGAAAAGCGGAAAAATAAAGATACAACTCCTAAAGATGACTCCAACTGATCGCGGTACTATTGATTATAAAGATGAATTGGTTAGGAAACTGATTCATCTTTTTTCTTTATCAATTCCAATCATATATTATTTTATCCACAAATCAACTGCTGCTATAATATTGGGCAGCCTGGCAGCATTCGCCCTTACTCTCGATCTAGGCAGATATTTTTCGCCGCAAATAGGAAAAATATTTTATAAATTATTTGGTTTTTTATTAAGACACCATGAACTTGATAGCGATAAGAAAAACTTAAACGGTGCAACTTATGTTTTGCTTTCTGCTATTTTTGGTGTACTTGTCTTTCCTAAAGTAATTTTTATCACCGCATTCTCAATTCTTATTATCGGCGATACAATGGCTGCACTGGTAGGAAGAAAGTTCGGTAAACATAAATTCCTTCATAAAAGTTTTGAAGGAACTTTAGCTTTTTTAATTAGTTCAAGCATTGTTATATTATTTACTCCAAAAGTCGGATATTTTTACGAAGAATATATTATTGGTTTTATCGCTGCATTTGTTGGTGCAATAGTCGAAAATGTTTCTTCTAAATATGTTGATGATAATTTTTCAATTCCATTTGCAGTTGGTTTTACAATGTGGATAATTTATATAATATTTCTACCAAATCTTGAATTAACATTACCAGGCGTACCAGGTTAGATTATGAAATTTTCAATAAATATATTTACCGTTGTTGTAATTTTAGTAGTTGTCTACGGTTGCGATCCATCAAACAAGCCAGCAAAAGGTTTTGAAGATGAAATCTTTGTCGTGGCAGATTCATTAGAATATCTCGAATTTAAAGCGGCACTCGATTCCACTTTCGAAAGAATAATTTACACCCCCCAGCCGGAAAAAATATTCACACTTAAAAGAATTAATCCATCACAGATAAAAAAATATAAACGAAAAAAAAATATCATTATTGCTGCGCCTCTAAATTCAGGTTCAAAAACATCTGATTTTATTTCGGCAGTTGTAGACTCCTCCGTTGAAAAAAAAATGGCAGATGATCCGGATTTTATTGTTTATAAAAATGATCTCTGGGCAAAAAACCAATTTATTGCTGTTATTTCTGCCCCATCCATTGATAAACTGAATTCTAAAATTTTAGGGAATTCTGATAATCTTCTTTACGCATTTCAAAAAGTCTCTGATGAAAGATTATTCAACAGTTTATATAAAGCAAAATATGAACGAAAAGAAATTGAAGGTAAATTATTAAAAGATTACGGCTGGATAATTTATGTTCAGGTCGATTATCATCTTGCACTTGATAAACCTGAAGATAATTTTGTATGGTTAAGGCGCGCACCGGGCAGCGGGATGGAAAGATGGATTTTCATTCATTGGATTGATAACGCAACACCGGAATATTTAAATGAAGATTCTATTAAAGCAATAAGAAACAGAGTGACAAATAAATATTATTTAACAGCCGATAATAAAGGTTACGTTGTTATTGCTGAAGATTATTTTACTGTAAACGAAGTTAACTTTAACGGCAAGTATGCTTTATTCACGCAAGGTTTGTGGGATTTGAACATAAAAGGTATGGGTGGTCCGTTTGTTAACTATGTTTTTTATGATGAAGAAACTCAACGGCTTTATATGTTAGACGGCAGCGTGTACGCACCAAAGTACTATAAACGAAACCTCATTCAGCAAATGGATGTAACTTTGCAATCCTTTAGAACAGAGAAAGAACTTACGCAGGAAAGAAAAGAAGAACTGCTTGAAGCTTTGGAAGATTAGTCATCCGGCAAAACATTTTTTAAAGTGACTGGAATATTATAATCCGGCAGAAGTTTTTTAAGCTTTCGCATATAAACTTTTGCCCTTTCAACTTTTCCATGCTGCAATTCATAATTAACCCTGTTTAAAAGCATATAGCCGGTAAAATACTCTATCTTCTCAAGGTAATAGTTTTTTTTGTCGCTAAATCTTATTTGAAAATCAGGATCGGATGCAGGAACATACTCATCGCCTTTTACAACTTTAAATAGTAAATTATCCGGCACAAGTTTGTAACCTTGCGGTAATTTAAATTCGCCCCGCTGCATTTCATTTTGGTATAATTCCGGGGCAATATAAAAATCTCTTTCATCAATATTTGTTGCAACCAATCCGGTCATCAATCTTCTGTAAAGACTTTCAAGCAGGTTTGCGTTATAATTTTCACTTCTTTCAAAAGGCAGTAAAGCTGCTTTAAATTTTCTTATAAGATCATCCTGCTCTTCGAATAGAAATGGATAATTTCTGTCCAACTGATCAAAATACCAGGTGCGCCGAAGAAGTTCTTTATCAACTATAGCAACATCTTTATGGAAGTTTTCCACATACCTGAAATAATATGAGGGAGAAATAAAGTAATCCCATTGATAACTAAAAATTATACTTTCCTGCGAAACACTATTAAGAATGGTTCGCGTATAATCTTCATAAGTATAAATTCCGCTTTGGTCGGTTTTTTTAACATTCATTACAAATTGAGTTACTATAACCAAAACTATAATACCGAGCGGCAGAATTATTTTCTTCTTTTTGTTCATCTTAAAAAGTTTCAGCAATCCGAATACTGCGAAGTAAGCAAGAGAAATGTAAGCGAGTAAAAAGTATGTATCTATATCATGTATTTCATAATTGATTGAATAAGACACAGTGAATAAAAATGTAATGATGAGAAAAGCAAAAATTTTCCTCGCATAAAAAAATGATGCAATTAACCCGACAAAAGATAAAACCAGTGCAATTGAAAATTGCCCGGGCAGCGTTTCAACAAAATGAATGAGCTGCCGTTTTGCTGCTGCTGAAGAAGCGAATAGCCAAACCTGGTATTGTTTGCCTGTTATGTGTCTTATTAAATTTTCAAAGTCTGTTGGATTGCCCCAGTTTAAAATTGGGTTTTGCGCCGCTCTTACAGGAAGGTAAGAATAGATTAAAAATAAAATAGGAAAAAACACAGCAAGCATTAATAATATTTTATTAAATCCTGCTTTGCTGAATTTATTTTTCGTAAAAAATAAATAAGCGACTCCCGGAATTATTAGGAGTGTTGTCATGTGATTCGTAAAACCGAGTGCAAGAAATGCAGAAAAGATAAGCCACAACTTTAAGCCGGTCTTATCGTCCTCCTTTTCAACATATATAAATGCTTTAACAAGGTAAAGAATAATTATATTCATTAATAAAATATGAAGTGAATAAACTTCTACCGAGGTGCTTTGAAGCCAGTATGTTTCGCTGAATGCGAGAATTAATCCACCGGCAATTGCAATAATATATTTAATGGTTTCCGTTAGGTCCGCTTCTTGTTTCTGCTTTTGCTTATCGCCCTTCCTGCTTTTCTTTTTGTCCTTTTTTGTTTTTTCAATTTTAACCTTGGTCGGGGAGAATAAATTTAGATTATCAAGTAACAGCTTTGCAGTGTAAACAAACACGGCAATACCGGCGCTGCAAAACACAGCCGCAAGAAGATTGAGTTGATATATTTTTGTAAACGGTAATGGTATTAAAGAAAAAATGTAACCAATTATTGTGAACAGCGGGTAACCAGTTGGGTGTGCAATTCCTAAAGTTGCCTGCACCGCGGCTAACTCACCTGAATCTATCTGCACCACCGAAGGAGCTAAAGTAAAAAGGTAAATTATAAATACAAAAAAACCATTTATTACATAAAAATATTTTTTTGCCAATTCCATTTACTTTTTTAACTGAAAATTTGTGAATAAATATTTCTTACTTTTGCTGAAAAGGATTTAATATCATCTTTAAATTGTGCCGGATTTTTATAACCCATTTTTTTAGAAAAACTGTTAAGTGTTTTATCTTCCAAAACAATTTTGGAAGTAGTATTGTTAAAAAATAATTGATTCAGCAGCTCAACACTTTTAAAAAAATTAAATGCATTTTTTAATACAATCTCTAAAGATTTATCATCTAAATAATCACTAATTAAATTTAACTGTTCTGTTGTTTTATTACCCAATGATTTATTAAACAAAACCGGGTTGCAAAGTAAAAAATACTGTAAAATAAATTCAATATCGATTAAACTTCCGCTACTTTTTTTAACATTAAAAATTTCTAATGAGGTTGCAATTATTTGCGATGAGATTTTTTTTCTCATTTCGTGCATTTCGCGTTTAATATTTTTTACATCATACCTTGATATGGATGATACCATTGCCCTTGTGAAATTCTCAAATAGTTTTTTATCTCCTGCAATGAAAGATATTTTTGTAAATGCCTGAAACTCCCACACGCGCGCACGGATCTTGAAATAATTTTTCGAATTTTCAATATCCCATACAAGCTGACTGCTTTTACCTTCCGGTCTTAACCTGCAGTCAATGGTGAATGGTTTTAATTCTTCCCTGAGTATAGTTAATATTTTTTGAAATTGTTTTTCGGCAGTAGGATACTTTTGCGAATTACGCACGATAAAAATTAAATCCAGATCTGAAAAGAAAGTTAATGACGATGATCCTAAACTGCCAGGAGCTGCAACAAAATAATCTTTATTCCATTTCATCTCTTTAGTTTGCTCTTCAAAAAGCGTTTTAATTTTTATATGAATTAAGTTGCTTAATATTTCCGATGCCTTTAACGGATCAAGAATATCAACAGTTATTTGCACCGATAAATAGAAAAGAATTGTTTTTATGTTGAAGAAGGATAATTCTCTAACAGGTATATTTGTAAATACTTTGCGGCTTAGTAAAAACTCCCTTAGCTCTTTATCTTCTGCAAAAATATTTATTGAGTATTGTGAAAGTTTACAGACTTTCATAACGAATTTAAAAAAAGTTTTATCAACTAATTCGTTATACCAAATAGAAGGGAAATCTGCTCCTTTAATTATTCGCACAAAGTTTGAAAGAGTTTTGTCAGGATAAATTGAATTCTTTAAATAATCATAAATATGGTTTTCAATTTTCGTAAAACTTTCAATTGATTTTGAATCAAACGTTCTTGTTCCGGTTATTCCCTTACCCTCTCTTAAATATTGAAAGTCATTCTTTGCTCTGATCTTGTCTTCAAAAACAATATCAGTTAATACAGCATTAACATCACTGTGAGTTTCATCTTCGCTTAAAATTGATTGATATATTTTTCGCACTTTATTCCTGTTATCATTAACCTGGTGCTTGAAATCCTTGCTGCTTTTAAATCCCAAAAAACAGCTCATCTTTTCCAGCAGCTCACCTTCTTCGGGTATAACATGGGTTTGTCTGTCATTCATCAACTGAAGATAATGTTCTATTTTTCTGTAGAAGATGTAAGCATCCGAAAATGTTTTTGCTTCAGTACTGTTTAATAATTTTACTTTCTCCAATTCCTCTATTGCCTGCAGCGTATTGCCATTGCGTATATCTTCAATTTTTCCACCGTTAAGCAATTGCAGCGCCTGAACTGAAAATTCAATATCTCTTATCCCTCCATAAATAAGTTTAATGTTGTCTTCATCTTTAATCCGTCTTTCAATGCTTGCTTTCATTTTTAATATTTGCTTCTTTGGTGCAATAGAATGAGAGGAAGGGTAAATGAAAGGTGTAAGGAAATCTTTAAACTTTTTATATAAGGACTTACTTCCACCAAGATAATTTACTTTGATGAGCATTTGTCTTTCCCAATCTTCACCTCTGCTTTCATAATAATTTAGATACTCCTGCAAACTTCTGCATAGCGGCGAGTTTCTGCCATCCGGTCGCAATCTAAAATCAATGCGATAAAGAAAACCGCCGGTAATTTCAGCAGAGGATTTTACGAAAAGTTGTGTTGCTTCAGTGAGCAGCTCGCTTAAATATTTCCTATTTCGAATTTTTCTTTCCTTATCATAAAAAAGGATCAGATCAATATCCGAGCTGTAGTTTAGTTCATCGCCGCCTAACTTACCAAGAGATGCAAGGCAGTATTTGCCGGGAGGGTTTTCTATTGCATACTTTTTAAGAATTTCTTTGTAGCAGATTGAAAACAATTTGCCGGTAAGATGAAGGGCAAGAATGGATAATTCTTCAGTGATATTTTTAATCGGAACTTTTAAATAAATATCCCGCAGCCCGATGCGAAGCAGTTCTTTTCTTTTTATTGTTTTTAGTGCATTTATTGGAGCACGAAATGTGGTTAGCAAAGAAAGAGTGGATTTAATTTCTTTCTTAAAATCAACTTTATTTAAGCTTGTATTTAATGTAGAAGGATTTACAATCCAGTAAAAGTATTCCGGATTGATGACAAGAATATCTGTTAAATAATTACTGTTAGCGGCTATTGAGATTAGGATTTCCACATAATGCGGATATCTGACACATTCCCTGATTAATAATACTTTATCATACATTCCATTAATAATTCTGAAAAGATTTGCCTCGGAAGAAGCAGTAAAATAAACTCTGTTAATCTCAGCTTCAAAAATATTAATCAGCTTCTCAAACTCATCGGATGAGAGTACACCGGCAGAAAGTCCTGCAAGTTTAACTTCGAATTCTTTAGATATTTTATTTAAACGCACGATATGAAATTAAAATGAATCATACAGAATAAATCTAATACTAAATGAATATAAATGGAAATTTTATACCTTCTTTACAGTTACCTTACTTCAGTTAAAAATTAATTCGTTCTCGTTTGCCACAAGCTGCGCCGTGGAAGTTAACAGGTGAGGTAAATCTCCTTATAAGTAATTACGTACTATAAATCATCTAAGTGCATTCTTTTCTCTTAAAGTTGCAAAATCTTAAAGTGGTGATATATCCAAAATTAACTACTGATATGTGGAATTATTCGTAAATTGCATTTCAAAACATCTATTTATAATTTAAATTTTTATTATTCAAACTTAAGAGATAAGAACGAATGTTAAGCAATTTAGTTAAAAAAATATTCGGCGATAAGTACGAAAAAGAATTGAAGCTTTTATGGCCTATCGTTGATGAGATAAATGAAGAATATGAAAAAATAAAAGATCTCACCGATGAACAGTTAATAGCTAAAACTGAGGAATTCAGACAGAAGATAAATGAATACACAAAAGAAACCCGTGAAAAAATTGAAGAGCTAAACACAAAACTGCAATCGAATGAAGACTTTGACAGGCAGGATGCTCACGATGAACTGGATAATTACAACGAACAGCTAAATGAAGAGTACGAAGAAATTTTAGATCAACTTCTTCCCGAAGCTTTTGCTGTTGTCAAATCAACCTGCGTGCGGCTGCTTGGTAAAAGCTGGACTATGGCTGGAAACAAAATCACCTGGGACATGGTTCCGTATGACGTGCAGTTAATTGGCGGGGTTGTGCTGCACCAGGGTAAAATTGCCGAGATGGCAACCGGCGAAGGGAAAACTTTGGTTGCTACTCTTCCTATGTATTTAAATACATTAACGAACAGAGGCGTTCATCTTATTACAGTTAACGATTACCTTGCAAAACGTGATAGTGACTGGATGGGTGAAATATTCAAATTCCTTGGGCTTACAGTCGGTGTTATTTTAAATACAATGGATTCGCAGCAGCGCCAGGAGCAATATGCCTGCGATATTACTTACGGTACCAACAACGAGTTCGGGTTCGATTATTTGCGTGATAATATGTCCATCGAAAAAGAAAACCAGGTTCAGAGAGGACATAATTATGCAATAGTGGATGAGGTAGATTCCGTTCTTGTTGATGAAGCGAGAACACCTCTTATCATCTCGGGTCCTGTTGATGTTGATGACCATTTGTATGGCGAGATGAAACCGAAAATTGAGAACTTGTTTCGAAAGCAAAAAAATCTCGTTGCATCGCTTGTTCAGGAAGGAGAGAAGCTAATTGAAGAAAATGGTGCGAGCAATACGGAAGCAGGTGTGCTTTTGTTTAGAGCTTACAGAGGTTTGCCTAAAAGTAACCGTCTTGCAAAAGTATTCAGCGAACCATCGAACAAACGGTTAATGGAAAAGACCGAGCTTGATTACCTTCGTGAAAAAGCAAAAAATATGTACATCATTGATGACGAATTGTACTTTGTTATCGATGAAAGAAATAATACAATCGACCTGACGGAAAAAGGAAGGGAAGAACTTGCAAAAGGCAGCAGGGAAGGAAAAGAATATTTTGTATTGCCGGATCTGGGAACCGAGATAAGCAAGTTTGAAAACGATACGGATCTAAGTGAACAGGAAAAACTTAAAAAGAAAGATGTGCTTTATCATCATTACTCAGAAGCGAGTGACAGGATACATACTCTTCATCAGCTTCTTAAAGCTTATACACTCTTTCAGATAGATGATGAATATGTTGTTACCGAAGATGGAAAGATTGCAATTGTTGATGAATTTACGGGAAGAGTTTTGCCGGGAAGACGGTATAGTGACGGACTGCATCAGGCAATTGAAGCAAAAGAAAATGTAAAAGTACAAAGAGATTCTCAAACGCTTGCAACCATTACGCTTCAAAATTACTTCAGAATGTATAATAAACTTGCTGGAATGACCGGTACAGCCGAAACCGAAGAGAGTGAGTTCTTTGAAATATATAAACTTGAAGTAGTAGTCATCCCAACAAACAAAGATATAGTTCGTGATGATGGTGATGATGCGGTTTATAAAACAAAAAGAGAAAAATATAATGCTGTTATTGAGGAAATTGAAGAACTGAAAAAAGCCGGAAGACCAGTACTTGTTGGTACTACCTCTGTGGAGGTTTCTGAAACATTGAGTAGAATGCTTAAACGAAAAGGTGTTGCTCACAATGTTCTTAATGCAAAGCAGCATCAAAGGGAAGCAGAAATTATTGCACATGCTGGTGAAATTAGCGCAATCACAATTGCAACTAATATGGCTGGTCGCGGTACTGATATTAAATTAGGTAAAGGTGTTGTAGAAAACGGCGGATTGTTCATCCTTGGTACTGAAAGGCATGATTCCCGCCGTATTGATAGACAGCTTAGAGGTCGTGCAGGAAGACAGGGTGATCCCGGCACATCAAAGTTTTTCCTTTCATTAGAGGATGATCTGATGAGATTATTCGGTAGCGACAGGATAACATCTGTTATGGAACGAATAGGTATCCAGGAAGGAGAAGTTATCCAGCATCCTATGATAACTAAATCTGTGGAACGAGCACAGAAAAAAGTTGAGGAGAATAACTTTGCAATAAGAAAAAGATTGCTGGAATACGATGATACAATGAATCAGCAGCGGGAGGTAATCTATACGAGAAGGAACAGGGCTTTGCAGGGCGAACGGCTGAAAGGCGAAGTGTTCGATTTACTTGATGAATTTGTTGATGATTTACTCGGTAGATATTTTGAAAGTGTTTCCGCTGATTCGATTAGAGAAGAATTACTTCACAACATATTAGTTGAAGTTAAATTGAACCCGGAAGAATTTGAAACTCTTGGCGAAGAAGGAGTAAAAGAAAAAATTATAAACGCCTGTAAAGAGTTTTATGCGAAAAAGGAAGAAATACTCGGCTCTGAAATGATGGCGCGGCTTGAACGTTACGCAATGCTTAGTGTAATTGATCATAAATGGAAAGAGCATTTGCGCGAAATGGATGATTTAAAAGAAGGAATAGGGTTACGTGCCTATGGGCAGAAAGATCCGTTAGTTGAATACAAAGGTGAAGCATTTAAATTGTTTATGACTTTACTTGATGAAGTTAGAAACGATGTTGTCTCTTTCGCATTTAAATTCTTTCCACAGGCACCTGACGAAGTTCAGCAAAGAAGAAGACAATCAGCAGGAAAAGTTACAGAAAGCAAACAAAGTACAACAAATATCGGATACAGCGGTGGAAGCTCTCAGCAGGCACAGGCATCTCGTGCTGGAAAATTACAACCGGTAAAAGCTGCTGAAAAGGTTGGAAGAAACAGTCCTTGCCCTTGCGGCAGCGGTAAAAAATATAAAAATTGTCATGGCAGGTAAATAATGTCGTCACTAAAAAAAATTGAAGCTATAATAAGACCTTTCAAGTTAGAAGAAGTTAAGGAAGCACTTGTTGAAGAAGGTGTACGGGGTTTAACAATTTCAGAGGTAAGGGGCTACGGCAGGCAGAAAGGACATACCGAAACCTACCGCGGCAGCGAATACAGGATTGAATTTATCCCAAAAATTAAAATTGAAGTGGTTGTTGAAGGTTCGAAGCTTGATAAAGTTGTAGATGCAATACTTAAATCGGCAAAAACAGGGCAGGTTGGCGATGGTAAAATATTTATTTACGATATTGACGAAGTGATAAGAATAAGAACTGATGAATCGGGCGAACAAGCGTTGTAGAAACCTTTTCAAAACCTCTGAAAGGGGGGCGAAGCATAGCAAAAATGTTGGAATACAATAATTATTTTCAATCTTAAATAGTGATTTTATAAATTAAGCTAGGTTTCGCGGAACCCCCTTGTAAACTTAATTGCCTTTTTCTTTTTTATTTTCTTTAATAGCTTTCAATATGATGTTTTCCTACCAATTGAAAATTAAACTCCTGTCAGGGGTATTTTTATCCTCACTGCTCATTTCCGGTTGCGGCGTTTGGGATAATTTTACTACCTATTTTAATTTGTATTATAATGCCAGCGATCTGTTTGAAAAAGCAGAGAAACAGATATTGTCACAAGAAAAAGACCTTTTTTCCACAGACCCGCCGTTACTTCCCGGCACAGCAAAAGCCGATCTCGTAAAGGTAATTGAAAAATGTTCCGACCTGCTGCAATTCAGTTCGGAAAGTGCTTATGTGGAAAATGCTTTGATGATGCTTGGCAAATCGTTTTACTACCAGAAAAATTATCAAAAAGCGTTACGAAAATTTAATGAGCTTGAGGAAACTTTTCCCGAAAGCAGTTTCCTTCTTGAAGCTCAATTATGGGTTGGCAAATGCCAGATGCGGCTGAAGAAATACAATGATGCTCTTACCACTTTATCTATTGTTAGAAAGCAGGCGGTTGAAGAAGGTGAAAGTGAAATAATTCGTGAATCTTATATTGAAGAAATTGTTTATAAGGTTACAATAGAGGATTATAAAAGCGCAGTTGAAGTTGCTAATGAGTTTATGGACGTATCCGATGATGATAAGATAAAAGCCGAAGTTTGGTACGGCATAGGACAGCTAGATATGAAAATAGCTGAAATTGAAAATGCAATTGTAGCTTTTGAAAAGGTGTTTGAATACTCTCCCGATTTTGATCTTGAATTTGATGCAAAGCTGCGATTGGGTATAGCTTTAAGAGAAGGAAACCGAAGCGAAGAAGCAATGGAAATATTTTCTGATATGAGAGATGAAGATAAATATTCTACAGATTTTGGAGAAATTGATTTTGAAATAGCTAAAACTCAACGCACACTTGGAAATATTGAAATTGCTGTTGATCTGTTTACCGAAGTGGATACTCTGTACAGAAATACAAAAACTTCATCGGCAGCCAAGTATGAATTAGGACAAATATATCAGTACGAATACTTGCAGTTTGACAGCGCGGCTGCTTATTATAAAAAAGCTGCCACGTCTACATTGCCGAAAGAATATGTAAAACCGGCGAGAGAGAAGAACAGACTTTTTACACGCTATCTGAAATTGGACAACGATGTTTCAAAATACGGAAAGCAATTATTCTATCTTGAAAACCCGGATGAGTTTGTGAAGGATTCTGTTGATTATGTACAAGATTCACTTGCAATTGCGGAAGAGATCTCAAATATTAAAGAACTACAGGAAATTTGGGCAGGGCTTGATTCATTGATTAATGTAAAAGATACAACCGGCTTTTATGCCGATACAATCCGGGCAGTTGATTCATTATTTGTTAGCGATACAACGCTTGTTAAAGATTCTTTGATAGCGAAACTTCAAAATCCGCTTCCAGAGGATTCTACATTTATTGCAAAGTTCGATAGTCTCTTTAACTCGCAGGGATTTAGAATAACAAAAGTTGGCGATCAGCAGTTAAAGAATCAACAAAAGAATCAGCAGCTTCAATTGGCAAATCAATTACCCGACTCGCTTAAATTTAAAAATGATCCCCCGGTCAGACCAACTATACCGGAGGATTCTCTCCGAACGCTTCTGGCTAAAAACGAACTTGAACTTGGAAATTTATTCCTTACCGAACTTGAAATACCTGACACTGCGAAATGGTATTACAACAATATTCTAACCAACTATCCGAATACTTATTACCATGCAAATACCATTTATGCTTTGGGAAGCTACTATCTTACAGTAGATAATAAAGAAAGAGCAGATAGTTTATTTAATATCATTTATGAAAATTACCAAAATGAAAGCATAGTAAACGCAGCCGCCGACAAACTTAATAAACCTTTTATTGATCTAGATTTTGATCCTGCAAAAGCTGACTACGAAGATGCAGAGTATGTTATGCAAAATGAAAATTACGATGATGCTTTAGAACTTTTTTATGATGTATATAAAACTTACCCTAATTCACCTTATGCAGCAAAAGCTCTTTACACTTCGGGATGGATACTTGAAAACAAATTGTCGCAACCTGATTCTGCAGCAGCAGTTTATGATTCCTTAGTCGTGAAGTATCCTGCATCTGTTTATGTTCGGTCTGTTGCAGGAAGACTCTCGTTCTACAAGCAGGAACAAAGAAGATTACGGTTAGCGGCTCTCGACTCATTAAACGGTTCTGATATTTCAGTAACTGATTCGCTGGCTCTTGATTCTCTTAACCAAATATTAACGGGTTATGAAACAATAGGCGATACAACGGAAGTTGCTTTACAGGAAGAAGAACAAAAACCGGTAGAGAGGGAGCAAGATGAAAAGGTTACAACTATACCAAAAATAAAAGAACCTCTCTGGAATCCGAGAACGAGAAGATAATTCTGGTTCATTCTTCAAAGCAATAAAATAGTTTATTCTCTAAAGAAAGATATTCACAACACCGATTTTATTTAACAGCCATGAACCGTAAAGATCTGATAGATTTGATTGAAGAAGGGGAAAACATTCAATGTGAATTCAAAAGACATTTCACAACTCCTGAAAAAATTGCCAGAGAAATGATTGCCTTTGCCAATACTAAAGGCGGTTATATTTTATTCGGTATTGATGATGATAAAAAAATAATAGGTGTAGAGAGCGAAAAATCGGAAGCAGAGATGATAAATGATGCTGCTAATAATTATTGCGAACCTCCCCTTGAATTTAAGATCAATTACATTATTTACAAGGGAAAGGAAATTGTAAGCGTTACTGTTAATGAATCCAATAACAAACCTCACCGTTTGCAGGATTACCAAAAAGATTTTGATATTACTAAAGCTGTAGTGATGATAAGAGTTAATGCTAAGAGTATGAAAGCAAGTAAAGAGATGGTGAGGATAATGAGAGCCAATGCAGGTAACCTGGCTCTGCAGAAATATACGATTGGCACAACCGAAAAAAATGTGTTTGAATATATTGCAAGAAAAGAGAGAATTTCTGTTAAAGAACTTGGCAACCTTGTTAACATTTCAGAAAGAAGAGCATCACGGACTTTGGTTAAAATGGTTCGGGCAAACCTTCTCGTTATTCACACAAAAGATAACGGCGAAGAGTTTTTTACCGCTGCGGTTTAGATTAAATCAAACATCTTTCTTAAATCAAAAATGGTAACACCGTAAGCTACAGCAACATTAAGTGATTGCTTTATTCCATATTGCGGAATCTCAATTGAGAAATCACAAAGATCAAGTAATTCCTGCGATACACCGGATATTTCGTTTCCAATAATTATTGCCAGGGGGAGGGAATCTGCTTTTAAATTATAATGAGGGAAACTGTTTTCGGTTAGTTCGAGTGCTCCTATTTTTATTCCTTCCTTCTTCAATTTTAAAATCACTTCTTTCGGGTCTTCAACATATTCCCAGTTCACACTTTCAGTTGCACCAAGTGCGGTTTTCATAATTTCTTTTTTTGGAGGATGAGGTGTGTATCCACAAAGGTAAAGTTTTTCAATCATAGCACCATCAGATGTTCGGAAAATTGAACCAACATTATAGTTGCTTCTAATGCTGTTGAGAATTACATAAACAGGGAGACGTTTTACTTTGTGGAGTGAATCCAGAGAACTCCTGTTCTCTGAAATTTGGTCGTGCGTTAATTTCTTCATTGAATCACTTTTTGAATGTACTTTCTAAATAAAATTACGGTCATTCTGAGCGTAGCGAAAGAATCTCTCATTCAATCATACAATAATAAGATTGCTTCCCCGATGTATCGGGGCAAGCTGTCGTTTAACTCCTCGCAATGACTAAACATTTAATTTTTTATGAATTTTTTCAGAATAAGCCAACTGACCACAGGCAGCGGCTATATCATCGCCTTGTGTGAACCTAACAGTTACAACAATATTTTTTTCTCTAAGCGCTTCAACAAAAACTTCAATTCGTTCCTTAGGTGTGGGTTTTAATTCAGCGGAAAACCCTGTTGGGTTCATATGTTCTAAAGAGTTGAAGGGAATAACATTTATTTTGCAGGGAAGTGATTTGCAAATTTTTACGAGTTCAAAAAAATCTTCTTCACGGTCGTTTATACCATCTATCATAACATACTCGAATGAAATACGAGTGTGAGTTTTCTTTGCATAATAATGTATTGCACGTAAATTTTCTTTTAACGGGTATTTTTCATTTATCGGCATTAACCTGGAACGAATATCATCAAAACAGGAATGAAGTGAAAATGCAATCTTAACTTTCAATCCTGAATCTGCAAGCTCGATTATTTTGGGAGCTATACCGGCAGTGGAAACAGATATTCGTTTTGGTCGTATTGAAGCATCTATGTTCTCAGCAAAAATACGCAGCGATCTAAGGGTTTGCTCAAAATTTATAAGCGGTTCGCCCATTCCCATATAAACAATATTCTTAATGGTTCCTTCTTCATACTCTTTGCTTACAAGTTTATACTGATCAAATATCTCACCGGCAGACAGGTTTTTTTTGTATCCCATTAATCCTGTTGCACAGAATTTACAATCCAATGGGCAGCCAACTTGAGTTGAAAGACAAAGTGTTGTCCGGTCTTCCTCGGGAATAACAACTGATTCAATTTTATAGCCATCCAATGTTTCGAATAAAAATTTTGTGGTTCCACTTTTCGGCGAAGTTGTTTTGGTAACTAATTTAAGTGTATTGATTGGACCTGTTGTTTCGGATAATTTTGTACGCAGTATTTTCGGCACGCTATCCATTTCATCATAAGAATCTGCAAGATGCCTGTACATCCAGTTAAAAATTTGTTCACCCCTAAACCTTTTCTCATCAATGGATGTGAAATATTCCTTTAATTCATTTAAGGTGTAACCTTTAAGTATCAGTTTCTTATCAATACCAGTACTATCCTCTGTTTTCATACCTTAAATATAAGAATAAGATTTTATTGATTAAATATTATTTATAATTTATCAACATATTGGAAAAAGACACTTTGCTATAAGATTGTAATTCTCTTATTTTTAAAATTGATAATTTTAGACTATATAGAATAAATAATTTAAATATAACATTTAACTTAAAAATACAGGAATAAAATGAATTTCGACTTTACTGAAGAACAAAAAATGATACAAGAATCTGCAAAAGATTTTGCAGAAAATGAAATTGCACCAACTGCAATAGAAAGAGATATAAATGCGATTTTCCCAACCGAAATTGTTAAAAAGATGGGAGAATTAGGATTTATGGGAATGATGGTCTCACCGGATTACGGCGGTGCGGGAATGGATTCGATAAGTTACGTGTTAGCAATGATTGAAATTTCAAAAGTCGATGCTAGCCTCGGCGTGATTATGTCTGTTAACAATTCACTTGTATGCTGGGGATTGGAAACTTATGGTTCAGATTTTATTAAAGAAAAATATCTCACACCTTTAGCACAGGGAGAAAAACTGGGTGCTTTTGCTCTATCCGAACCTGAAGCTGGAAGCGATGCAACAAAACAAAAAACCACTGCCGATAAAGACGGTGAATTTTATGTGTTGAACGGAATTAAAAATTGGACATCAAACGGGCAGAGTGCTGATTATTATTTGGTTATGGCAACATCCGATAAAGAAAAAGCACATAAAGGTATCTCAGCTTTTCTGGTTGAAAAAGGTACTGAAGGATTTGGGCATGGTGTAAAAGAAGATAAACTCGGAATAAGAAGTTCTGATACATGCTCTATCACATTTGAAAGCTGTAAAGTGCCTGCAGAAAATTTAGTTTGGGAAGAAGGTAAAGGTTTTAACTTTGCGATGAATACTCTTAACGGTGGCAGAATAGGAATTGCAGCCCAGGCAATAGGTATTGCCGAAGCATCACTTGATGCTTCTATAAAATACTCACAGGAAAGAAAAGCTTTCGGGCGTGAGATATCTAAATTTCAGGCAATTCAATTTATGATTGCGGATATGGCAGTTAAAGTTGATGCGGCAAAAATGCTTACTTTTAAAGCAGCCGCATTAAAGGATGCGGGCAAACCTTATGTTACGGAAGCTGCAATGGCAAAATTATATGCTTCAAAAATTTCTGTTGAGTGTGCTTTAGATGCAATACAAATTCATGGCGGTTACGGTTACGTAAGAGAATATCTTGTTGAAAGATATTTACGCGATTCCAAAATAACCGAAATTTATGAAGGCACTTCCGAAATACAACGTATAGTTATCGCCCGTTCATTACTTAAATAGTAAAATATAAATTGATAAAAGTATTTTTCATTTCAGTTATATTATTTACGATTTCTGTTTTTCCCCAAACAGACAACGCAAGACGAACCGCTGACGAGGCGGGTTGGGTTAAAGGGGGGAAAGCAGATTACCGATACCAAAAACCGAATAATTTCCGCCATCGAGAATATTCATTTGATACTGAAAGTGTCTCGGGCTTTATTGCCAAATCAACCGCAAATGGTTACTGGTATTTTATTTCCGATCTCGATGGTGATAATTGTCCTTACAGACCTTCCTGCTCTGCTTTTTTTGTACAAGCTTCAAAAGAAACAAATATTGTTCAAGGCACATTAATGTTTTTCGATCGCCTTACCCGCGACTATAATATTTATAAACGCCACGAACATTATCCGCGTGTTAAAGATGGTCATTATTATGATCCGGTTTCATTATATACTTTGGATGAGGAGCAAATTGAATATATCCCTCCGTCAGTCACTGTTACTGAATAATGAAAATTGTATTCTTATTTTTACTTTTATGCACAGCAACGGTTCAGTTTGCGCAAACCGGCAATGTGGATTTTAATTCTCCATATAACATTAAAAAATTTGCCGATTATCTGTTTTGTGATAAAGATTATTTAAGGGCAGCATTAGAATATGAACGCTTAACAGATACCAATATGAGCGATACAACAGAAATTAAAATAGCGTTGTCTTATTCATACATTAAAGATTACTACTCTGCAATACAAAAATTTTCTGGAATAATTAAACCATCTGTTTATTTTAACGAAGCAAAACTTGAGGAGATGAAGGTTAACTTTTTAATTAATGATTTTGCTGAACTGCGAAGTTATTTTAAAAATTCATTTATAACAGAAGTTGGTAAATATCAAACCGAAGGTGAAAAGCTTTTTAATTATTCATATCTTTTTACTGATGATGAATTGCCCTTAAAAGATGAATTCATTTTACCTTTTGATGTTAAGGAAAAAGAAAAAATTTCATCCTTCTACGATTGGAAAAAAGAACCGCCTTATAAGGACGGAACATTAGCAGGAATTATGTCCGCTATTATTCCCGGCAGCGGTAAAATATATGTGGGCGAAACAGGTGATGGTATTGTTGCATTTATAACTACAACCGTTTTTGCTTTTATTGCTTATGATAATTTTGAGGCAGGGCACACAACCCGTGGATGGATCTGGACAGGAGTTGCAGCGTTGTTTTATGCTGGTAATGTGTACGGTTCGGTCGCGGCAGCACAGGTCCATAATGCAAAAATAACATTTGAATTTAATGAAGGATTGAATATCTATCTTAATAAAAAAAATTATTACATTCCGAAATATGAGTTTTGTGATTAACAGGAAATATATTACTGCAACTATTTTACTTATTAGCTTTGCATCGTTTGCTCAAAATGCGTTTGATGGACAGTTCGACTTTGCAAAAAAACTTTACAACTATGAAGATTATTTTGATACTGTAACCGAGTTAAAGCGTTTATTATTCTTTGATGAAAACAATAAATACAATTACGAAGCAAACTTGCTTATCGGTAAAAGTTATAAGCAGGGAGCTAAATTTTCTGATGCAATACGTTATTTAACTTTAGCGGAAATAAATGCAGAAAACATTGATGAGTTATACGAAACAAGAATCGAGATAATTAGAATAAATATTTTAAGAAAAACTACCAGGAGGGCTTTTAAGTTGTTGGATTCTCTTAGATCCGATAAACGATTTATAGATAGGAAAGATGAAATTAAATATTGGCGCGGATGGGCTTATATGTTTGCCGATGATTGGGAACAAGCAGCTCAAACTTTTGCTGAGATTGATACAAGCCATGTGCTAAAAACCTTAGCAGAAGAAGTGGATGATGATTGGTATTCCGTCTCGTTTGCTAAAACTATTTCTTATATAATTCCCGGAGCGGGACAAATTTATACAGGTGAATATATAAGCGGACTGCTTTCCCTTGGCTGGAATGTACTCTGGGGTTATCTTACAATTAAAGCTTTTATTGCAGAAAGAATATTTGATGGAATTGTAATTGCTAATTTTCTATGGCTAAGGTTTTATCGGGGAAATTTACAAAACGCAGAAAATTTTGCATTGGAGAAAAACCTGGTGAGAAGTAACAGAGCATTGAACTATCTTCAGTTTGAATATGACGGTTTAAAACCTTGATGTATAAAATTCCATTCATAAAAATGGTTTAAATAATTTCACTTTTAAAAAAAATATTATTCGCCACAACGCTTCCGCAGGAATATATCTGTGTTGAAAAAGAGAAGTTGAGTCATCAATTCCACTTTTTTTTGAATGATGGTGAAAATTTTTTCGATTTAACGGATAGTCATCTTTTCGTTGGTTACTATCCTCTAATAATAGCAATAAGTTGTGAAAAGAATTCAAGTTTAAATGATCTTCTTCAAAATATAAATAATATTAAGACTGTATTTGGTGAGTCTAAGGATAAAATTCAGGCCAAATTAATTTTGAAGAAAATTAACACTCTAGAATTTGACGAAGTAAAGCTTTTCATTTTTGAAGGAGTGAAAGGCAGCCACAGGTTTTTATCAAAGTTTCACATCTTGACGAATAGTTTAAGATATAAATTAACTGCCGAAAAGAAAATAAATATTTACTTAAAAGGTAATTTATATGAGCAGGTTAAAATTGCTTATTCCATCCCAAGAAAAATATTGCTTGTTACTTTGGGTAAGAATAACATGTTCAATATTTTCCCAACTGATATAAATGGGAGAATAGGCAAACATAATTTTGTTATCTCCCTTCGTACAAACGGCAAAGCAAATAAACAGGTAAAAGAACTGAAGAAAATTGTTCTATCAGAAATGTCTGCTGATGCATACCAAGAGGTTTACGCGCTTGGTGCAAATCATATTGAAGACTTAAGAGCAAAAAAAGAATTTGACTTAAGTGAAAAATTATCAGAAAAATTTTCTATCCCGCTGCCAAATAATGCATTAAGATATTTTGAGTTGGAATTTATAAATGATATGCAAACAGGTGTACACAACCTTTGCTTCTTTAAAATTGTTAACTCAGTAAATATTGAGGGTTCAAAATCTACACTCGCTCACATTCATCGCGATTATGCTGAGTGGAGAATTAATAATGGTATTATTTCCGAATTTTTACTTCGATAATTTTAGAAATGTTTGCATATTAATAAGCGAGTAAATTCAATTAAGTATTTTCCTGGCATTCAATTTTTCTAAGAGGCATTATGAAAAAATCAATTAAACTTGTACTAATACTTCTACTATTATCGGTTCACATACTCTTTGCTCAGAGTTCGGTAGTAAATGAAACAGGTCTAATTTATTTAAAATCCAATCTGGGGTTTCTTGCGTCTGATGAACTTGAAGGGAGGGAAACAGCAACACGTGGTGCACTGCTCGCCGCTAAATTTATTTCCCAGGAACTTTATAAATATGGTGTGAAGCCATTTGGAGATGATGATACTTATTTTCAGTTTTTCAATATTATGGTTAGAAGAGTAGAACCGGAAACAGAATTAACAATCATAAATAGTGACGGCACATCAAAAGTTTTAAAATTCGGAGATGATTTATATCTTTCAAAAGAGCAACTGCCTTCGGATAAATATAATGGAAATGAGAGCAATATAGTTTTTGTCGGATACGGTATTACCGGAGAAGATTATAACTATGATGATTATAAAGGAATTGATGTTAATGGCAAGGTAGTGTTACTTCAATCGGGTATTCCTTCAATGAATAATGAGAGTATATCTGAAACTGATAAAAAAAAGTTTAGCAAAAGAAGTTATAAATATGATAATGCTAAAATTCATGGCGCTGCCGGAATACTTATTATACCTAGTGAACGGATATTAAGGTATTGGGGTTTTATGAAAAAGAGGGCACTGTCTCCGTCAATCTCATTATTGAATATTGATGAATTGGATAAAAATGCTATACCCGTTATCTTCTTATCGGAACTGTCTGTTAATGATTTACTTTCGGATGAGGAATATTCTTATAATGAAATTTTGGAAGCAAGTGAAATTAACAAACCGCTTTTAGGATTTAATCTAACAAAAAAAATAATTTTTAATTACAAAACCAATAGCGAAATTAAGGAAGCAAGAAATGTAATAGGAATAATTGAAGGTACAGATGAGCAATTAAAAAATGAGTATGTGGTATTAACTGCCCATTACGATCACGAAGGAATAGTCGGAGGTGAAATTTATAACGGTGCTGATGATAATGGTTCCGGCACTGTAGCAATACTTGAAGTCGGAAGACGGCTTGCGATTCTTAAAGATAATAAAAGATCAATTTTGATAGTCTTTCATACTGGTGAAGAGAAAGGACTGCTCGGTTCAAAGTATTTAACAGAAAACAGCGACTTTATGAGCGGGGTTGTTTCTAACATAAACATCGATATGGTTGGAAGAGAAGACACCGAATCAATTTACAGCATTGGCTCCGGTAAGCTAAGCACTGAGCTGTATGAGCTTGTTGAAAGCGTAAATTCGGAAACAGTAAAGTTTGAATTGGATTACACATTTGATGACCCGAACGACCCCAACAGGTATTATTATCGCAGCGATCATTATAATTATGCAAAACATAATATTCCAATCGTTTTCTTCTACGATCATATGACTGAAGATTACCATAAACCTACGGATGATGTTGATAAAATCAATTTTGAAAAAATAGAAAAAATCTCAACACTTATTACAGAACTTGCACTAAGAATTGCAAATCTCGATCACAAATTGAAGTTAGATATAAAGGTAGAAGAAACAATATTAACGGATTAACAAAGTGGCAATGGTGGTTAATTCTTTAGTTAAAGAATAACGGCACCAACAAAAGCAATTTGAACAATTATGAATGCGATTAGACACAAATCAATTTACTATTTCTTAACAGCTTTAATAGCCGGTTGTATGCTGAAAATGTTTGATATTTTCCCCTGAATAAACGATGACGAACCATCAATGTTTAGTGATATGATTTACGGCAAAGCGCGGTCTTAAGAATGAATTGTTTAATAAATTATTAATAGCCCAGTTTGCATTATTCATTTTGATTAAAAGTGTACTGTATTTCGTTTTTAAAAGTAATCCGGGTACTTTTATTGAATTTCATTTGATTGATCACAATCTAAGATTGTTTACTGGTTACTGTTCTAGGATTAATACTTCTCATTTTTTATAAGTGGATTGAAAAACCGAACTTTCTCAAAACATCACTGTGGATGTTTCCCCCACTATTAATACTAACTTTGTTCATTAGATATTTGGATGAATTGAGAGATTATTACGAAGTTTATCCTATAGTAATAATTTTTATTGCGCATAGTATTGCAAGAATTTTAGATGTTAATTTTAAACTTAACATTCAAAATGAACCTGGTAATTAATTCTGATTTATTCACTTTTTAAAGATGAAACGAGTCCGAATAATTCGGCACGAGTTTCCCGACACGTCGGGACAAAAGTTTAAAATTATAAAAAGATGAATTTTCTTGAACGACATAAGAATTTTTATAATATTTGAATTGATTATTTGAAAAATATTTAGCATAAACAATTAACGAACGCTAAACCTTAAAGGAGTAAAATAATGGCTATTTATATTACGGAAGAATGCATTAACTGTGGTGCGTGCGAACCCGAATGTCCGAATACTGCAATTTATGAAGGCGGAGTTGAATGGGAACTTGCCGGTAAATCTTACGGTGCTGACGATAACGCACCGTCAGATGCCACGGGATTTTATTCAGATGAATTTTTCTACATAGTTCCTGATAAATGTACAGAGTGTAAAGGTTTTCACGATGAGCCGCAATGTGCTGCCGTTTGTCCTGTTGATTGTTGTCTTCCCGATGAGAAACATGTAGAAACCGAAGAAGAATTATTAAAGAGAAAAGATTATCTGGATGAGTTAGGAAGATAAGATAAGAATTTGTTTTATTTTAAAAGGGCATCTTTGTGATGTCCTTTTGTATTTTAAATTCAGAATAGGTCAAATTGAATTTTTTAATTATTAAAAAAGTAAAATGAATATGAAATTAGGAAAATATAAACTTAAAATAATTACCTCCGGCTATTTCGGACTGGACGGCGGAGCAATGTTTGGTGTGATTCCAAAACCATTGTGGCAAAAAACAAACCCGGCAGACGAAATCAACAGGATAAAGCTTTCAACAAGACATTTAATTTTGGAAAGCGACGGTAAAAAGATTATCATAGATACAGGAATGGGAAATAAAATGGATGAAAAGTTTCGGCAAATTTATAATGTTGATGAAAGCCATTCAATGGATATAGGACTAAGTAAGATTGGATTAAAGCGCGATGATATAACAGATGTATTTCTTACCCATCTTCACTTCGATCATACAGGTGGTTCAACAATCATCGAAAACGGCAAAGTTGTGCCGGCATTTCCAAATGCAAAATATTATATTCAAAAAAAGCAGTACGACTGGGCAATCAACCCTTCCGATAAAGACAAAGCCAGTTACATCAAAGATAACTTTGTCCCACTTTTAGATGAAGGAGTTTTAATTTTTACCAGCGGCGATGAACAGTTTGATGATGAAATCCAATTCATCGAAACTACCGGGCATACATTCGGACAGCAGATGGTGAAAATATCCGATTCATCAAACACAATTTTATTTTGTGCCGATTTAATCCCAACTGTTTCACACATCCCTTTGCCGTACATTATGGGATACGACTTGCAGCCGATGGAAACACTGAAAGAAAAAACCAACATCCTACCCTTGGCTGCCGAAGAAAACTGGAAATTATTTTTTGGTCACGATCCCGAAATTGCTTTCTGCACTGTTAAGAATATGGAAAAAGGAATTAGAGCCGATAAAAAATATAAGAGTTTCGATGAGCTTAGCTGAAATAAGTTTTACTAAAATTTGCAGTGTGCACGATATTGAAGAAGATTCCGGTAAGCGGTTTATTATTAATGAAACTGAGATTGCTGTTCTTAAATCTGATGGTAATATTTTCGCACTCAGTAATATTTGTCCGCATCAGCAAACGGCTTTAATTTATGATGGGTTTATTGAAGAAGGGTGTGTTGTTTGTCCCGCACATGGTTGGAAGTTTGATCTTCGAACAGGAAACAAAAAATCCGGCAGCAAAGGTTTGGATAGTTATGAGGTGAAAATTATTGATGAAATTATTTATGTAAAGGTTGTTCCTAAAAAGTTTAATTGGTGAATGAAATTAACAAACGAAATTGTAATCCAAAAAGCAAAATCAATCGGTTTTGATCTAATTGGATTTGCTAAAGCTGATAAGTTAGAGAATGAAGTTGAAAAATTAGAAGACTGGCTCAAGCTTGGTTACCAAAGCGGGATGAGTTATATGGAGAGGAACATTGATAAAAGAAAGGATGTTTCTGAAATCCTACCTGATGCAAAAAGCATTATATCTCTCACCCTAAATTATTACACTCAACATCAACACAGCAACAATAAAAACAAAGGCAAAGTTTCGCGG
>Ga0209997_10000091_pt1 | contig 25243 bp, 28 predicted proteins | sample CR04metaG_FD_182079 | JGI IMG/M metagenome (GOLD analysis project Ga0209997, IMG submission 182079) | Deep subsurface microbial communities from Mariana Trench to uncover new lineages of life (NeLLi) - CR04 metaG (SPAdes) (version 2) | ecosystem: Environmental > Aquatic > Marine > Ocean trench...
ACACCTGTAGATATTGCAATTGATAAAGATGGAGAAAGAGTTGAGATGGATGTTAGAGAGATGGGCAAAGGTGATAAAATTTACGATATAGGTCCAAAGACTGTAGAGTATTATTCAAAATTAATTTCAGGTGCAGGAACTGTGTTTATCAGTGGGCCAGCGGGATTTTTTGAAAAAGAGAACTTTAGTTATGGAACAAAAGAACTGCTAAATTCAGTTGCAAACTCGATGGCAACAACAATTGTCAGTGGAGGACACTTGAATAGTGTACTAAAACAACAAGGATTAGCAGACAAAATCAATCACAGTAGTACGGCAGGTGGTGCCTTGGTACTTTATCTTACAGGAGAAAAGTTGCCAATGATTCAAGCACTTGAAGATGCTGCAATAAAATACAGATCTAAATAGAAGACTTACAAGAAGGATTAGGGCAAGTTCTTTCTTCAGATGTTCCAAGATAGATGTCTTGGTTACAAGCATTACAGTGAAGTCTTTCAACATGATCAAATAGCTTTAGCCAGATTGTGGTAAGGTTCTGTGCAATGTTTCTTGCAAGACCAGAATTACAAATTTCGTTGAAAAATGATTCAACGTCATCAATTATCCAGGAGGGGTCAATGTCACCATTTTTTTGGAGTATCTCAAAAATTTCATCGTTTGTAAATTTAGTATCGACATCATTGAATTTTTCAAAGATTATCTTTCTTATTTGAAGTACAATCGAAGTTACAGGAGTAAAATCGCTCATACTAGTAAAGATTTGCTGCGTCTTCTTTTAGTTTATCTGTATCTTCAGAATTATCGAGATGCTCTGCAAGATATGTGTAAAGAGCAGATTTTAGTACTTTAAGTGAGAGCAAGGCACATTTTATTCTAACAGCCTGAAGATGTTCAAGACCTAACTCACCTAATATATCATTTTTCTGAATATTTCTTACTTCATCAAGACTCTTACCTTTTGTTATTTCAGTCAAGACTGAAGAGCAAGCCATACAAATTGCACAACCTTTTCCATCGAATTTAATATCAGTAACTTTGTTATCATCAATTTTCATAGCAATATCAATACTATCACCACATAATGGATTTGAATCATGGAAAATTACATCATGATCTTCAAGCTTTCCATAGTTTGTAGGATTTCTTGAATAATCAACAATCATCTCATGGTAAATGTCTGCATTACCACTCATAATTTGAACACCTTGGCTACTTTATTTAATGAGTTCACAAGAGCATCAATATCTTCTTTGGTATTGTAAATGTAAAAGCTGGCCCTTGATGTTGCAGCAACATTTAGTCGTTCCATCAAAACTTGTGCACAGTGATGACCAGAACGAACTGCTATTCCTTCCCCATCAACAATTTGTGCAACATCATGAGGATGTACATCTGCAAAATTAAATGATATAACACCACCGCGTTTTGAAATATCCTTTGTGCCATAGATATGAATTCCTTTGATTTCAGATAATTTCTCTATAGCATATTTTGTTAGTTCAACTTCGTGTTCTCTTACATTATCCATTCCAATCTTTGTAAGATAATCAATAGCAGCTCCAAATCCTACAACATCTGCAATATTTGGAGTGCCTGCTTCAAATTTGTATGGCAAATCATTCCATGTGGCCTCATACTTGTGAACTTCTCTAATCATGTCACCACCACCATGAAATGGATTCATAGTCTCTAGGACTGATTTTCTTACCCACAAAACACCGATTCCGGTAGGACCAAGCATCTTGTGTCCAGAAAATGCAAAAAAGTCACATCCTAGTTTTTCAAGGTCAACTTTCATGTGAGGTACTGCCTGAGCAGCATCAATTAGTGTGAGAACACCTGCTGCCTTGCACTTTTCAATGATCTTATCAGCATCAGTAATTGTTCCAAGAACGTTTGACACTAGGCTAAAGGTTACAAGTTTGACTTTACCTGTTGCAAGATACTTGTCAAGATCATCCAAGATTAACTCTCCATTATCATCCATTCCAATGTATTCTAATTTGGCGCCTTTCTCTTGTGTAAGAAGTTGCCATGGTACAATGTTGCTGTGGTGTTCATATTCAGTAGTAACAATAATGTCACCTTCTTTGATGTGAGATCTACCCCATGCATATGCAACAAGATTAATTGCCTCAGTGGTTCCCCGAACAAAGATAATTTCCTGGCGATCTTTTACGTTGATAAAAGTAGCAATTTTATCTCGAGTTTTCTCATATGCTTCAGTTGCTTCTTCAGCTAAAGCATATACTGCTCTATGAATGTTGGAATTATAATTTCGATAATAGTCAGAAATAGAATCAATTACTTGATTTGGTTTTTGTGTTGTAGATGCATTATCAAGATAAACAAGACGTTTGTTGTCTCTAACAGTTCTCTGAAGAATTGGAAAGTCTTTTCTCAAATTTTCAAAAGATGATTGTGTGCTTTGCATATTTTAAACCTCTACGTAAACCTCGTTACCGTCTATTTTAACATTATACACTTTGAGTGGTTTTTCAGCAGGAAGATTTTGTGGTTCTCCATTCTCTAAATTAAAAACAGAAAGGTGTAATGGACATCGTACACCTTCTTCACTAAGAAATCCAGTAGAAAGATCTGCATGTTCATGAGTACAGATAAGATCCGTTGCATGGATTTTTCCCTTGAGATTAGCTAGAAGAATTTTCTTATCATCGTGTGTTAATCCAAAAAGCTCGCCTTCTTTTACCTGCTCCAAGTTGCAAGCCTTAATCCATTCAGACAGAAAAATCACCTATATTTGTAGTGTTGTTCGATTTCGGCGTTTTCGTTGTAGCGTGTTTCTTCAACTTCAACAAACTTGGCTAATTCTTCATCAGTATTGATAGATAGTTCCTTATTTTCCCATTTGGATTCAATCAGATAAGCAATCCATGCTCTTACTTGGAAAGACATCTTTCTGGATAATGGTTCTAAGAACCCTTCAATTATTGTCCTTTCAGCTTCATCATGACTTAGGCATCGTGTGTTAAGATAGAAGAGTTGTTCTTCATCTATTTGGGCAACAGATGCAGAGTGAGTAGCTCTGACATCATTGGTTAGAATCTCCAATCCAGGAATAGAGTCAGACTTTGCATCTTTATCAAGTAGAATAGAGCGACCTGACAAAAATGAATTTGATTTTGTTGCGTTTTCTTTAATTCTAATCATTCCTTTGAAAAGAGATTTTGATTTGTTTCGAAGAATGGATTTTTCTACAACTCGGCCTTCTGTTGATGGAGCATTATGAGTCACATTAGTTTGAATATCAAATGATTGCTCATTATTTCCAAAGATAACTTCAGAATCATTACATGATGAACCTGGTCCATTTAGAAAATACTCGATTTTGTATCTAGACAACATTGCGCCAAACAAACCAGAATACCAGTTAACCTTAGCATCTTGAGCCAAGTCAGTTCTTCTTGTGCAGAAATTAACTGAGCTTTGATCCATCATCTGTAAAGTGGTAACATCCAATTGTGCATTTGGTGCGAGATTTATATTTAGTAATTCAAGATATGCTTGTTGTTTTTCTGCCTTTGGTGAGTATTGTTCCTGAATAATTGTTGCTTTGCTACTCTCATCTGCAAAAATGATATTTCTAGAGATAGTTGAGATTCCATCTTCGGATAAACAAGATAAAATATAAATTGGTTTTTCTAGTTCAAGATTTCGTGGAATATGAATGAAAACTCCGGAATTAAATGCAGCATTGTTTAGTGCAGTAAATTTATCTTCATTGGAATTTGACGCCTCTAGTGCTTTTTTAACTAAATCAGGGTTGTTTTGAGTTGCGTCTTCTAGAGAAGAGATTACAAGTCCTTTTGATTTTAATTCGTCAGAGAGATTGATTCTGTAGGTATTGGTTCCAATTTGAATAATACATGTTTCATTTTCTAACTCTCCAAGTCTTTTTTGAAGAAAACTAGGAACAGTATCAGTAGTAGATATAGATAGTGAAACTTGTTGTGGGTCCATTTTATGTGCATCAGTATATTTATTGTAAAGTGGAGATATTTCAATTGGCAATTTTTCATATATAGATAAGGAATTTTGTCTGTATTCTTTCAGCCAATCAGGTTCATTTCTTGATGAAGAAATCTCATCGATATGACTTACGTTAAGTTTTGAAAGAGTTTCTTGGGACATGATTAATCAAAGTAAAATTGGGAGTCTATCCCACAGAGTCATCCATTTCTAGTTTAATGAGTCTGTTTAATTCTACAGCATATTCCATTGGCAATTCTTTTGTAAATGGCTCCATGAATCCATTGACAATTAGAGTTAACGCTTCTTCTTCATTAAATCCTCTACTCATAAGATAGAAGATTTGTTCATCACCAATTTTTCCAACTGTTGCTTCATGAGTGATTGTTGCATCCTCCTGATTGATTTCCATGTATGGATAGGTCTCAGTTTTTGATGTATCATCTAAGAGTAATGCATCGCATCTTACAGTAGCTTTTACATTTGTAGCACCTTTTGCTACGGTAAGTAATCCTCTGTAAGTGGAACGTCCATCTAGTCTGCTAACTGATTTTGATGTGATTTTAGAAGTTGTGTTTGGTGCAAGGTGAATCATTTTTGCGCCTGTATCTTGGTGTTGTCCTTTACCGGCAAATGCAATAGAGAGAGTCTCACCATATGCTCTTTCACCCAAAAGATAGATTCCAGGATACTTCATTGTTAATTTACTTCCAATGTTTCCATCAATCCATTCAACTGTTGCACCTTCATAGGCATAAGCACGTTTTGTTACAAGATTGTAAACATCGCTACTCCAGTTTTGGATTGTTGTGTATCTTAGTTTTGCATCTTTGTGTGCAATTAGTTCTACAACAGCAACGTGGAGAGATTCTGAAGAATAAACAGGAGCAGTACATCCTTCAATGTAATGTACTTCTGCACCTTCGTCTACAATGATCAATGTTCTTTCAAATTGACCAATGTTTTCTGCATTAATTCTAAAGTATGCTTGTAAAGGCATATCGACTTTGACACCAGGTGGGATATAGATGAATGAACCACCACTCCAAACTGCGCTGTTTAGTGCTGCAAATTTGTTGTCCTCTGGAGGAATAATTTTAGCAAAGTATTTCTTGAAAAGCTCTGGATGTTCTTTGAGAGCTGAATCAGTATCCAAAAATATAACTCCTTGTTTTGCCAAGTCTTCTCTTAGACTATGATATACAACTTCAGATTCGTATTGTGCACCAACACCTGCTAAGAATTTCTTTTCAGCTTCTGGAATTCCAAGTTTGTCAAAAGTATTTTTGATATTTTCTGGAACATCATCCCAATTTTTTTCTACTTTCTCAGATGCTCTTGCATAATAATAGATATTTTGGAAATCGATTGCACTAAGATCGCCACCCCAAGTTGGCATTGGTTTTTGCATGAAAATTTCATAGGAACGTAATCTAAAATCAAGCATCCATTGTGGTTCGTCTTTCAGTTTACTGATGCTAATAACAGTGTCCTTAGACAGACCTTTCTTGCTAAGGTGAACATACATTTCTGTAGAGTCTTTAAAATCATATTTTGAATAATCCATGTCAAGATTTTCAGTTGCCATACAGAAAATAACCCTGTTATATTATAAATACATGAGGAAAAATAGGCAGAGCTAAATAGCTTCAGCTAAACTTTGGAATTAAGCTAATTTAGCATAGTGAAACCTCTTTTTCTTGATTTAAATCATAATTCACCCTAATTATGTTCATCATAACAAATCCCCAAATTCAAACAATTATTGAACAGTTATGTTTTGGTAGAATACTTAGTGAAAACTCGAGAAAACATGCAAAACATCTTGCTTTTATTAGTATAGATGATGCAATTATGACGTGTATTAGTAGTTACATTACAATGAAAAATAAAGACACAATATCAAATGATTTTGATATTTGGTTAGACCTATTAGAAAAAGATAACAAGATTACAGTATATGAAAAAAATGATATTAAAAAATATCACAATACACGAGAAAATATACTAAATCAACATGATACGCTGATGATGGAAATTAATAAGAAATACATTATATTATTAAAAATACTTTTAGCTTATCTATTTGATTATCGCTTATCAAAATCAGGTTGGGAAAAAAGAATTAAAGAATACAAACAGAAATTAAATTTGTAAATTTTTAAATACACATTATACACAAGTTATGTTACATTTTTGGGGCTAGAATATTATGTTCATCCACTTGGATAGTTGACATGTTAGGGTATGAGCTTCTAGTTTGGTTCCTCAGTTAGTGATTCTATCCGAGTTTGCATCTAATCCATTGATCGCTATACTGTTTTTAACAATTTGATCTCACCAAATTGTTGTACAAATTTAATGATCCATTTTAGAAATTTTAATGTCTATTAAGTAGCATACCGTACAAATGCCATGCTCCTCTCAAGTATGTTGCATATTTGTACGGTTTTTTGATTTAATTCTAGAATTTAGCTAATATAACGAATTTGAAGAAAAGAATTTAGAATAAAACAAGACAAGATAAAAGCAGTGAAACTAGAAACTATCAATTTAGCAGATGATCTACAAATCTGCAGAATTCTAAATGGAATGTGGCAAGTCTCTGGTACTCATGGCCAGATTGACACGCCAATGGCAATCAAATCTATGATAGGTTATCACAATAGTGGATTTACTACATGGGATTTGGCAGACATTTACGGACCAGCAGAATCCTATATTGGAGAATTTAGAAGACAATTAAACTCGGATCAGATAGCAAACTCTCAAGCACTAACAAAGTTTGTTCCAAATCCAGGTCCAATGTCAAAAAGTATCGTAGAGCATTACATTGACCAGTCTTTGAAAAAAATGAATACAGATACTTTAGATTTAATACAATTTCACTGGTGGGATTACAACAATACTAGCTACATGGATGCAATTGAACATTTGTTTTCTCTTAAAGAAAAACAAAAGATCAAACATGTTGGAATGACAAACTTTGATACAGAAAGAGTCAAAATAATGACTGAAAATGGATTTACACCTATATCAAACCAAGTGCAATATTCCATCTTAGATCAAAGAGCAGAAAAACTCATGGTACCATTTTGCCAAAAACATAAAATCAAAATATTAGCATATGGAACACTGCTGGGAGGATTTTTCTCTGAAAAATATCTCAGAGTAGATGAACCAACCAGAGCAGACCTTGACACTGCAAGTCTTCAAAAATATTATAACATGATTCAAGAATGGGGAGGATGGGAGTTGTTCCAAGAATTACTTGATACATTAGAAACCATTTCAAAAAAACATGATTGCAGCATTGCAAATGTTGCTACAAGATTCATCTTAGATAGACCGGCAGTTGCAGGAGTAATTATTGGTGCAAGGCTAGGAATTTCAGAACACATTGAAGACAATTCCAAGGCATTTGATGTAAAGTTAGATTCAGGTGATCTTTCTACAATATCTTCTGTTACATCAAAGGCAAACAATCTCTTTGAGATAATTGGAGATTGTGGCGGTGAGTATAGATAATTCAACTTAGCTTTGTTTTAAAACTGTCAAGGTATTTTTCATTGAATCAAATGCACCTACAATAGTATGAACTTCTGCAACAGTATTTTTTACATTGAATTTTTTCAATTCATCTGCAGTAAATGGTCCAATAGACACTACGGATAGTTTTGCAAGATTATCAAGCAAGGTTTCTGAATCATAGTCTTTTGACATTATATCAAAGAATCCACAAACTGAAGACACGCTAGTAAAAATCACACCGTCTACTTTACCTTGAGAGAATAGTTCACGAAATTCATTCCATTGAGTAGTATCTCTAAATGTACATATGTCATACAAATGAATCTCCAATACATTAATTCCAATCTTGTTTAGTAATTCTTTCAAAAACGGAGTGGATGCGCCGCTGCGTGGAATAATTACCTTTTTTCCAACTGCATGAATATTGGTAAATTCCTCACCAATACCGACTGATGAATAGATAGTAGGTTGATGATTTACTTTGATTCCCTCTTTTTCAAGAGCAGTTGTAGTCTTTGGTCCAACTGACATTACAGTAGTATTTGCAACTGCTAATTGCAATTGTTCAAACTTTCCAACCTGTTTAGCAGTATCAAAAAGCAATTTTACTGCCTTTGAGCTCATAAAAACAGAATAGTCGGGATTGTATTGTTTAATTGATTCCAAGAATTCATCAACAATTTTTTCGCCCTTGCTTACAAGCTCTATAGTTGGTAATGTAATTGGTGTTGCATTGTTTTGTTGTGCAAGTCCAATAAATTCAGTAGAATCATCTTTGGATCGAGTGATTGCGATAGTTTTTCCATCAAGCATTATTTCCACCCTATAGTTTTTGACAGATCAACAACTTTGCCAATTATGATGTTGGTGGGAGGAGTGATTTTGTTTGCTTTGACTCTTTTTGCAATATTTGTTACAGTTCCTTTAATCATTTTTTGTTTCGGTGTGGTCCCATTTTGAATTATAGCTACTGGGGTATTTTTGTCCATTCCACCAGCAACAAGTTGTTTGCATATAATATCAATTCGAGATAATCCCATCATTATCACAATAGTATCTACAGATTTTGCAAGTCTCTTCCATTTAACAGCCTCATTTTTCTTTTCAGGATCTTCATGTCCTGTTACAAACACTACTGAGGAGGAGTATTTTCGATGAGTTAGAGGAATTCCAGCATAAGTTGCTGAACCAATTGCAGACGTAATTCCTGGAACTATTTCGTACTTTATTTTATTTTCTTTGAGAAATTCTGCTTCTTCTCCACCACGGCCAAAGATTATTGGATCACCACCCTTTAGCCTAACTACATTTTTTTTAGATTTTGCATATTTTACCATTAAATCATTAGTTGCAATTTGATGAGTTGTGTCATCGCCTACTGCTCGTCCAACATAGATTTTTTCTGCAGATTTTGGTATCATAGAGATGATTTTTTTGCTCACCAATCTATCATACAAAACAACATCTGCCTTTTTGAGTAGTTCAACTGCTCGCAATGTAATTAATTTACTATCTCCTGGTCCTGCTCCAACGAGATACACTTTACCTGTCATGTCTTATTCCATTCCTCCACTTTTTCTCTCCAATTTAATGCAAGTTCATTTACTCCTTTCTCACGAAGTTCCTCTCCTACACTTTTGCCAAGGGATTTAGGATCTTTTTTGTCTCCAGTTTTGCTTACTTGTAAGGATTTTTTTCCATCTACAGAAAACGCGATTACAGTAAGTGTCATTTCTGAACCATTTGATTTTGCATATGCACCAACTGGAAATCTGCATCCAGAATCAACATAGTCAGACAAAGCACGTTCTGCTTCAATCTCCAATCTAGAATCAGCATCTTCAATTTTTTTTAACATAGATATTGTTTGAGAATCATCTGTTCTTGCAACTATTGCAATTGCTCCCTGACCAGGTGATGGAGAAAAATCATTAATTGATAATGGAGAGAACTTTATATCAACTCCTAATCTAGAGATTCCTGCTTGAGCAAGTATTACTGCATCATAGTTTTCTCCTGATGCCTTTTTAATTCTAGTTTCAATATTTCCACGAATTGGTTTAACTGTAACATCAGATCTCTTTCGAGTCACTTGTACAGCACGGCGAAGTGAGCTTGTTCCAATTACTGCTCCTGGTTTAATGTTTTCAAGTGTTGAGCCATCTGAAGAGATGAAGACATCATTAACTACTTCACGTTTTGGAATACAAGCCAAAGTAAGACTGCCATCTATTTCTGAAGGAACATCTTTGAGACTATGTACAGCAAAATCAACCTCCTTTTGTGCAACTGCTCTATCAATCTCTTTTTCAAAAATTCCTTTCTGATCGATTGTAAATAATGGTCTACTGTCAGTATCACCTTTTGTTATGATAGTTTTAATTTCATATTCTGAATCAGGGTTCACTTTTTTTAGTTCGTTGATGACCCAGTTTGTCTGTGCTACAGATAATTGACTTCCTCGTGCACCTACTATGTACTTCAATTTTTCACCGATTTTAATGCAGCATGATATGCGTCAAGTGTTTTGTTTAGATCATTTTCAGTATGGGCATCAGATAGGAAAACAACTTCAAATTGAGAAGGTGCAATGAATATTCCCTTTTTCAGTAAGGTTTTGAACATTTTTTGGAATTTCTTTGCGTTTGCATTTTTTGATGTCTTATAGTCAATAACAGGCTTGTTTGTAAAGAAAATTTGGAACATTGATGATGTAAAATTAATTTGGTGAGGAATTCCCATGTCTGTAGCCATATCATCTAGTGCTGTAGTAAAGAACAGATTGAATCTTTCAAGTTTGGAATAAAGTCTGTTTTTAATTTTGTTGATTGTCTTAATGGAACTAATTGCAGCACTAACAGAAATTGGATTCCCAGCAAAAGTACTTGCCTGGTAGACTTTACCTCCTGGAGAGAGCAAATCCATAATCTCTTTTCTACCACCAACTGCAGCAATTGTAAATCCATTACTTAGGGCTTTGGCAAGTGTAGAAATATCAGGCTTAATTTTAAAATATTCTTGTGCACCACCTGGAGACACTCTAAATCCAGTAACTACTTCATCAAAAATTAATGGAATATTGTTTTCTTTAGTAATTTTTCTTAGGTCAGAAAGAAAGTTCTTTTCAGGTAAGATTAAACCCATGTTAGCTAAGATTGGCTCAACAATAACTCCTGCAATGTCTTTATTTTGTCTAATTGTTTTTTTAAAATCTTCAATGTTATTGTACTGAACAACTAGAGTGTTTTTTGAAACTTCATCAAGCACACCATCAGAAACTGAAATTCCATTGTGTGCAGAACCAGAACCTGCTTTTACCAAGACAGAGTCATGTGCACCATGATAACATCCTTCAAATTTTATGATTTTTTTCTTTTTTGTGAATCCACGAGCTAATCTGATTGCAGTCATTGTAGCTTCACCACCAGTATTTACCAATCTTACTTTGTCAATGGATGGAAAATTTCTAATAATTAGTTTTGATAATTCTATTTCAGATTCTGTGGGAGTACAATAGAGAGTACCTTTAGAGAGTTGGTTCGAAACAGATTTGATGATCTCTTTTTGTCTATGTCCTAAAAGTAATGCACCATATCCATTGCAAAAGTCGATGTAACGATTATTGTCTTCATCCCAAATGTATGCCCCATTAGCTTTTTTTGTAAAGAATGGATATGGTTCAAAATACCTAACAGGACTATTGACACCTGAGGGAATCACTTTTTTGGCATCGTTAAATAATTTCTTTGATTTGGACATCAGACTACTTGACTTTTTGTCATTATTATTCGTAATACCCAAAACAAACTATTTCATCATAGTTAAACACTAGAATTGGAGACAGTTTTGGAAAATTTTTTTCTGTAAATTAAAGCAACAACAGCAGACCCTATGAAAGGCGCCGTCAGATATAACCACAAGTCATCTAGTGTCCCACTTAGTAGTGCAGGCGCAATAGAACGAATTGGGTTCATTGATGCACCAGAAATGGGCGACAGAAAAAACACATCAAGAGCAATAATTCCAGATATAACGATACTAATTATTGCCATTGGTAATTTCTTTTTGCTCACTACAATTAAGATACCACCCATCAAAAATATAGTAGCCAAAATTTCAATGCCATAGAAGAATGGAATAGAAAATTGATAGTTAGGGAAATTTAGTCCAAGATTACCATAATTTCCTACAACTTGTTTTACAAATAAACTTCCTAAAATACCGCCAATGGCTTGTGCAACAAAGTACAAAGGAATTTTTTTAGCCACTATATATCCAGAGATAAAAAAGCCAATTGTTACAGCAGGGTTAAAGTGTGCCATAGAGTATTTCCCAAAAATAAAAATCAATATGGATATTCCAATAAAGTGTACTAATGCATTGCCTATTGGGCCCAAGATTTGACCAAATCTTCCATCATAAACAACAGATACTGTTGCTGCGATTACTAAACCAAAAGTTCCAATCAACTCTACAACGAAAATTTGTAAATTTGAATATGCCATTATTTATATTTCAAAATCAAACAAATAGATGAATCAAATAGGTGAATCCAATTCCAAGTCCAGCACTACCCGGGATAGTAATAATCCACGCGAAAACGATTTGCCTGCCTACCTTCCAACGTACAGCACGCTTTCTTCGTGCAGCGCCAGCACCCATGATAGTACCAGTAATGGCATGAGTGGTACTTGCAGGAATACCAAGAGTGGCAAAAATTGCAAGCATCAATCCACCTGCAGTTTCTGCTGCAAATCCTTGATATGGTTTGAGTTTTGTGATTCTTACACCAAGTGTTTTAATGACTTTGTATCCGCCAAAGAAGGTACCCAATCCCATTGCAGTTGCGGCTGCAAAAATTACCCATAGTGGCATTTCAAGTTCAGGGATCATTCCTGCTGCAAATAAAATTAGAACAATGATTCCCATAGTTTTTTGTCCATCATTTGCCCCATGAGTTAGAGCAAACCAAGCAGAAGAAATTATTTGTAATCTACCAAAAGTTTTGTTTACAACTGCAGGTCTACGATTAGCAAATATAGTAATTATTAATCCAGTCAGTAATAGACCAAAAATCAATCCACCTACGGGAGCAATAACAATTCCTGCGAATATTTTTGACAGACCACCAAAAACTAATGTTTCAAAACCCAACCCTGCAATACCTGCTCCCATTATTCCACCAACTAAAGAATGGCTGTTAGAAATTGGCAACCCAAAATATGTACATAATACACTCCAGCTGATTGCACCTGCCAAGCCACCAATAATCATGTAAACTGTGATATCATCAGGATTCACAATTCCTTTTGCGATAGTTGTAGCAACTGCTACACCAAAAATAAAAGGTCCCACAAAATTTGCAATTGCAGACATAGTTACTGCATGAATTGGTTTTAGAACACGTGTTCCAATAACTGTAGCAATAGAATTTGCTGAATCGTTAAATCCATTTACAAAATCAAAGATTAATGCAATAATTATTGCTGCAATTGCTATTTCAATCATAGAATCATCTAAGTATATTTCAGAACAATATCTTCAATGACATCTGCAACATCTACACATCTGTCTGAGGCAGTTTCCATTGTTTCATAGATATCTTTTAGTTTAATGATTTGGATTGCATCATCAGTCTCAAATAGTTCTTTGATAGCCTCTCTATACAGATCATCTACAGTGTGTTCAATGTCACTAGTATTTCTACAGTGTTCAATCATGTCCTTAGTATTTTTGATGTGTTTTAGCTTTGAAATCATATACTCTACTTCTTTTGTAGCTTTGACTAGTTCCTTGGCCATTTGTTCACAGTATGGAGGAGGAGTGGTGATGTTGTAGCTGTATATTCTTGCAGAAATACCATCCATGAAATCAATCACATCATCTATTTTTGATGCAATTCTTTGCATGTCCTCACGATCTAAAGGAGTGATGAATGTCTTGTTTAGTTCTGTGAAGATATCACGTGTTAAAACATCGGCTTCAGTTTCAAGTTTATGGATTTTTTCTCTATGTTCAGTATTGCTTAGATCTGAGAATAAAACCACTACGGCTTCAGAGACTTGAACTGCTTTTTTTGCTAAATTATCAAGAATCGTTAAGAGTTCTTTTTCATTGGATTTTATCCAGGATAGCCACATTCCCATGAGTGTTCAAATGTAAATTTAGAATTAAGAGTGGCGATCATAAAGTATATTGTACTATATAGAAATAATTTATCCTTCACAATTTAACAACAGATCACTTCTGGAATCAGTTGGAGTATAACATCTATCAGTATCAGCACCACCGTCAATAACATCAGAACCAGAATTGGAGTAAATGAGATCATTGCCTGACTGTCCTTTTAGGATATCATTACCAGAATTTCCTTTGATTGTATCATCTCCATCACCTCCAGAAATAATATCATCACCGTATCCACCAAATATGCAATCGTTTCCTTTACCACCCGAAATAATATCATTTCCTGCCAATCCAAAAATTAGATCATCACCATCTGTCCCTAGAATTACATCATCTCCTTGAGTTCCTTCAATGATATTGTAATCTGAATAGGTATTTCCACAAGTTTTTACAGTAATTGTTTGCGTTGTGGTAGAAGAATGGCCAACATTATCAAATGCCACCCAAATAATTGTAGATATACCTAGAGAAAACGCATCTGGGGCATTGTTGATAATTGCTTTGATTCCACTTTCGTCAGTAGCAGTAGCCTCACCAAATGAAACAATAGTTAGCAAATCTGTAGCCTCAACTTCTAATGAAGGTGGAGCGATAATTACAGGCTTTGTTTTGTCGTATGATAAATCTTCAACGATTTCATCAGGAACCTCAATAGAATCAACAGCTACAGGTTTTTCATAAAATGCAGTTTCAAAGGACTTGATTTTGTGGTTTGCAGAATCTACAACTAGCAGTTCACCATTAATTCCAATTGCTATATCAGTAATGATATCAAATGAATTTGGATATGGTCCTATTTGATCAAATATGTTTAGATTCAAATCAGAGTCTTGAGATAAATGTAAAATTCTATCATTGGCAGAATTGCCAATAAATATCTCGCCTGCAGGATCAACAGCTATTGCTTCAGGAGAAAAAATGTAGTTTAAGGAATGAAATGGAAATGATTTAATTAATTCTCCAGTGGCATTAAATTTTTCAATCTTATGGTTTCCCTTATCAGTGACATAGACATTTCCATCACCATCAATATCAATTCCAACAACAGTTAGGAATTGACCTTCTCCAAGCCCACTTGAACCAAATGATGAGATAAATTCCCCATCAGTGGAAAATATTTGAATTCTTTGATTACCGGTGTCAGCTACATATACAGTTCCATTGTTTACAGCTACTCCATTTGGAAAGAAGAGTTGGCCATCATGGATTCCTTTTTCTCCCCATTCTGTAATAAATTCTCCATCTAGTGAAAACTTTTGAATTCTATTCAGATCACGATCTGCAACAAAAACAAAATCATTAGATACTGCAATTCCTGATGGATAGTGGAATTCTCCAGATTGTTTTCCGCTTTTACCCCATTCAGTAATGTACTCTCCATTGCTTGAGAATTTCTGAACACGTTTGTTTCCCAAATCACTGACATAGATGCTACCATCATCACCTACTGCAATAAATTGAGGATGTGAAAAATGTCCAGGGCCTGTAATTCCAAACGAGCCCCATTCAGAGATATAGTCATATTCTCCTAATCCAAAGGAACTCTGTGCAAAAGAATTTGCTAAAAGTAATACAGAAAACATCATTACTGCAAGGGATAATCTCAACAAATTATGATGACTAAATTATAGGAACATTGTCATGGTTAGCAAATCTAACAATTTTTGTCAAGTTTATGTTAAAATGGCTTGTTTACTTCACGCGTAAATACATAGCTTGCAAGGCCAATCATTACAAATACAAATGCAAAGAGGACTCCAAGGCTAAGCAGTATTGGAATTCCGCCTTCAGACACACCTGTCATCATCTCCCTTACCAGTAAAACAGTGTAGGTGACAGGGTTTAGTTTTGCAATTGTAGCAAGCCAGTCTGGTAGTAATTCCAATGGGAATAATGCAGGACTTAGCATAAACAATGGCATTCCAAGAAAATTAATCACACCCCAAAAGGTCTCTTGAGACTTTGCAGTAGCTGCAACCATTATAGAGATTCCTGAGAATCCCAATGAAAATAAAATTACAATTGCCATGATTGGTGCAATCATAATAGGATTTGGAAAATTAACTCCTATTGCCAAAGCAATTCCTATAATCAAACTTGCTTGCAAAGCTGAAATCAAAGAAATTGCAGACATTTTGCCTAGAGCAATTGCAGAACGAGAAATTGGAGAAATCAATGCCTTGTTCATAAAACCATATCGTCTATCCCATAATGTATTGACACCTCCAAAGACGCTAGTAAAAATTGCAGTAAGAATAATGACGCCAGGTGTCATAAACTCAATATATTCTCCTTGAAAACCAACTGATTGAATTAGCGGTTGAGTTCCTGAAAAAGTATTTCCAATTACGATAATCCAAATTGCAGGTTGAATTAATCTAATTAAAACACCACTCCTAGATTTTTGATATCTCTTTAACTCCCTCCAAAAAATTGTATAAGTATCATACATCAAAGTACTCATGCACGTAACCTCTTCATTTTTGCATGTTCACGTCTTTGATTGAATCCAGAATCATCGTCTCTAATTTCATGTCCAGTGTAAGAGATGAATACATCATCAAGGGTTGGTTGAGTAAGAGAGATGGAAGTAATTTTGATGTTAAGTTTTGATGAAATCTGGAAAATTTTTGGAATTACTTCTGTTCCATTTGATGCAAAAAGAGTTAGTTTAGACCCGTCCTCGTTGATCTTGTTTACAAATTCAATTTTTTTAAGCTCAGATAAGAATGAATCACGGTTTTCTCCTTCTTCTAATATGATTGAAATGACTTCGTTCCCCATAGCTTTTTTCATGTTTTCTGGAGAATCAATTACCTGAATCTTTCCACGATCAATTATTCCAATTCTGTCACATAGTTGATCTGCCTCTTCCATGTAATGGGTTGTTAGAAATATTGTCATACCAAACTCATCATGGATTTTTTTTATATACTTCCAAATTTTTCTGCGAGTTTGAATATCCAATCCAACTGTAGGCTCGTCAAGAAATAACACCTTTGGTCTATGCAAAAGACCACCTCCAATATCTAATCTTTTTCTCATACCGCCAGAATATGTACCAACTTGTTTGTCTTGTTTGTCAGAGAGTTCGATTAACTCCAAGATGTCATCAATTCTTTTGTCAATTTCACCTTTTGGAATGTGATTGAGTTTTGCTTGTAATAGAAGATTTTCTCTTCCGGTTAGATATTCATCAACAGTGGTTTCTTGTTGAACATACCCAAAATTTTGTCTGACTTGTTTTGCATTTGTCACAACATCAAACCCAGAAATCAAAGCTTGGCCAGATGTTGGTTTTAACAATGTAGTAAGAATCATTATCGTAGTACTTTTTCCAGCACCGTTAGGTCCCAAGAATCCAAAGATCTCTCCGTTTTTGATTGAAAGAGAAATATCGTTTACAGCAATTACATCTCCAAATGACTTTGTGAGTGATTTTAGTTCTATTGAGTACAACACCTTGATCGCATTTTTCAATTATAAATTGCTAAGTATTGATTTAGTCGATCTTCATAAAAAATTTAAAGAGTAATTTGAGAATTTACTTCATGAAAGGACTTTGCCATAAATGTCAGTCATCAAATGTAGAAATAACAGTTCAAGAAGGAATTCCTGTTTGTGTAGTATGTACTAAAAAAACAGATTAATCAAAAAATGTTATTTTAAAAAAGCAAGTTTGAAAGAAATTATTCAATATTCTTAAATTCTTCTTTGGTCATTCTTAAAATGACTTTTTCTCCTACTCCCCAAATTTCTGATTTGGATAGGATCTTGGAATGCATCAAGCCATCACTTACTTCAATTGATTCCAATTCACTGGTATCAGGATTTCTATGTAATCGTTTTACTTTGCCAATTTTATGGCGGTCAATATCAACTACTGGGATTCCGGTTCTAACAGGTGGTCTGCTAAGAAGCAATGTTTCTTCAGAAAATTTGTCTATGTAGTCATTTGAAAGATAGTAGTCTTTGTTGAATCCTTGGTGGATTGTCACACCACACACGGTGAGTGTGTCTTGATTAATGTGTATGTGTTTGACTTTGCCATATTCAATTCCTTCTCTGTCTATGACTTTTTTTCCAGTAAAGGAATCTGCTGTAGCTAATTTAGTTGGCATTCCTTCTAGTTTTACTGACATAAAATGAAATGAACAGATTTACTTAACATACCAAATATCAGAAATTTCTTGCAATGGGGTTAAATTACTTGACAGAATAAAATTACACATGGAGATAAAGGAAGATTTGTTCCGGCCAATTCTTACCACAAAGGGAAGAAAAACAGGAAAGCAGCATTCAGTAATGCTTCTTGCAGTCAACTATAAGGAAAAAATATACTTTTCTAGACACAGACCAGATGGAGACTGGTTCAAAAATGTCTTGACAAATCCTGAAGTCAAAATAGAATACAATAATTCTGTTTTTTCAGGAAAAGCAAAGTTAGTAACAGATGAAGAATTAGCTAAAAAAATTTCCCAGTTAAAATATCCAGGAGAAGAAAAAGCAAAAGAGAAGAGAGTGACAATTGAAGTCACACTTCATTCTACATGAGTTATTTTGATCAAGATTTCACTGATTTCCATTAGTAAACACTAAATTCTGGTTGCTGAAAAAGAATAACTGAAAAAAGGATAGAAAAAATGAGTTCAAAAATAATAATTCCAATTGCAGTAGTCATTTCAATAATAGTTACAGCAGGAATAATGTATTCAATTGGTTTTGATCAACAGCCTCAAATTTCACAAATACCAATACCTGAAATAGTCTATGTAGATAAATCAGTATCAGAATATTTTGAAGGAACACATGATATTAAAAAAATATCATCACAAGAAGAGTTAAAGAATATTCTTGAAGCGTCAGCATTGTTTGGAGGAAGCTTCTATGACAACAGATTCCTCACAAGAAACATGGCAATTGATGAAGCAGTAATATTTCAGAGTGCAGAGTTTGATGGTGCACCAGTTCCTTCAGTAGCTAAAACAGAGTCTGGAGGTATAGATTATTCAACAACAAATGTTCAAGTTGCAAATGTTGATGAGCCAGACTATCTCAAAAATGATTCAAAATATGTCTACATCGTATCTAGAAATACACTTTCAATAATTGATGCATACCCAGCAGAGTCTGCAAAATTAATTCTTAAAATTGCTTTAGATATCGAATCACAGTATATTCAGAATATGTTCCTAAATGATAATAGATTAGTGATATTTTACAATGGACAAAGCTATGATGAAATAATCCCACAGTTTGACTTTGTTCCACGCCGTTCTTACAACCCAGTAACCCATGCACTGATAATTGATGTTTCAGATAAAGAGAATCCAATCATTCTCAAAGATTATTCCATTGATGGTCACTTTAGAGATGCGCGAATGATTGGAGACTATGCATACTTTGTCACTAATAGTAATGTAGACTATCAGTATCCAAGACTTCCAGTTATTATGGAGAGCTCAGTTATAATCATGACTCCTGATGCATTTTACTTTGATAACATAGAACAATTTTCAAACTTTAACACACTAACTGCAATCAACATATTTGGAGATACAATAAATTCAGAGACATTCCTTATGGGATACAGTGGATCATTCTATGTCTCTGAAGACAATTTTTACTTAACTTATCAGCAAAGTATGCCATTTGGATTTTATGAGAATTCATCACGAGATAGATTCTTTGATGTTGTTGTACCATTATTACCAAATGACATTCAAGATGAAATCAAAGCAATTCAAAATGATTCTTCAATGAATTCATCAACACAGTGGATAAAAATCTCAGAATTAATGCAAAAATCATACAATGAGATGGACAAAAATGACAAAGAAGAATTGTTTGAAAAAATCAAAGAGGCACTAAACGAATATGATGTAAAAATACAGGAAGAAACAAGAAAAACAATAATTCACAAAATATCAATTGATGAAGATAAAATAGAATATGTTGCAAAGGGGTCAGTTCCAGGCAGACTGCTAAACCAATTCTCCATGGATCAAAGTGGAGACAGATTTAGAGTTGCAACTACCACCGAATACTATACACAGTATCAGGGAACGGTTCGTGCAAATGCAGTTTATGTCTTAGATGAACAGCTTAACATCGTAGGAGGTCTAGAACAGATTGCACCTGATGAAAGTATTTTTTCTGCTAGATTCATTGGGGACAGACTTTACTTGGTAACATTCCAACAAATTGATCCATTCTTTGTAATTGATCTATCAACTGATACTCCAAAGATTCTAGGAGAGTTGAAAATTCCAGGATTTTCAAACTATTTGCACCCGTATGATGAAGACCACATTATTGGGATTGGTAGAGATGCAAAAGAAATTGAAGAAGGCAGAGTTCAGCAGTTAGGAATCAAAATTGCATTGTTCAATGTTGCAGATGTCAATAATCCAAAAGTTGTAGATGATGTAATCATAGGGGATAGTTCCACGTATTCAGAGGCAATAAACAACCACAAGGCATTCTTCTTTGATAAAACAAGAGGAGTTCTCTCAATTCCAATTAGTGGGGATGCAAAAAGCCTGAATGGAATTTCAAGTTCCAAGATGTTTGCACCTGATTACAACCGCTGGAATGGATTCTATGTATTTGATTTGGATAGTTTAGATGGATTCAACCTTAAAGGAACAGTAACCCATTCTGCTGATGATTCACGTTATTATGGAATGGGAAATGCAAGAACATTCTATATTGATGATGTCTTGTATACTGCATCGGAAAGATATCTAAAGATGAATTTCTTTAACAACCTAGAAGAAGTCAATTCAATAAAACTAGAAAACACTGGAAAATTTATCGGCTATCTTGAGGAAGAGATTCTACGTTAAGTCATACCAGATGAACTATTGTTGTAAGTCCTCTTCTGTCTAATTCAACATCGTTCTCAACCTCACAGACAGTTACCGTAAATGAGATAACATCGCGTTGTTTGGCATTTTCTGCATGAAGTTTCAGATGTATATCCATCATTTCTAGTTCTTCAGTTGGTAAATTAGTTTCATCAAAATATGCCCCACAAGTTGATTCTATTCTAAATCTATCATTCTTAAAATGAAATCCAAGTTTTGTTTTTCTTCCCTTTCTTCCACTTGCTTTAACAACAACATCAATGATTCCAGGTTTTGTCTCAGTATAGCTAGATTTGTAATTTATAAAAACTCCAATCTCAATGGGCTTGCCGGCAGTTGATTCTGCCATCTTTTGGATTCCATCATTCATAACAACATCAACTGCTTTAATAGATTGAGCAACCTTTGCAATCCATTCATTAGTTCTTGTAATGGTTGCACTAATTCCTGAACGCCTTCTTTTGTTTTCATCCTCTGGTAATTTGTAATAATCAACCCATTCCTCGTAGTTATGAGAAATATCTTCGATGAAATCCATGCAAGTTCGTCTGTATTCGTCAACATTATCAGTTCTCTCTGATGCATCATCAGTTCTCATACCGTCATAGTCCATTGGCATTGCCATACTCTAGCTTTAAACGAAGTTCTAAAAAAACCAATCTTGACATAAAAATAATAATTATAAAAGGAATTTTCATGTGATATAATGATGATATTTTCTGAATTAACTTCTGATCTTCAGGCTCAACTAAAAAGAGACATGGCACAAATCAGATTTCTTCTAAAGAAAAATCAAGGGATGGGATATACTAGAATTGTGGAGATTGGAAAAGAAGTTGGTAAAAAATACAATATCAAACTAATTGTAAACTTTCCAAAAGAGGGAAGGATTGATGAATTTGACATGTATGGAAGAAGGGATTTGAGTTTGATTATTGATTATGACCGAAAGAGATTCCCCATAGATAGAGAATTAATCAAGCAAAAGGCAAAAGAGATGCTTGTAGATGTACAAACTGAGGATGCATACATGTATGAAGGTAAAGAAGGAGTTAGAGTCTTCACAGACAATTGGAAGATTGACATCTTGCCTCATTCATTGCATATCTGGACAGAATTTAATGAAAATGTAACAGCGTTTTGTAATTGGTTAATGGAAAATGTTTACCAGATGAAAAAGAAGGAATAGTTTTAGTAATTAGAAATTTTCAAGTTCTTCAAGTAATTCTTGGGCCTCATAGTTTTTTGGTTCTAATTCCAAAATTCGTTTACAACAGTCTATTGCCTCATCTTTTTGTTGCAGAGCCAAATGAACATCAGTTTTGAGTTTAAGTGTTTCAACATCATTCTTGTCTAGTTGGAATGCTTTTTCATAATATGGAAGTGCTTTTTTTGCATCTTCTAAAATAACGTAAACGCCTCCCATTATGAACATAAAATCAGGATCATTAGAGAATTTAGATTCCAAACTATTTGCAAATTTAATAGCTTCTACATATTCACCTTCTCTAATTAATTTTTTCAGACGGCGTTTTGGATATCTAAAAAGGCTTACCATTATTACTTCGTTATTTTTTGAAAGATTTTATCAATTTTAATGTAGATAATATCAGGAAGAAATTGTCATTATTCCTTCTTTGATTAAGAATTGAATTCCTTGTACAAAGGAGTTATCATCAATGGAGCCGTCTGCCCACCAGCCTGCGTTGTTCTTAATCCATGATGGAATTTCATTTGTGCCACTACCAGAACCTTGTGAAGTAGAAGGAATTTGCATTATTCCTTCTTTGATTAAGAATTGAATTCCTTGTACAAAGGAGTTATCATCAATTGAACCGTCTGCCCACCAACCTGCGTTGTTCTTAATCCATGATGGAATTTTAGAGGATGAAACAACATCACCATTTGATTCTTTAAAGAGAGGATTCGGATAGATTTCAATTTCGATGGTAGCATATCCACCCATTTTTGCATCAGGTACTTGATATTCAGGTCCTGTACCATGAACAAATATGACATAGCGAGCAAGTCCTGCTTTTTCTTCTATTGGAAGAAGAATATGAACCTGACCGAATCCATTAAACAACTCTGTTTTTCCAAGCTCTTCTGCATATGAGCGTAGTCTGGTGTCATTCTCATCCACAACCCAAAGATCATAATGAAGTTGATCAATAAATTCAACATCGTTGTATGGACTCTTGAAATTTATTTTCCAGTCAATATCACAGCCCTCCATAGGAAATTCTGGAGAATAATTGTATTGAATCGTCATGGTGTTTGTGTTTGTAGAAACACGGCCACTAACATAATGATAAAGTTCTGTAGGGCATCCTAACAACCTTTCTTTTGGAATTGTTTCTACAACATCTTTGAAAGGATCATCCATCACATTTTCTTTATAATCTAACAAAATGTATTGATGCATTATTGGAGCAATGCCGGTGGTAACCCATGCATAAGTTAATGCTTTAACAGGGAAAGGAAAATCATCCACTATCCAGATTTTATTAAAATTACCACTATACCAACCAACAACAACTGTATCAACAGTTCCTGCAGGAACAGTTATTGTTTCTGCGTCTACTGGAGTTAATTGAGCACCACCAATTGCACCTATCTTTCCCCATGCGACAGCTTTGAACTCTTGTGGTCCATGAATTCTATCACCTTCATTTCCTGTAGCAAAAGCACCTAACCAAGCCAAGGAAGACTTGAATGCTATAGCATAATGAAAAAGATCATCATCAAATGTTATAGGTTCAGGGGAAATTTTACCAAGGCCCATTGAACCTTTGATGATCTTTTTGCCATCAATGATTACAACTCGTGCATCCCACAATGTTTCAGTTTCATATGGTATGGTTCCCTTGATCCAGAATTTCAATTTAATCGGTGAACAGTCATTAAGATCTAATTCACACAAAGAATACTCAAAATAATCTCCTGCTTTGAGACCCTCACCCAAATACCACGAACCATCAACATTAACACCACCTGATGTAGCGACACCCTGACCATAAGAAAGATTTGCAAACCCAAAACTAGAGAGAATAGTCAAGAACATAAATACGATAATAAATCGATTCACAACAATAATGATGAAATATCATAGTTAAACATTATTCAGATTTGTAAAAAATGAGAATAATGTACGGCAATATGTTATTCAAATAAGCAAATATAGAGGAAAATTTACAGAGATTGCAGAAATGTGTGAATGCTCAAAAGTTCACTTGTATGAAGTAGAGTTTAAAATGGATGGAATGACGGTAGTTCCAACACACAAGAACTGTGGATTTGCATTAGATGGAAAACAAGCAGACACGTTCCAAAAACAATTAGTTAAATCTTGGGGCTTTGAGGAAGAAGAAGATTAATTTTAAAAATAAAAAATAAGATTGTAATTAGCCGGCTTTTGATAATTGCCCAACAGCTTCTTTACAAACGTCAGTTGTACATTTGCAATCTGCACTACATATACAAGCGCCTTGCATTGCACAATCACATGAGTAATCAGGATCGCCACTATCGGCTTCACAGCCACATGCTTGATCTACCATGACAAACCAGTAATACTACTTGTTTTAAAAGGTTAGTACAAAAAACTAGAAAATTACGCTCTCGAAACGATCTCAAGTATCTCGTTACAGGATTTTTGGACAAGTTCTGCTTGTTGCAATAACAGATTAGAATCAGCCTCAACATCAAAGGCAATCTTCAGAATATGGATAAGATCTTGTTCTCTGTTCAAAGTATCCTTGATTTTCACAAAATTCTCTTTGTTGATATAACCAAAATAGAAGTAGCAGTCAGAGAGCATTGAGTTTTTTAAAAAGAAATCATGTTTTTGTTGAATAATTAGAGAATGGTTATTTTTTTCTACTAAATCAGAAAACCCAATAGTTGATTTTAGCATACGTTCAAGCAAAGTTGGAGTAGATCTCTCAATTCCAACTGTTTGAGTTACAACTGAGATATGTTTATTGATAGGGCTCTTTTTTAATTTTCGAAGTAGGTCTAGCATATGAGAAGGACTTGATCTTTGTTGGTTTAGAGAAGATATGGCATCAGCTAAATAGTAAGAAGCACATTTTTGCCAGCATGGAGCAAATATATCAGATGTTTGAATTGCTTCTTTAGTTTTTTGACAACAAAACATTGATTCAATCAAACAATTTTTTGCAAAATCAGTAAAGAGTGAAGAACGCTTTTCGTTGATTTTTGACAATAGCATACGCAAATCCCATGATTCATCTTGAATTATCTGCAGTTTGTCATATTGGAGAAGCTTTTTTGATAGAGTTTCAGACAAGGATGCATGATGAATAATTAAAAACTCATCTCCAGATTTTGTAATTTTTTCTGGTTCTAATTTTCCATCAAAAACAACAACATCATACGCACATAAATTAAAATGAAAATCAGAAATTCTACAACCGCCCAAACCAATTGGAAAATTAGATAATCCCTGTTCTTCAATAATTTTTTTTACATCCATAGAATTGATAACACTAAATTTTCTATAAAGGAAACAACTCATAAAATTTTACAAATTCATGTAAAGTCAAAACATTTCCTTTAAATTGAGATTGAGATTGTTTTTTATCAAGCTCCTATAGTGTAGTCCGGTTAAGCATTTTGGCTTCTCAAGCCAAAGACTCGGGTTC